>Ga0209093_1001090_pt1 | contig 15328 bp, 14 predicted proteins | sample SidtaG_4_FD_187450 | JGI IMG/M metagenome (GOLD analysis project Ga0209093, IMG submission 187450) | Marine algal microbial communities from Sidmouth, United Kingdom - Sidmouth_Male1 metaG (SPAdes) (version 2) | ecosystem: Host-associated > Algae > Red algae > Unclassified | place: Sidmouth... | reverse complement strand
CGATGTCTTGGCGTTTCGATCGGCCCGACTTCCCGGACCTCGAGTCCCATAGCGGGTGTCGCGCGAGCGGCCGAGACGGCCGTTACTTCCCTCCCTCTGAGGTAACCCCCTAGATTGTGGTACTACACCCACCTGCACAGCAAGTCTTCAGTGATCATGAGGGCGGCACTGTTTCGGGCGGATATGGCTCATCCGTCCTCTCCTCCTTCAGGTGGCTACGCCCGTCCGCTCATCCAAGCCACCGCGTCTAAATTCTGCGACAAAGTAGCGTCGGCGGGCACGCGCTCGTCCATCGTCGCCAAGGAGGCGTCAGACGGCATGGACTTGAGCGCCACCATTGGAGGCGCTCGAGAAGCAGGCGATGATGGAGCAACGGCAGCTGCCGTAGCAGCCGCTAACGGCGGCGAAAAGCTGCCACCCGGGATCAGGATGCTTCGCGGCCATGTCTTACCAGCCGACTGGGTCCCTTCGGGCGGCGACAGCGAGATGGACCCCGCGGCGAAACATATCGACGAAGATGGAAACGTGCTCTCGGCTGTCGGAATTGTGCCATGGAAACCCCCGGCGGCCGACGTGACAGAGGAAGAGGTCGACGAGTTTGCAGCAACGGGTGTCGGCTTTGACTCACCGGCCGTGCACGTCCCATCTCATGACGCCAATGAATCGGTGGAGCCTCTCTTCACGGCCATTAAGGACGGGAGAGGTGGGTGGGTGGGGCAGCAGCGTGCGACCTTTGCATCAGTGGTAATTTACCTCGTGTCCAGGCGCGGGCTGTCGAGCAAGGCTAAGTGGCAGGGAATGCTCGTGTGGTGGCCCCGGGTCAAGAGCAGCCTCAACACCAATGACTTGTCGGCCGTCAAGCGTGGGCGGCGCGGCCGGGCGGGTGACCGGCTGGCGCCGCAACCGTACCCTGTCGAGGTGCAGCAGCGACACATCCCGAAAAACGAGAGCAGCCGCGGTGTTTCCAACATTGAGGACGTCAAGCATATCACCCTGACTGAGGTGTGCCCGTCGGGGCTGATCCCTACGAGCAACCTCGTCGCCTTGCCCGTCTTTCTTTTTGACAAGGAGCCCGACTTGGTGCCCGCCGTGATCGACAGAAAGCTCGCCGAGCACAACGTCAAGCGCTCGGTGAAGTACATGCCCTTTTCGGACGACGCGCTTGTGTCCATGACGGTGGATGAGATACTGGCGCGCGGGGCGTCTGAAGCCGTCCCCCCGCGGGGTCCAACACCCTCAGCATCGGCAACACCTTTCGACCCGTTTGCTGTGAACTCTCAGCTCGTCACGAGCGCCGCACCGGGCCAAGTCTTCAGTACAGCGGTGGCGGCCAGGCTGGTGGCCCGACGCGCTGCTGGCTTTGCCAGTCAGCGAGCGATGACCGCTCAGAAAGTAGCAGAAGCCACAAAGAAGGCCGAACGGTTGGCGACTCGCAGGCGGAGTGAAGCGGCTGCCACTTCGACGCCCAAGAAGCGCCCCCGTGTGGCCCGCGCGATGGTGACGCGCAGCGAGGCGCTGCCAGCAGAGTTCAAGCAACCCAAACTTGCGCCAGCGGCCGACGTGCAAAGCTGTTCCATCCTCGTTGCGGCGGCCATGCTTGCCGACCACACCTACCACTCGCTTGCAACCAATTGGCCGGTACTCGAGACGGAAGCCCACTCGCCGTTACTTCATGCGTCAACGGCGATGGCGGAGGAGCTGGACACCATTATTCAGCAGCAGCAAGATGTGTCCACCGTCCTGGATGAGTCGACGGTCCGGAGGGCGCGCAAGGAGCCGATGGCCAAGACGGACGAGATGCGCGGCTGCAGTGCCGTCGACGCGCAGGACCAGTGTCGGGTGTATGTTAACGTAGCTGCTCGGGGCGACGCCGCGGTGCTCGAGCTGACGCCGGCGACGCTGCAGGCGATAAGCAACCTTCACACGGCAGCTTGGCGCCTGTAGCTCTTCCGTTCGGCGGCTGCTTGGCTTGTCGACGTGTCAGGCTATAAGATTGCCCGCGTCCTCCACTTTTCTGGAGAGAAAACCCTTCCAATGGCTCAATGGCCAACGATGTGGTCTCCGCCCTGGAGACGTGCCGCCCAACCGACACGGTTTGGCAACTGGAATCGGCAGAGGCAATTGGAGCCGAAGAGGACGTCGTAGCGCCTGGGCACCTGCTTGTAAAGAACACGCAGGACATCCGCATGACCGATGACATCATCAGGGTCAACACGATTATTCTGGCGCGCTGGTGCGTGGCGAACCGCCCCGCTGTCTGTGTGCTGCACTGCTCCTTCTTTTTGCGGCTGCTGTCGAAAGACGACGCCGGCATCGCCGCCATGGCCGAAGAGGTGTACGCCGTAGCGGCGGGGGAGACAAAGCTGATGGGCGTTTGCAACATCAGCCATGCGCATTGGGTGGCCTATGTGGTGGAGCCCCTCATCACGACCGTCACCCTCTACGACTCGGGGTCGCACTTCACTGACCTACAAACGGACGTGTCAGCGGCTGGCAAGAAGGTACAACTTTTTGGCAAGCGCATGCTACAGTTCACGGAAGAGGAAAAGGAGGCGAATCATTCCGAGAGAACCGACGTGGTGACGGAGGTGACGCGCGCCGATGCTGGCAACGCCAAAGAAAGAGGAGAGGACTATGGCGCATGCTTGGTGGTCGACCCGGCGAAAGACGTCGACGCTGCCAAAAGAGCCGTTACGGTCGAGGGCGGCGGTCCATCCGCGGGCACTCACGCCGCAACTGGCACGGAAGCCGCCACCGGCGCCAATGCCGTGACGGGAGCCAATGCAGTGACGGGGGCCAGCGCCATGACGGGCGCGGCCGCGGGGAAGTGTGCCGCAGCTGCGACGGGTGCAGCCGCTGCGATGGGCGCCGAGGCCGCGACGAGCGCCGCCTCCAAATCGAGCGCCAGCGCTGTGACCGGCGCCAGCGCCGTGACCGGCGCCAGCGCCGTCACGGGCGCCGCCGCCGTGACGGGTTCCGCCGCCGTGACGGGCGCCGCCGCCGTGACCGGCTCCGCCTCCGTAACCGTCGCCGCCGCCAAGACGGGCGCCGCCACCGTGACGGGCGCCGCCGCCGCGACTGGCTCCGCCGCCATGACGGGCGCCGCCGCCGTTACGGGCTCCGCCGCCAGGACCGGCTCCGCCGCCGCGACGGGCGCCGCCGCCGCGACGGGCGCCGCCGCCGTGACGGGTGCCGCTGTCGCGGCGGGCGTCGATGCTACAACTAGAACTTACGTCGGCAAGGGCGCCGATTTCGTCAAGGGCACTGACCCTGGCAAAGGAACCGAGCCTGCCACAGGAGCCGTGGACGCGACGGGCACGGATACCGCCAACAGCACAAACGTCGGGACTGCCGTCGTTGCCGTGAGAGATGCCAGAGTGGCCAAGGGCGACGAGGCCGCCAAGGGATCCAACGCAGCCAACAGGATCAGAAATTCCAGGTGGGGAAAGCCATGAAGAACGAAGAAGATAAAGGTCCTCGCACAAATTGACGTCACGAGCTCTGGTCCGTTTGCTTTTTCCTTCCTGTGGCATCAAGCGCACGACATAAAGTCTGTCGTACTGCCCTGTGATGCGTTTTCTTTGCGCATGGGGATGATAGCGGCGGTGATGAGGGGCGGGATAGAGGAGCGGGACGCTAAGTCACTACAACATCCTGCCTGCTAAGGCGCGCAGGCGTATACACGTTTGTAGTAAACAGAATGGCAAGGGCATCGACTTTTCACTCGTTGAGCAAATGGGCAAAGACCAGAAACTGGCAACGAGCGCAGAGCGCTTTGTGTATTCGTTCTATTTAAAGAATGGAGGGCGGTCACCCGCCGGGAGGGATAAAATGACGACAGATAGAGAGGTGGCGGCCGCCACAGCCGCCGTCACAAGAGGTTACAGCGCTGGGCGTGGTGGGATTGATCCCGGTCGCCGCGCCTTCTGGCAGCGGAGCCAGAGTGCGAGCGTCAGTTAGTATGGAGGGGGAGGCGGGGAGGTCGCCATGGCCTGTAAACGCGAACTCACACCCAGGGTGACCGGCTGGAGACGTTTATCGGTTGCAGACTCGTAGCGCCTGGCATGTAAAGGGCTCATCGCAGAAACAATGAAATGAGGCGGCATTGGTGGCATCGGGACGGGGCAGGCCGTGCACCTTTTTGATTACGTCAATACCACATGGCAGGGGCAAGAGCTGATGTGCCAGTATCTCGAAGCCGCCCTGCCACTTTCTGGCTGTCGTCCAGTGGCAGTAGAAGCATGTTCTGGAACGCGGCAGTCGCGAGCCTCGCCAAAACGCGCTTCACCGCCACCACAGTCACAAATTCTTGCTCTTACAACTCATAGCCGGGAGCACAGCCCAGAGCTCTCCCGATCGCAACGATGAGATTCCTGAGGATGTTAGGGCGGGGAAGGGGGAAAACTGCGAGATGTTTCTCGGCCAGCGGCACGCCGAAAAAACAGCTGGCACCTTCATGGCCTGGGAGCGTGGCGACCGCGCGGCGATAGCCAGGCACTCGGGGGCTATGACTCTGAAAAGGGCACCCAGCTCCTAGCGACAATATGTGTAGCTGGTGCCTGCCTCGCGGACTGCCCAAACCAATCATACACCTGCTCAGCCAACATCTGGACATGGAGGTGTCAAGGACGTTGGGTCTCTGGGTTCCCGGGGTCCAAACACCGTTGTTCGGTTCCGGGGTGGGAGGCGAGCAGAGCAAAACAAGCGGAGCATGGATGGAGGGAGGTCGTACAGTGCTCAGCAAGTTAACAGAGCTATTCAAGTCGGAGGCTGCATGGATGCACACGGCAGCGATAAGGCTTCCCTCCGCGCCAGCTTCGCTTTTTTCGCACGCGCGCAGATCCTGTCGCACGGCACCCCCCTCCCAGACCCCCCAGTCACCGTTTCAATGAAACCCCCTCCAAAGGTGGTTGCAGCCCCCCCCCCCACTCAGTTTCCGGAATCGATGATCCGCCGCCCGATTGAATTTGTTGCCACCAACGTGCGAGTTGGGACGGGCCAAAAAGCTATCCTGTGGAACAAATGACACGCTTTAAAAGCACTACGAGTATGACGGCGAGGTCTCCCACTTAAGCATGCTGGATTGTTTGCGTGGCGCCACACCTGTCATCAACCCACGGCGCCGGCGACTCCCCCAGTGCGGATGCCCCCCCCCACTGCGCCTGCCTCCTGCATACTGCACTGCCATGCTCAAACGCCGGCGGCTACCCCGTCACCTCATGTAGCACTGACTATTCACCGCTGTGTCTTCCAGGCTGGTCCACTTCGGATTCTGGCCTTTCAGCGCATCTCTGTTGCTTATGCTGTTTCAAGCGCGCTCGGCCGCCCCCCCCACTTCCTGCTTGCTTTGGTGCGGCTGCTGCAGGTCTCATTGTCTGTCGGGTAACCACCTTTTCGATAGCCTTCCCCGCCCGCACCAATACATGCTCTTCTTCCCGGTTCTGACAGTTGCGACGGTTGCATGGAGCAGGCTTCCTCCTATTTCTTGCGCGTCTGCTCTTTTTGTTTCGTTTCCTATGTGCGGCTTTGTCCTGGTCACTCTACTGCCACCCCACCGTCGCCCTTAAACATCCACTCCTGCAGGTCCCTTTTTTTTACTAGTCTGGTGGTACGCGCCGCAGACATGGCGTGAGTAGGCGCAAGGCCAGGGACGTGGGAGGAGTGCGGTGGGAGGTTGTCGTGTTTGAGAGTGGTAGAGACCGCAATAGGAGCCTTGCACTACTGAGCGAACTATGTGGCAAAGAGCACGCACAAACTCAGGACGACATTCTTCTGTGGCTGCCGACAATCACACCCCACGCGCTCACACACAGAAGCTACAAGAGAATGAAAATATAGGGGTAAAGGGCGATGGCGGACATCCGACTTGCCAATGGACCGGCGGTACAGGATGAGCAGGTTGTTGATGGCGCCGATGAGCCGCATCTGCACAAAAAGCCTGTCCTGGCCCGGGTAGGTGAGGTAGTTCTTCAACGGCTTGTTCAGAGAGTGCCAGTTCTCTGCGGCCGACGTCTTGTGCATGCCACTGCGCTCTGGGTAGTTGTTCGCGTGGAAGAGAGGGGAGCACTTGTGCGCGGGAGCGTGGAAGCTGTCCAGGGCCCACGCCGTGTTGGACAGACGCACCAGCCAAGGTACGCGGCGAGTGGCACTCCGAGCGGCCTGACACGCAGTGTCAAAGTAGATGGTGGTGGTAAAGCGAGTAAAGCGAGCAGTCAACGCCGCAACAATACCGGCGGGGCTCTCGGCACTCTCAATAACCTCAAACCCGAGAAACATCCCGCAAGAACAGAGGTACGAGACCACCCCAGGTGTTAAAGTCGAGTGAGTTAAGAAGGCGTGTCTGCAGTCGTCATCCCCCAGCCCACCGTGCTTCATGTCTGACCTCTTCCTCTCTGCCGTCCTCCTCGCGTTGGTTGCTGCCTTCGCACGACTAGCGCGGGCGGCCTCGGCGGCCGCGGCGTCGGTGGGATGCGGTCTCACATGATCCAGGTCGGGGAAGGCATTCCCCGACCGCACCACGTCGGCTTGCGCGCACGAGCGGTGCTGTGACGCAACGACAGCGACCAAGCCTGTCGGCCGCCGCCCTGGGCGGCGCTTCTGACTCCGCTTCCACGCGAGTACCTTGGCCGAGTTGGTGTCCTTCCACTCCGCCTCGCAGAGCAACGCGTCCGAGATCATCTCGCCACGCCACAAGTCCTCCATGTACAGGTCGGTGTGCAAGGAAAAGAGCAACAGCTCGCCTATGGCGCGGAAAAATCTCTGGGTCCGCGTCCATTACGTCCGCGAGAACGTCCAGCATTGGCCACACCACATGCATAGACTCGATGCACTTGGCCACCGGCATCCACTCCCGCTGCAGCTTTCCCTTGACAAACGCTTCCGCCAGCGCCGTGAAGTCCTGCACGGAGCAGCCCGCGAGCACGCCAATGACGGGCTCGCACACAAACGTGCGGAAGAAGGAGCATACGATGGCCCACCGTTCCCTCCTGATTATCGGCAGCACTTCTTCTGCGCCAATGACGCCTGGTATCGTCGTACAGTACTTGAACTCCGCGTACGGCACCTCTGCGGTCGCCAAGGCGACGGCGGGCCCACCGCGCTCCAGGTGGGGAGGTGCCTCCGCCAAGGCGGTCGGAGAGGCGAATCTTAGAGGGGAGCGAGGGCCGGCAGGAGAAGATGGACAGCTCCCACGTTGCGGCGAGGTTGGCGGCTCGGAGGTCGGCGGCAACGCCGACGAGTTCGGGTCTGCGGCAACGGCCGACTTTTGGAACAACGAGTTGAACAAGCACGCCGCGGCCCACCCTGCCGTCGTCTTGCGGTGGCTGGCGTCCCCGTGGTCGCCCATTGCCGGCAGCGTACCGCTGTCGGCCGCGAACTTGTACATGGCCTGCTGGTCCACCTTGGAGAACGCCACCTCCTCCCCAAAGCCGGCCTTGACTCGCCGGCGAATGCACTTACGCACCTTGGCAGACTGTACCGAGCACGCGTTGTCGATTGAGATCGGAATTGTTGAAACGTTCTGCGTCTCGCGCTAAAATGGGTACGACGGATCGAGGAATATGCCAAGCGTTTGGCCGTCGGCCACGACCGCTGCGTACGGCGACTCGCTGCAGCTGTAGCACCTGCTGCATTTGTACAGGCCACGGGGTACGATCAGCGTCCGCGAGTACTCGTCAGTGGCGCGGCCGAGCTCCTGCCGCGACTTGGCCAAGTCGCCGTCATAGATGGCGCCCGTACAATGCAGCTGTAACGCCGAAGCGGCCGACGCGGCGGAGATACTGCTCTTGGTCGAGATGATGGTGAAGAGTATGACATCCAGGAAGGTCCGCGTGAACACCGTCTTGGCCGAGTATGAGAATAACCCAAGCCGCGACCCGTCAAACGGCACAGTCCTACCGCAGTCGGTGTTGGAGCACACCCCGGCGTGCGTCACCACCGGCACCCGCCCGCTGAGCGTGTGCTGTGTGGCCATCTTGCCGGCGTGAAGGCTCCCGACTGCGTGCCCACAGTGGAGGCAGTTCTCCTCAAACAGGTGCTGGTCGTTGCCCGTCTGCTCTGCGTGGCCGCGAGTAATCTGGTCGTAACGCGCGCACTTGACCGCCTCGGTCTTGCAAGGGAGCATATTACGCGCCCGCCGCAGGCGGTCCGTGTCGGCGTAGATTCGGGGCGCGCCGTTCTTGTTGCGAGTCCCGCTCGTTGCCGGCGGTGGAGCGTCAGGGGGCTGACCAGGTTTCTCTTGCGCCCCATAGTTGAAAACGTCATCGTGGAGCCCATCGTCTGCCACCACTGCTCCGTCATCGCCGCCTTGGTGGCCCGCCCCGCCAAGCACGCCTGCCGCTCCGCCGCCGTCTTGGGCTGCGCATGCCGCTGCCGCTGCATCCGCCTCCTCTTCGTTTCCGCGGTTGTCATCGAACCCTTCGTAGCCGGAAGCCGACGGCTTAAGGGCGAGAGAGTGCACGCAAAGGACGTTCCTCGTCCTGAAAGGAACGTAACGGCATATCGGCCGCCTCTGCTTGGCCGCCGTGGGTGGCGTGACGACGACGCACATGATGCCGTTGTACGCCACGACATGCACGCGGCGGCCGTTCTTTCCCTCATGAGCCAGCTCCGCATGCACGTCTGTGGGGCAGGTGGGCGACCCGTCTAGGTTGGGTCGACGGCAGAGGAGGTCGGCCACCGAATCGCACAGCAGGTTGAGCGCGACCGCATGCAAAGCAAGGAAGTGCGTGACGGCGTGGGTGCAAGTGGAAGAGACACCCATGCGCACGCGGGCGCCAACGTTCTCCTCGAGCTCGTTGCCGTCGCAGGAGCAGTAGCAGCGGATGGAGCCCGTGTTGTCCACGACCGACGCCCAAAGGACAAACGAGTCCGGTCCTTGAGAGTAAAACACCCCCTTGCCGCCGAACACCGGCTTGACAAAGACCGCATTCTTCTTGATTGACTGAAAGACCCCGTGCATCAGCCCGAGGCCGACCAAAATGGCGTCTTGCAGGTGGCCGACCAGAGTGCCAATGGAAAAAGCTTGCACCCCCGCCGCGAGCGGCGACCGCACGGGTAGGGCCTTGGCGCCCAAGGAAAGATTTGGGGGCAGAGCGCAGTCTGCTGCGTGCCGCGGGCGTGCCGCAACAGGTGGGCGGATCGCATCATTGCGGCGGCTCGTGTTACCAGAGCCCAATGTCGGGGGCTCCGCCACAACGCCCGTATCCGCGCCTCGGTAGTGTAGCAACGCCTCGAGCATGGCTTGCGGCGTGTAGAAACCCAAGGCCTGTGCACCAACGTGCGCAAAAACGGCTCGCTGCAGCCAACATCAATGGTCTCCTCACTCGTGCACGCCCCAGTTTCGGGGCAGCCCGCGGCGGATTTATCCGCCATCGTCCTCAACCGCAGCGCCAAGTCGCCACCGGCGGCAGCAGCAGCAGGACTGGCCGTCGACAACAGACACTGTCGTCGTTGCGCCACCCTCCCACGCACGGCGCCACCCCCCACGTGATGCCCCCCAATCCGCGTGCACGGAGCCGCACAGCCTCCCCGCGGTGCACCCCCCTCCACCTCCCCCAGCCGTAGCACGTGACCGTGCGCGTGGCTTCGGCGGCCGACGGCGGCGGCCACGTCGACGGCAGCGTTGCCGGCGTGCCGCCGATCGGGGCGGTTCCCGCGCCGCGTAGCGGTCGCCGCCAGACACCTCGACCCACCCACCCCCGCCCTCCTGCACGGACACGAGGTGCCGCGACGTGCAGCCGGCTGCAGTTGCCAGCTACGCCGTGACCCCCCCCTATCGAGGTGGGGGGAGCTGGCGGGGTGCGCCACTGATGACGGTGATGACGGCGAGCGCGGCGATCGCAGCCGCCGACCGCCGTGGTAGCAGCCGCTGTACGAGTGAACGACCACCGACGCCGTATGATCCCCCCACCCTCGGCCCGCTGCGGTGCTACGCCACGGCCGCACCCCCCGGGACGGAATACGCAGACCACCTGGCCATGCCATGGCACTCGCGCCAGTGGCGGCGGGTGGTGAGGCGCCGACCAGCGGCCAGGTGCCCCGGATGAGAGCGACGCACGTGGCGCCACGTGCCGAAGTCAGATCGCGATCTGCATCGACAGCGGACCCCCGCGACGGGCGCAGGGTACGTGAGGTGGAAACCACAGCTTTCGTGATGTGGCGCACCAGATCACGAAGGCAAGACCACATCACGAAGGCTGAGGGACCAATACGATGTGTCTATCAGGGGTTGTCAGGATACAGTTTTCTGGCCCTAATGGGAAACGGATACGCTGCGTTCCACCATCTCCGAATGAGAATAAATCTCATCTCTCAAGATTAGGATCAGAATATAACCTCACCAAGCCGGATTATTACGTGGAATATATTCAAATTCGGATTCTATTATCGTATCCGAATATAATGGCTTATATCCGACCGATGACCTAACTACAGCAGCAGGAGCGGCACTTGGATAGCAGAACAGCAGTGAACTATTACGTGAGAGCAGTACTTGTTTTCAAAGTGCCATCTGCCCACATACAGGTAGTTCCACGAAGCATGCAAGAAGATACGATCGTCGTTCTGCGCTGGCGTTACAAAGGTTTAAAACAATGTAGATGGATCTTAACAATACCACGGCTATCGCCCATTCACTCAAGTACGCTGCTGGCGTCCGGCGCTGTTCGGCCTCATTGTGGCCGGTGCTGGCGTGTGCCTGCGGTCGCTCTCCCCCTCAAGGATTCCTGCAGCTCGTGCTCTCCACTGCTCGCTGCCAGCAACAGCCGGATAGCCTTGGCGCCACTTTCGCAATTCCACTAGAAGCCGGCGCTTTCGCTGTCGCCGACCGCCCGCCACATGACCACCGGACGCCAACCAGGGTCTCGGAGCTTTCGGACACACTTTCAAAGGCCTAAAACGCGCGTGGGATGGCGGAGGTGTGAAAGTCGCCTCTGGCGTTCGGCGAAGCCCGCTTTCGCCCAACTTCTACGAGACTGCGACTGCAGGGGGGCCGGCGGACTAGGGAAATCTGGCAACAGCCGTGTGCGTCACCTTGCCGACACCTCAAAACACCGCCACGGCTCTCGACGGCGCGGTCGCGGAGGCGTGAAAGCTGACGCCGCCGTATTCCGGCACCGCGCCATTGCCCGAGGTTAACGTCACGACGGTGGCCGGGGCGTGGGTAGGGGCGGGTTAGACTTCCGCAAACGTTGGCGGCACCCCACTCCAGCTCATGAACGGCACGGTGGCTCGGGGGCGGCTGGCGACAAGATGGTAGTTGTGGGGAGCGTCGCTGCACCCGTGTCGAATGATAAGGCGCCCGGGGTGGCGGAGGTCGCGGATGTGTGGCAGCGGGCGCCGGCCGTCGGCGGCACCCCGACCCCGCCCACGGTCTAATAGGCGGTGAGGGAGGGAGCAGCGGCGGCGCTGGGTCAGCTGGTTGTCGCTGTCGGCGTCGCTTCGCGAACAGGCTCTGTCACATCGCGAGTATTGGGCGTAACTCAGCATCAACAAGCACAAAATATACAGTACGTACTAGCAACCGCAAGACGAACGATGCATTTTCTTGCGATTGTCCCATTCAAGTCGCCTTTCTCGCATCAACTGCAATGCTGGTTGCTGTTCCTAAAAGAGCGAGCGACACCACGAGAGGTACGCACCCGCTGGCAGATTCCTGACTGGGAGGTTTCCGTCGCTACCCGCATCCTCATCGTAAAAGATTACTCACACCAAAGATCACCACTCTCCGCTGGAATTCCGTCTTCGCCGTAGCCGTGACCTCGCCGAAAAACGTCTCCAAACATGGGAGACCCCATGCCGATCGGGTATACTCGAATATAATAAATCCCCAAAGAGCACGATGTAATCTGCCGCTTGCGCTGTCTGGTGGATTATTATTCGCTCGGACAGAAAAGCATACTCAGATCCGAATATGTCGTCGAGACCCTTATTCCCGAATATTATGGATACAATGCCTGGATATATTCCTCTGAGATATATCCTTGACAACCCCTGGTGTGTATTCCTGCAGCTTCAGGGTGTTTGTTTCGTATGCATATGACCCCCCCCCCCTTCAGGGTGTTCGTTTCGGGTGCATATGGCCCCCCCGTGCACGCTCCGTTTGCTGTTTTTCCACTTGGTCAGGCCAGTTCGCTGCTGACCCACGGCCACTCGATCAGGTTCGCCCCGTCCTCGGGCCGCCACGCCCGCAGCGCCCGCCGCCGCCGCCGCCCCCGCGCCCCTGGACGCGGCCCCCGCCACTGGCGCCGCCCCCTTCCTTGGCCGCGGCTCCCGCCGCCGCCGCTGCCGCTGCCGCCGCCCCCGCACCCGCACCCGCACCCGCCCCCGCCCCGGTCTCTGCACTCGCCGCCGCCATCGCCGCCGCCCCCGCCCCAGCCCCCGCGGCCGCAGCGCCCGCCGCCTCCGCCCCTGCCCATGGCCGCGGCTCCCGCCGCTGGCGCCGCTCCCGCCCCTGGCCGCCTCCTCTCAGGCTCATTGGAGTGGTGTGAGTACTGGGCTGGTGAAAGAGGTGTCGCCGTGTGTGGTGGATGAGGTGGGGTACGGGGTGAGGGGGGCGGATTGGTACTGAGGCGCAGGTGGAGCATGGTACAGGGTGGGGGGCAGAGAGGTTTGGGTAGAGTCCGAGGTAGAAACCTGTGTGGGGGTGGAATTGGGGTACTGACTGGACATGTTTCTGGCGACCGGGGCGTGGTACACAGCGTTTTGTCCCCGATTCCTTAATACTGAGAACTGCCAGATTCGAACGCGCCCACCGACGGTTCGCAGAACTGTCACACGTTGATCATGGGATCAAATTCTGCCCACTTTTTGTTGATCTTGGAGACAGAGCCCGCAGTGGAGTTCAGAAAAGCTCCAATTCTGTGTGCACCGATATTCAGTGGGAATCATCTTCACACCAGCACTTACAGATTCGGCAATTGTCCGACGAGGTCGCTGCTAAATGATCATGAAGGATCATTCCGATTCGCTGGTTCTGATCCTTCTGCGTATCGTGCTGAGAACTGTCTTGAAGCCGGAGTAGGATCATCCTGGGGATCGTGCTCAGGACTGTCCTGGCGTCGGAGTACAATCATCCTGGGGATTGTCGTCATAGATTGAGTGAACGAGTGCGCAAGATTGATGTAGATTTCTGCCTCAAGGACTCGATCGTTGATGATAGCCTGGACTACTTCGAGTGACGTCGTGAGGAGGGTCTGCCGAAACCGCTCAGAGAGCAAGACCTGCCCAAGCGGCGTCGCTCCTGGTCCACAAAGCGTGTGCAGAGGGAGACTCAATGTGACTTGGTAGTCGTGCGACCGACGCGCTGTTGCCTGGCGCACAGGGGATGGAGACTGGGTAAACATGCGTCGGCTCGCACATCGAGAATATCGTAAAGTCCCGGACGCACCCAGTCCCCATTTATATATGATTTGTTCTCCTTCACAGGCAGTGAATTCGTTCTCTGCTCAGTGGCAATCTCGTCCCCTTTCGTCCCATCACAGCACGTCCGGAACTCGCAATGCCCCGGTTCAATACATGCCAGGTGCACTCGCACCAGAACACACAGTGGCATGCGTGATATGTCAGATTCCACGATGGGCATACGTCTGAACCGACGGAATGTCGAAAAGTTTTTGTTCACGCTGTTGACGGAATAGGCAGACATTTTGTTTGCGAAAGAGGCAGTCAGACTATCAGTTGAACAAGGCCTCACCTTTTTTTTGAAGGACAGTCACCGAGATGATCTGTGGGTCAGGATGACACTGCTTCTGGAACGATCCCAGAATCAGTCCCGAAGATGATCCGTAGAACCAGTCAAGGAACTGTAGTGATGAACTGCCCAATCACAGAGGTATCTCGAGAATCAGGCAATCTGAAGGGTAGGATATTCGCCGATCCACGGAACTGTTATGCACATGATCCTCTGAATCATGCTGAGGCCATCTCACAGGAGCTTTGCATGGCTATCTCAAGACATTTTTCGCGTCTACTCGTTATAGATTTACCAGCCGGAAAATTTAGAACTATCCCGGCGATGAAATACCGACCCGCAGTGTAGCCAAGCGGGCGCGGGGGGGTGAATGTGGCGTGTTCTCAAGAAAAAAATTTTGGGACAGACCCTCTCTGTCGCCACATCCTGACCACTGTATTCGGTAGGATCGCTGACACTGCTTAGCCCAGTGGATCACACGTCTGTCTGATGACACTGCACAATCCAGTGGAATCGTTGGTTGCGCTTCCCTACCTGCCTACAGCGGCTCTCGTTGTGTTTTCACAGAAAAAATACCATTGCACATCACTAACAATGATATGTGTGCTTCCTGACCAGCTGCGAGAAGAAAATATGCTGCTGCGTACACTTGCTTCACGCGTTCCTTCACTTGTGCAGTCCTGCTCACGTTCGAGGTGCGTCGAGCACTTCTGGGACAAACAGGAGCAAAACACAACTTTCTTGGAGAGGATCATTGTTGGATCTTTGAAGGGCGCTGGTTACGGAATTGTGGGTCTTTTTCTGCACAAAGGCTTCTTTCATACCGTTTCTGCCCTCCAAAGGTAACAGTCACCAGTACCCGACACCACCTCCCCAGCCTGCCATACCCATCCATACCCCAGAAGTTTTAGGGCACTGCAACCGGCATGTACCAGCCCCTCCGTAGAGCCCAAGAGACGGGACTACTACCATCACAGGAAGCCTGGAGGACGGCCTCTGTGACAAACTGTCCCCAGACTTCCCCAGCTATGGGCACGAGCTGCCTACAGAGGTCCCAAGCTACAAAAGTACTCTGAGCCACTCCTGATGTTGTGACACCCCCCCCAAGGGATGTGTCCATGGTATGCCGCCCCCCCACCGACGTGTATACGGCAACTCAACGGTTTCTCCTTTCGGGTACGGAGGGAAACAAAGTCATGTGGCGGTCAACAACACGCTTTGCAAGGTTCGTATACACATGGAGTAGCACAGAGACTGTACATGCTCCATAGCAGTCGTCAGGGAAAAGTAAAACACGGCACCATACCCCCCCCAACAGGTCACACCAAGCCAGCCCTGTACCCCGACGGCACCTACCCCCGTCCCCCCGAGCCAGGGGGAAGTGGCAGGGAGAAGAGCCACCCGCCGGTGGCGCGAGCGGTCGCTGGGGCGGCGGCAACGAACGGCTGCAGCAGCCGCCACGGGGACGGCGGCAACCGGCGGCGGCACCGGCCGGTGGTGGCGGCGACTGCAGGCAGGGGCTGCCGCGGAAGGGGGCTACGGCGGCAGAGGTGATCGCTGAGGGCCGCGGCGACCGCACGCCAGGGCCGGGCCGGCGGTGGGGGGGCGCGGGCGGCGAGGACGGCGGCGGGGGCGGGG
>Ga0209093_1001087_pt1 | contig 15344 bp, 6 predicted proteins | sample SidtaG_4_FD_187450 | JGI IMG/M metagenome (GOLD analysis project Ga0209093, IMG submission 187450) | Marine algal microbial communities from Sidmouth, United Kingdom - Sidmouth_Male1 metaG (SPAdes) (version 2) | ecosystem: Host-associated > Algae > Red algae > Unclassified | place: Sidmouth... | reverse complement strand
AGCAGAGATCAAAATCGGTCCAGTCAAAGGTTCGTTTGGCGGTAAGTTGAGTCTCATCGATAAAGTCCAGCCTGATTCTTTCTCGCTCGTCGTAGATCAGAAGAGCAAGATTGGCAATGTCAATGCTAAGGTGGATATTACTTTAGAAACAGTGACTGCGTACGAATCCGCTATCTCATTTGATGGCAAGGCTAATATGTCAGGAGTCTTAGCGAGTAAAGGTGCTAGAGTCATGTCAGGAGTTGCCAACTCTCTGACCAAGCAATTTTTTACTGCCCTTAGAAGTGAGATAGCCTCCACTGAATTCGAAGATAAACGCAGCAATATAGATCTCAAGCCAGATATTCAGCAATCGTCTAATAACGCTACTATGTCACATGATATCGAACTCATTATCAATGGAAAAGCACATTCTATCACAGTCGAAAGTAGGTCAGTATTATCTAACGTACTAAGAGAACAATTGAGGCTCACTGGGACTCACATAGGCTGTGATACCAGCAGTTGTGGTACTTGTACGGTACTTATAGATGGAAAAGCGATAAAGTCATGCTCTATCCTGGCTGTGCAAGCAGAAGGACTTGCCGTTACCACTGTAGAAGGTCTATCAGAAAATGGGACGATGCATCCTATTCAAGAAGGATTTAAAGAAGAGCACGGTCTGCAGTGCGGTTTTTGTACTCCTGGTATGATGATGACCTCTTTGGATCTGCTCAATAGAAATTCTAACCCAAATGAAGGGGAAATAAGAGAAGCGCTGGAGGGCAACTTCTGTCGCTGCACTGGATATCACAACATAGTAAGAGCTGTTCAATATGCAGCTGAAAAAATGTAACTCAATTACTACAACAATCTATCATGGGAAATTATATAGGTAAATCGATAAAGCGTGTTGAGGATAAAAAGTTTCTGACAGGTAAGGGACAATACACGGATGACATAGTCTTGCATCTACAAACTTACGCTTCAATCGTAAGGAGCCCCTATGCTCACGCTCATATTGAATCTATCGATACGTCAGCGGCAGAAAATGCATCAGGAGTGGTAGCTGTCTTCACAGGTAAAGATTTTGTTGATACGGGTATCACGGGTGTACCGTGCGGGTGGCAGGTCAACTTCAAGAATGGAGACATTATGAAGGAGCCACCTCATCCATTGTTAGTCGTGGATAAAGTGAAACACTTAGGTGATGCCGTGGCTATAGTCATAGCTGAGTCAAAGGAACTAGCCAGAGATGCGGCAGAACTCGTGGACGTCTCATATGATGCGCTCGAATCAGTGGTAGATCCTAAATTGGCTGCTCAGCCAGGAGCTCCGCTCGTGCATGAAGACTGCCCTAATAATATATGTTTTGATTGGGAGCTGGGCAACCCTAAAGCGGATGTCAATGCTGCCATCGAGTCATCCCACCATGTGACCACTTTAGAATTTGTAAATCAAAGAGTCATCCCAAATGCCATGGAACCCCGAGCAGCTATTGGAGACTATCAAGCTGCAGGAGATAAATATACCCTCTATACATCTTCGCAAAATCCACACCTGATTCGCCTTTTAATGTGTGCATTCGTATTAAATATACCAGAGCACAAAGTGCGTGTCGTCTCTCCAGATGTAGGAGGAGGCTTTGGCAGTAAGATCTTTCACTATACAGAAGAAGCATTAGTGATTTGGTGTTCTAAGCAGATAGGTAGGCCAGTCAAATGGACTTCGGACAGAAGTGAGGCCTTCATTACTGATGCTCATGGACGAGATCACGTCACCAAGGCCGATATGGGTTTCGATGCCGACGGAAATATTACAGCTCTGAGAGTAGAAACTTACGCTAATCTGGGAGCTTACCTATCCACCTTTGCTCCAGCCGTACCCACCTATCTTCATGGGACCCTGATGCAAGGACTGTATACTACTCCAGTCATTAATATAGATGTAACTGCAGTCTTCACTCATACGACCGCAGTAGATGCATATCGCGGTGCTGGAAGACCTGAGGCAACATACCTATTAGAGCGATTGATGGATCTCGCGGCATTAGAGATGAAAATGGACCCAGCAGAGCTGAGATTTAAAAATTTCATTCCAGCGTTTGATGGTGTGGAGAAGGAAGGATACATGACTCAAGTAGCGCTTCAATATGATAGCGGCGATTATGATCCAGTGTTGAAAAAAGCACTTGATATGGTGGGCTATAATGACTTCAGAGCTAAACAGGCAGCGCTCAATAATGGAAAATTAATTGGAATAGGATTCTCTACCTATATAGAGGCGTGTGGTATAGCTCCATCAGCAGTCGTGGGCGCCTTAGGTGCCAGAGCCGGGCTCTTTGAATCAGCACAGGTGAGGGTACAGCCAACAGGAAAAGTGAGCGTCTATACGGGCTCCCATTCACATGGTCAGGGGCACGAGACGACTTTCGCTCAGGTAGTCGCGGATCGGATGGGCATTCCATTAGAAGATGTGGAAATCATCCATGGAGACTCTGAGTCCGTGGCATTCGGTATGGGGACCTACGGATCAAGGAGTCTTGCCGTAGGAGGTAGCGCCATTGTGCTTAGTATTGATAAAGTGTTGGAGAAGGGTGCAAAGATAGCAGCCCATCTCTTAGAAGCTAATGCAGACGACTTAGATTATTCTGGTGGAAAATGGACAGTGAAAGGGACAGATAAATCTATTGCATTTGGAGACGTATCTCTGACTGCATATGTGCCGCACAATTATCCTGAAGATTTAGAACCAGGTCTTGATTTTTCAAGCTTTTATGATCCAGCTAATTTTACTTATCCATTCGGAGCACACATTGCTATCGTAGAGATTGACAAATTGACTGGCAAAGTTGACCTTCAAAGGTTTATTGCTGTCGATGATGTAGGTAATGTCATTAATCCTATGATCGTGGATGGCCAGATCCACGGGGGGCTAGCTCAGGGCATTGGACAAGCACTTTTCGAAGGCGCTATATATGATGACAATGGTCAGCTCATCAATGGCTCTTATATGGATTACTGTATGCCGCGAGCAGATGATCTACCGAGCTTTGAGATTGATCGGACGGTTACACCATGTCCTCATAATCCACTGGGAGTGAAAGGAGCAGGGGAGGCAGGCTGCATAGGATCGACTCCAGCAGTAGTGAATGCTGTGATTGATGCTCTGTGGAGTGGGGGTCACCAAGTGAAAGATGTCAAAATGCCTATGACCCCTGAGAGAGTTTGGACAGCTATGCAACCAGATCAGGCCTAACCATAACACTCAAATTCTAATAATATGATACCGAGTAAATTTCAATATAAGAGAGCTAAGTCCGTGACTGACGCGCTCAGCATGTTGTCTAATGATGCAAAACTTTTAGCAGGTGGACATAGCCTACTTCCAGCTATGAAGCTGAGGTTAAATCAACCAGATACGTTAATTGATATATCGAGAATTGAAGAATTAAAGGAAATCAAAGATGAAGGTGATCACATTATTATAGGTGCTGCCGCCACTCATCATGACGTAGCTTATTCTACTATCGTAAAAGAAGCCTGCTCGATGATGGCATCTGGCGCGGAGCAGATTGGTGACATTCAAGTACGTAATGCCGGTACAATCGGCGGAAGCTTGGCTCATGCTGATCCCGCAGCTGATTGGCCAGCACTTGTGATAGCTGCTGAGGCGACCATCAGAGTCCAAGGTCCAGATGGGAGTAGAGATATACCCGCTGCATCCTATTTTACTGGTTTTTATGAGACAGCCTTGGCGGACAACGAAATGATCACTGAAATTCATGTCCCAAAACTGCCTGCGGGGTCTTCTTCTGTTTACGTTAAATTTGTTCAGCCTGCATCTCGATTCGCTATCGTAGGATGTGCAGTCGTTAATAATGCAGATGCAGGCGAGGTAGGAAATATTAAAGTGGCAATCACAGGAGTCTCAGAGATGGCATATAGAGCACACGCAGTTGAAGACGAATTAATGGGGCAAGTTCTGTCTGAAGAGTCGATAGAACGAGCTGCAGCGCGGGCAACTGATCACGTGGATATACTGAGCGACCACTACGCTTCTGAAAAATACAGAAAGCATCTTGCTCAGGTATATGTAAAGAAAGCCTTGGAGACAATTAAATGATCTGCTTCTCATCATAACCTATAAGTAGGCCTATGTTCTCCCAGACGTATCTTACGCATTTACATTTCGAGCCATCAGGCATGGTATGTAATTGTATATCACATTTTTCACCTTTCATTTTGTTATAAAATTCAATGGCACCGTCATTAGATTCCAATACCCATAGATAATACGGTCGATTAGAGCCTTGATCTAACAGCCATTGCGCAGACTTAGACATTATATTGCGGCCTATTCCATAGCCATGACTACTTTCATGAACATGCAGATTATCTAAATAACTACCGTGCTCATCATAATCTGAAAAACTATAGACGAATCCAGCCAGCTCATTACCTTGATAAGCCGTAATTAAGCATTCTCCCGAGTGAGCTTCTTTGAGTCTCTTAATCCAGTAAGACTGCCGTTCTGATTTTACTTCTTGATCTAGATAATAGTCAGATAATGCTCCGCGATAGTATTTGCGCCAATTATCAGCATGAAGCGCAGCTACTGAACCGGCATCTTTAAGAGATCCGAAATTGTATTCTATCATGAGCTATATTTGAAAAGTTTCATTTTAACACAAAGTTATCAGTCTAAGTTAATATTTGATTAATTCGCCATATCTCGGATTTGCTAAAGGCTTGACTGCTGTTAGAAAGGTGTAATTGGATAATCAAGTTAAATTGAAGAATTATGAAATAGAATAACAACAATGATGCTCTCTATAATTTCTTACAACTACCATGGTTCAACGTAAATTTGTCCTTCGCACAATTCGGTAAGGTTAAGAATACTATCATTATCCAACGATGGCTCTTCGATTTTATGAGATGCCTTATATACTATTAAAGTAATATTCTACTCATTCTCAGATGACATGATTTAGGGTGACAGTGCTGGAAGATTGTCAAGGCATAAATCGGGAAGTTAGATTATAATCGATTGACTAAGAAAAATGAATCTTACTATTGCTGACTGAAGATTAAGAATGCATGAGAAAACTATTAGATGATATATATAGAAGTATAGGATTAAAAAGCTAATAGAGACAAACGCATGGTTTAAATCATATTGGGTGAGTCCGAAATCTTGCAGGCTGATTCTGCAAGTTCATTTCGGGATGAATTGGTGGCGCCTTGGGATACCTATCTCAGGGCGTTTTTTTATGTTTTAGGATAATGTAGAATCAAATACCTTGACATGCTTCCACAAATGTTTATTCGACTCTATGAAATCCATATGTACTGGATCCGTAGATTGATAAACCTCATGGGATTCTAAAGAGTCAAAAAAGGAGGTGATAGAATAGTCATATGATTGATCCACCACATCTCTTTTTGGAATATCTAAGGGTTTCCCCCAATGATATAAGCTAGTGCAAGATGATGAACCAAGCTTTTTGAGATTTGCTTCAAACCCTAATTTATCTATATCTGAGGTGCCATCTTTCAGCCAAAAGAAAACAATGTGGGCAAATTTGTTGCTCATTAATCTACGTATTTTTTTCGTTGTACAATAGCAAATTTATCGTTGTCAAGCTTCATTAATCCTTGGTCGTAACAGAAGTGATAGACGTTGCCTGATTTCGTAATGTATTCATTTGTGTAATAGCTAAATCTATATCCTTGGCTATCCAATTCCTCCTTTGAAATTTTTGTTTTTCCTTTAGGGTTGAGCGATGCCAATATCCTCCTATTCTTGCGAAGGATATTATTGACATTCCTCATGAAGTTAGTGCTGTCGCTATTCAGTCTATTATTATATGATGAACGACATTGATCAGAGCAAAACTTTTTGTCCATTCGACCTTGGATACCATCACCGCATTCAAGACACTTCTTAGTCATGACAGGAATCTTTAATATTGTTTAATTGAACTGAAAGTTACGATTCGTTTCCTATATAGATGATATAATTTGATCAATATCTATAGGAGAGATATTAATTAATAATTTTCTATTAAAATACGATTATGACTCAATGATTAATGTATTTTATATCATATTATCAAATTTAATCTATGAGAAAAATCATATAAAAATAAGTTCATATTAATAGCTTCTACAAAGTGTAAATCTCTGAACCATAGTATTTTAAGTATTATATATATATCTATGTTTAAAATACCATAATCCATATTAACAGCTTACCTCATAAAAAGGCGATTTTTACCCATTGTGCAGAATCCCAGCAATTAGAGGCCTTTTGAAAAGTCTGTCCCGCATTCAAAAAGCCACAAAATTGGATCTATGCACCAGTGAAGTAACCGATAACCGATATAAACCGAGGGTGATAATGATCCGAGATAACCTAAATTTTTTGAACCTATATCTTGATCGTACGAATTACATTCTGCGTTCTTCTTTAGTTTTCCTTCTCTTAAGCTCTGTTTATTCTCTTTCAATTGCACAAGATTGTGATGCTCCTGCTGTAGGTTATGGACTTATCGAAGATACCGACCAATATGTCATTATTAATCCTGATCCTCTCAATCCTATGGATGTCGTGCCGTGTAACATGCAGTTCATGGGTATGCCATTTATTCCAGATCCTGGGGGCTCAGCATATGATCCTGGTACAATGAGGCTGTACGTTTTTGATGGTTCGGATCTTTACTATGTAGATGTCACAGCACCCTGTGATGGAGATAATGTAACCTTCGTAGGCGATACTATGATCGCAAACCCAGTATCAGGAGCAGAATTACAATTTGCTAACGGAATGGCTATTTTATGGGTTATTGACTCGGGTTTCCCAGGCGTACTTTACTCGATAGATCCTACTGACGGCACTATACTAACGATGGTAGAACTAAATGGTCAAATCACTAATCTCGATGGACTTGCAATTGATCCTAATTCTGACCCAAATGATCCAAATTTAATTTTCTTTGGTATTGATGATGATAGTAAATCTGTTTACAATTTTTCGCCTGTCACGGGTGAGACTTTCTTTTGTTATTTTATAGATGATACCAACCAAAGTATCAACGCATCAAGTTTTTCTTATGGACCTGATGGCTTTATTTATTTCGAATCAGACGAAGGATCGGAGATGGATACCATTTACAGGATCACACCACCGGCCATATGCGATGCATCAACGCAAACGCCAGAGGCAGTCGCAGCCTTTGAGAATGTTCCTGGAAATATCTCGACATTAGCATTTAACGCTACAGAATGTCTGCAGCAATGTCCAGAGTTAGAATGTGACGTCAGTGAAGTTAGTCCGACATCATGCGATGACACGAGTGACGGTTCAGCCATAGCTGGAGTCATCGGAGGAGAGGCTCCTTATACCTATTTGTGGGATAACGGGGAGACAACTGAGACAGCTACCATGCTTTCGTCAGGTCTACGTACGGTCACTATCACTGACGCTAATAGTTGTGAAGTGGTGTGTGAGGTAACAATAACTAGTCCTGAGCCCATCACCTGTTCAGTGGTCTTAATCAATGATATACTATGTAATGGAGACAATAATGGTTCTGCCTCGGTCGAAGTAGAAGGTGGAACTCCTGGATTTACTTTTGAATGGAGCAATGGAGAGACTACAGTTATTGCTACTAACCTGCTTCCAGGTGTGAACGCTGTGACTGTCACTGATGCTAATATGTGTCAAACCAGGTGTGAGATAACTATAGCTGAACCGCCTTTACTGACTTGCGCAGTCACGGTGGATCAAAACGTCTCTTGTTTTGGAGGCAATGATGGTTCAGCCACTGTTGTGCCTGATGGTGGCACTGCACCATTTACTTATGAATGGATAAATGGAGAGACTGGACAAACTGCTTCTATGCTGCCCATGGGTCTGATTCCCGTTACAGTGACCGACGCTAATATGTGTCAGACAGTGTGCAGCGTATCGATTACTGAGCCTGAAGAACTGACCTGCACGGTTGCAGTTTTATCAGATGTTCTTTGTGCTGGAGACCTAACTGGATCTGCTGAAGCTAATCCAGTAGGAGGAACACCTTTATATAGCTATCTATGGGATAACGGAGAAACTACTAAGATAGCTACCATGCTGGATGCTGGTCCTCACACCGTTACAGTTACTGATATGAATATGTGTACGACAACATGTATGACTACAATATCAGAAACGACTACGTTGACCTGTGGTATTAACGTAGAAAATGATGTCAGTTGTAATGGGTTTTCTGACGGGTCAGCTACTATTGCACCAATGGGTGGAGCTCCGGGTTACACCTTCTTATGGTCAGATGGACAGACCACAGCTACTGCATCTGGATTAGCCGCTGGAGACTTCTCTGCGACTGTCACCGACATGAATAATTGTTCGACAGTTTGTACTGTCACTATCACCGAACCAGCGCAGTTAACAATAGTCATTAATTCCATAGAATCTGTAAGTTGTAATGGTCTCAGCGATGCATCAGCCGAGGCAGTTGTTAATGGCGGAACAGCACCATATAGTTATCTGTGGGATGATGGTCAGACCACTGCGTTAGCAATGAATTTGGACGCAGGAGAATCTTCAGTCACTGTTACTGATGCCAACGGCTGTACGATAGTAGACAGTATTACCATTGTAGAACCACCTGAACTTACTTGTGCGGTTTCTTTAGAAAATAATGTTACATGTAATGGTGATGATGACGGTTCAGCTACAGTTGTGATAGCCGGAGGCACCCCAGGATACACCATTCTTTGGGATAATGGACAGACAACTGCTACTGCTACGGGATTAGATCCTGGAGAAACTGTAGTGACCGTTACAGATGCCAACGGATGCGTCACGACCTGTAGTATTGTTATTGTGGAACCAGTCGAGCTGACTTGTACCGTGAGTGTTATCAGCAATGTACTATGTACTGGAGAGTCCAATGGTTCAGCTGAAGCTATGCCAGCTGGAGGAACAGCTCCATTTACTTACGTATGGGATAATGGTGAGACAGATGCTGTAGCGACAATGTTAGATGCTGGTCCTCAATCAGTCACGGTCACTGATGCAAACGGCTGCGTCACGACCTGTATGGCAACGATCGAAGAAACCACAGATTTGCTGTGTTCCATAAGTGTTGACCAAAATGTAAGTTGCAATGGATTTAGCGATGGCGCTGCCACAATATCACCTACTGGAGGCCTTCCAGGATACACCTTTTTATGGTCTGATGGACAGACCACGGCTACAGCTACTGGGCTCGCGGCTGGTGACTACTCTGCTACAGTTACGGATTCTAACAATTGTACCACGACGTGTGACGTCTCTATTACAGAACCAACAGCTCTTTCCATTGAAGTAATCTTAAATAATGATATTGTATGCTTTGGAGATGACAATGGATCTGCTACAGCGGTCCCCTCTAATGGCACTTCACCTTACACGTTTATCTGGGATAATGGACAAACTACAGCTACAGCTACTGGATTAGATCCTGGACTTACCTTGGTCACAGTGACTGATGCTAATGCTTGCCAGATCATAGGAGAAATAACCATAGTTGAGCCACCACTTTTAGAATGCTCGGTTGCTTTAGTAAATAACATTACATGTAACGGTGACAATGATGGCTCTGCCACAGTGACTGCTACAGGCGGTACACCAGAATACTCATATCTATGGGATAACGGCCAGACAACACGAACAGCTACAGGATTAGAACCTGGATTAACCGTCGTAACAGTCACGGACGCAAATCTATGTGTGACAACATGTTCTATAACCATCACAGAACCAGATGAATTAAGTTGTACGGTGGCCTTAATAAATAATGTTCTCTGTATTGGAGAATCGAATGGTTCAGCTGAGGCAACACCTGCTGGAGGAACTGGGCCTTACACTTACCTTTGGGATAACGGAGAGACAACCGCTGTAGCTACTATGTTAGATGCAGGTGTCACAACTGTCACAGTTACAGATGCTAATAATTGTATGACTACTTGTGAAATTACAATTACCCAAAATACAGAACTATCATGTACAATTGATGTGGATGAGACAGTCTCTTGTAATGGCTTGTCAGATGGTTCAGCGACCATAGTCGCCACTGGAGGAGCTGGGGAATATTCCTATGCTTGGCCTGATGGTCAGACCTCAGCTACGGCCATAGGTTTGGCAGCCGGAGACTACACCTCTACAGTAACAGATGGAAATGGTTGTACGACCACTTGTACTGTAACAATTACGGAACCAGATGAATTAGCTTGTAATATTAGCGTGTTAGAAGAACTTGACTGTTTCGGTGACATGGATGCCATTGCTCAAGTCAGTCCTTTAGGGGGTACTCCTGAATTTACTTATGCATGGTCTGCTGGCGAAGCAATGATGACTGGCTCAGGATCTACTGCAACGGGATTGGGTTTTGGAGAAGTGTTTGTCACCATCACAGATATGAATAACTGTGAGTCTGTATGCTCCATCGTAATTGATCAGCCTGACCCAATTTCATGTATGATTGTGCAGACAGCTTTCATTTTGTGTAACGGAGACTTGACAGGAGAAATTGAAGCTTCAGGATCAGGAGGCAGAGGTATATACGAATATAGCATAGACGGTACCACATTTCAGGATAGTGGAATCTTTACTGACTTGGCAGCTGGAACCTATACTGTCACTGTCAGAGAACCTGATAACATAAACTGTATGTCTACCTGTGATATAACGTTAACGGAGCCGTCTGTATTGAGCTGTGCAGTGGTATCTACAGATGAGACAAATTGTGGCGCATCTGATGGTACGATTACTGCTACTGCATTCGGTGGCACTGCACCATATACATATTCAGGCGCGGGCCTTATAACTAACACAACAGGTGAATTCGCGGACTTAACATCTGGGAGCTACATTGTAACCATCACTGATGCTAATGGATGTGTAGTTAACTGTATGGAAGTTATCATCTTCACTCCGACAGCCCCAACGTGTACATTAGTTGAAACAAATTCAATCCTATGTAATGGCGATTTGACTGGAGAGATAACAGCAACTGGTGCCGATGGCTCAGGTAATTATGAATTTAGTTTAGATGGAATTACATTTCAAGACAGTGGGATTTTTACAGATCTTGGAGCTGGTGCTTACTCAGTCACCGTAAGAGACCCAGGTAATACAGATTGTATATCTGTATGTACGGTGATACTGTCAGAACCAGACGCTTTGGAATGCTCAGCTACTGCTACCGATGAGTCGGACTGTGGAGCTTTTGACGGAACAATCACTGCTGAAGCGACGGGTGGAGTTGGTCCCTATACCTATTCAGGCAATGGCTTGGAGACAAATACCACGGGCATGTTCTCCGGACTAATAGCAGGCACTTATACTGTCATCATTACAGATAGTAATGGTTGTACTGTTGACTGTAGTGAGGTGGTCATTGCAGCGCCCATGGCGCCTACATGCACCTTGAATCAGACTAATCAAATTTTATGTTTCGGAGATCTGACTGGAGCTATTTTAGCCGTTGGAGCAGATGGTTCAGGTAATTATGAGTTCAGTATCAATGGCACAGACTTCCAGCCAAGCGGAGCATTTACTGACTTGGCAGCTGGAGGATATACGGTCACAGTCCGCGATCCGGGAAACTTAAGTTGTCTTTCGATTTGCACCATTACGATTGCTCAGCCAGAATTACTGACCTGTGCAAGTGCGGCTACGGATGAGACAGACTGTGGATCAGGAGATGGAACAATAACTGTAACCGCCTCGGGAGGAGTAGGACCCTACACCTATTCAGGTGCAGATTTAACAACGAATGATACAGGGGTTTTCACTGACTTACTATCGGGAGCATACACCGTTACCATAGAAGATAGTAATGGATGTATCGTGGAGTGTGATCCTGTAATTATCTCTTCACCAAGTGCTCCATCATGTACTGTAGTTGAAACGGTAGCCATATTATGTAATGGTGAGGCGACAGGAGAAATAACAGCTACTGGTGCTGATGGCAGCGGTAACTATGAATATAGCATCGATGGTACAAATTTTCAACCAAGTGGTGTATTTGCGTCATTATCAGCTGGCGACTATACAGTAACGGTGCGAGATCCTGGCAATATTATGTGTATATCTGCATGTACCATCACCTTAGGAGAACCAGCAGCATTAGTATGTTCAGCGAGCACGACCGATGAGTCGGATTGTGGTGCTTTTGACGGAACAATCACGGCCATCGGCTCAGGAGGAGTAGGGCCATATACTTATTCTGGTGCGGGATTAACAACTAATACAACTGGTGTATTTACGAGTTTAGTTGCAGGGTCATATACTGTTGTCATTACTGATGCTAACAATTGCACCGTAGAATGCAGTGAAGTCATTATCTCATCCCCAAGTGCCCCAACATGTACTGTCACGGTAACATCAGCTATACAATGCAATGGAGATGCAACTGGTCAGATAACGGCAGTTGGGTCAGAGGGTTCAGGTAATTATGAGTATAGCTTAGATGGCGTTAATTTTCAAAATAGCGGAGAGTTCGATGGACTTATAGCTGGATCATACTCAATCACTGTTAGGGATCCTGATAATACAAGCTGTCTGTCTATATGTACTATAATCTTAACTGAACCTGATGCACTCACCTGTACTGCCACCTCAACGGGGGAGTCTGATTGTGGAGCATCTGACGGCACAATAACTGTCACCGCTACAGGCGGAACGGCACCTTACACCTACTCGGGCTTAGGATTGACGTCAAATACTTCTGGTCAATTTACAGGCCTAATATCAGGTAGCTACATAGTCATCATTACAGACAATAACGGCTGTACGGTAGATTGCGCTGAGGTCATGATCACCACGCCCAATGCGCCATCATGTTCGATAACAGAGACATCTTCTATTCTATGCAACGGGGATGCCTCTGCAGAAATTACGGTCACTGGTACTGGGGGTTCTGGAAATTATGAATATAGTTTAGATGGTTCAGCCTTTCAGTCTTCCGGTGTATTTGCAAATTTGGTGGCAGGGTCTTACACAGTTACAGTCAGAGATCCAGACAATCAAAGTTGTATTTCATTCTGTAGCATAGTAGTAGAAGAACCCGAAGACCTATCCTGTAATCTAAGAGTAGAGCAGGAAGTATCTTGTTTCGGAGCAAACGATGCAATTGTAATTGCTTCTCCTCAAGGCGGCACGCCAGCTTACACCTACGCTTGGTCAGCTGGAAATGCGTCAATGACGGGTTCAGGATCGACCGCATCTGGGTTAGGATTTGGACTTGTTTCAGTTACTATTACAGATGACAATGGATGTCAGTCTGAATGTACCATCCAAGTGGATCAACCTACAGAACTGATATGTAATGTGTCATTAATAAATAATATTTCTTGTTTTGGTGCGGACGACGGATCAGCGTCGGTTAGCTTTTCAGGAGGTACTCCAGGCTATTCCATTTTATGGGATGATGGTCAGACCACCGCCACCGCCACAGGGCTTACGCCAGGTCTGCAAGCAGTCACTGTAACCGATGCTAATGGTTGCGAAACAAGTTGCTCAATCACAATAGTAGAACCAATTGAATTTATTTGTGAAGTCACCAAACTCAACGATGTTTTCTGTGCTAATGAAATGACAGGTGGCGCCAGAGCTGATGTTATATCAGGAGGCATAGCACCATTTACTTATTTATGGGATAATGGCGTGAGCACTCAAACTGTCAATAATTTAGACGGAGGCATACACTTTGTCACTGTCACTGACGCTAATGGATGCGAAACAGTTTGCGATATCATCATTAATGATCAGTCAGGTTTATCTTGTGTTATTTCCTTAGAAAATAATGTCAGTTGCTTTGGATTTTCTGACGGATCTGCTACTGCTTCTGTGACAGGTGGGGTTGCGGGCTATACCTATTTGTGGGATAACGGCGAAACCACATCCACAGCTACTAACTTAGCTGCTGGATTCTCTCAGCTGACAGTTACAGATTCTAACAATTGTACGACCATATGTAATATCACGATTACAGAGCCAGACGCACTCAGCCTTGCAGCACCTATTACCACAGTGTCTGTTACCTGTGATGGTCTTGGTGACAATGGCCAAGCCACAGCCATGCCGACAGGTGGGACGGAGCCATATAGCTACGCATGGCCAAGTGGTGAAGCGACCCAAACTGCTGTAGGACTATCTCCAGGTATTGGAGCTGTGACGATTACCGATGCGAATGATTGCGAATTAATTGAAAGCTATAATATAGAATCACCTGAATTTCCTTCAGTTACATTTGATAATATATCACCCATCTCCTGTCTAAGCTTCTTTAATGGAGATTCAAATGATGGGTCTGCTACGGCAGTGGTTACAGGTGGGATCATGCCTTACGACTTTATATGGTCTACAGGTGAGACCACTCAGACAGCAGATATGTTAGTAGAGGGTATCAACACAGTGACCGTCACGGATAATTTTGGTTGTGCCAGTGCCTTTGACGTTACTATTTCATTCGCCTCATGCTTAGATATAACACTGGATAAATCAGGTCAATTATCTGACCCAGAGGCTGATCTTGTACCTGGCGTGCCAATCAACTATACCTTCGAGGTATGCAACACAGGTACTACTACTTTAAACAACATAATCGTTACAGATCCATTAATTACAGTTAATGGTGGACCAATAAGCTTAGAGCCGGGAGAGTGTAATAATCTAAATTTCACAGGAGTATACAATATTACGCAGGATGACATTGATAATCGAATGGTGTCTAATCAGGCGATTGTGACCGGAACAGATGAACTTGGCAACAGCACCAGCGAGTTATCGAATGATCCGACCACCATTGTAGGCCTTGATGCGACCATTATAGGGTTGAGAGCACCAGCCATAGGTTTAGAAAAGATAGCAGATGTGTCTGAAGTCAACAGTCCGCCTCAGCCTGGTGACATTATTAATTATCAGTTCATCATATGTAATACTGGTGATATTGATCTGACCGAAGTGAGAGTCATAGACTTAGGAATAACAGTAGATCAAACTACTATTCCCTTCCTTGCATCTGGAGCGTGTGATTCTTCGTCCATCACAGGATCGTACCCGATTACATCTACAGACATAGCAATTGGCTTTTATGAAAACAGTGCTACCGTGGAGGGACTGGATGATGATGATGAGGTCATCACAGACAGATCTGATGATCCGACCGACCTTACCAATATAGATTCTAATGGTGATGGCGATCCTGATGACCCTACTATTGTGCCATTAGAAGCATTTCCTGCATTTGAATTAGAGAAGACAGGAGCTTTAAATAATGAATGTCCATTGGCGGGCGATTTAATCAGCTA
>Ga0209093_1001086_pt1 | contig 15344 bp, 13 predicted proteins | sample SidtaG_4_FD_187450 | JGI IMG/M metagenome (GOLD analysis project Ga0209093, IMG submission 187450) | Marine algal microbial communities from Sidmouth, United Kingdom - Sidmouth_Male1 metaG (SPAdes) (version 2) | ecosystem: Host-associated > Algae > Red algae > Unclassified | place: Sidmouth... | reverse complement strand
CCGCGGCGTGCCGCGGCTTGTCCTCGTGGCTCCCGGTCTCCCCGCACCGCCCCCGACCTCCCCGCGCGGCGACCGGCTTTTCCTCGTGGCCCCCGGTCTCCCCGCACCGCCCCCGACCTCCCCGCGCGGCCACCGGCTTCCCCGTGTGGCCTCCGGCGTCCCCGCGCGGCCGTTATCCCCGCCCCTCGTCGACGCACCACCCCGGTCATCTTGGCGCAGAAATTTGTCGTGCCGGCAGGAGTTTTTTGAGCTGCGCGGGTGGCAGGGGTGTCCACGGCCCATTTTCGGCCCGGTTGCGGTCTCACCGGCGACGCACACATGGCTAAGAGCGTGTCCGTGGACTCTTCATCAAGCGATGCCGAGCCCTCTCATCACTCGGAGCCCGTTCTCGTCGCGTCGCCACCGCAATCTACCGTCCCTCGCGTTCCGTCATGCAGCGCCCCGTCGGCGGTAAGTTTTGGTGGTACAGACCTGGATGAGGCCATGGGCAGCCAGCCTGGCGCCAGCGATGACGGTGTATTTGTCGACGACGCAAAAAGCGCAGGTGACCTGCGCTGGCCGCTCAACGGTGCCGCCGACCGTGATCCTGGTGGGGACGCCGACGGGGACGACGACGGGGACGCCGACGGGGACGCCGACGGGGACGCCGGAGGGGATGCCGGAGGGGACGGTGGTGCAGGCTGCGACGCTGGCGGTGCTGCTTCGGCTGATGGAGATCCGCGCAGCACTTTGCCGCCAGTTGGGGTACCAGCTCGCGTTGCGGCTCGGCCAGGCCGTAAGTATGGTCAAAGCCGCCCTGGACCAAGCCATGGCCGAGGCGGAAGAAAAAAGGGATCGGGGAGGCACACCAAAGAGAACTTTGGCCGCGGCTTGCGGCGAGTCGTCGGCGCGTACCTGTCCGAGGTCACTGCCGTCAAGCTTGCCGCCGACTGCAGCGTGCCGCTCATTGACGCGCAGCAGACCGTTAGAACGCTGGATGTGTGGTCCCAGGCGGACGGGCGCGAGGAGGTGTGGATGGTGCCGGGGATTTTTGGCGTCGTTGCCAGGTGGGGCGCCTGGCGCCGTGACTCCCAGGGCGAGTGCGCCAGCGCGTGCGTGTGGCTGGCCGCGGATGGCCGCTCCCGGTGCACCTGCGTTGGTGCCGACGTGCATCAAGACAACCACATCCAAGAGCGGGCGACTAGCTGCAAGCACGCTGGCACGATGGACTCAATGCTTGAAGAGCTCGCCGCGTCGTTAGGCTCGTCGGCGTTGTGTGTGAGGCAGCACCTGCTAAACCGTCCACTGGAGGAGCGTGGCCCAGGCGATGAAGAGCGCCCAGTCGGTGACGGCCTCATCTTCCACGTCTTGGGTGCGCTGTACGTTGCGCTCTGCCCGTCTCCTCTCGGCTCCTTGCCCGTCCCCCTTTACCTCACCCACACTCGTTCTTCCTGTGGGATCTGTCCGGGCGCTAGGACGCGTGTGTGCTCACATCTGTCCATTGCACAAGAGTCGGGCGCCCCGCACCGCTCTCATCGAGCATCGGGGCACAACTCGGTGCAGACCCTGGAGTTGTCGGCGGTTTCTCGGCTGCCAATCCCTGTGTATGATTGTGTTGCGGCTGTGAGGGTCAATGCGGACGTGTGCGCCAAGGCTCTGGTCGGCGGCGTCTTTGTAGTCGGCCCCCCGTTGCGCTGCGAGTTCTGCACCGAGCGGGGCGAGGCGCACACCCTCTCGGCTCCAACAGTCAAGACTGGCGTGATCGTATGTGCGCGGGGCTTCTGCCAACTGGCGGTCAGCGTCTCCAAGTGCTCATCGTGCCGGCAGTGGGTGTCCCAGGACGGCCGCGACGAGCACGTCGTGATGCTCACGCTGACCACCGCGGCAACTGTGGTCTGGGTACGGTCGATGGCGAGTGCCACATCGGAGGGCACACCGTTGACCACGGTCACCACGCGGTGGCTCCGCACCGTACGGAGGGAGAACGTGTCGGGGGTGCTTCCACACGCTTGCGACACGCGGAGCGGCCGCGTTTTGAGGAGCTTGGTACTCGTCAGTCTCAAACTGATGGGAACCAACCTGCCTCCATCTCTATTCTCGTGTATTCACTGCATGGGGTCCGATGGCCGGTACAAGTACGTGTCGGCCGACTCCATATGGGTTGGATTCGGCAGTGGCGCGGACCACAAACGTTTCCAGCATGTCGTCGAGCCTGTGCCCAACAACGAGCGGGCGGTGCGGGCGGCCTACCGGGTGAGGGGCGAGGCCGTCCGGCGTGTCGTGAGGGATGTTATGAAGCCCAAGAAGGAGGTCAAGCTGTACGCGAAAAGCTTGCGCGCCGCCGAGGTGGCTCTCGGGCTGCTCGTGCCTTCCGCCTTGCCCAACAGCCGGCACGTTGAGCCCACCGACGGGGAGAAGGCCATCACTGCTCTGCTGGGGACCGTTTTCAACCTCAATGAGGCGGCCTTAAAGCTCATGAAGGCCGTGAAGCCCGGACTGACAGCTTACAAGCCGCGCAAGCGCGGCGAGGTCGAGCTGCGCGCCGCGGCTGCCCAGCACTTGGGCTCGTTTATGACGTCCATCAAGAGCAAGGATACAACCACTGTCGATAAGGCTCCATTGGCGGTCACTCCTCAAGTCGGCGGGGCGGCAGGAAGCACGACGACACTGCCCCCCATGGTTGCCCCACCAGCTGCATCAGGCACGCTGCCGGCGGCTTCACTGCCATCAACAACTGCATCAACATTGGTGGCCACGGGCACATCGACGCCTCCTCGTGCACATCCATCGCCACCTGCTGCTTCTGGCTCGTCGATGCCACGACCCCCAGTCACGCCACAAGACCTACCGCCGGCTGCGGTACCGCCGCCACCCGCTCCTCCACGAGGGCTTCCTGCCGCTGCGACCGGGCGGCTGCCAGTTGCCACGTCCTCTCCATTGACTGCCGTGGTGCCCCCTCCCCCCCCGTCGAGTGGAAAACGCAAGCTTGCAAGCCAAGGGAAGGCAGACGCCGACAAGGACCCAGAGCGTACGACGCGCAAGCGTCCGTCTTGTGGTCGGCAGCCGTTTAGAGCGGGCAAGGGGGACATCGAGGCGGACAATCCCCACCTGCGGCCTGCGATTTTGGCGATGCAAAAGGACAGCCGTCGCGAGCTGCTGACTTTCGTCACCGCCATCACGATCGACAGCGTCGCGTTGCCTTTTAGGCCTCGGCAGGCTGACAAGCTGCGCCAGCTCGTTGAGATGCTGCAGAAGGGGGACAGCGGTGCGGCTGTTGGAGCGGCGCTGGCCAGGGTCACGTCGGGCTCCGCGCTGGTGACATCGGGCGCCGCGTCGTCGGCCGACGAAAGCAACGCGGTCGTGGATTTGCTTTGTGACTTGCGTTTCGTGCAGCTGGGCATGCGCGCGTGCTTGTCGCTGCTCTCCAAGATTGAGGCTCTCCCCACAACTCTGGCCCGTGCGTTACAGTGTGTCGCCGACGCCATCGATAAGTTCGTGCTGGAGTGGCGGAACGGGCCGGATGAGTCGGTGGCGTACCAGAACAAGTGGGAGTGCGGCACGCGCTCGCCGACGGAGATGTGCAACGACTTTAAGAAGGCGTACCCGCAGGCGGCTACCAGCCACGAGAGGACGGGCACGTGCGCGCCGAGCCTCCCCCAATGCCGCCCCGAGCCCTTTTTGTGGGAGGAGGTGCTCAGGACGGGCATGTGTTCGAAGCATTACGCCAAGGCCCACAAGTTCTCCCCCGGGGCGATGACGTTCTGCTGTGGGTGCAAGCATCCCCTTATTCTGGCTTTTACGGTGCTGGACCGCAAAGAGGCGCCCCAGGTGCTGCTGAACATGCTGCTGACGCGGTTTGCGCGCCTGCCGCACTTTTTTTTTTTTTTTACGACTTTGCGTGCGGGGCGTTCCGGGTGGCGCTGGGCAAGTTGGGCTGGCTGCTCATGGACTGCACCATCGTCTCCGACCGCTTCCACATCTTCAATCACCTCTGCTCCGACGCGTTAGAACCTCGCTCATACAAGAAGATGTACGGGGCAGACACCGGCGCGCCCGAGCAGCGCAACGCCCCCATCCGGCGTATTCAAAGCACGCTACAGGGTATGGGCGTCGAGCCCTATACGAACCTCCTGGCGTACCAGACGGCCGTCCTTAACCACGAGGCACAGACCAAATGGGAGCTGGGTGTGGATCGTTTGCCCGAGAACGCCGACCTGGCCGGTGAGTTCTTTTCTCGGTTTCCGTGCCTGTGCTGCGACGGGGCAAGTCGGGATGCAGGCGGTGATGTGTTGGCAGAGGGGGCCATTTCAGAGGGCGACGGGGAGGGAGAAGGGGACCTGGGGGAAAGAGGAGAGAGTGGTTCCGACACGAGCTCCAGTGTGGGCGGCGGGGGTGATGGTGGTGCACTCGACGACCGCCGCGGTCACGGTGACAGCGAGTCGTCCACATCGGAGGATTTGTCCTCTTACGATGGTGGCTCGTCGAGCGACGCAGAGGGGAGTGGTGCGAGTAGTAGGGGCGATGGCGGTGACCCCTCCATGGTCGAGATGAGCGAGTAGTGGCATCCTCACGTGCTCGCCAGCCTCTCCTTGCCAGCGGTGTCAACATCAGAACCACAGCCATCGGTGCCACCGCCGTTTGGGAGCGGTGGGCAACGGTCTGGGGCCAACAGGGGAGTCAGAAGAGGGGCGTAGGCCGGCAGCCGGCTGTCGAACAGTGGTGGGGGGGCTGCGGGGGCGGCGGCTGTCAGAACCTGTGTGCGCGCAACAGGGGGCAAGCGTCGTGGTCGTCCGTGTCATGGCCGGGGGCTGTGCTCTCGCAGGCGAAGAACGCATGCTCGCGGGAAGGTGAAGCACACCTTCGTGGGGTGGGGTAAATGAATGCCAGGAAGCCACATGACGAGCCGCATCGGTCAATGTATGGGGGCTACATGGCCGTAGTCTCCCCCATGACCTCGAATTTGAGTGCACAATTCCATGTAAGTGTCGATTTTCACCGAAGATCACATTGCCTCATCGCCTCGTCCCGCCTGCGTCTTCCTGCCGCTCCCGCACTCTGTCTACATCGCGGACCTCTATCAGCCCAGAGGTTTCGTAACCCGCCCCCCCCACCGTACCGCCATGATGAACAGGCTACGGTCAGCCATGTCCTCTAAGCACCAAAAGGTGGCCGTCCTCTCCCCGGCCATGGTCGGCGTGCACGACGTCACCCGACCCGCAAGATATTAGCCAGCCGAGGGGGACTCTCGCGATGGTAGACGGCGCGCCAGACCTGGTGGGAGGCGGCGCTCCTCCGCTGTGCGGCCGCAGCACTCACAGTTCATCCACGGCCCTGGGAATGTTTTTGTCACTAGCCGCGTCTGCAATCGTCCACATCCGCTACCGCCGGGCAAGCTGGGCACCGGCTGGCCGGCGCCGGAGATAGGAGCGCATATGCCGTTTGCCACATTCACTACCCTGTTCTCGTGCGCCATCGTCCCCATGTCTTCCACCCTCGACTTACTCTTCCCTCTATGCCAACCCCCCCTTCTTACCCCCTCGCCTCATCGTCCGCGTACACCCTCGTTCGCACCTCCCCATGTTCCGTAGTTGTAGTTGCGTGCTCCTTTACGTGTGCCTACTCCTCACGGCAGTCGATGCGCGGGTGCACCTTTCCTCACCGCTAGCGGGCAGTGCCGCCCCCCACCACAGTCGTCGATGAGGTCTCCTTTGTTTTCATGCGTGTATGTATCCCCAGGTCTGCCTCAGAGGCGCCCACCTGCTCCTCGCGTCCATTGACCAAGCGGTTGCGGGACTCGGCGCAGGGGGCGCCGATGACCGCATGCACTGCCAACCCAATCCGGCCAATTGTTGCACGGGCTCCATCTGTTCACACGTACGCCGGTTCGGGGCGGATACCACCCCACCCCCAACGGCTTCGGGAGAGAACTCTGTGCGCAACGCCCCCACCAACAGAGTGGGTATTGAACGGCCAGCGGGGAAACGCGTGGCAATGAATGCTGTATTGAGTACGGCATTTCGCTCGCGCAAGTCGTCCATTCAGGGAAACCGGACAGTACCAGAACACTCGCCCGCACCCACCCCGCGACGCTTTTCCTCCGACAGGGTTGGCGCACTCTGCCGGCCGTGAAGCTGTCTGGCGGCGTTGTGCGCCACGTCCACTGTCGGCGGCGTCGTACCATGGTCTGTCACCATGGGCATGAGTGCTTTGGTGTGTGTCGCCCGTTGCTCCCACGGCGCGTACACAGGCGTGGTAGGAAGTATGTTGTGTGCGTGTGGGGGTGCCCATTGACACCGGTCACAGAGTACCTGGCTGTGTACGTTGACGCGGAGAGCGCCCTCAAGCGCATGGGAGAAATGAAAGAGGAGGAGGGCGCCAGCAATCAGAAAGTGGCGGCGGGCTCGGCAGTTGCTCTAACGTTGTGGCGGCGCGTAGTGTGTGTGCGTAGGCCTAGCAAGACAAGATGCGCTGATACCGCGCGCCGCAACAGTTCAGTCATTTGGTATACGTCCCACGTTCTCAGTGACACAGCTGCACGGCCAACCATGCACATTGTCCAGCACTCCGAAGGGCCCAATCTGAGAAAAACGATAGACAGCCAGGATGCCGTATCCGTGACCATATTACCCAACAATGTTGTGGCCGCGGACATACGCGGCCACAAGTGCCCCGCATGGCTACCGCCACCATCCCATGTCTTTTCGCCTGTCTGTGCCACCCAGACCGTATCGACATATATGGGCGCGATGCAAAACGAAACTCCAGAGTGCCACCGTTCACATCGACACCAGTTCCAACGCAGACGGCGGCTAAGGCACAGTGCGCCGGCATCTTCTGCGGTGAGTAACCAACTGCGTGTGCGTAGGAAGCAACCCTGGTACTACCCACTGCCTGCAGGGAGCTGTCCTTCTACAGGGGGGGGGGGCGTGTGAGTTGCGCGCCGCAGCGCCTCGGAGCCTATTCAGGATGACGGAAAGGGATGAACGGGTGACTTTTAGAGGCGCCGCGCGCTGTCTACGGCCGCATATGCGGTCACTGGCACATATCAGGTAGATGCAAAAAGGCTATGGGTGCCAGGACCTGGAGGCATGCGATCGTGCGGCACGACGCCTGATTGCCGTTTCGGCCTGCTGACATGAGAGATCGATTTCTGTACCAATCACAAACGGGAACCAATGAGAGGCTATTTCAGTCCTTCGACAGGTGGGACACTGTCGAGGTGATGGGGCCACGTATCCCACTTGGACGTTGTCTCGAGTGGCTGCTTCTTGCTCTGTGGGGCTGTTACGTTGTCAGATACAACACTGCGTCATGTCTTGCTGTCCCGTTTGATGCTTGACCTTACGTACGCACACAGAGAACGTCTGAGATTGAGGAGTGGCAGGGCTGGCGCCACCACGGCCTCACACCTTATGATGGCTCGGGGACAGTTTGACGGCTCTACGCAGCGTCTCTGTCTGCTATACCTTGTTTGGTGTTTGCGATGTGTTGACACGATATGAAGCAGCAGCCAATCTCGTCCACCCATTGGCGCTGGAGTGCTGGACGCGTCTGCGATGGGTGATCGCGTCCCGCGCTGGGGCATGTGGGGGTCCTGCCGACTCGCCTGTCCGTTGCACTGATACCCCTTGCGTCTTGCCAGCAGTGACCTCCTCCTTCGTGCTGACTTGCGTCCGGTATGTGCACTGTGCTTGAAACCTTCTCACTTGCTTTGGACGCCGAGTGAGCCCTTCTGAAGCGTGGGAGTTCGTCGTCGCCTGTCAGCCGGTATGTTTACATGCATCCGTTCGTGTGGTCGTCTTGGGCCGAGCTGCGGGTTTTGTGGTTGCTCATTCACGAGGTCCAAGTACTGACGCGCGCTTCTCCTTCTGTCCTCTTCTATGAGCTAGCCACTCACCCTTTTTGCAGCCATGAGTGCGGACGTGCCCCACCCAGGAGAGCTTGTCACCCTAGATGCCTCGCAAGAGAGGGCCATGGCTCTGTTTTTGGCCCGGTCCAACGTCGCTCTGCTCGGCCGTGCTGGGTGCGGGAAGAGCGAGGTCATGCGGCGCATGATTATGGCGGCGCGATCGAAGTGGGGCAACGAATGCGTCGCGGTGGGTGCGTTGTCAGGCTCTGCGGCGCTGGTAATTGGAGGTCAAACTCTGCATTCCCTGTTCGGGATGAACACCCGGCCACTGTCGCGAGAGGCGTGGCTGAGGGAGACGCTGTCCCGGCCGCAAGTCGTCAAGCGCCTCAACGCGCTGCGTGTGCTCATCATGGACGAGGTGTGCACCCTCTCTTCCCAGCTCTTCACTCGATTCGGTTACGTCATGCGTCGGGTTGGCCCTCCGCACATGCAGCACCTTCCTTTTGGTGGCTGCCAAGTTGTTGGTACGTTCTTCGTGTGTCTCTGTCCATGTGTGATCGTTGAGGCTGATTTTCCCGATCTCTATGTATATACGAAGCTTTTGTATCGGGCGCTCTCGACGGTCACGACCAATGCTCATGGGCTGACGAGCATGTTCTTGTACCTGCCTGACCACATGGACTGCTCCTTGGTAAACGTCACGGAACATCAGCTGCCGGCGACCCTCTGCAGGTCGTACCGGTCAAGGTGACCGAGTCGTCGCTGGATCGGATGGTTTTCCAGTGTGTGACCTGGCGAGAGTCATTCGAGCGGGATGTCGGCAAGGTCGTGTGCCTCACCGGGCGTCACAGACACGCCCGCGACAGCCTCTTTCAGTCTGTGCTGGACCGCGTGCGATGGGGCCGCGCCAACGCCCCAACCATTGAGATGATCAACAGCACCTGGGTCAACACCTTCGCGGGCCCGGTTATCCGCATGCGGATAAAGAGGAGCGTTGTGCAGGCCATCAACGAGGCCAAGCTGCAGACCATAGACTCCACCGTGCGCTCGTTTGAGGCCCACGACGTGTTCGACACCAGAGACGGCAGGGAGGTGGAGGAGGCCTTGGCGGCGCTGCGCAGTTCCGTTGAATTGTCTGTGACGCTCAAGCGGTCGGCGGCTGTGATCCTGACCCGCAAGGTCCAGGGCATGCAGCCCGGAACGCATGGCCTGGTCGTGGAGTTTACCTGCCAGGCCATCAACGTCGGCAACGAGTCGCAGATGGTCGAGACCGTCGTGTGCGACTTCAATGGGGTCACTGTCGAGGTGGGACGAACGCGATTCTCTGTCTTTGACGGGACTGGGAGGGAGGTGGCCTACTGTGAACAGATCCCGCTCATTCTAGGATGGGCGGTGACTGTGCATCGCGCGCAAGGGCTGACGCTCGAGGCCGTGGAGATTGACTTTGAGGTGGACATATGGACCACCTGTGGGTTAGTGTACACGGCTCTCTCTCGGGTGCGTTCCTTTTCTGCTCTTCGTGTGAAGGGCCTGCGACGTGAGCTCATACAATCGAGCTCTTCGGCTGCCGCTTACTTCGAGAAGAAGCTAGAAGAGGACGGCATTGACCCTACCGATGATGGGCGACCGCGGCGGGATGGTTGACGCGGAGCTCATTGCATTGCTGTTTTTTTGTTTTACTTTGCGCTCTGCGCGGTACAAAGCAAGTCGTATTAGGTAGACACAAAACGAGCGTTCCACAACACGACAAGCCGCCGGTGTGCACCCCTCGGATCCTGCGACAGTTGGTGCATAGTCTTTGGGTGATACGCCCCTTTGACATCGAAGTGGGAGTGCAGCAGGTACTCGTAGGCATCCGTGTAGTACAGCAGCTCCATCTCCGGGTAGTCGTCGTAGGGCCGATCGCTCTCCACGTCATGGATAACAATTGCCGGCATGTGCTCGGAGACAAGGCTGCTCAATCGTTTGAGGCTGGAGGCAGGGGGTGCGACGCTCAAAACAGCGGCGCTTCCCAGTTTTTGGGCGCTTGGACTCGGGCATCTGTCCCATAGCTTAACGCGCGGCCTAAAGCAATGTCAAGCCGAGCAACGAAGCGTGCGGGCACATATCAAAGCAACATGACAGAAAAGCAACGAGCAGCAAGACAAGCGGTCAGCATCGGAACAGTCACGACCTCACGCAGCGACTGCAACGAAAGCCAAGACATGCGAGGCACAAAGATAAGGGACATCACACAAGATGGCCGACAACGTACCCAGTCATACGAGTTTCCCATACCAGGGTGTACAGCGAGACCCGACCGAGACACGCTTCCGTCAGCACGCCTTCGTCCCACGCCCAGCACGGCAGGTCATCCACATCTCTGCCGAGGGAGCGGAGCGACACAGCGGAGTACCGCGAGTCCAGCCTGCCGTCACTCACAAAACTACAATACGCGTCCACCAGCCCATGAGCAACTATGCGTCCTCCGTGGTGCAATTCCTGCACAGCAGGACAGGAAAAGACAGCGGAGGTCAATGGTGCGAGGGTGCGCACGTTGGCACCAAAAGATGCCTCGGACACCAGACCGTCGCTGGCGGCCAAGTACGAGAAGCAGGGGTGCATGTAGGGGCCGTCCTGTCGAGCGCCCAGCCCGACGCCCGACACATCCGACCCTGCGCCCGCCCCGAAAGAACGGAGCCTACCGGCGCGACCGAGAGCCTGCGAGACATCTACATCATTGGCATGCCGTGGGAGCCCACCGCCATGCCCATCACCTCTAAACTGCGAGTGGTGCCGCGCCCCAAGTCCGAGAGGGGGGGACGGCCGGACTCCGACACCGACGCCGTCACAACGAACGGCACCAGGGGGGGGAAGGCCGCCACCGGCGTCTTCACCACCGCGCCCAACGCTGCCAGCTCTAGGAGGACCGTCAACGTCTTCCCAGACACCCCGCCCAACGCCAGTTGGAACGGGAGGACCGCGACGGGCTTGCCCGCCCCCCAGCCTGACGTCAGTAGGCGGAGGGGGACCACGACTGGCTTGTGCGCCCCGCAGCCCAACGCCAAAAGGTGGGGGGGGACCACGACTGGCTTGCCAGCTCCCCAGGCCCACGCCGATAGGCGGGGGGGGACGGCAACCGGCTTGCCCGCCATCCATGCCAACGCCAAAAGGCGGGGGGGGACCACGACCGGCTTGCCCGCCATCCATGCCAACGCCAAAAGGCGGGGGGGGACCACGACCGGCTTTCCCGCTCCCCAGGCCAACGCCAATATGCGGGGGGGGACCAAGACCTGCTTGCCCGCTCCCCAGGCCAACGCCGATAGGCGGGGGGGGACCGCGACCGGCTTGCCCGCCACCCATGCCAACGCCAATAGGCGGGGGGGGACCACCACCGGCTTGCCCGCCACCCAGGACAACGCCAACAGGCGGGGGGGTACCGCGACCGGCTTGCTCGCCACCCAGCCCAACGCCACTAGGCGGCGGAGGACCGCGACCAGCTTGCCCGCCCCACCTCCCAGCACTATCGGCCGGGGAAGCACAGCTACTCGCTTGCCCGCCCCCACGTCCGATGCCACCAGACAGAGGATGACCGTCCCCAGCTGTCCCGCCCCCCCGCCCAACAGCACATGCCGGGGAAGCACCGAGACCGGATTGGCCGCTCCCTGGCCCAGCTCCACCGGCTGGAGGAGGACCGTGAGCGGCTTGCCCGCCCCCCACACCGACACCTCCATCCGGGGCAAGTCTTCTGCCGGCTCCGGAACTCTGGTCCGTGGCAGCGTCTTGGTCCGCGCCCCCTCTCTCCCCCGGAAGAGAATGACCTGCAACGACGGCCGCTGCTGTCGCCGCTGCAAATGCGCTGGCAGCGCTGTGTCTGTTGCCATCATTGGCTGCTGCAGCTGCGCCGGCAGAAGCGGCCGCAGCCACTGCCGCATCAGCCAGGGCACTGGCGTCAGATCCAGGCCCGCGGGGCTCGCCGGTTCCATCTTGCTCAGCGCCTACGCCACCTCCCGCTTCCGCTCCACCGCCAGCGCCGTGCTGGGATTCATCGTTGTTGCTTGCACCCGCTCCGCCGCAATGCGACCTGGCGCCCCCGTTGTTGGTTTTGTCTTTCGACGTCGTGCTCTCGTCGTCGGCCTCACCCCCCGTGTTTTGCCGCTTGTCCATGCGCACTCGGGTGCCGGAGGCAAACTGGTCGAGAAGAAAAAGGAAGAACGGGTCCTTCACATGGACCATGTAACAGATAAACGAGAAGCCCGACGCCCACCGCACCTTAGACCGGTTGGTCAGCTTGAGTGGGACGACGACCTGCTTTGACCTGCGCGATACGGCCACCTTCATGCTTACCGACACTCGCAGGATGACCGTCGGCGTGAGATTCGCATAGATTACCTGGGCGACGCCCAGCTCCCGACTGATGTAGGCCGCCAAGAGATCGAAGAAGGCGCATATATCCGTCATCATTGGCTGGTTCTTTCCGCTCCGCAGCTTCTCTCGCACGTCGTTGGTACAGTCGTCGTCCACCGAAACCACGCTCTGCTGCTTTTTCGTCAACTCCTCCATGCGCGTGCGATGCGCGATGGCAGCGGCGAACCGCGCGTCCCGCGTCGACCGCCTGCCGTCACCGGCGTCACAATCAGCACCTGCAGTGTCACCACCGCCGACGAGCTCTGGTACGCAAACACCAGCCGGAATGGGGGGAAGCTCTTTTAAGGGGAGGTCCCTAACAGTATCGGAGGGTAGCTCCACCCGCGACGCGGACGCAACGGAGTTGAGGAGGGAGACGTCGGCCGCCGATGCACCTGCCCCGTCATCCACGGAGGACAGAGCTGCTGCCGAGGGAGTTTTCTACCGCGCGGGTGCCAAAAGAGAGGGAGACGCCGACAGTGCCAGTGCTGTTGACGTAGATGGCGGTGCAGCCGATGAGGGCATGCCATTGGGCTGCCCACGGGAGTCTGGAGAAGCGCGGGCTGCAGAACCACGCGAGGATTCCAGCTGTCGGGCGACCGCCTCGAACAGCTGCTGCATCGCGCGAGCCGGGGCACCCTTGCCGCTGGCACTGCGGCCGGCCGGGAACCCCGACGCGTACAACAGCGCAAGTTTTCCGTCGGCACGCCGCGCACAGCACGCAAAGGCGAAGCGCCCGGTACATGCTACATCGAGCTGCTCCAGTGATATTCTCATTCCCTTCACCGCCAGCCCAACATCCGGAGGGAAAAACTTCATGGAAGCAATAGCGGAGGGGGGTAAGATGGAGGGGAGGATGAGGGGGAGGATGGGGGGGTGGAACAGAAGGAGGAAGAGGATGAGGGACGAGGGGGAACGGGGGTCGGAGGGAACCGACGAGCAAGCGACGACAGCGCAGCAAGTCGACTCACGGAGCAGGTATGGCGTCTGCGGCCAAGTCGAAGCCGAAGCCGTGGGCCTGCCGGAGTGCATCAGCATCTGGTGTGGCGGACCATCGGCGGACTACTTTCGAAAGGGGGGCCATAAGCTGGCGAACCGAACACCCCGAAGCTGCCCACCCCCCCTTCGAGATTTGGTCAACACCCCTTCAAGATCTGGTTCTTGCCTTCAGGATCTGGTTCACCAGATCCTGAAACCTGTGGTTTCCACCTCACGGGGGGGACGACGTGGCAGCCTCGGCGCTCCCGACAGCCAGCAGGTGCTGCGGTAGCGGCCGCCGTAGCGGCCGCACAGACCATCGTTCGTCCGAAATCGGCAACCACGTAGGCAGCTCACGAGCGGCCATTGGTTCTATGGACTGGCGGATCCACTGTCATTGTCAGGGGCACCGGGGCCCTGCTGGACTGCGAACATGTTTCAACGCTCATATATGTACCCGCTGACCTCCGTATTCAGAGCGAAAACCCACGGCTGTGTAAGGTTTCGGGGCCCTGCCTACCGCCGCAGGCAGGCGGGATCACGAACCCGAGAAAATTTCTATGGTACCGAAAAGAGTGCGTGAAGCGAATATGGTATATTGAATAATTTGGGCGCTTTGAACAATATAGGTCATGTTTGGGCGTGTTTCGGCGTGTGTCAGAATGTCCCGATCGTCATGGAGGCCATGCAGGGTCGTGCTCGCCGCCCCAGCCGAGCTCCCGACACCCGGTGCCGATCAGGCGCCCAGGGGGGGCTGCCTCGCGCCAAGACAGTGAGGGCTCCTCCACTATGGAGATCGCGCTCGCGTACTCTGCGCCAGTCACGTCGACGCGAGCGCGCGTAGGCAGCGTCAAGGATGGCCGGCGGTGCCCACAACCTCTGCGGACCCGACGCTCGCCAGGTCGCCTGGCACCGCGGCGGGGCGGTGGCGCACCGACGATTGTCGGTCGGCTTCCAGTGTTGTCGCCCAGTCCGTCTGCTGAGCACTGCCTTGGCTGTGGCAGTCGAGACGTCGGTGACTCCGGCCACCCCTCGGCCGCGTGACAGGCCTCTCCCCGCCTCTGTCGCCGAAGCCACCGACGCGAGGTTTGGAGCGGTGGTTGTCACCACCTTTGGCGCCTCTTACTCCAATTGCACCCCGAATACAGAACCCGCCGCGGCCGCCAGCGAAGTTCCTCGCCCGTGGTATCCGCGTCGCCGCGAGGCGTGCGCCCGATGCCACCGCCCAGCCCGCCACCACCGGCGCCGTCGCCGTTAAGACGTGCGCAGGGGGGGGATGGCGGCGTACGTGCCTGGGACGCGGCGCCTGGCGACAGTGACAGCGATGATGGCCGACCGGCCGCCACTCTGCAACCGGCACCCGTCTTGCGGAGGGACATTGGCTGATGTTCCAGATTGGCCTGGATGCCTGCCTCCCGCCACCTGCCGCCCGCTGCCCGCCACCCGCGGCAGCCGCAGTGCCGACGGACACGACAGTGACTCGGAGGCGGCAGTACCGCCGCACAGCCTGAGCGGCTCTAGCCGCTTTGGCCGAGCGCCGCCCGCGGGCATCAACGAGCTGTGGCGAGGCGCACGAGGATGCTCGGGGCACTCTTTTGGTGGCCCTTGCGGTCTTGGTATGGCGCGGTCTGGAAGAGCTCAGGCCGACTCAGACAGCCAGCGCGGAGCTAAGGTTAATAACATGCCCCACATCTTTGAAGCACCTGGAAATTCACGTTTTCTGCCGATAACTTCAACAAAAAGAGGCGCCCTACATTTCATCGAGAGCGCCCCAAAAGCGCCTCGAAAAACTGGGCGCTGGGCGCTCGAGCGCCCTTCGAGCGCCCTTCGAGCGCCCGAAATGAGAGCATCTCCACCAATGGCGCCAACCGTCCAAGCAGCCAAACGTGGCACCGTTTGGCCGTTTGGACGGATGGTCTAACGCATCTCGTGGACGCCTCGCCAGATCGCCCTTCTTTTGGAGTTTGAACGGTAACGCGGAGCATCGAAAAACACTCCCAACACTCTACCCTCTTTCCGACGTCTAGAAGCAGTCGAAGCAATCCGGCGAACCCCCCTTCAATGCTCATTTAGACGTCGCGCGGTCTCGATAGTCGAAGCGACTGTAGCGCGTGTCGGCATGTGCCAGCTCGCACGAGAGCCCCCTGGCCGC
>Ga0209093_1001085_pt1 | contig 15347 bp, 6 predicted proteins | sample SidtaG_4_FD_187450 | JGI IMG/M metagenome (GOLD analysis project Ga0209093, IMG submission 187450) | Marine algal microbial communities from Sidmouth, United Kingdom - Sidmouth_Male1 metaG (SPAdes) (version 2) | ecosystem: Host-associated > Algae > Red algae > Unclassified | place: Sidmouth... | reverse complement strand
AAATGATCTTGGGTTATAAAGCTGATTTGGCTGGGATCATTTAGAAATATGTCACTGAGTGAATAGTTGAGATCAAAGTCGATTAGAAATTCCTTTACGTTATAGTCGACATAAATAGATTTCATGCGAGCCGCGTGTTCCATATCGAGGAAGCTGATGTAGAACCGATCATGTACTTGTAGAATCTTAATTCTATCCTTGAATAGCTCAAGCTTGGAGGAAAGACTTCGAGCGAACTTGAGCAGATCATCATCTGTCCTGATTGCAGGGTGCGTGATGTATTCCTTGGTGTCTATACTTAGTATGTCTTTGGCATTAATATCATTGTTTTGACTTAGTGCATAGTGGTCTATGGGATGCTTGATTCTGATGTATTCTCTAGCATCTATGGCTGTGGCGTCATTCTCTCTTTGAAATTTGTCAGTGTCAATGTGGATAAAGCTATCCCAACTTACGCCTGAGAATACTTGGTCTTGCAGCTGATTTTTATTGACGAAGATGACAGGAAATAACTCATACAAATGAATGACACTTGACAGATTATGGATGCCTATTTCTGAATCATCATACTTCTTTTTAAAAAGTGCTTTATATAAATTTTGGTCTATAGATTTAACCTTCTCCATCACACTATCAAAAGATTGTCTCTGAATAGAGTCAATCGTGGCGCTGCAGTTTTCGCCCTGAGTGCTCATTCTATTGTTGAAGAGAGTGGCGTATCGTTCCGATTTATGACTACTGCTGATGAGTTGACTTTCTAAGAATCTTTTAATGTAGTATTTCTTGAATGTAGCTTGCCACAGTTGGCTATCATCTATTTCGGAGATGAGTGCACGAATCATTCGTGATTCAGTAGCACTGAGCTTGGACATGTAATTCTCCCATGTGAATACGTCCGGATGCTCATTGCACAGCTGTATACAGTACGATATTGATTGTAGTAGGGCAGAGAGGTATTCTTTTTTATTAAGTATGTTAAATGAATTGTCACAAAGTGGCTTACTGATCAGATGAGAGTGATTGAGTTCTGACACATAGTTAGCAATATCACTACAAGTGTCTCTGATAGCGTCACCACAATTGTGTATGTTTAGCTGTTCCACGCTAAGATGAGATGCTGAATTCCGATGATCATGCAGCTTAGAAAGCTCAGACGTAATGAATTTGCTCGCGATTTTCAGATTAGCGGTAAGTGTACTGTCTTCCGCTTGAACGAATATGGCAAATAGATCTGGCAGCAAGCTGGCGAAGCGATCTCTCCATGCTTCGAATTCTACTCCAATAATCTGATTTGCTTTTGATAGTGTATTTTTCTTTTTGAAGCTGGTCGATATGCCGAGCAGACTGTAGCTATCTGACTCAGCTACTCCTGCTTGTAGTAGAGCAAATTTTTCTGTTATGTTGTCTAATGATTTTTTCAGCTCTTGATGGTGTCTCAGTGATTCATTCAGGCTGTTAATTTGCTTTTTCTGATATTTAAATAGCTGATCATTCAGCTGATATAGCAATGCTTTACCTTTAAGCTGGACGGCTGTTAAATTTTTTCGTAGGGCATTTTGATTCAATTCAGACTCTACAGTGATGAGATCTTGATGACCAATGAGATTGTAGATAGGATGGTATAATTCTGTGGCCCGTTTGATCATCTTGAGATAACGGTCTAATTCATCAACATCAAAGTTTAGATTGAGATTTTGAAGTGTGAATTCTAATTCGTTAATGGCTAATGAACGATTAGCATAATGTTGCTTCTGGATCAAATGAATCAGTCGATCGGTGCCAAAGTCAGAATTATACAGTGATCGAAAGTGCTGCTTAGTTTCATTGAGAATCTGCTCTTGTTCTAACTGATCTTGCTGATAGGCTATGGAATCAAGTGGACTATAATTATGGTTCATCCTGATCCTTAATTTGGAGATTTCGAGTTCTCCTATTTGGGACGTTCTGCTTAGATCTAAGATATAATGTTTAAAGGAATGCAACTGTTGAGCGAGATGGGGTATTGATGATACATCTGATACAGATATGATTGTGGATTTGCCACACAATAAGTTATTTCTGATGATGTATTCTAAGAAACTAATGAGGCAGGACTCATATTCTATATATTTATTTTGCTGATCTGCATTCGTCTCTACGTCTATGGAGAATAAGGAATCAAAAACTAGAGTAGTCATATGTAGCAAGGTATAGTCTACTCAAATATATTAATATTATTTATACATATTAATATTTATAATTTGTAATACCATGATTTACATTAGTTAGTCTTAATCATACCATCATATCGGTCTATTCCTCTTTTTTTATTAATCCTCCACTGACCACCTCACCATCTTTATATATATAGGACATTATCAGATTTTCCTCTTCGTCATAATATTTTAATGCGCCGTCCAGCTTTCCATTCTTATTATTACCACTTTGGGTAAGTTTACCCATATCACTCCACACTCTAAAAGGTCCATCCTGAGTCCCTTTGTTGTAGGTGATTTCCTTTAGCGGTCTTCCGTATTTATACTCTCCGTAGAGCCCATGATATTGATTATCTAAATATTCAACTCTTTTTTCAAGCTGACCACGATTATTAAATTCTAAGTGAGACCCATTTAACCCTCCGTTGATGTAGCTTGTAAGTGACTTAATACTCTCGTTTTCGTGAAATAAGGTCCAAGGACCATCCTTTTGTCCGTCTCTGACGATGCCTTGCTCTAACATCTTGCCAGAGTCATCTTTCTTGGTGATGATGGTCGCTGTTGAATTGGGTACTGGCATTTCTGTGAAGCCACTCATATTAAATGAGTTAGAGCTTTGAACTGATTCGGTAGGTGATTGACAAGCATTTAGCGTGAAACAGACTGACGCTATAAAGATCATATTTCTCATTTAGCTCTAATTTTGATGGCTAATATAATAAAGAAGAAAATTTAGAGAAGCATGTATAGGTTACATTTTAAGCTGCAGTACTAATTAAGATTTTGGCATAGTGAAATAAAAAAGGGCCCAGTAAATATAAACTGGGCCCTTAAACAGAGATTTTAATTATATATGAGAGGACTATTTCTTCTCTTCTTTGAATACTCTAAGATTTCCATTAGAACATCCTTCGATGAACGCATGGAACTCAGCTCCTTTGACAACTTCAAATCCAGGATTTAATTCAATACAGGTGCCAGCTGTATAGTCTGTCACTGATTGATTCACTAATCCTGTAGATGTTATCTCGATAGCAGCTTCGTATCTACCTGGCGCAACTGGAACGTCTGGAATATCCAGAAAATCTACACAGCAACTCTGTGCTTCTACTGATGCACCTACAATATCGATACTGGCACAGATACCCTGAGATCTATAAGCTGATCTAATATCAAATGCTGTGGATGTACCAATGGTAAATTGAGTCAAGTTGAACGTGTTAGGATTGTACACGATGGAGTGAATAATGTACACACCAGGTGTATTAATCACAAAATTCGGATTTGTGCTTGTAGCTTCAAGAACGAATCCCTCAGATGTAAGCAAAAATTCTTGTACAAAGCCAGACGGGATGTTCGCACTTACAGAAGTAGCAGACGCCAGCACTCCTGAGTTTTCATCCACACAGCCACTCGTCATAGCAGAATTCATAGCTCCAGCTTGAGCAAGGCAGCACTCATTTAATGATAATTCTAATCCAGCTACCAGAAGATCTGCACACGCGCCGCTATCATCTATCAGTGTCAATACTTCAGCAGCCGTCGTGACGCCAAACTGGACACCTGACAAGTCAAGAGTATTCGGATCATAGACTAAGGCGTGTATGGTATAATCTCCAGCTGAAGTGAAAGTGAAGGTAGCCTTAGTATCATCAGTCACATCAAGAGCTTCTATCACTAAGCCTGTACCAGATGTCAGCACATATACTAGCTCATATCCAGCTGGTACGATAGCTGAGTTATCAGGAGTAAATGACCGAGTGACGCTACCGCCAGCTATGATACATCCGCCAAGACTTCCAGGTAAGAAATTACCAGCATCTAATGGAGGACACAAGATAATCTCAGTATCATCTCTATCAGTCACCTGAGCACCTCCACCTTGAGGTGTAGCTACAACTACCGCAGTATTCGTATAACTTCCAGCAACACTACTATCCGTGCACGTATACTTGATAACTTGGCCGGCCGTCATCATGCCTAGATTATTATCACAGCTAGGGGATAAGGCATCTGATACAGTGACATTAGTCAGGGTCGTACTACCAGTGTTAGTCACGATAATTTCAAATTTTGCTGAATCACCAGAATTAATCGTTTGGCTATCTGACATATCTATGGCTCTCTTGACAATATCGATATCTGGGTTCAAAACATTAATATCAGTATCGTCATCGGCCATTACTTGTGGATCACCATTTTCAGGTATCGCTGTGACCATAGCTACATTGACATAATCAGCAGTCACACCAGGATCACTACAAGCATAATTAAAGGTGGCTCCAGGTGCCAAAAATGCAATTGTAATATTACAGGCTCCTGCCTCTGGATCTGTCACTGTAATAGATCGTAATGGAATATTACCATCATTAGTCACTGTGATGCTGAACTGCGCTGATCCTCCTGATACGACGTCCTGACTATCGGTACCGTCTGATGCCATCTTATCGATAGCAATAGATGGATTAGGATTAATATCTACAAAATCTTGGTCAACGACATTACCACCCGGAGGTAAACTGACGTTATTTATCGTGTTATCATTTGGTCCATCTACATCAGATACAGAATCGAACCCTGTTGGGTCAGTCTCAGTGATGGTGTAGTCTCCTGGTGATACAGTGAATGAATAATCTCCGTTGCTATCAGTAATTGTAGTTAAACTATTGCCATTAGCATCGGTAAGTGTAATTAACACTCCCGAAATTGGTTGATTAGGCATGCCGTCACCGTTAGTGTCTTCCTCTACCGTACCTGATACCATTGCAGGACGCTCCTCTACGAAATCTTGATTAGGGACATTACCTCCGATAGGCACAGCTCCACTAATAATGTTATCGAGAGGATCACCTTCTACGTCACTTACCGAGGTGAATCCAGCAGGTTGTATTTCGGTAATAGTGAAATTACCTGGAGCCACTTCAAATTCATAGTTACCATTTGCATCAGTAGTGGTGGTCTGCATATTGCCAGCACCATCTACAATACTGATAACAACGCCCGATAGGTCTACATTCCCTACGCCATCATTGTCAGTGTCTTCTGATACGTTACCGGAAACAATAGCTGGCCTTTCGTCTACAAAATCTTGATTTGGCATATTGCCTCCAAGCAGCACTGTATCTTCAATCACATTATCTAATGGATCTCCTTGTACATCAGACACAGAGCTAAATGTAGGAGGATCAGTTTCTGTAATCGTATACATTCCAGGTGCGACTTCAAATTCGTAATTACCGTCGGGATCTGTCACCGTCGTCTGGGTAACACCTGCTCCATCGACAATCGTTATTACTACATTAGCCAATGGTAAGTCACCGATATCGTCATTATCTAAATCTTGAGATACATTACCAGAAACGACAGTCGGTCTTTCGTCGACGAAGTCTTGGTCAGGTGTAGTTCCCCCTGGAGGCACTGTACCCATAATGGTATTGTCATTAGGACCATCTACATCAGAAACTGAAATAAATCCAGCAGGATCTGTCTCAGTAATCGTGAACGGGCCAGGAGCTACGGTGAACATATACTCACCATTAGCACCAGTCGTCGTCGTCTGCATAGCACCAGTGGAATCAGTAATAACTATGGTGACACCCGGAATTGGGTCTTCACCTATATCATCATTATTGATATCTTCTCTCACGGTACCAGAGACCGTAGCTGGCTGCTCATCAAGGAAATCTTGATCAGGTGTTGATCCCCCTGGAGGCACCGTACCCGTAATAGTATTGTCATTAGGACCATCTACATCAGAGACTGAATTGAATCCAGCAGGATCTGTCTCAGTAATCGTGAACGGGCCAGGAGCTACGGTGAACATATAATCACCATTAGCATCAGTGGTCGTGGTCTGCACAGCACCTGTAGAGTCGGTGATGACAATAGTCACACCTGGGATAGGCTGATCAGCGACACCGTCGCCATTAGTATCCTCTTCTACGGTACCAGAGACCGTAGCTGGCTGCTCATCGAGGAAATCTTGATCAGGTGTAGTTCCCCCTGGAGGCACCGTACCCGTAATAGTATTGTCATTAGGACCATCTACATCAGAGACTGAATCGAATCCAGCAGGATCTGTCTCAGTAATCGTGAACGGGCCAGGAGCTACGGTGAATATATAATCACCATTAGCATCAGTGGTCGTGGTCTGCATAGCACCTGTGGAGTCGGTGATGACAATAGTCACACCTGGGATAGGCTGATCAGCGACACCGTCGCCATCAGTATCCTCTTCTACGGTACCAGAGACCGTAGCTGGCTGCTGATCGATAAAATCGTTCATAGCTTGAACTCCACCGGGAGCGACTGTACCTGTGACAATATTATCATTAGCTCCATCTACGTCGGATACTGAAGTGAAGCCTATAGGGTCCTCCTCTGTAACTGTGAATGATCCAGGAGCTACAGTAAACATGTACATACCGGATGCATCAGTAGTCGTAGTCTGAGTTACACCAGCTCCATCTACTACTTCAATAACCGCACCTACAATAGGTGTATCACCTACGCCATCACCGTTAGTATCCTCAAGTACAGTACCTGAGATTTTGGCAGGCTGGTCAATAGTGGTGTTAGTGGGATCGTCTGTGCCATTCGTTTGGTTAGGGTCACCAGGATTAGCAGTATCTGATAGATCATCTACAACTTGGCCTGATGGATCATCGCCGCTTACGATGGCTTGGTTATCCACCATGCCGCTATTAATATCGGCTTGTGTGATGGCATAAGTAGCAGTCGAAGTACCTGACGCACCAGCCGTGAGGGTAGATGGGCTTACTGCTGAAGGACTTGGTAAAGTCCCAGTACCTGTGAACAAAGCGGCGTCCTCTGAAATTACTACATCGGTTAAAGTCGCAATTCCACAGTTAGTGGCAGTATAAGTGTAGGTTATAATATCTCCGACAGAAGCTACAGCGTCAGGACCTAAGTCCAATGATGAGGATTTTTGTAATGAGATACATGGAACGATAATGTTAGTTGGATCACTGTCGGAAACAGCTGCATCTCCATTAGCAGGATCCGCAGTCACCTCCGCTATATTAGTAAAGTCAGCAGTGACATTAGTCTGTGTACACGTATATGTATTTGAATCACCTGGATTCAAAGTTCCTACAACTTTATTACAGCCTGCGGACAATGCATCCGTCACTGTAACATTGTTCAAAGGAATATTACCAGTGTTAGTTACGACAATGTTAAACGTAGCAGTATTGCCTTCTAAGACATACTGTACGTCGGAGCCATCTGTAGCTCTCTTTACAATGGATATACTTGCTTCATTTTCTATTGGAGTGACAGTAGGATCGTCTTGTCCTGGAAGATCATTAGGATTACTCGAATCGGAATCATCTTCTACGGGCTGACCAGATGGGTCGTCACCGACTACAGAAGCTTGATTATCGACCATGCCTGCTGTTATATCTGCCTGCGTTATCGCGTATGTTGCTGTGGACGAAGCGGTTTGACCTGGTGCCAATGTAGAAGGATTCACAGCTGATGGGCTTGGTAAAGTACCCGTTCCGCTGAATGAGCCTTGCACTTCTGAAATCGCTACATTATTCAGTAAAGCATTTCCACAATTAGTCACTGTATAAGTGTAAGTGATAATATCACCGACAGAGGCAACACCATCTGCGCCTAAGTCTAATGAAGAACCTTTTTCAAGTTCAATGCATGGAACGATAACCTCAGTAGGGTCTGTATCAGTGACAGCTGGGCCACCTCCATCTGGATCGCCAGATACATTAGCAATATTAATGAAGTCATCTGTTACATTGTTTACCGTACACGGATATGTGGATGATTGACCCGGCATCAGCGTTCCAATGACATTATCACAACTTGGTGTTGTTGGGTCACTTACATTGATATTATTGAGGGTAACGTCGCCATCATTAATTACTGTTATTTGAAAATTAGCGGTATTACCCGAAAGGACATATTGTATATCAGATCCATCAGCTGCAGTCTTAACGATACTAATACTTGGTTCAAGAACCACCACATCAGAGTTATCACTTACGCTCAACTGTTGTCCTCCATTAGCAGGATCACCAGTGACGGTAGCTGTATTAGTGAAGCTTGCAGTGACATTAGCCAAAGTACAGTTATACATGAACATGTCTCCAGCTGGCAATGTACCTATAACGGCATCACATGCAGGTGCTAATGGATCACTTACAGTCACATTATTGAGTGCAATATTACCTGTATTCTCTACTACAATCTTATAGATAGCATCTCCTCCTTGAATCACATTTTGAGTATCAGTTCCGTCAGTTGCGCTTTTGGTTATGGTTAAACCTGGCACAATATCTACGACGACATCAGTCTGATCAGAAGCTGTAACTGCAGGTCCGCCACTTACAGGATCACCAGAGACATTTGCTACGTTAGTGAAGTCACTTTGGACGTTAGCCGCCGTACAAGTGTACGTGGTGGTTTCGCTAGGAGCCAAGGATCCTATAGTATTATTACACGATGTGGCAAGAGGATCAGATACTGCTACATTGTCAAGACCTACATTTCCTGTGTTGGTGACGACTATCTCGAAAGTAGCAGTCCCGTTGAAGGCCACATTTTGGCTATCTGTTCCATCACTAGCTCTCTTGATGATTTCTATTTTTGGATCGGCACATGCATCTATATTAGATGCAGTAGTCCAAGCTTTATCTACTGGAGTCTCGCACGTCGGCGCATTCCCGTTAAATACCAAGCCGCAATCTGGATCTACTGGTGCATTAGCGTAGTTATCTATGTTTACATTTCCATTAGCTGGAGCTATTCCAGCTTCAACAGCATCCGCGCAACCATCACCATCACTATCTAAATCTCTGAAGTCAGGTATACCGTCCATATCTGTGTCCACAGGTGCATTTGCACATAGACCCTGAAGAACTCCGCAGTTTTCGCCATTGTTAATGATGTAATTACCGTCACCATTATTATCTAACCTACAATCCTCAAGAGTCAGATTAATATTGCAGCATGCCTCTATAGCATCAGGAATTCCATCATTGTCAGAGTCCAAATCTAAGTAATCACATATGCTATCACCATCAGTATCAACACATGAGGCAATACTTTTGACCTCACATCCCTCTCCCCATACTAAGGTGTAGGAACCACCATTACCTGTCGCGGCATTATTATAAAATGTTAAGCTTATTTCATCTATACATCCAGTAAATGTCACTTCTATCATATGAGCTACATCTCCACTCACTTGCTGATTGACAGTAGATGAAAATATGCTTCCATTCTGAGAGACGTTAGCACCTGTAGTCGCTGTTAACGTGACTGGGGTACCATTTCTACTTCCTACAACAACTAATTCATCAGTTCTATCTATATCCCATATTGGTAAAACTAACTCACAAACTGGTTCACTAAAAGTATAAGTCGTCACCATATTTTCAGCGGGAGAGTTAGAGTTAACTACCCCTTGTCTCAGTCCGATCTCTCCTCCAGTTTGGCTGTTATTGATAACATCTTCATCAGTAGCAGCACCTCCATTAAAGGTACGGCTGGCAGTGATAGTTGCATCTCCAACTTGTATGTTAGCTGCATTAAAATCAGCTATACCGTTAGTACTGTTATTCACTGGGGTAAGATCAGGTGTCTGACATATATCATTATATATTACACCCTCATCTACGTTGAGGATTCCATCATTATCAGAGTCTTTATCGTCTAAATCAGCTACTCCGTCATTATCTTTATCAGCAGGGGTACATCCTTCGCCCCAGGTGACGGTATAAGAACCACCGGCATTATTACTTCCATCGAAGTTATAGAAGGTATAGTCTACTTGATCTATACAGTCGTCAAATGTAATGACCACAGCATGAGCTGGATCGCCGCTGACTTGTTGATTCACGACAGAAGTGAAAATATTATTATTTTGAGCTACATTACCACCTAAATTGCTCACTGTAAAAGATACAGGTACGCCATCATTAAAAGCTTCAATAACTAATTCATCAGTTCTGTCGATATCCCATACTGTCATTTCTAAAGGACATACATCCTTATCGAATGTGTAGGAATTTAACATAAAGTCAGCTGAACTGGAAGAATTCTGGACACCTTGCCTGATGCCGATGATTCCAGAAGTTTGGCTGTTGTTAATGACGTCTTCATCTAAACCAGCTGATCCACCAAATAGGCGAATGCCAGTAATGGTGGCTTCACCAATCATGAAATTTTCTGCGTTAAAGTCTACAAGTCCGTTGTTGCTATTGTCTATGGGCGCTAAGTTCGGCGTGGAACAAGACTGGCCATAAGAGTGAATACCAATCAAAGACACGAGTAAAATAAAAGCAGTTAATAGTGCATTTAGTTTCATTGTGTAATTGTTAAAATGTTAATGGTAAATGTGTTAATACTGTTATTAATAATAATGACGCTCTTATCTGCCAATAGCAGACATGGTAGTTCGAAGTAAAGGAGTGGTCAGCATGACATTAATAGCAGAAACGCAAGAAGAGGTATACACGAGTATTAAGAAATGGTATGCATCTTAAGTACGATTCGTACTGGGTGTGTGCAAAGCTATGATATTTTTTTTGGTTTAATGTAGGTCAAATGTTAAATAATGTAGCTTTAGTGTAGTGTCAGTTAAACTATGTGCTGGTCATGCTGCAATATTTGACTCCTTTTCAATTTCTGCGAAAGGGTTTAGCCATTGCTGATAATTTCCGTTCTCGTCAAATTCAATAGTACATGATTTGCAAACATGGCTATAGCGATACGGCCATAGGTCTGAGCCACCTATTGCTAAGCTACCTTGCTTAGCAGATAGAAATGTATCTACTGTAGGGATGCCATAGAATATTTCAATGACCTCCTGGACTGCTGAGCAGGATGGACAAGTACATGCTTTTGTAGAGGGGGCTGATGTAGATGCTGATGTGGTGAATGTATGTCTCATATCAATTAATTTTGATACAAACATAAATTACATCGTGCATTCTATCTGCACGGAAAATTTAGAAGCCTATTTTATTATCGTGGAGCTCAGGATTTTGTGACAGGCACATCATTTCGATGGCTGTCATGGCTGCCTCATCGCCTTTGTTACCGTATTTGCCACCAGCTCTATCTTCAGCTTGTTCTTTCGTATTAGGAGTCAATACGCCAAAAATTACTGGCTTTCCACTCATGAGAGACAGATTCATGATACCAGAGGCTACAGCTCGATTTATGTATTCATCGTGCTGAGTCTCACCTTTGATTACACAACCTAAACAGATGACGGCGTCTAATTTAGATTTGCCCATTAAGAACTTTGCTCCGAAGGGTAGTTCAAATGATCCTGGTACTTTCAGCAGGTAAAGATTATCTTCTTTCAGTCCATGATCCTTAAGCGTCCTAACACATGCCTTTTCTAATGAATCGGTTATTTCGGCATTCCACTTAGAAGTGATAATTCCGACTTTCTTTCCAGCAATATCGAAGGCTGATTTCTTATTGGAAGATAAATTTTGATCTTTCGAAGACATGTGCAGTAGGATAGCGGTTTAGCTATTTAAATATTTATCCACCATTTGCCCCTCACTAGAATTTGGAAATTCCTCTTTGAGTCTCGTAAAAGCCTCCTGCGCTGCCTCCGCATTGCCTTGTTTCATCTGAAGTAGTCCCAGTTTATTTAGATAATATGGAGTAAGTAAGTCGTTGGTTTTTGCACTCACCGCCTTCTCGTATAGACTGATGGCTTTATCGAACTCACTTTTCTCCGAGTGAGCATCGGCTAAGGCACCATATTTAGTAATAGGTAGTACCTCACCTGAAGGGCTATAATTATTTAAGTATTCGATGGATGCATCATACATACCTAAATTTAAGTATGAGATACCCGCATAGTATTTGGCAAGATTAGCCGCTTTCGTGCCGTTATAATTATCGATGACGTCAAGAAATCCATCAAAGCCGCCGCCCGGATTTTCAAGTGCCAAGGCGAAAGAATCTCTCTTGAATTGTTCTTCAGCTTTATACATAGCAGAAGCTGCTTTCTTCTCTCTTGGCGCTTTATAGAGCAGTGAGTAGGCTAAGATACCACCTACGATCAGCAGAATGCCGACCACAGATCCTAATACCAGAAACTGATTTTTCTCTAAAAACCCTTGCGCTGATTCTTTAGCTTCTACAAGATCTACGAGTGTTTCGTCCTTCTTTATATTTTTCCTTCTACTCATTGGAGTTAATTCAAAATTTGCGCAAAATTAAACATTTTAGGCGATACCGTATCTTAAATATATAGTTGTTTGAGAATAATAGGTAAAATGTTCATTCACTACAAGTAATCTATATCTGGTGAAAAGGGGTATCTCATGATCATATTCATCGCCCTATCAATACTTAGCCCCTCAAAGACTACTCGATATATCATTTGTGTGATCGGCGTCGTAGCCTGAGTTTTTTTAGATAACTGATTAGCTATAGCTAATGTACGGACTCCTTCTGCTACTTCATCCACGCTACTCATCGCTTCTTCAAAGCTTTGTCCAGCACCCATCCGGAAGCCGAAGCTATAGTTTCGGCTATCCTTACTCGTGGCTGTAGCAAAGAGATCTCCTATGCCGGCAGTACCTAAGAACGATTTCACATCAGAGCCTAATAACTGAGATATATGTATCATCTCACGAAGTCCTCTCGTCAATAATAAGGACTGTATATTCTTACCATAGCCATGGCCCTCAAGGAGACCAGAGCCTACAGCAATATAATTCTTAAAGGCTCCCGCGAGTTCAGCCCCTTTTAGGCCTTTACTACCAAATACAAAGAAGGAATGACTGTCCAACACCTGACGTCCGAGCTCTATGACTTCATCAAATTCACTGGCAACTACTGTGGCAGTGGGCTGTCCCATGATGATTTCATTAGCTATGTTCGGACCAGAGAGGCAGCCCACACGGACGACAGAGCTTTCATCAATGATCACCTCACTCATAGTCATTACGTCTTCTGGTCCAATATTCTCATAGTCGAAGCCTTGTGCCTCTTGTTTAATATCCAAGCCTTTGGTGCCATGGATCATGATGTGCTCTGGTCGCAAGTAGAGCGATAGATCTTTCATCATGGATCTAAATTTCGCCGACGGGACGATGGGAAAGATGAGTAGACACTCCGCCGTGAGCTTGTCCATATCAGAGATGACATGAACGTTATCGGGTAGTGAGACGCCTTTATGATTTTTGGTAAGGTTGATTTGGTCAGCTGTATCTGGATTACGAGTGTACAGCATGACATTCGCTTTTTGGCTGATAAGTTTAGCTACGGTAGTGCCAAATTTCCCTGCTCCTATGACCCCCACAGGTTGCTGATATTGAAGTGCACTTCTCATTAGTAATAGACTTCGATGATCTGCCTGTGTGTGATGATAGTCATGAAGCTATGCTTATTTCTTTTTCTTAGATTTTTGATCCTGGGCTATCTTCTGCTGCTGCTTCATCGCTTCTTCTAGCCTGGCTGAGAATCCCGACTTCTTCTTGGGTTTTGACTTTTCCTTGTTAAGCTCAGCCAGAATTTTCTCATCATTGAAGACAAATTTCTTAGTGATCACCGTCTGAAGTATAGTGAATAGCGTACTGAAGAACATATAACAGGTCAGACCTGAAGCATAGTTATTAAAAAATACTAAAAACATGATGGGCATAAAGTACTGCACATATTTCATTGCCGGATTAGCTGACATATCCATATGCTTGGTATTGTAGTATGTGTAAATTACTTGTGTAATAGCCCAAAGAATAGTGAACAAACTGATGTGACTTCCAGCCATCGGGATCTCGAATGGCAGGCGCATGAAGACATCGTAAGAGGACAGATCATCCGCCCATAAGAAAGGCACCTGTCTAAAGGTAATGTCTGCTGGAAAAAATCTAAATAGAGCATAAAAAACAGGCATCTGCAGGATCATAGGCAGGCAGCCACCTAAAGGACTGACACCATACTCCCGATAGAGCTTCATCGTTTCCACTTGTTTCTTCTGAGGTTCATCCTTGAACTTCGCAGTCATCTTGGCGATATCTGGCTTCAGGGCGCCCATCTTAGCTTGCGAATGAAGCATTTTATAGTTGAGCGGATACAGCAACATCTTAATGATAAAAATCAGTACTATGATCACTACGCCTTTAGCTGAGAAAAACTGAGCAAGCCAATTAAAGAATGGACGTATGACGTAGCGATTAATTGTCCCAAATACGCTTCGACCATACGGGATGATCTGCTCTAATTGGATATCCATAGCCTTCAGTCGCTCGAAGTCATTAGGACCAATATAGAGCTGCATAGCGAAAGATTCATCAGCACTGTGACCGTATGGAATACCAAGCTTTGACTCTAATTTCTTTAAATCTTCAGCCTTTTCATCCATCATCTTTATCTTAAATAATGCACTGACGAATGGCTGATCTTTTGCTATAATAGAGGAATTGAAAAATTGATTAACTCCAGAGACCCACTTGATTGATTCATCTTCTAATTCTTCTTCGTCATCGCCTCTACAGCTGCAATAGTCCGAGTCTTCACCGACTTCTTTGTAATAGGTAGTCGTATAAAATTTCTCAAAGGTTTCATTGATTTCCAGCTTATCTAAGTAGTTTACCCAGTTCATCATGATGACGTCTGTGGATCGATCAATGCTGTTCTGCAGTCCTACGATATTTAGCTGGTAGTCAAGCTTATATGAGTCAGGTAATAACTCATAGGTGTGCTCTATGTAGCCACTACCCGCATTAGCTCTCAGACTTAGCTTATTTCCATTAGTCTTGGCCTGGTAAAATAGATCTGCAGTGCTGATAGACTTGCCATTAATGGGTAAGATATATTCTAATTTGTTGCGCTGGTCTTCCAGTAACTGGAGATCAACACTTGTCTTATTAAAGTCTTTATCCTGTAGAATCTTTTTATGCTCTTTAAGAGTTGCCTGTTTGATGAAGCCTCCTTTATTAGAGAAGTCGATAGTGATAAGCTCATTACTTAACGTAAATGATGACTCCTCACCTATGGTACTAGAAGCAAAGTCACCATAAGATTCTGTTAATTGACTCATGCGCAAGCTGTCATCAGCTGCCTGAGCGGGCGCGATGCGATTCATATCGATCTCATCCGAATCTGGGCCGTCTTCTTCTACTAAGTCAACTTGTG
>Ga0209093_1001084_pt1 | contig 15349 bp, 20 predicted proteins | sample SidtaG_4_FD_187450 | JGI IMG/M metagenome (GOLD analysis project Ga0209093, IMG submission 187450) | Marine algal microbial communities from Sidmouth, United Kingdom - Sidmouth_Male1 metaG (SPAdes) (version 2) | ecosystem: Host-associated > Algae > Red algae > Unclassified | place: Sidmouth... | reverse complement strand
CCTCAGCCACCCACCGCATAAACGGTAACGCGTGAAGTCGACAGGTTATGGGCCCAGAGTCGGCGGCGAGAAGAAGGACGCCGCCTGTGTTGCTGCTGCTGCCTAAGGTGCAAGCTACCCACCACCGCCCCCCCGCCCCCCCCCCAACCCCTCCCCGCCCGCACGCGTTCACACCCGCACCTGACCTTGCTGCCGACCGCCATGTCGGAGCCGACGACGAGCTACGAGTTTCGCCTCGAGAAGTTGGACAAGGATTACAAGACATGGGCGGCGCTATTCCAGGCGTCGCTGCAGAAGACGCTACTGTGGGGAGCTATTGCCGATCCGGCTCCGGACGCCACGACGGACCCGGACGCCCACGCGGCGTGGGCCGTCAAAGACCAACGTGCCTACGCTCGGCTGATGCTGAGCGTGGAACTTCACCATCTGCCGACCGTCCAAGCCTGTAGCAGTGCGAAGGCGGCGTGGGACGCGTTAGAGGAGGTGTTTACGGCGCAGAACAATGCACGCCGATTGCAGCTGGGAAAGGAGCTCGCCACCCTCAAGCTCAAGCCCGGCGAGAGCCTTATGGCATACTGTGGGCGGACTAAGCGGTTGCAGGCGGCGATGATTGGCGCCGGGCACCCAATCGACAACAACACCGCCATCCTACACTTCCTGATGGGCCTCAGGCCCGAGCACGAGACCGAGAAGAAGTTCCTGACCTACCCCAACACGTAATTGCGGTGGAACAGCACTCTGGCAATGCTCTACCCGGTCGAGGAGGCTGCGGTGGAAGCCACGACCTAATCCGAGGATCCGCCGTCAGGGGCATTCCTGACGGGGGCCGCGCGCGGCTCACTTCCCGTTTGGCCCAAGGACAAACCCATGCCCAGGTCGGAGCGGCGGCGGCGGGTCATCTGCTGGACCTGCCAGAAGCGCGGGCATTATGCCCACGAGTGCCCAACGACAACCGACCGACCGCAAGGCAGCGGTGGCGGCCCGTCCGTGTCGTTCATGGCCACAGCCGCTCCCACAGGACGAACCTACGACGACGCCCGCCCCAGGGCTCCGACGCCGCCTCGCTGCCGCGACGGACCCTGGCTGATCGACTCGGGTGCATCGGACAACATGAAGCCGACCGTCGAGGGGCTTTCTGGTTACAGCGGCGTGGCCACGACGGTCACCGTCGCCAACGGGCAGACGCTCACGTCCCCGGAACGCGGCTCCGTGTCCTCGCCCACGTCTCTCGGCGGCCAAGTGACGCTCACCGACACGCTGCTGGTACCTGGTACCTCGACCAACCTCTTTTCTGTCTGCGCGGCGGACCACGCCGGTGCGGAAATCCGGTTCTACAACAGCACGGCGACAGTCAAGAAGAACGGTGTGGTTATGGCTGTCGGCCACGTCAACAAGGACGAGCAGTACGAGATGACGCTGGCGCGCACCGCGACATCCGAGGAGTTGTCGACGCCCCACACCGCCCACGTCGCCTACGGCAAGGGCAACGCGCATGGCGACCTGTGGCTTCGCCGTTTTGGCCACCTCGGCTACCTCAAAGTTGGTAAGGCCGCCCAGATCGTCACCGGCATGACCATCTCCGCCGAGGACATCAAGCCCAACGCAGGAGCCGTTTGTGAGCCATGCATCGAAGCTCGCATGCAGAAACACCCGCCAGGCGCCGGCGAGCGCGCCACCGTCACCCTCGAGCAGCTGTGCGTCGACTTGATTGGCCCGCTGACCCCGGTGTCAAGCGGTGGCGCGTCCCACGCACTGTCGGTGACCGACGCCTGTACCGATATGTCATTTGTGTCCCCGCTAAAGACCAAGGCAGAGGCCGGGGCGGCGCTGCGTGACTGGATCCTGTACCTGGAAAACCAGACGAATAAGCAGGTCAAGATTATCCGAACAGACGGCGCGAAGGAGATTCTCAACAACGACGTCATGCGGCAGTTTATGGCGTGTAAGGGTATTAAGGCGGAGTTCTCCGCGCCTTACTCCCCAAAGTAGAACGGCAAATCCGAGCGGCACAACCGCGTGCTGATGGAGCGCACCCGCGCCATGCTGCTGGGCTCGCGCCTGCCCCTGGCAAACTGGGGCGAGGCGTTAGTCGCCGCGTCGTTCATCATGAACCAGTCACCGACCGCCGACGGATCGGCGACGCCGCATGAACGTTTCTACGCCAAACGGCCTGACGTGTCTATGCTCCGCGTTTGGGGCTGCAAAGCCTACGAGAAGCGTTAGCCTAAGTCGGCTGGCAAGCTCGAGTCGCGGGTGGTCTTCGGCCACATGGGGGGCTACAGCTCTGGTGGGCACGCCTGGCGCATCCGTTCCGCCGCGACCGGCGCCATCCTGCCACGCCGCGACGTCGAGTTTGACGAAACCGCGCCGCCGTCCCCCGTCACCGCGGACGCCCTACCGGTCTGTCCGCACCTGCCCGACAACTGGTTTGACGACGACCGTTCGTCCGACGATGGGGGCGCTGGGGTGCCGGCGCCGGCGGGGCAAATGCCTGGTGTTCCAACCGTAGACAACCTGACGGACGCCATCGCCCTACTCCCTGCCGCGGCTCCACCGCCTCCGCCCACCCCCACGAACGTGCCGCCTACTGCGCCAGCACTAACGCATGAGTATAATCTGCGGCCGCGCACGGGGTCCGGTGGGCCCTTGGCCCTCTCGGCTTCCACCCGCGGCACGCCGACTATCAGTTCGCCGGCTGCGCCTTTGGAGTACGCGCCCATCTCCGTGGAGGCCGCCATCCGACAGGAGGACTGGTGCCCCGAGCCGCCGCGGACGCGAGCCGAGGCGGTTTCGCGCGGCGATGCGTACCTGTGGAAGGACGCGATGGACGCCGAGTACATGGCACTCCTCGAGAATTCCACCTGGATGGTCGTTGACCTCCCCTGTGGCGCGCAGCGGATGCGCGGCAAGTGGGTCTTTGCCTACAAGCGCGATGCAGATTCGAACGTCACCCGATACAAGGCCCGCTGCGTCGGCTGTGGGTACTCACAGCGGGCTGGCGTGGACTACCACGAGGTGTGGGCCCCTTGCCCAGCGAGGGCGACCGTACGTACGGTGCTGGCCTACGCGGCGGCGCACGACCTCGAGCGCGACACAATTGACGCTAAGACGGCGTACTTGAACGCCCCGATGGACGTAGACGTGTACGTGGACGTACCGGTGGGCTATTCCGATGGCGGCCCCAACACGGTGGCCAAGCTGCGCTCCGACTTATATGGAACAAAGCAAGCCGGGAGGCTGTGGGGCGAGCACCTTTGTGCCACACTGACGCGCGCCGGTGCCACTCGGTCGACCACGGACTCAACCCTTTACACGTGGGACCACCCCGTCCATGGCCGGATCTTCATCGTTGCACACGTAGACGACCTGGCTACCCTTGGCAAGACGCGCGCCGCCGTGGATGCGGCTAAGGCGGTGCTTGTCCAGCGGTACAAGGGGCGAGACATGGGACCGGCAAAGGACTTCCTGCGGATGCGCATCGTGCGCGATCGCCCCCACCGCGCGCTGACGTTCAGCTGCCCTGGCCTGATCAAGGCGCTCCTGTCCAACTTTGGCATGGAGAACGCGCACCCCGCTCAGTTGCCTATGTCGGCGGGGACGGCGCTACGACGGACCGGGGACCTGCCAATGGACACAAGCGGGCGGTACCAGGAGCTAGTGGGGAGCCTGTTGTACCTGGCCGCATCGGTGCGTCCAGACATTGCCTTCGCTGCCAACACCCTCGCCCGCTTCATGAGTCAACCAGAGGAGTCGCACTGGAGTGCAGCCAAAGGCGTGTTCCGCTACCTGGCCGGCACGGTCGACCTCGGCCTACAGTATGGTGGATCGGGGGAGCTGGAAGGAGCGGTGGACGCCGACTACAACGGCTGCCCGGACACGCGCCGCTCAACCACGGGGTGGGTCTTCATGTACGGCGGCGGAGCCATTTCCTGGTCAAGCAAGAGACAGCCGACGGTGTCATGCTCCACCGCCGAGGCTGAGTATATCGCCGCCGCGGCGGCGACTCGTGAGGCCCTGTGGCTGAAGAAGCTCATGGGGGACCTGGGTGAGCCGGACCGGCGGGTCCCTATGGCCGAGAACAACTTGCCTATCATTGATCGCCTACCCTGAAGACACTGGGCGTGCCAAGCACATTGATACCGCCCACCACCTCGTGCGTGAGCGGGCGGCCATGGGAGCCGTCAAGTTCTTCCACCGGCCTGGTGCGGAAATGGTCCCAGACGGCCTCACCAAGGCGCTGGCGGGCCCGGCAATGGCCGAGTTCCGCCGCCGCTTGGGCATGGTCCAGTCAAGCAAGACGGACACCACGGCCGCGACGGTCTAGGCCCGTCGACCCTCCGCAGCCGCGTGCGCCCGCCTGACGCACAGACCCGACGTACGTTGAGTGACCCCCATCCTGCACGGGCATGACCGCGGGGGAGTGTCGGATTCCATGGGATGCGGTCAGGCCCGCTTGGCGACTGGGGGGCACTGGGCCCGAAGGGCCACGGCTGGGTAACTGGTATTAGGGAGGAGGCGAAGTTGTGACCGATGGGGGGGTGAGTGTCAGCGTGACGAGATTAGTGGGGGACCTCAGGTGGGTCGCGGGCCCGCCTGTCGGGGGAGATATGGTGGCTGGGGTGCGACCTCAGCCACCCACCGCATAATGGTAACGCGTGAAGTTGACAGCCTGAGGCACGGTTACTGCAACAGCCGCCTTTCTAGGTCGCCAGTCGACCGCTGCTTTATTCCTCCGTCATCCGCTCGCGTTGGGGGCCTCGCGACGATTTCTGCGCATATCGCCGCGGTCTGGCGGCTCACGGGCTACCCGACGCACCCTGGCGACTGCAAGTGTTGGTCGCCGGTTCTTTGTCACGGGCACCCTGGCCTCTTTGTCGGTCACTTGTTCGCCGAACGCCCAGCTGCCCTAGGACTTGGAGGACGAAATTGATGAGGATTGGCTGCACGCCATGGACGCAGCACGCTTCGAAGCATGGGAGTTGCCGTCGGCTGAAGTTCTGTTCATGACGCTGTATACAGAGCTCGTGGAAGCAGCACAATCATGGGGAGCCAGAAGGGCGGTGTTCCAGCTCGCCAGATGTTTTGTTTCGCGTCATTGGACCATCCTGGGAAGGGATTTGGTGCCTCAGGCCTTGGTGGATGTCGAAGTGATGTAAAAGCACAGGCTCGTGGACGCTGACGCCGACACACAAGCAGTCAGTGAGTTCGCGAGCGCCGGGCGCTCCGCTTTTTCTCGTGGTAGTTTGTTGGAAGCCGAGAACGGCCTAGACCCTATGGAGGCCGTCGTTGCGGCCGCCTCCGGCGTCGCTGCGTCGGATGCGCGCGAGGCATGGGCCGATGTGACCGGTACACATAGGCGCTCGGGGACGCAGTAGATGCACTTAGTTGTTCCACGTCTGATCTGAACTGATAGAAGGGTTTGTCTAGTACGTTTTTCCGGCGCGAGCGCCGCTTCGCGTGCGAGAAAACCAGCCGGCGACCGCGGCTGCGCGGGGCGCTGACCGCGGCGGTGCAGACGGCAGTAGCCAAGCCGACGGCCTGCTCGAAAGTCGCTCCTCGCCGCGACCACCCTCGGAGGCGGTTAAGAAAAGACGGCGTCGACGACAGCGGCCGGCGCCACCTTGACGCTCCCTGGAAGGGGAAGTCAAGGAGCAACACAGAGCATGGAGGCAGGCGCCCAGGCGCCCGCGGGCACACTGCCCCTCCCGCGTTACATATTTCTCCCCCGCTGCCAAAGAAAACGCTCTCCGCTTCGGCACATGCCACACTCAGATCGGGTCGTCGCCGAGGCGCCCACCATGGTCGGCTCGCCTCGCGCGGTGGCCGCGGCCGCGTTGATGGATTCGAGGACCGTCTAGCCGCGAGTGTTGCAAGTGCTGCCGGTGCGGCTGCGCGCGCTGCTCCGCGCGTAGAGCGTGTGAAAATCGGTCCTCGACACAGGGTTAGAGCGGCTTGCCGTGCTACTACCGCGTGGCGCGCCAGTGCACTGAGGGAGTGTCCCTTGTAAATGCTTTGGCGCCGCAAGGCCGCTTGAGTAAACTTCAGAGCTCGCGTGAAGACGCCTGTCACTTCATCACGCCAAGCGACGGCACGTGCTTCCGCAGCGGCCGAACTAACAGCCGGGGGTCCCCCACGCACACGGGCCACTGGAACCGGCGCGTGCGGGCCCACCGCCACCGTAAGCGCCGCCGGGGTTCCTCGGCCCGCATGCGCCCCCGTTCCCGCCGCGCGAACGCCTGATGCCGCAGATGGGTCGGCGCGCCTGGTGCATCCGCCGCTGCTGTCGCCACAGCGGTTCCCCCGCCCACAAGCATCGCATGACCCGGCGAGTGTGCTCTCGCCGCCGTCTCTCTCAGGACCGGAAGGATCGGTGGCGCGCCGCCGCCCTGCGACGCTTTGGAAGATTTTTGCTTGCCTTCTGTAAAAGCCCAGCATTTCCCAGCCGTCGACCTCAGGCTTCACGCTGTGCGTGCCGGATTTGACTTTCTGCCTCTGTTGCAGTTGCTGTCGTGATGGCGCTGACAACCTTCGGCCCCGTCTCCAGCCTGTGACGACCCTGGAAACCTCCGGCCCCGTCACCAACCGCGGGGGTGCGCGCTTTAGGTATCCTGCAGTGGACCAGTCGCTGTTGGAGGGGATACGGCTGTTGGTGGCAACGGCAGACACGCGGGCGCCGGAAGGTATTGTTTTCGAGCAGCACGCCTGTGCTCGCCCCGTCGTGCCACGGGCACCTCTACCGCTGCGGCACGCACATTTCATTCAACAGTCGACGTGCACTCGCAAAATTCCAATGTTGGCCGTGCCTGTTTCTGTCGTGTGGACCAGGACTCCATGACTGCTTTCCAGCGTCTCGGTCCCCGCCAGAACCCAGGGAGCATTTTGGCCAGACACTTCACTCGTTCCTGCACGGCAGGCCCCAGTCGGGCGACCCCGGCCATTTACGTGGCCTCACTCCCCTCTCGGTAGCGGCCGCCGACATGGCGAGCGCGACGACTGTGAGCAGCTACGACGGAACGTGCGCTACCGCGGAGATTGGGACGGCCGCGGTGCTGGCGGCGGCCCTCCCGGCTCTTTGCGTGCGGGTCCGCGTGGCGGTGGCGACAACGACGGCTGGCGATCACCGATCCCCCCTCGGCCGCCCTTGGGCGCTCCTCCTCGGCCGACAAGGGGCCCGCCATTCTCTTCCAACCACTTTGGTGGGGGCGCACGGCGCCCGCCGGCTGGTGGTCCTCCCGGATCGCCGCGTTTGTCGCAGCATCCACCCTATCGCGGTCGCCTGTACCGTTCTTGCTGCCCTTCACGCCTGCCGCGGCCTCCGCCGCCGGGTGCTCCCCGAGGCCCACAAAGAGTTCCGCCCCCCTTCAGGGGAGGCCGCGACAACTACTGCCCGCGCAGCCCGCCGCGCCAGTCGTGGGGCCCACCGCCTGGCCCGCCACAGGGCGACTGGCGCTCGCCAAGGGGCGACGGCTGGGACCGGCCGCGGACCCAGCCCCGCCGTCCAGCGGGCCCCCCTCCGGGTCGGACCTGGCCGCCTTCCTGCGAGGCGCGGGAGTCGAGAGGCCTTGAGAAGGTGGAAGAGGCATGGCACTGGTGCGGCCTTGGGCCAGGCATAGCACCATCTCCTGCAAGTGAGACACCTGCGCCGTTAGCGCCTCGTGCTGCTGCTCATTTTGCTACCGGATGGCGGCGACGGCCGCCTCCGTTTGCGCCTTGAGCGCGACCGCGTGGTTGTCCGCCTCGGCGTTGACGCCCGCAAAACCCGTGTCCAGCCGCCCAACAATGTGGCGCTCGTGGCGGTGTAAGTCCGCCATCGCCGCCACCGCGCTCGCCTCCACCAATGCCTCGACCACTGGCGCCAGCTGGGGGATCATCTGCTCGACGGCGCTGACAGCCGACTGCGCAACGCCACTCAGCGTCCTCACCATCAAGTCCCCAAACGTCTCGAAAAGGGGGTGAGCAAGGAGTGGGTGCTGTCGGATGTAGGATTCGTCTGGGACACCTCCCGTTGCGAAACGCGCCGCCTACGACTGAAAAAAGGCAGAGCGCGCCCAGCGCACGACTCCGAAACAGTTGACGAGCGCCTCGTGGATGCAATACTTGTCCGCGGCCAGCCGCTCGTGGTAGGCCTTCTCCTCGGCCTCGAGCCGCGGGCACATCGTGGCCTGCAACGCCAGCGGCACGGGAACCTTGTACCGTGGGGTGGTGGGGGAAGTGGTGGAGAGCGGGCGCGATGACAATGCCAAGATCGCGTCCCGGTTGGGGATGGCGGCGTCGTAGGCGCCGCGCGCCACCCCCTGGTTCCAGATGCCCTGCTTCTTGATGTAATTTTCCGACACGCCCGCCTCTTTGCCCTTCTGCGCTGCCGCCTGCCGCCCCAGGTGTGTCTTGGCCGCCGTGCGCGACACGCCGCACTGCAACAAGACCTCACGCTGCTTCTTCTGGTGGTACGCCGCGTTGATCTGCGCAAAGCTGTTGCCGCGGGCTGACGGCCAGAACAGCACGCGGTACCATGCCCGGAATCCGTACGGCTGGTCGGCCGCCCAGTACCTCGTCGGGTCGACACCGCTCGCTCGTAGCTCAGCGTCCGTCGGCTGGAAGCTTGGTTGGAACGCTTGGGGCGGCCGCGACTCGTCCATCCCGGGGGCGAGGAACGTGGCGACCATCGCGTCCGCCATCGCGCCAACGGGGCAAAACCACGCGTTGACATGCCCCAACGCGTCGATGTTATGCACAATGCCCTCACTAGTCTTGGAAGCCGTGATGTACGTGCACGGCACGTCCATCGGTCCCCCCACCTCAGAGAACATGGCGGGGAACTGACGGACGGCGAGGTCGCTCTATGCCACGCCTCCCGCCGTCCCCCCCCGCGCGTCGAGCGAAAAAGTAAAAACAAAAAGGCCCGCTAGCACCGGTTTGAGCCGGTACGCCGCCGGCGAGGTTGGTGTGAGCAGCAGGCTCCGCGAAACCTCCTCACGCTGCTCCTCAGTCACGGACGGGTCACGCCTTCCTATCGCATTGGAGAAGCCCGCCCCGTGGTCCTCCAACACCTTTTCCCTCCTGCGCTGGTTGAAGACCACCCAGGCAGGGGCTGAGCTGCCCGCCGAGTTGTAGTCGTCGCGCCGCCACCGCTCGCAGCACGAGCACTTGGCGTCGCGCCAGAGCAGGTTTACAGTGTTGCCAATCTTGGCCAATGCGTTGACAGCGTTGAGGAGCACCTGTGGCCCAACTTGCCGTCCGCGGGCGGGTCGAGGTGGTGCCGCCGCGGCCACCCCAACGTGTTGACCCGGCCGTGGACCGCCTGTCGCGGGGGTGATTTGGCCGTCCCCGACAGCACCGCCAGACGCGGATGCGGTCCCCCGCGCGCTCGCCCCCGTCGGGAATTTGGCCGCCAATCCAGGCTGCCCACGTCGCCCAATGCTTTCACCCCCACCGTCCGGCTCTGCAACCCGAGCACGCCCTGCGCACGAGCCGGCCAAAACCACCCCATCCCCCTCTTGGCCCACCGCATCCCCCCCGCCCTCATCGTTCTCACCGTTTTCGCCACTGTCATCGTCGCCGTGGTCCAAGTCGTCTTCTTCGTCGCGCTGCCGCTTGCGCGGGAGTACGCGCCGCGCGCGCTCAGATTCCAGGAAGTTTACGACAGTCGTGCGGCTGACCGGCAGGACGACAGCCTCGTCACCAAACTTCTGCGCCGACCACGCACAAAACGCCACGACCGCGACGCGGTAGCACGTAACCGTCGTCTTGCGGCCGCTATGCGCGGCACTGATGGCGTTCTGCTTCCAGCTGTTGTGCATCGCGCTCCACACCGTCGCTACCAGCGCGTGACCGTCAGACTCAGTCAGGTACGCGGCCTGGGTGGCCATGGCACGCACGTTGTCGACCGACAGCCCAAAGGCCGTCGCATAATTGGCCAGCGCGACAATTTTGTCGTACGTCGCGCTATTGTTGACGCGCTGCTGCTCGCTGCGGCTGTCCCCCAGCCGTGCGGGCGGTACAGGTGGCAATTCGCCAGGGCGGAGATCGCTGCGCACCTCCGTCGAGTACAGGGACCCCAGGCGTATGAGAAGATAAGCGTGCTCCTCCCTGCCGACAAAACTCCAACTGAGAAGATTGCGCCGCGTGCACGCAACCGCACCGTCAACGCACTGCACGAAACCCGCAGAGCGCTCCGCCACCAGCCCCCCCCGATCCCCGCCGTGCAGCCGGATGACGGGGGTGACGATCAGGCCCCCCGATCGAGCAGAAGATCGCGCCTCCGTGGTCGCTGGGAGGCACTGTGTGGAGGCTGCGGATGCTGCACACGGCAGACGTGTGGTAGGGGGGGTCCCGCCTCCGTGGCGCCGCTTGCAACATGCCGAAGTCCACCAACCGGGTCGCGCCGATCGCGTGCCTCCAGCGTGCTGGGGCCTCGGGGCGCGGCTGCTAGGCGACCGGTGGATGTTTGTCGCGCCCACGTCACGGAAGAGCGCGTGGGCGGGGGTGCGCCTGGTGCAATGGTGAGCGCGGGGCAGATGAGCGATGTGGCCGGTAGCGGGTCCACGCGGCCAGCAACGAAGACACTAATGTCCTCGTCCTCTCCGACGTCAGGTGCGGGAATGGAAGCACAGCGCGAGACGGGTGATGGCAAGGCGCGGGTTGGATTCGTTTCCCGCGCTGGCACGAGGCGTCCGCCGCCGCTTCCAGTCCCAAAATCAACTGGCCCCCTCTGTGTCCCATCTCCACCGCGCCCTACCCCGTCACCGCGCCCGTACAAACAACTGCCCTCATCGCGCCGCCCGCCGCCGTGTGCGGCCCCCCCGTTCCGGCCGTCACGTGGTGCGCTCCCACAAAGCCTGCCACGTCCCCTGCCTTTCCGCTACGGATCCATTCGTCACCATTTCTGCACGGAGTTAGTGTGAAGGACCACTCCACGCCACGCACCGGTAGCGAGGATCGAGTCTGCCGAGCCCTGGGGAACACTCGAAGGCAGGGAGGTACTCGTACGTCGCAACGCCAAGAAAACCGCGCCGTCGTAGCAGGCGGCCTCGCGCTATTAGCTAGCGGCCCCTGTGTGCGCGGCCAGACGCGCCCCGCACCAGGCAGCCACACCACACCCTGTCTATTCTCGTGGCCTCCCTTGGCTGGCCTCCCCCTCTCGTACAGAAGCCACACGCGCGTCGGCACGATGCACATATGCGTGCGGCCGCCCCCGCACCTCAGAGAAGCGCCACGCGCCTGGACAACCGTTTGTGGCTCGCGCTCACCCTGCACCAGTGTCGGCCGGCCACCATCCCCCCCTCCCGTACTCCTCTGACACGCTACCCAGCTTTCGTGCTCGTCCAACTCCCTTCGCGCCAGGCCCGTGTTGTGCACGCACTCTCAGAAGGCCCGAGTAGCTGAACGGGGGCCCCATAGAAGAGAGAACCCCCCGTCGCACGCGCAGCGGCCGACCTTCTACCGCCGCCACTGCGGCTTGCAAGCGACGCATGGGGCCACATAATTGAAACGCGGTGGGCACGGGGGTGCGGGGCACGGAGCGGGGGGCATATAGAGGGTAAATGGCGTGCAGAACAGGTAGTAGGCGGTATCAGAAAGGGGACGGGGGTCCGACGAGCGACGTGTAGGCTGGTGTGGCGCGCGCGCGCGCACGCCGTAGGGGCCCAACCGCGCCGCCCTGTCGGCGCCCGCGACGACGCGTGGACCCGCGCCCGCGCCCGACCGACATCCCATCGGGCCCGCGGCACGCCTCGGGCAAGTTAATCGAAGCCAGACACATGCCCTGGTTCTCGGTCGATGTGGCCGTCGCTCCCGCAGTGGGAGCAAAAAGGCGTGCGTCCCAAGAATCCGACGGGCGCTCCGATGCGGTGCGCGCTGCTTTATTCCCGCCAGCTGCCGTCATTATGGCGACAGGCGGGGTGCAGGAAGGGGGTGCAACTCCTCCTACAAGGGTCCTCTGGCGTGGCACAGGGCGCACGGCCCAAGCCGCGCTGTACTCTGGCGGCGGCGCCGTGCCCATGGGAGCGGGAGGCTCCCGGCCGGGCCACAGGAGGATGCGCAGAGGTCCGTCAATGTATCAGCCGCTCGGCGGGGGGTGCGCCGAGCTCGTAACAGGTGTATGGCCCTGAGTTTGCGCCCCCTGCAGTCTCCGACAAGCCCGCGGCGAGGTCGCGGGAGCAACGCCCAAGCAGGGGCGTGTGCGACGCAGTCGGAGATTTCAACGTGAAATTGATTTCCAGGCATCTCCGCAGGCCCCAAAGGGGGCATCTCCGACGCACGCGTCGGATTGCAATCACTCCGATGGGCCCCCCAAAGTCCAATGCCGTCGGTATATCTAGTATGGGTAGCTAACGAGAAATTTAAGCGAAGCAGGGGTCGGCTACCGCACCCCACAAGGTCGACCACGGACGCCCGACCGGGTGAGCTCACAAAGCGCAGGGAGGACAGGTGCGCCGGTCAATTCGACGGACGCTGCCGGACACGAGAGAGCCCGGGGAGCCCGCGGTGGCCGCCGTCAAGTAGGCGGCGGCCTCGCCGGCGAGCAGGTGCAAGGTGGCGCGGACGGCGGTACCGCCGGACGCCGCCCCCCCCCCCCCCCCCCCCCCCCCCCCCCCCCCTCCCGTCGGGCCACCAACCTCCATAGGCGTCTACGGCGCCCTCGCGGCTGCCGTGTGGCAGCGCGGGTGACAGCAGCGGTCGGAGCCCCGGTTACGGTCAGGGGGTGTCGGCGAAACCGCCGGGGCAGGCCGCCGCTGCAGCTGTCGGCCGCAAGCCGGTCGCACCGACTGGTGCGAGCCGCCGTCCCCGGTGGTTGTCCCGCCACAAATATCCCAGCGCAATTCCGCCCTCTCGGCCCGCGGGCTGGTTTCCAGCTACCGGAATAAGCTGTTGGCAAAGGAAGGCATTTCATTCCAAAGTGGGCTACTCTTGTCCCCTGAAGGCGACTAGTCGACCGGCTAGTCCGGTCCTTCGATATACTTCCAAAGCAGGTTAGTGCGAGTGACTTGCGGCCTCCCGGGGCCGACGCGCTCGCGTGCGCAAAGCAGGCGCACAAGCCCAAGTCACACGGAAAAAAGAGAAGACATCAGCGCATTGCCCCGAGGTCTCCTCTGCATACACACCTAGGGCGCCCCGACAAGGGGCGCCCCACGCAGTCGACGACGGCCGACCAGAGGCGTCGAGGGGGGAGAGTGGGCAACGACGAGAAGAAATGAACGCTGCCGGCCAAGGTGGCCGGAGAGGAAGGCGCTCGACGCGGCGTCTTGTACCCGGTCCGGCTCCCCCAGAGCCGCCCGGCACTCGCACGCGGCAAGCAGCGCGCGGCGACGACGGCGCCCGCAGCAGGGCGACGGCGGCACCGCCTGCCGCGCCGTGGGTCGGAGACGGGCGGTGGAGGGGGGGGGGAGGGGGGGGGCGAGCGGCACCCCACCCCCCGGGGTCCTCGCATGCGCCACCGCAGCGAAAGCCCCGCATCCGCACCCGTGCGGAGGACGGCGCCCGTTGGAGGGGGGCGGCGCCCGCGGGCAGCAGGCGGCGGGGGGGGGGTAGAGTAGGAGGCGGCGCGCGCGGGGAGGGGGACACCCGCCCGTAGTCGATCGTCCGGCGGTCAGCGGCCACGCCGGCTACGCCCGAGACGAGCGCAGTAGCGGCAGAGATTGATGATACCCGGTTAGAGCGATCCTAGCAATGTCAAAGGACTATCCTTAAAATCTCAATTGGGCTTGCGAGGTGGCGGCCCCTCACAGGCCGCCTATTGTAGGCTCCTAAAATGGCCGACATGCGCAATAGAGTTACTCTTATTCCTGACAGGGCTACCTTTTCATCTATAGTCCTCTTTGTCGGTGGGCGGTTCGTGGCGCATCCCTTGGAGTAAACCGTTCGAAGAATCTCGGAGGCTCCAGCAAAGCGTGATCCGCGAGATCCGCTGCAGATTGCGGTCGACAGGCCGACGAAGGGCAGTGATCGACAGACTGGAAGCAGATACGAAGCACAAGTATGGCAAAAAGTGGGAGATCGTCGTCGTAAACGTCGATTGAGTGGTACATGGCAGCTCCACAGGCTGCAACCGTGCAGGGCCATGACGACCTATCAGCGAATCACACATGCAAGAATCACGGACGGGATTGTGTGCACCCAAACTCGTTGCACGGGTGGTGAGGGCTGGCTTAAGGCCGGAAACTTCATGGCTGGAAATTGCGGTGGAGGCGGTTTTTTCTTCCATGTTGGCTCGCCTACTGCTCTCGCGTACATTATGCGATCTACCTGCAACTTTGCACGAGACAAGCTGAGGGTCCCCCCCTCTGGTCTTGAGAAGCACAACGTCTCTTGTACAGCGGTTAAGGCTACCCACTCGGTTTTGTAAGGCTCTCAGAGACGTCGTGGATGCAGTTGTGCCGGCCCCCCCCTCAGACAGGACGGAATCGGCGATCTGGATGTCGGGCCTCGTCGGAGTGGCCCGCGATCGGTTCACAGTCGTTGATCAACGTGTTCGGTCGTCGTGGGACACGTGTTTGATCCATGTCATTTCGACATCCAGCCAATGAGCGGAAGTCCAGGATAGTCCTTGTCGAGAATACAAGACGGGTAATCGTAGCCTTGACGGCCGTCAAGGAAACCTTGACGGATGGACAAGATTGGTCCACGCACATTGGTGTGGGCAGGTGGTCTCATCTCTGAGGGGAGCTATCTGCCAGCCCCCCCTGCCGCAGTTGGGATGCTCACTGCCCCGACAGGTCTGCGTCGCCACACCTTTTTACTCTAGCCAACAGAAGGAGGGTGGCCCGACTCGTCTCACTGCAGGGGGGCTCGCGGGGCATCGCTGCCGTCGGTGCAGCTGCCACTCGTGGGGGCCACCGTCCTGCGCGCGCCGCCGCCCTCCCCCTCTGGGAAGCTGCTTCCGTCCCCCTCTCTGACCGACCGCCGCCCTTGGCGGCGCGCCCGTTGCGGCGGCCTGCCCCCCCTAGCGCTCCGCGTACCGCCCGCCGCGGGGAGTCGCTGCCGCCCGACCGCTTGCCGTCCGCATAGCGCGGCGCCACCGTCTTCTGCGAGCGGTAGCGTCAGAGGCGGCGGCGCGGCCACAGACGGCGCTGCCCGCCGCTTCTCCCCGCCGCGAAAGCGGCGCGACGCGGCCGCTGTGGCCGTGGGGTGGTGCCGACCACCGCCCGCACCGACGCTTGCTAATGACTACCCACAAAGGTGCTCGGCGAAGGCTTCAGCCACCCCCTGCGACCGCCCGTCCCCGCCGTCCCCGCCCGGCCGCGCCAACGGTCACCCGGCCGACGCAGGCAGTGATGCCGCTGCCAGTGCGCGCACGGGGGGCACGGCGCCCCCCCCCCCCCCCCCCCCCCCCCCCCCCCCCCCCCCCCCCCCC
>Ga0209093_1001083_pt1 | contig 15351 bp, 17 predicted proteins | sample SidtaG_4_FD_187450 | JGI IMG/M metagenome (GOLD analysis project Ga0209093, IMG submission 187450) | Marine algal microbial communities from Sidmouth, United Kingdom - Sidmouth_Male1 metaG (SPAdes) (version 2) | ecosystem: Host-associated > Algae > Red algae > Unclassified | place: Sidmouth... | reverse complement strand
TCGCTCGGTCGATCGACCCCGCCCCTTTACCGTCTGATAATAAAAGCACCATGGGACCGGGGTTCGCCGTCGTCGGCACCCCCGGCTCCCCATCGGATGTTGCACGAACGAAGGTTCTTCTTCCTCCGCTCTACGGCGATAGTGTTCACTATATCGTGCGTCTACGGTCGGTCGCTACTTAATGTTTATTTAGCCAACGTCATTAATCCCACAGTTACAAAGGGGGATGCCATAGCGGTTCATGAAGACCAATGCGTCGGTCCCGACGCGTGAGGAGGTGCCAAATAAAGCACCGGCGGAACCACTGCGGCAGCTAGGGGAACGGGCGCAACGGGAGCCGAGCCTCGGGGTGCGGGCGTGCCGGCGGGAGGTGGGACCGAGGAAGGCGAGGATGAAATCGCAGCCGCTGTGGCGACCGCTCCCGTAACGGCGGCTGGGAAGCACGCGCTGGGAGCTGAGAATTGTTAAAACACAGAGAAATAAACACATAAAAGAACAGCAGGTTGTCAGGAAACGGAACACGTCGAGTGTGGTGTCCTCACGCAGGCGGACGGCGCTTTCATTCGCAGACGACACGACTAGAGAACACCGAACAAATAGGCGCACTGTAAACGAAAATGGAGAGGTGTAAAAGAAGGCATAACGTAAAGGATCGCAAAGAAGCGAAGAGCGCACCCGCAAGTAGCCGCGCGATTCGGTGGCGGTGGTGAGCGGCCCGCCGGGCCTCGCTGGGCGCGAAGGTGGGAGGGACGTCGACAGGAGCTAGATCCGCCACCATGGCGGCGTCGCGCCGAGGCACCGGCATCAAATTGGCGGCGGCGCGCGCATGCGAATCTGGGAAGGTGAAAGCGCAGGCGGGGCCCCAATCGATGCGCGGTAGCAATCCCCCATGTGTCCATGATCACAAGAGAAGCGCTTTGAGACCCACCAGGCATCTGGAATCACGCATAGAGCAGAAACGTTGTCTACAATCTCCCTGGCGGGGCCCGAATCCACCCTTCCCCTCTAACCGGCCCAAGTGGGCGTCCCCCCCCCCCCCCCCCCCCCCCCCCCGTGGTCAATTGATCACACGGCAGGTGACGCAGTGGTATTCTGAGAGAACAATTTTCAGTATTTCCTATTTCCAGCAGCATCCTGAAAGCAGTGAGGGACCTGATGCTGGTCTCCGCGACTCAGCCATTGAGGCGCACTAACTTCCCTCTCAATTATCCCCATCTACCAATCGAGTCGCTGATGCCGGAACTGTGAAGCATGCAAGTCGGTCAGGTGTGAGCGCGGACGTGGGCCAATTGTTACCGGTTCCGACTATCTTGCGCCAGGGCTAAGGCCACCGCGGAAAACAATGTTTTTCTCGCCGACTGCGGAGCCTCTATGGCACTTCCCCAAAAAATGATGGCACGCCGGTGATGTGTTACAGTGAGAAATTTTTTCCCCCCCACCAGATCGCTCGTGAGGAGCGATTTGGCACTGTCAGGATGAACGATGAAGAAAACATTCCCCCACACGAGTGCATGTGTCCAGGGAATCGGCAGAGTCGCGCGTGCAAGCGTCATTGATGGAGCCTGTGGTGGCCCACTGGCGAATTCCATGAAATGGGTTGGGCCGCTCCTGTGTCACCAGAGGCACCAGGCGGAAAAGCGCTTAATCTTTCCTAATTATCCTCGGCTCCTTTCTTCCCACCGACGCTCACGGGTGTCAGAGACAAGGTCCTGTCAATTCGCCTTTGTCCAGCATGGACGCGATGCAGCGCTGAGGGGAAAAACGTCCAGACGTTGATGGCGGAAGTGTCCCCCAGTCACTCCACGTGGCCAGTCCGCATCGGGATCGTGGGCGATCTCGCTGCGCACCATCCTTCGTCATCGTACGTGGGGCGTACAGGGGATGCGGCCACCTCCATGGGTCTTTCTTGCAGCCAGCGGTCTTTGTGGAGTGGTCCCCTGCCGGTCAGTTTGGCCGGTGTTTGTGACACGTGACTGCGGCGGGTCCTTCGTTGGCTGTTCGCCCGCCCCCTCCCATTCGCGGTTCCCTGGCCCTGACGTAAGTGGTCGCCGCTCTCTCTGCGCGCGGCGCCGCGCGTGTCGTCAGTGTCGCAGTCGCCGTCGCGCCGTCTGGCGGCCGTTGCCTCTCTGCAGTACGAGCCCGCCTCGCCGCCTTTAGTCGCCCCCCCGGCTGCCGCCGGCCCCCTATCTGCTGCGCACTCACCCCACGGCCTGCTGCCCGTGGTCCCGACCTTCTCTGCCGCAGTGTGTTCACTGCGAGCCCCTGAACCCGGTAGTTGACCCCGCCACCGCCCCCCCCCCACCCCGCTGTCCCCGCCTACCTGCCGTTGTCGTAGCCGCGAGCCGCCTCACCACCCGTGGCACACAGCGCTCTCACCGCGGGTCGGTCCTCGCGCCCGCCATGACCCGATGCCTCTTGTGTGGGTTTGATTCCGGTGCGTAATCTGGGCACACGCAAGTGTCTTGCGCGCTGCGTAGCTTCCCTTGTCGTCGGACGCTTGCCCCTGACAACGTCTTCAAGCGGCACGCAACGCGGTGCTCGGACATGAGCTGCGTGTGCCACGTCCGTTGCTCAACATGCTACCAGATGGGGCACAAGAATCGTACGCTGTATGTGGACGGCGTGAACTACCGCAGCGGCTACGGCGACAGCATCTTACGCCGCGACAAAGCGTCTCCGCTGTGCGGCGCTGACTATGTGTGCGTCAAGATCCTGGAAGCGCAAGTCGACGGTTTTCGGGCTGCTGTCGTGTCCGACTGCCAGAAGAACGCGGCGGTCAAGGCGCGCTTGGCCGGAGTGGCGGACGAGCTGGTCGGAAACACAGCCGACACGGGGTTGGACGCGGCCGAGGCGTCCGACCTTATGGACGCGCAGGGCATGGCAGCAGCGACGCTGACGCCCGAGAACCGCAGGCACTGGGAAGAGGCGACGCTTCTTCTACAAGACCCGCGCGTGTCGGCGGTTGATGCCGCGCTCGGGGCGTGTCGTGTGCCGTCGGCGGGCCTGGCCGCACAGCGTCACGCGCAGGCGGCAGGCGAGGGGCTCCTCGCTCCAGCAATCAACCCCCCGGACGGGGGCACACGCAGGTCGACGCCGGGCAGCAGCGCCCATGGAGGATCATCTCAAGTGCCGCAAAGCGTTTTTGCGGCGCACAACGCGTCGGTGTCTAACGCCGGGCTGGACGCGGCTCGCCGTCTGTCGATGACTACGTCGGTGTCGTCTCCAGTTGCGTCTCGCTCAGGCTCCGTGGTCGGTGCTGCGGCCGGCAACGCGGCGGCGCGCTCCTCTCCCTCTCGGTCTCCTGGTGCTGCAGCGGTCAGCAGCCCCTTTTCGTGGCCGGCAGGGGCACGCGAGAACCTTGACCGCGACTTGGTGCCGTTTGAGCTTCCGTCTCTCAGTGTCATGGATTCGGAGCAGCTCGCTGTCGTGGCCCATGCCGGTGCGTTCAAGGACATGGCCGCGCACACACCCGACCTCAAGGCTGACTTTGTCAACGGGGCTCGGGCAAACATTCTCATCGGCGTCATGATCACCTGCGGCGTCGTCACCCCCGCACGGTTCGCTGAGCAACTGTGCTCCACGCGCACGACGAAGCCGAGCACCAACATCCTGATGATGCTCGCGACGTGCATATCGAAACTTCATCGTGACACTCTTGCGTCGGGCGAGAAGCGGGGAAACAAGCGGCGGCGGCGGGCGGCGGCCGCGGCCACTGCCGGGGGTGGGGACGTGCTTGACAGTGGTGCCGGCAGTGGGCTAGGGAGTGGCACGGCCAGCGGTGAGGAGCATGTGTATGATGTTGATGAACCAGTGTGTGGTGGTGGTGGCAGTGGCGGCGCGTGGACGTGAAACTTCCGTGATGCAAACGTGCTTGCATGAGGGTGTGTGAGGGCGACTGTGAGACGCTACTTTATTTCACATTCTCCATCGCCGCATCATAGTCCTGAAGGAGGAGATACCGGCGAAGCGTCGCATGGAGGAGCGGAGGATCCCATGGAGGCACTAAAGAAGAGGAGCAGCTCCATGTGGCACACGCAGCAGGCACCCGCGCACATAACCGTGCAGCAACAGGCACGCATACACGCCGCAGTCAAGTCAATGCCCCGTCCAGCACGTCAGCGACTGACGTACGCGGCCTTGGAAGTCACACTCGCTGGAGATCTTACGACCACTGGCACAGGCAGAAAGTCACAGGCAGGACGCATGTGACCGGCCAAGACCGTGCCCCCGTACACTTCCCACCACTCTCGCACACAGCGCTGTTGCTGTCACACGTCTCCTTGGCGCCGCCACTACGATGACGGCGACTGCCACCGCCATGGGTGCTCCAATCGCCGACAGCATCGGGCACAGTCACTACCACCCAGAGCGTTCCCACTCGAGCATTGCCATCGCCACACCCCCTCCACAATCAGTCCGTATCTTCCCCACCACCGTCTGTGCGGAAATGACGCGCCCGGCCGTGGGCCGGCCCACGCGCGTGCAGTGCCGGAAACCTTGCACCTTCAGGCGATGGCGCCGCTATCGACGGCGGTGGCGCTGCCGGCGGCAGATGGGGACGTGCGTGCCGCGGGGTATCGGCACGAGCGGCAGACAACGCCTCCTCGTGCAGGAGGGGGCACTGCAGGGGACAACGAAAGGATGGTGGCGGTTGTTGAGGCGCCTCCCGCTGCACAGCGGTGACTGAGGCACAAGCGCATGACGCAGATGAGCCAGGCCGGGATGAGGGCGAAGAAGGCTCCAGGCCTCCCGCAACGCGCGCCCCCACTGCGCCGCCGCTTCTCCGCGCGGGCGGAAGAGCGGGATCGAGACGATAACTGATTTAGGGGTGAACAGCAGCAGGCCGGGTTCGTGTCGCCCGGCGACTCGCCGGCCGCGGTCGCCAATGAACGACGCAGCAAGCTGCTTCGGGGACGGGAAAAAGAGCGGCGGCAAGTCGACCGCGGCCGGCAGTGCTGCTTGGCAGAACAGCAGGGAGGGAGGGAGACGACGTCTTCGGGCTGAAGGAAAAGCAGCGCGACGGCAGGAAGGCTCGAAAGAGCAGCAGAGTGACGGGAACGGTCGGCATTGAGAACAGCAGCTCGAGGAGACCTTTGAGGAGACGAGTCTTCAGGCTTCGTCGCGCAGCTGCAACGGATCCAGGCCGTGCATTCGACTTTTTCAGTACTCTTCGATCCAGTACGTCACCTCTTGGAGAAACACCACCCTCTAGTATGTTGGACACAGCGCGTGTTGACAATTGTTCTGAAAAAACATCTTTTGATCAAAAGTTCTTTGACCTGGCCACGACCAAGACAATCTGTAATGAAAAGAGATCTGGCGTTTTTGGGATCACTGCGAACCGCTTGCTGACGGCCCATGCAGCTCGTGCATCGGCCCACGTTTCGACGACTCATGCTCAAGGCCGACACTGCACTGGTCAGATTGAATTGAAAATCGGCCATGAATGGCCTCTCCTGGTGTCCTCATCGATTCTCCCCCGAGAGACAAAGACCAAACCACAGCATTCGGACGAGGTTTCACACAGGATGGCATCGCATTTCGCCACTCTGTGCGAGGTGTCCGTGGGCAGTGCCCGGAGCTCCCGAAGTCGTCAGCATTCCCTCCTCCCTCCAAACGCGTCTCCGCCTCGCTCATCTTCTACCCCGCCGCGAGCGTGCTCACTGACCCGCCGCCGCGCACGTGTGCGGTCGCCGAGTACCAACTCCTCAGCCGCGACGCCGTCGACGCGGCGGCGGCTACGGCAGACGGCTGCCGGTCATGACGTCGCAGTAGTGTGCATCGACGACAACGGAAAAGCCGCTGCTGCTGGAACGACCATATCCGGGGACTTGGAGCCGGTCGTCTTCATCGGCTGGGGCGGCAAGGTGGTCGTTGCCGACTTCGACTTGCTTGCGGACTTGGACGTGCTCCTGTTCCTCGCACGGGGCGGCAAGGTGGTCTTGGTGGACGAGCAGTCGGTCGTGTGCACCGCCGACGGTGGCCACGTCGTGGTGGACTTGGGTCTGGTTGTGCAGTTTGGCGTCGCCGGTCGTGTTTGTATTGAAGACGGTCAGCGCCGTCGTCGCGCTCGGCGACGGCAGCGAGGCCGTCCAGGTGCGCGTGCGGGCGCTTTTAATCGGCGCTGCGGTCGGCCACGACGCCGACGTCGGCCACTGCGTGGCCGTCGGCGACGGTATGGTTGTGGCTGCAGCGCCGCGATCGGCAACGACGCTCACGTCGGCAACTGCGGGGCTGTCGGTTACGTTGTGGTTGCGCCGACGGCGTGGCTGTCGGCGTCGGCGCGGCGCTGGGTCATGTACGCGGCGGCGGATTGGTGCGATGGTGACCCCTCCACGGACGGGAGCGCGTCGCCAATTGACCCAGTGCATGAGATGGAAGACGTAGCTGCGGCCCGCTCGGGTGACCGGCGTGCTGTATGGTGCGTGGTTCGCCGCATTGCGGAGCGAGCGCAGAGGCGCGCGCGGCGCCAGCGGCGGAGGTCTGTGGAGTTGTTGCTGCGAACCAACCGACACGTGGTGTGGCGGCAGCAGGCGGACCTCTCCTCACGGGCAACGGCACCACGGCAACGCGGTGTGCCTCTTATCGGCGCCCTCGACGGAGATGCGGTCGCTCAGGGTACAGCTCGAGAGCACCGTTGTTCCCCGCACAAGAAGCGGCTGCTCTCTGCAGTGGAAGTAGTCGCCACGGTAGCTTCTGGTCTCCCGGACCAGGAGCAAGGCGGCGCCGGCGCTGTTTCTATCGTCGACGGAGGAACTACGGGCGTGGCAGCTCCTTTAGAGCCATGGGTTGGTCGTTCTGACTCTCTGCTGGTCTCCGCCGCAACCCCACAGGTTGCGCGGGTTCCCACCTGGACACCACAGGCTGCTGGGACACCCGTCGTCCCCTTGAAAGGGGAAGACCGGCCGGCGATCAACACGGCGTCGCAGCAGCACCAGCAGCGCGACGAGGCGTGCATTCCGCTGGCGCCCGTCTCTTTTCCTTCAATCGTTGACAACAGCGTCATCGACGCGGGGCGTCGCCGGCGTGAAACGGCGTCCACCAAGGCCGTGGCTTTCCCAATCGTCTCACTCCGGTCCTCGTCGCCGCCTCCGAAGATGAGGGCATACGGCTCGGTGCGACATTCCTGGAGACGCGCGCACGCCCCTCCCCCGGTACGAGTCGCGCCGCGCTTGGGTTGGACGGCGGACGGGAGGGTTTCTCGGACGGCGTCGCAGGAGAAGTGGAACTCGGCCGTAGCTGACTCGGAGGACAGCGACGCCTCCGGGACCAGTTTCGATTTGGGCGCCGCCGCCTTTTTCTCTCTCTCTGCACGCTGCTCTCGGGGGCGCGCGCGTCTGGCGGCAGCCGCCGTCGTTGCGGAATTGGGGTCCAGCGCACGGGTTCTCCACGTCCTCAGTCGGGTTCTGTTCGTTTCGCAGCCGGCTCTGTTAGCCATGCTGCAGGCCATCAAGCGTCGGGCCCTGAGGTGGCAAGCGGCTTTCACGCAGCGTGAAGCATCGACGCAGCACGAGGCAGTGATGGTCAAGTACCTTGGCGGCGGGCGGCTTGCAGCTGTCTTTGCCTTCGGGTCCTTGCCAGAGCAGCCGTGGCCGCGGCAGCCGCCGGACCTTGATGACGAGCGCGAGATCATCCCTGCAACTTGGCAGGCCCCCACCACCGCGCCGTGGTGTGACGCAGAGACGGCTGCTTTGACGGCTGGTGGGGACGCGGCGGCGGCAGGGCTTTCCTCCACTGGTGGGTCGGCCGCTAATGCTGGGGGGTCCACGTCCAGTGCTCAGAGCACTTGGAGCGATGTGGAGGTGTCGCTCCTTCGCGCCGCAGGCCGCATCGTCGCGCGGCACGACACGTGCCGATTGGCCAAGTTTGTGCCGGCCAAGACGTGCCCGCAGGTAGCCGTCTTCTTAGACAGCGTCGGCCGCTGGCCGCCCCTCGTCGAGTCGGAAGAAGCCGTCAGGCCGCCACCGGTGGGAGACCGGGACGAAGACCCCAGGATGCCGCCGCCACCTGTTGTGACCGCATCGACGCCGTGCAGCAGCCAAGACCAAACGGTGGCGCTGGCGTCGCCTTTTTCGCCCTGCCGTCATGTCGGGCCGTGTGACACCCGGCGGTGTCGCTGTAAGCGGGCGGGAATCCTCTGCGAGAAGTACTGCGGCTGTTGCAGTACTCGCTGGGCGCCGGTGGGTCCGTCCTTCATGCGTACGGCGAGCGAGGGACTGCCTTTGTATGCCGCACGTGCCGCTCCCGTGTCAACGTTGAGCATGTGCCCCAACCGGGTGTGGTGCGCGTGCGAGTTCCCGTCACGCTGTGCGACGAACGCCTGTCCCTGGTTTAAGGCTGACCGCGAATGCGACCCGGACGCTTGCACGTCCTGCGGCGCGCAGTACCACCCGTCTTCTGGCGTGGACAACACAGGGGCAGTGCGCCCGGTAGACGGCTCCGTCGCCGGCGGCGCGGGTAGTGGACAGCTTTGGCGTCGAGCCGAGCACCCCAGTCCCGTCGCTGTCGGCCTTCTTCCGCGGCGGCGCGCAATTGACGGCTTGGGGACGCGTCGCTGTCGCAACGTCCAGCAGCAAGTCGGTGCTCGCGTTCGCCTTGTGCTCGGGCGGTCCGGCTCTCACGGGCTCGGAGGTTTTGCTGCACAAACGGCGTCATGTGGTGATCTTGGTGGCGATTACGTCGGAGAGTTGGTTACAACCGCTGAATGTCACCGCCGCCGCATTACCTACGACGCCCAACACCTGAGCTACCTGTACTCGGCATATGAGGCTGTCATTGTCGACGCCACGCACGTTGGGAGCCGCACGAAGTTCATTAACCATTCTTCCCGGTCCCCCAACGTCCAACCGCGACTGATGAGCATTGCGGGTGACATCCGTGTGGCATGTTTTGCCGCCCGGCCACTGGCTGTCGGGGAGGAGCTCTTCTTTGATTACGGATACGAGCTTCCTGCGTGGAGAGCGTGAGCTGCACTGGGAGGCATTGGCAGGGTATAGTGATGGCTTGGCGATGCTCATGGAGGCAACGGGCGTTGGTGCCGTAGGCGGTAAGTTATTCATGTTGTAGGCTCTACTCTATAAATCTCTCAGGCTACTCTGCTGGACGAATCAGCGCTTCCCCTCGTCGGCGCGGTCCTTATACACCCCTTCGCCCACGACCTCGAGCTCGCCCCCCCGCACCTCCTTGTCCACTCCTTTTCCCTCTGCCGGAGCAATGCGCATGCATTCGTCCGCCAACAGACCCACACAGTCTGCCGCCACCTCGACGTCGATAAGGCCTTGCGTATAGAGCAGGCGCACGTGCTCAGTGGCCTGCGGCAGGAGCCCAGCGCGCGCAACGGTCCCACAACGAGCGGCGACGAAGTCTTGAAGCAATGTACCGGTCCCGCCGTCAGACCATAGTGGCGCCGCTTCGACGAATGACGACCACAGTGCCATGAAAAAAGCGTCAGATGGCGCCACCCCGATGGTTTCGAGACGCTGCGCGTCCATGCCAGCCTTCCAAGCGTGGTCGAGGTCGTCCTCGGAGTCATGCACCAATGCTTTCTCCGTCGCGGGGTCGGTCAGCACAACACGCTCGAGCGTGCATGTGTGGAAGAGCGACCGCATCTTGAGACCGGCAAGGGTTGGAGGCGGCCAGCTCATGGAGCAAACACGGCGCCGGGAAGCGTTCTGAGCCAAAGGGTGTAGTGCCTCCTCCGCCCGCTCGGACGATTGGGCGTCGCCAATGCGCCCCGTCGTCGGCGGTTGAGATACTGTCGTCTCTTTGGGGACGGCAGCTGGCGCCGGAAGCACCGTGCTCTCTTCGACGTACACCAGGCGTCCCCTGATGGCCACCAGACGACAACGAGGGAAGGACGCGCGAGTGCCGTTCTCGTTGCCAGCCAGCCTGCCGAGTAGGGATGGAAGCATGCACGCTCAACCGAGGTAAAATGGACTCGCACAGAGTTGCTGTTGGTGTGCAGTAAGACCACAGAGAGAGCATGACGCGACTCCCGCTCTCCGAACACCCCTTGTCACTCCGCACGGTCGTACATTCCAGCCCTGGGGGAAGGCTGCTCCGCTCTCGCGGCCAGTGGCAGAGGCGCCGACGAAGAGTCGCTATCAATGTATATGACATCTTCGGACAAAGACCTGCCAGGGCGGCTTCGGCTCAGAGGCTTGGCCGACGGTGGGACCATTGCAGAGCGGGGCAGCAAGGAGAGTACTCGAAGCGGCTGCGGGGTGGCCGTGTGGCCGTGTGGCCGTTGAGCGCGTCCACGTCACGGCCAGACACTCGCGGGCGGCAGGCACAAGGTGTTAAGACACGGCAATGAGGCTCGCGAGCTCGCGCCGGTCACATTCCCTGAACACGCCACGGTTTTCTGGGACAAACGACTGCGGAATGAAAATGGACGATGGGTCACGCTTGGGAACAGCAATTTACTTACAGTATACGAATCTGCGGACGGGTTGCGTGGTCTGAATACAACTGACGATCGCGCAGAGCTGCCAAACAGGGATGGCCGCCGATTTGGACCGAGACGTCATTCACGGCAGTGTCAATTGATTGCAGTGGATTGCGCCGGGAGTACCTGACGTGGAGGCACCGTAACGTCGACGTCACGGCATCCACCTCCCGTTTTCTCTCTTTTTCCTCTACATGTGCCACCGGCAGACCTTCGTTGCAACCCGCCGCCCATTCGTCCCACTGTGGCGTCGCTTCTGCGACCTCCCGCGGGGTGCGGCCACTTTCCGTACCGCCATCCTCCAAAGCAACCGCAGCCCCCCGTTGTGACCGTGGCATTGGTCTTTGATGTAAGCCGTGCCTCAGATCGCGTGGCGTGGAGGTACCTAGTCATTTGTGCTGGTTCTGTGTCTCGTCTGGACCGTTCTCTCTTTCTACTGGCGCCCCATGTGTTGTTTTCCAGTTGCTTGTCGATCCGTTACCGTGACTACATGTTGTCTGGCGCAATGTCACCAGTTCCTGACGGCTCCCTCTTTCTCACGTGTCCACAGTTGAGCGTCGTTTTGTCTGCTTAGGAATGTTAAGCGACTGCAAGGGTGTTTGCGCTGGCTGGGACTCGCACACAACGCTGTTGTTTCTACGCCGTGACTCTTTTTGTCGCTAGTTGCTGCCTGGAGAGAGCCTGTTTCATCTTCCCGCGCCGTGCCTCGATTCCCACTGCCGCTTGCTGTGCAGCGTGTGCCATCAGGCTGAGCACCGGTGCTTCGCACAGACTTCCCGACTGGAACGCTGGCGGCTGAGAGGCACAGGGCGAGTCACACTGACTGCCCAACAGAGGACTATTTGACATGATGACTTCTTCTGACAGCTCCTGCGGTCGGAACACCTCCATTTACTCTTTGGCCGAGCAATAAAGGTCCACTTCTTGCGACAATCCGATGCAGAAACGGACAAGAGCGCGACATTGCCGCCGTGAGGGCGGCTGCCCCCCCCATCAACCTTGCTCCCTTCTGGCACCGCGCCTGTTGAGTGCGTGACGTAGCTGAAGTGCAGCTTCGTCCCCGCCATGTGCTACACCGCCGCTTGCTCCCTGGGCGGCCGCTGCTTCCCGGTCGGCCACTGCTCCCCGGTCGGCAGCGTGACGCCCGGCTGCCTGCCAGTAAACTACAGCTCCGTGCCCGCCGGCTGCCTGCCCGGCTGCTGCACGTTTCCCTGATCGGCGCAGTTCCACCTGTCGACCTCAATCTGGACGGCTGTTCCCAGGCCGGAGCCAAGCCGGGCAGCGGTGTGCCAGTCAACAACTCGTCGCCCGGCTGCGTCCGTGACGGCACCGAGCCATTTTGCACGGACCCGGCGCCCCCCCCCTCGTGCCTCCTCTTTATGAAAAAAGCCAAGTCGCACGACGCAGCAATCGCCGAAAAACAGCGCGCCGACAGGCGCTCGCATCGCAAACCCCGTCTTCCCCGCCCTCCAGGCTTGCGAGCGCTCTGCCCGCTTGTGCTCTATTCGCGCGGCCAGACCCACTACCGAGGGCGTCGTCGTTCTTCAGAAATCTGCCAACCTTCACTACCATGCCTGCCATCTCCTCATCAACGCGAATGCGTTACGGAGACTCCGTACTCCGAATGATCAGCATGCTAGGAAAAACAAGACGGCATGAGCTGGCTCGGCATTTTACGACTAGAGTGGCTTGTGAAGACGATGCATGCAGGTCAATTCCTATCGTACATCACGCTCCAACGGCCAGTTTCCAAGCCTCCTCCCAGCAGCGGCGTTCACTACACCTTGTGAGCGCCCATCTCGAGTCGTCGCCAAGGGTGCGTTAGCACCCGTACGCGCCCCGGCCTGGCTGGAGCCGATAGTGTTGCGCCGACCGGGCGGGCGCAGCTTTTGCTTTCCAGCCGAGGGGACGTCAACCGCGGTCACCCGAGCAGCCAGCGCGGCGTCGACCGAGCGCCGCCGAACAGGCGCTGGCCGAGGGCGCGTCGAACGAGCGGGTGCTAAGCGGGCACCGACCTTGTCGCGGAGCATGGAAGGGCTGCGGGTCGACCGTCGGCTGCGACAGGAGGAGGTAATGACGGCGGGATCATCAAGTGTGGGGTGAGCGGTGGTGGGGTTGTCAATGTTGGGGTGAGCGATGGTGCAGTCATCAACAGTGAAGTCATCAATGGTGTAGTGAGCAACGGTGAGGCCATCAATGCAGTGTCAGCAACGGGGGGATGGCAAAGGTGCAGTTAGCAACGCTGAGGTTAGAAACGCTGAGGCCGGAAATGCTGGCGTGTGCCACGGTGGGGTGCCCGCAGTGGCGGGGTCAAAAATGACTCGTGGAAGCGGGACCACATGCAGGCGGGGACGGTAGCGCAGGAGCGTGGCACATACTGACGGTGGGCGAATGGTTGTGCCTACCATGACGGCGGCGACACCGGCGGGGACGCCAACGACGGCGGCGGTGGGGTCCACTACGGCCGCATGAGCGGCGTCGCAGACGGCGACGATGACAGGAGGAGCGGTGACGACGGCTGCGGCGGTGTCCAGCCCCGTGGGCCCGGCGAGGGAGGGGTCCGCGCACACCGATGAATTTTCATATTTGTACAGTATTTGGAATGCGAGCTGTCCTTCTTCTCGAGCCCAACCGTCCAAAGGATGCCTGTCGATCGATCCCTGCGACTGACTCCCGCAGATCAACGGCTGAACCGAAGATTTTGTGCAGAACTGAGGGCTGGCTGTCCGTACCCAATGATGATGTACCGTGAAACGGCGAAGCACTCACTTCACAGAGGGGCACAAGTTGCAGCAAACTTGCGACGATCCTCTTTGTCTTCATCGCTGAGGTGCTTCTCCAGCTCGCCGGACAACACAGGCCAGGCACCGGTGAGCGATGGAGAGAATCGCGCGGCACCCGGTGGGAGGCAGGGGTGCAGGAGCAGTGGTAGTAGTCAGATGCCCTCTACCTCAGTCCCATCAGCCAATCAATGAAATCAATGAAGCAAGTCCCATCCCGACACAAGCCGAGACTCTCATCTTGCACGCCATTGGGCGCTGACTCGTTGGGTACCGTTCCATAGCGCTCGTTGTGCGGTGGGCTCTCGCGCCGTGCATCCTGGACTGTCGCTGGCTCTGCTACCGCCGGCGCGCGCTTTCTCCCGCGCACTGCTCGCCGTGTTCTGCAGTATGCTCCCTTTTGTCTCCTTCGTGCCCAGCAGGCAGGGTGCCAGCCGTCGGCGCCCTCCGGTATTTCCCGGCCGCCTGTCGTGCTCATCGACTCTTCACAGGCGAAACACAGGACGCAGTGTGGTACGTCCACGGCGTTGGGGGCACATCATATCGTCTGAAGTGTGTTGGGAGTACTGGGGAGGCCTTCCAGAGGAGCCGTACGCGACGGCTAGTGCGATGCGTGCCGCCAACTCTAAAAACGATGGCAGCGACGCCGTCGCGGACGCGCTTCGCCGTAAACGGCGCCGAACGCGCGGCGGTACTCCCTCTCGCCCGGATGCGACCAAACACATAGGAGCCGTGGGGCCGCCACGACTTCCGGCCTCTCGAGGCGGGGCCATGTCGATGCGCTGCGCGCAGAATTTGTCGCGGCAAGCGTTTGCAGACGCTGCCCGCTTCCGTAAGGTTGTCGCCAAGGGTGACGTTGTCGCGACGAGACTCAAGCGTCGGCCGCAACGTCCTACTGCGGAAACGGCGGCCATCTACTCTGTGGCAGACCACGATTTTCGCGTGTACCAGGCCGCAGTCGCGGACACGGAGACAGCTGTGGCAGCAGCAGCTGCTGCTTGTGCCAAGCTGGCAACCTTGGTGGCAAAGGCGGAGGCAACAGCAGAGACAGCAGCGGCTGCGATTGGGTCCGCGGAGCTCTGCTTCCCTGCACCCGACTTTGATTGACTCTTCGACATCAAGCTGTTTGCTTCTTGGCGCGGGATACCGCTTGCTGAGGCGTGGCGGTGTGATAGCCCAATATCGCTTCTATTGCTTGATAATCCCCGTGGGAGGAGCCGCGCAGCAAGTCCCACTTCCGTTTGCTTCAGATGTCAGTGAGCTGCGGCGCTGTGTCTCTTACAGAGTGCGAGTAGAGTCCTTTCCCTTGCCGATGCCAGTCTTCTTTTGAGCATGTACCCACCCCATAACAGCCCGCCACCACTCTTCGCAACATGAGGGCGGGCTTCATCACGCCACTCCCCCACGACACCCCGGCATGTTGGCCATCGAGAAAATGGCCGCTACCGACGCGCCTACCGCCATTGAGAAAACAGCTACCGACGCGCCTACCCCTCCCTCCCCGTTGCTTCTCTCGCTCACTTGGCAGCGGCGGCGGCGCCACAACCTCCGCCGCCACCACCCCTACCTCCCGCCGATGCCACCACCATCTCCAGCCCCTCCAACAGCGGCTCGTAGCCGCGCGCGCCATATTCAGCGTCGGGGAAGATGAGTATGCCCAGTGCACTACGGTTGGCCGCCTGTCGCACGGCCGGGGGGGGGAGGGGGAAGGGAGGGGAGGCGTGGGCGGCATACGAGGGGGGTGGGCAATTTACAAGAGCAATATAATGATGGCGAAGATCAGAATGGAACACAAGGCAGAGAGTCCGTGGCCAATAGTGCATAGATGGATGGCGAACATGCTGTTGCACCAGGGGTTGTCAGGATATGCATTTTGGGCCGTAATAGAATACGGATACACGCCGATGCTTCGTATCTGATTACGGATAACTCCGCTAGCTCAGATCCGGATTCGGATCTCTGCCTTCGAAACCGGATTATTACGTAGAGTATATCCTTATCCGGATACGATTATCGTATCCGATTATATTCCCACAAGTCCGACAGACAGCACAATTAGAGCCAGAGAAGGACGCCATCCAGACACTCTTCGAGTGCTAAATGGACGTCAAGTGCGACTTGAAA
>Ga0209093_1001082_pt1 | contig 15352 bp, 19 predicted proteins | sample SidtaG_4_FD_187450 | JGI IMG/M metagenome (GOLD analysis project Ga0209093, IMG submission 187450) | Marine algal microbial communities from Sidmouth, United Kingdom - Sidmouth_Male1 metaG (SPAdes) (version 2) | ecosystem: Host-associated > Algae > Red algae > Unclassified | place: Sidmouth... | reverse complement strand
CCCGGATGCACAACGGCCGAGGAGAGGCGTGCTAGGGCGGGCGGGGGGGCCGCCGCCGGCGCCCCGGGTATTGGGGGTGTCGTGCGGGCTCCTGTGGCAGCGACGGGGGGCGCCGCGGCGCCAAGCACGGCGTGCGCCCCGGCGGGCGGTGAGCGTTGTGGGCGGGGCGGCGACGCAGCGGCAGCGCGGCCCCGGCAGGGCGCCGGCGCGGCCGGCACCCGCCGTGCGGGGCGGCAGCAGCGAGGCCGGCGGGCGGGGCGGGCGGCGATGCCGGTACAGCGGCCACGGCGGCGGCAACGGCGGGCGGTGCGCCCATCCCCCGACCTTGGCACGCGCCGGTCAAGGAGGCGCAAGCGTATGAGCGGGGGGGTGGCGTTGGCAACGCCGCGTGGCGCCTGCGCGGCCCGCCGCATCCGGGCATGGTCGTGGCGCTGCGGCTGGGGCGTGCGGCGGGCGGCGACGCGGCGGCGGCGGGCGAGGCGTTGGAAAGATCCAGAGGCCCACTCGCCGCCCCCCCCCGGCGCGCCACGGCCAAGGAGGCGCGCGCGGCTGTGGGGAGGGGCGGCGCCGCTGGCACCGCGTCGTCCAGGGGCGTCGGGTGGGGGCCGGTGGCGGCGTGGGGTCTCGCAGCGGTGTCGGGCGCGGCGTCCGCGGCAGCGGTGGCGACGGCGGAGCCAGTCCGGGGCGCCACCCGTGTCTTTAGCAGCTAGTCCACGCGGGTGGTCGATTTTCCATGGCAATGGCCACCGCCACGCGACGCTGCCTCGGCGCGGGGCGTCGGAGGGCAGTTGCGGGCACGTTCGTGTGCACGCGTATAGGAAAGCCTCCGCCAGAAGGCGGAGACAAAACCTGCTTTTTCTTTTTCTTTTGGTACCTACACACGCACACACAAAGTGCCCGACGCCCAAGACAAACACCGACAGCGACAGGGGGCGCCATCCGAGCACACACACACCAGTCTAAACACATGCAATCAACATGCAAACACGTACAAAGTGTGGCACTGTAGTGCCAAAGGCCACCAAGAGCGCACAAGGAAAACACAACAGAAAGCGACACATGCAACGCGCCGAAGCACCGGCTCCTCAACGGGCGTCATCTTGCATAGTCACACCCCGATCACGCCAACCTCTTCCTCCGCCCGGCACCCGTGCGCAAGCGACATGTCCAACAGCTCGTCGTCAACGTCGGGGACCGCCACCCCATGATCAAGGTTACCGCGACCCCCGTGGTGCGGCACGGCCTGGCTGCACTGGCTAGCACCGCCGGCCGGCCCACTCGTCGCCGCACCCGACGCCGCGAACTTTCGGGCCTTGGTGGCCTGCGCACTTGCGCCTCGCCGGGCGTCAGCCTTGCGCTTGGTGGCGACGCGGAGGCGGCTGGCCTTCACTGCCGCACCGTTGTCGCCCGTCTCCGAAAGAGCCATCGTCGACTGCAGGCGGCCGATCGCCAAGGAGCCGTCACTGCTGATGGTAATGACCGGGGTCTTGGCGGGGGGCGCCTTAGCCGCCGAGGAGTCGTCTCCGCTGCTGATGGTGATGACCGGTGTATTGGTGGGGGGCTCCTTAACAGCCTACGAGTCGCCCCCGCTGCTAATGGTGATGACCGGGGCCGCCGCCGACCGCTGCAGAGGCGCCAAGACGACGCCCTCACGCGGCGGCAGCAGCTGCGCCACAGTCGCCGATCGCGTCGACTGCAGCGGCAGGGGCAGCACGCGGTCCATCGGCGCCGCCCCGCGTACGGGTGCCGACAACCTCAGCCGCACGACCGGACGCAGCGGCACGGGTGCCACCGGCGGCGCTGTGGGGGGCAGCAGTCGCGGCGGCGTCGGGACCGGCAGCAGCGACGGTTGGGGCGGTGCTATCGCCGGTGGTAGCGGTGGGAGCGGCAGTCGCGACGGCGTCGGGAGCGGCGGGGGTAGAGGCAAGTCCGGCGGCCAACGAGGACTAGGAGGAGGCGGCGACGGAGGAGGCGATGGCGGCCGCGACCCGGAACCCACCGTCGCTGCAATGGACCGCATGGCATTCACGCCGGCCGCTGGAGCACGAAATGCGGCCGGTGTCTTCTCCTGCGAGGACTCATTCCCAGCGAAAACCCGTCGCACAGCCGCAGAGGCCGCCTCCGAGACAGCCGCAGGGTTGGACGACCGCGAGCCGCGGCTCGCGTCGGCTGCCTCGGCGGACAACAAGCGCTGACGGCAGCGGATCATACGCCGCCGCGTCTCGGTGGTCACCCACCGCCGGGCCTCCTCAGACCCACGCATCCAGCGGGAGAAGAAGAACGCCTGGTCCACTCGGTCGTTGGTGGCCTCAGCCAAAGAGTTCAGCGTCCGCGCCACAGAGGCACAATCCCGCTGCATGGAGATCTCAACGGAGCGGGTAGCCTTGGCCCGCTTCGTTCCAATGGGAATGGCTTCCCACTCCGGGGGGCGCCACGGCCCCGACGCGTGCTCTCCGCCGTTCCCCTCCTCGTCCTCCTCGCACCCATCCAACGCTGCGGCCGCGGCGCCTCCCGCGTCGCTCCGCTCGCGGCCGCGCGCCGGCGACGCCGATGCTCCCCGGCCGCCATGTGGTGCCGCCGAGGCGGCCGCCGCGGCGGCGCCGCTAAACTTGTCCGACGTGCGAAGAATGCGCCAGCTTGGAATCCAGTCCGAGGCGCGAAACCCCCGCGCCCTCGCCCGCGCCTGCGGCTCTGGATCGTCGGGGTCGTGGTCGAGGTCAGCCTGCAGCGCCTCGTACGCGTCGCCGTCATCCAGTTCCGCAGCGGTTGCGCGGATCAGGTCCTCCTCCGTCATTTTCCCCGTCAAGTTTCGGCGGCATACTCGCGTGTACACGGAAGAAACGAGCTGCACATTCTTGAAAAGCGTGTAGCGCATGAAGCGCACGACGGCCGCCTCAGACCGCGGCGACCACCCGGTCGGCAGGCGGCAGAGGCGTCGGTACGCCACGACAACCGCCGCGTAGAAAGCTGCGCTGGTCTGGTCCGTCCCTAGGATGGGGTCACGCGTGACCGCCAGCCAGGCCCTGCTCACGGAGACCTTTTCGGCGTGCGACCAGGACCGCCCGCGCCCCCGACCTGCAGCACCGTCCCCGTGCACGGGAGCGTCGCCGCCTAAAGGCGGACGCGTGGTGCCGCCCCTACCACCGCGACCGCGCGAGTGACCGCGGCCAGTCCGCTTCACGGCCAAGCTGGCACGAATTTCCGCCTCCCGAGGGGTGAGCACGTCTGCAACCTCCGCCGCGCTGTCCACATCTGGGGACGCCGCGCGTTCCCCCCCATCAATCAGGTCTCTCTCAACGGCTGCGTCCAGCTCGGCGGCGCCGCGCTGCTGCCCGTCTACGTGCGCACAGGCCGCACGCTTCGGATCGGCGTGCCCGTTCGCGAGCCACATAGGGTGCGCCGCCGACTTCGTGCCGCCATTGACGGGTGGCGGCGCGTTGTCGCGTTCGCCCGCGACGCCGTCCGCCCGCGTCGCGCGGTCACTCTGCGACTGGCTGCGCGCCAGCCACGCCTCAGCGGCGGCTCGGCGCACCGGGTCGCGCCAGCGTGCGTGGTCATCGAGCGGGGCGGGGCCCCGCTGCGCGCGCGTCCGGGCGCGGACGGCCTCCAAGTCCATCGCCGTGATGTCCGGCGGGTGCACCGGCCCTGCCGCCGCCGACGTCTGGCCGACCATTGGCTGTTCCTCCTCCGACGCCTCGCCCTCCTCCACCTCCCGCACCATCCGCTCCGCCCCGTCGGACGCCGCAACCGCACTCGACGCGGCTATCGCGGCGTCGATCTCCATGCGCTCTGCGCGGTCAATACGCGCCAAGCGCTCCCGGTGCTGCTGCTCCTGGCTGTCCACCACGCGTTGTAGGCGAGCGAGGCGGGCGGCAGCGGCCGGGCGCTGGGGCAGAAACGCGTCATCCGACGACGGGATCTCGGCACCCGCCGCGGACGACTTGTCGCCCGCCGACGCCGCCATCACGACGCATCCCATCGACGCGTGCTCTGACCTGGACTCGTCGCCCCCGGCCGGCGAGGATACGCGCCGAGGAGGCGCAGGGGGGAGAGATCGCGATGGGCCGGCTGGACGATTGGGCTCATGTGCGCCAAGAGTGCGGCCACTGCAAAGGCCGCCGCCGTGTACGCGGCGCCCTGACGCCTCGGCGTGTGGCGCGCGCGTAGCTAAAGCAGCAGGGGCAGCACCAGCCCCCCCTGCCTCACCACCCCCGCCGGGGTTGCCGCTTCGATGGTTGCGGGCATCCGCCCCTTCAGGGTCGCAAGAGTCCCGCCCCACCCCAAAGACACCGTCGAAGGAGACACGACGCCCCGCGCGAGCGTCGACGTCCTTGGCATTCTGCTCGGCACCCCCTGCGGCGCTACCGCCTGCGTCACGTCCGCCGAGGCTGTTGCAGGCACCGTCCCCGCCGCTGCCGCCACCGCCGTCGCCGCCGCCGTTGCCTGGGACGATGGAGCCGAGTAGTGCGGCGTGGAGGCGGGCGGAACGGCGCCCATGTGCGCATCCAAAATGCTCGTTGTCCGCGTTGCCGCCGTGGCGCGCGCCAAAGGCAACGGGACCGGCAGCGGCACCACCGGCGTGGACACCGGCGCGGTCAACAACAGCACGATCGGCGCCAGCAACGACGCAGGCAGCGGCACCCGGTACGGAGACAGGAGTAGAGGGGTTGTGGCGCGCCGACCGTCGTCTACGTGACTGCGGGCCGCCGGCGGTGGCGTCATTGTCAACGCCGGCGATGGCGTCATTGTCGGCGTCGGCGATGGCGGCGCACGCCGCGGTGAGCATCGCCTCGGTGTAGCTCCTCTTGCTTCCCGCCATCGCGAAGTCGTTGACTTAGCCCGCCTCGGTAACCACGACGGTGACGGGAGCCGTGTCGGGAGGTCTTGTCCGGGGTGATGTTTTCCGTAGCGGGTGTAGGCGGGGGGGGGGGGGAGCGAGGGAATGGTTTGTGGGGGAGCGGGGGAGCAGGCAGCGCCGGGGGCGCCCACTGCGACCACGCCCCCACGGCTCGCGGCGGCGATGCACGCGGCCGCCGCCTGGTGCGCGACGGTGCAGAAAAAGGGTAGGGGCGCGCCCAGTGGGGCAGAGGGTGTCGGGGCAACTCCAACGCCTCGCGACACACCGAACGAACCCGGAGATGGCAGCGGCGCCTCTGCGCCTTGCTTATAAAGCCGTTAGCCGCTGAGCGCCGCCCACCCTCCATGACCGCCCGGCCCGGCCCGCTAACCGGACCCTTCCAAGACGCGCAGTACCGCCCACTCGACCCACGGCGCGCAGCCCGCTCAGACCGCGCAACCCACGTAGCAGAGCGCGCTCAGCCCTCCCAGCACGTCCTGGAACCGCCAAACACCGCTTTTCTCGTCCCACAGAGTCTGGGCACGGCGGAAAGCGACAAGCACCGCCCCGCAGCGACCAGCAGGCCAAGAGAGGTGAACCCAGCAACACAAACCCAGCAAAGTGAACCCAGCAACAGACAACGAGCAGCTCCGAGCCGGCAAGCGCCACCAACAGCCCCGCCAGCTTGATTTCCTGGCTGCCGTCACGTTCGCCGAGCCTACGGCCGTCAAGGCAGTCTGGCGGCCTCAATGACCACCGTGGGGGGGGAGGGACTGTGCTGTCAGATGCCAGTGACACACCTTACGCGCTGCAGCAGCAGCGACCCGGCAGCTCCGAGCGGGCACGCACCACCGAGAGGGAAAACCGGCGGGCCTCCCTTGCGGCCGTCCCTCAACCGGCATGGTGGTCGGGCGGCGTTGGCCACCATCGAACGGGGGGGCGACGGCCGGTCACCGCTGCACGGCACAGGCCTCGCCAACCCCGACACTCACCTCTTTTGGTGCTGGCCGTACGTGCAGAGCGATTGTGGACCACCCCCGTACAGCCAAGCAGATTCCATGCCCCGTGTTTCTAGCCTCTCGAAGCACGATGAGTGGACAAAATCTCGCCCTTCGAAGCCCCCTTGCCAGGCTCTAATTGACAGCAGAAAAGACGGACCGCAGTTCAGCAGATTCGCGCGGGGAGATGATTCACCTCGACACTCGGGCCGGGTGCGGCACGTCTGCCCTGCTGGACAGAGCGGACAGTGAGGGACTCGCCCGTTGGTGCCATCGAGAAGAGAACGCTCCACAGGACGCCAGCGTTGCGCGCCATTGCGAGCACCGGGGTGCGGGGCACGCCAGCGACATTGTCCAGTCCACACCACACGCAACAACTCCTCTGCAAGAGGTCGAATCCGACGTGGTGAGCGCCACGCGTCGCCCTAAAACGGACTTCAATCCAGCGATTTGTGTGTCTTGGCCGTGATTTTAGCCTTGAATGTGCCTCGTGTCACGGCCATCTGCCACCTCTCCTCTTGGTCGTGCGCCTCTGGCCGGTCAACTGTCCCCGTTTCGGACCTTCCAGGTCAGCTCCCGTGTTTTCCCTTTGCCTCCACTCGTTTCGTCGTGCTGTGTACAATGTATGTGAACGGCTTCACCCGCCAACGTCAGGCTCTTTCGTGGCCCGTTGAATAACATGTAGCCCCCGTCTCGATCTAAGTCCTTCAGGCCCCTGCCACCTACCTTCCAGCAGGCTTCACATAGCTTCTCCCACCAACCAGAGAGGCACACGTTGCAGGTACATTGAGGTTCGTATGCGTAAAAAATCGACATTGCTGGTTGTGCTCTTAGGTGCCCCTAATCGCTCCTTTGCTGAGACTTCGCGTCTGAGACACGGGACTGGTTTATGCAGAGGTCAGGACTCCCTCTGTTCAATGCCAAGCCATTTGCGACGGCTTTTTCTGGACAGAGCAGCTGTGTCCGCTTTGATTGCATGCCCGCCCTTCAAACCCACAACCCACCATTGTGCGCCCCCGCCACGATCGCCCCACCGCCCCGACGTCCCCGCCCCGGCCACCCGGCGTTGCCAAAGGTACCACCCCCGACTCGCCGCGACCTCCCCGGCCCCTGTCACGCGGCAAGGCCATCCGTGACAAGCTGCCCCGCCGCCAAGTCGCTCTGGCGTCCCCGCCCCCGTGGCCCGTGCCGCCCGGTGTTCATACCGATCCGCGCCCATTGCCATTGCTTCGCACCACCCGCCGCCCCGATGCCGATCCCCCGCCGCCCCTTTGCACCGGCGGCCCACCGCCCGATACTCGCATAGCCCGGCGTCAGGGACCGCCGCTCGCTAGCTGCTCGGGTTGAGCGTGCGGGAGGTGAAAGGATAAAAGCGGTTGGTGAAGAAGCGCGCTGCGCGACGCTCTGCAACATTCTCCGGAACGTTGGACGGCACGGCGCGCAACCCGCGCCTTTCAGAGAGGTCTTGGAAGTCTGTCACAACGTGCTCCACCCGAAGCACACTTGTCAACGGCACACGGCAAAGGAGCGGCCAGTCATCGGCGGGCGTGTTGAAGTGCCACGCCATGCGCTTGCACCCGAACTTGGTTAGCGAGCAACGGGGGATAGACGCAACCTCGTGCATGCGTCGGACCACAGCAAAGTCATCCACAATGCTACCAAGTATGCGTACAATGAGCCGTACCAATCCCAGTTGCCGTTGGCCGCTCTCGTCGAAAAACAAAATGTAGTCATACCTTGGCCTTCCCAGGTGGGACTCCGTGGCGCAAGCTGTTTGAACCACAGACGATGCCCCCCACTCGAACGTGCAATGAAATGTAAAAGATGACGACACGACCAAAGAGCAGCTGGCCTCCCTGGAAAGCAGCAAACCCAGGCCCGCCATCCCAGGAAGCTGCTCAGCGTCGGCGACGCTGATGCGCAAGCCGCGGTGTGACCTTGATAACGCTACAGTCGGGTTCATCGCCACGTCACCGGCACCGGTGTCATTCTCCAGCAAGCAATGGAGCCCGTCATCACCATCGGCGTGCTCGAGCTCCAGCTCGCTTATCTCACGCAGCACCTCAGCTTGCGCCTCAGCTGCCCTCATCATCTGCACCACCATTGTGGGACCGCGCCTATTGGTCCGCGTGTACATCTTCTTTCACGGGCCGTGTAGGGCCTCGTTCTCACTTGTGTCTCCCTCCCACAAGTTTCCGTTTCCTAGCAGAGCCGCCAGGAGGTGGTTGGCCAGACGATGCGCCTTTGTCGTATGGGCCGGTCCAAAGAGAAGGTCAACGTGGTCGACATTAAAGTCGCGCGCCTCATCCGCCAGGTCACGCATCTGCAGCTCCGACATGTGCGTGGTGTCAGCCAAGTTGTCGCCCATCAGGCGCCCGCCCAGCACCGCCATACGACAGTAGACTTCCAGCACCGCCATGTGCAACGGGTCGTCCCCGTAGAGCCTCCGGTACTTGTCCGAGGTGACGATGTTAGGCACGACAGGGTCAGGCAACACCTCCTCCACTGCCTCGAGGGCGACACCATCAGCCGCACACTTAGAGTCGAAAGGAAACCTACAGGGCGAGGATGAAGGTGCAGGACAGAAGAAGCCGGGAGGTACGCGCGCGCGGGCGTAGATGTTGTGTGGCGAGAGGGGAGGGGACGGTAGCGCAGTGTCGGAGAGCCCTGTGTACCAATCTCGCGGACCCTCAAGCGCGGCTGGCTCCCCGCACCACCAAGCGGCCGCGGTCCTCCCAGACACCGTGTACCGAGCACGCGGACCCTCAAGCGCGGGGGTGGCTCCCCGCGCCACCAAGCGGCCGCCGTCCTCTGGGCGGCGGGGCGCTCGGTCGACGACGCGACGCCACCACATGCGGCACTCAGCGCCTCCGAGGGAGGGAATTACAGAGTCTGCCATGAGCATCCTGCAGCGAGGCATCAGGGGGGACCTCGAGGCCAGGGCGTGAGCATGCGGCAAACCGGAGCTCGACTGACAGAGTGTGGCGACTGCCAGTCAAGCTCCGTATCCACACAAAGTGCCCGCCGTCGAGCGCAGGCCTCTACGATGATGAGCACGGCGAGTGCGCTACGCCCGACTCGTGGGGTCGCCAGTCGGAAAAAATCTAACAAATTCTTGTGCAACGCCAGTCGGAAAAAATCTGACAAATTCTTGTGCAACGCCGTGCATTGCGAGCCCCGGCCTTCCAGATACTTGGATACTCCTTTGCGGCTTTCTCATGTCCCACCTGGTCCACATGAGAGGGTCTTTTAAAAAATGGAGACCCCCAAGTCACGTGAAAATGTACCTGCGTAGTCAACTTCATGAGCAACTGGCGCCAGCAATGTCCCGAACCGCGCGACAGCCTGGAGAACCACGCTCCAGATTGACACCCACCGCCCACCGTATTGAGCGCACGCACCGTGTCGCCTTCATCAGAAAACGCTCGATGCCACGACCACTGTCCTCCCCACGAGCTACACGTCCCTCTCCCTTCCCTTTCGGGCCTTCACGCGTTTCCGCCATTGGTTGCCATGCGCTTCTTGGGTGCTCAACCTGCCTCTTTCGTTGTCGCGCTCCTGCGCCACGGACGGATGCCGTCCCATCCCCCCCTCCCCCCCCCGCCGCCCCACGCCCCGCCTGCACCCGGCAGCCTCTGTCGTCTCCTCCGAGCCCGCCCCCCGCCGGCCTTGTGGGTGTGCTTCTGAGTGCCACCCCTTCTCCCTCCCCCTCGCCCTGTCCCGTTTGTCATCGCTTTGGGCCACCCACCATGCCGGCCTTGTGGGCGTGTCTTTGGGTACGAGTGCCTCGCCCTATCTCCCTCAAACCCGGCCCACCCTTCCATGTGCTTCTACCGCCCCCCCCCGACCGGCTTGGCTGTGCGCCCGCTGTTTCGTGCGACCCCAACTCCATCCCTCTCTCCCACCGACCCTCCTCCCGTTGCTTTGCACCACCCGCGCGCTGGCCTGGTGGGTGCAGCTCTGGTACGAGTGCCACCCCTCCTCCCTCCCCGGCACCACGCCCACCCGTGCATGGTGTCCAACCCCCCCCCTCCCCCTGTCCACCGTGGGTGTGGGTGCGCGCCTTTGGGTGCCACCCCACCCCCCCTCTCCTCGCGCCATCCGCCCTGTCTCTTTTTCTGCATGCTGCCGCGCAGGCCCTTCACTAAGGCCCCTGGGCCTATGAGCGGGCCCCGCGGCTTTTTGTGCCACGCAAGCTGCCACGCGTGGTGCGGCCGGCTGTATCTTGAAGAGCGAGGGCAAGTGCGGTGATCGTAGTTGTGAGCCGTCTCGACCATCCCACCCCCCCCCCACTCGGGCTCTTCCGGACCCTCCCCGCTGCCCTGCTGCTGCGGTCGCCGGTTGCACTCACATTGTCCCCCTACACGGTGTTGTTGGGGCCCATCCCCCTGTTCCTGGTCGCTTTCAAGAACGTACCTACCATGGCGTCCAGTGGCGCGTGCGTCCCGCGGACGCCTACGGATCCCGCCACGGAGGAGAACGTCATTGATGTCGACGCCCTTCCGCAGGGCGCTTTCAACTTGTCGTCAAAGGGCAAGGCTGTGGTCAAGAGCGTGCCCGTGGAGGAGGTCATCGACGAGCTCGAGGCGGTGGCCAAGAGCGTTCCCGTGGAGGAGGTCATCGACGAGCGCGAGGCGGTGGCCCAGAGCGTGCCCGTGGAGGAGGTCATCGACGAGCGCAAGGCGGTGTCCAAGGGCAAGGCAGTTTCCCAGGGCGTGCCCGTGGAGGAGGTCATTAACGTGGACAACCCACACATGTCGACTTGGTTGGTGCCCAGCTGCGCCGCAGGCTCGTCGGCAGCCGTCCAGCCGCAGCTGCCCCGAATGAAGTTTTCCGGGGCGCTCGGCGTGGCCTTGTTCGACCAGAAGATGGACGTCATGGCGCAGGAGGCCCAGGAGGCCGAGGCGGTGAGTGAGCCTCTGGGCGCCGACGCCACGTCCGGTGCTGCTGCTGGTGCCTCGTCACTGGGCGGCGCGCCAGACGCTCGCCCGGCCCGTCATATGACGCTGGGCAAGGCGGTTGCCATAGCTCGTGCGGAGATTCTGGCGGATCGGAACGAGAAGCTCAACATGCCATGGCCGACCAGTGTGGCTGGGACGACGGCGCCGGCGGCGCCCGCTGAGACTTCGTCTCCTGATGACGCCTCGTCGGTGCACGGGGGCGCCACGTCGGTCGGGCTAAGTGCGTGAAATTCTGGTGCGCCGTCTGACGAGGGGCTCCGAAAGGTTGCGCGTCTGGCAGCTCCTGCTCTGGCGCTGGGCTCGGCCGCTATGCCGCCGGCGCACCGCACTCGCACACGATCGAAGTGGGACCGCAAACCCTTTGTGCGCAAGGCGGCCTTCATGTCGGTTGGACGATCTGTTCCCCGCATGGTGGCTTATCCGCCGTCGCCGCCGCCACGTGGCGGCCGGTCAGGGTACCGCCGCTCCGGCGGCGCCTCGTCGGGCGCTAAGACGGGCTCGGGTGCTGAGCCAGGCTCGGGCACCGCAGAAGACGGCGAAGGCGATGAGGACGAAGGCTGGGTCGTGGGCGGCGGCAGTGGGCAACAGTCCGAGGGTGAAGCAGACGCGGCAGTTGCTCGTGTCGTCGGCAAGGACCCTGGTGCTGCTGCGGGGGAAAGCAGTGCGGCTGCCGCGGCAGATGCTCTTGCCAACCAGCTGTCTGCTCGAGGCCATAACCCGCGCCTTTTCCCAGCCGCGTGCTGGTTGCCTGGAGCGCCATCTGTGCTCGCTGCTGCTATTGCGCAACGTGCGGGGCTGCCCCCCATCGCTCCAGGCACCGCTAGAGGCATTCTTCCAGCAGGCGCCAACTCGACCGCGTCGTCAGCTCGCGCGGCTACCCCGCCGCCGCCGCCTGCGCCCAGCGCGCAGGTGGAAATGCCGTCTGCTGTTGATGACCAGAGCAGTGAGGACATGGAGGACGACGAGCTCGTCATGGCCTACGTGACACCGCCCGCGTCCCCGGTGCCCACGGAAACGCATTCTGTGTAGCCCGGTCGCACGCGACCGTCATTGAGCAAGCGCCGCCGCGCCGCCAACTCGCGCGCAGTGCGTCGGGTTGTGGCACCCGCCGCTGCTGCAGGTGTCTCCGGCACTCAAGAGGAGAGTGTGACGGTGCAGGACGTTCTCGACGCTCTGCGCAGCGGCTTTTCCTCCGTGCGCCGCGAGATGACACGCTTCCGAGGGGAGCTCGTCGTCGTTAAGTCCCAGGCCGCGTCAACCCTTCGCCGTGTGGACGGTCTGGCCGCCGCGGCGGACCGACGTGAACCTGTCAACGGCGTTGTGCTTGAGCGTTTGGGGAAACCTGATAACGCGTTTCAGGACCTGCGCGAGCGTATGGCGCGTGCACCTGTCGCTGCCTCTACCGGTGACGACGCTGGCGCGGACTCGGTCGCTCTGGTGGCGAAGATCAAGGTGCGTAAGATTGATCGGGCTCCTTGAGTTGTGTGGGTGCGGTTCTCTGCGGGTCGCATCTCTCATGGCCAGTTCTAACGTCCATGACCTATCTCGCTTTTCGCTCCTCCGATGCCCTACTGATATTCACGGCACGAACACAGGAGCGCCTCCACGAAGCGCTCGTGAACGAGATTCGGACGGCCCCCTCGTCGTCATTGGTCTTCCTGAGTATGCCCACCGTGAACTCTAAGTTTCTCGGTGTCGCTTCTCGCGTCATGGGCCTCTCGGAAGAAGAGGCCGCGCAGAAGCTGTAGAAGAAGATGATGCTGCCGGTTCGCAAGCCGGCGAAAGGGCTGGCGCTGGTGGTGGCCTACCAGTACGTCAAGCGGGTCGTGTGACACCTCAACAGCTCCTTGTCTGCCATATCGGTCACGACATTCGTCAAGCGCACCCGCGCGATCAAGGGCATTGGCTCGTGGAGCTCGCCCTCGCCGACCTCCACGCGTCGGGTGCTAAAGCAGTCACCCGACGAGTGCCTGGACCTGCTCCGTGCCGATGCCTTCATCAAGGACGCCTTTTGTCGCATGGACATGCTCGACGCACTCGCCAACGTCATCGACGAACTGGACGGCACGGCGTCCATGGTGAGCTGGACGGGGCCCAACAAGGCGACGCGTGTCATCCGGTGCCTATTTGGTCATGTAGCTAATGTGTCCTTCAGAGTGAGTTGGTAATAGCTTCTTTCCGGGTGCTCCGCATTCGCTGCTTTGTTTGATGTACGGTTGTCGGTTGCGCTTGTGGCTGACACCTGCATTTGTAAGCCACTGCCGAGCACCACTGAGATGTTCTGTCCGTGCTAACATTTTACTTGTGTCCACATCTGGCTGCTGTTCTTACTCTGGGACTGATTTTTGTTTCCTCTTGTCTCAGGTGCGTTATTATCTGCGCCACAGGGCGGGGCTTCCTCCTCTCGTCGTCGGCGCTGGGGCCCTGAACCACGGTCACCAGCTGCTGTTTGAGCGCGAGCTGCTTATCCTCCACGACGTCCTCCCGAGGGACTCGGAAATTAACGACGGGCTTCAGCTTGTGGACGGTGGAAGCCCAACAGGCACGTCATGCTACCTGTTGAAGCTCCGACTCCAGCCCAAGTCGTGCCTCGTGCTCCGACTCCAGTCCAAGTCGTTCCTCGTGCTCCGACTCCAGCCTCAGTCGTTCCTCGTGCTCCTGCCGCGGCTCCTGGTTCTGTACTTCCTGCGGTCGCTGGTGCGCTCCCTCCAGATGTTGTACTGCCCCCCCCGCCGCACCTCATGCGCGTGGAGCCACTCCCACCCCACTTGACGTACAGTGGCGCGGCGCCGGCCCGCGATTGCGGGCCTTTGGTGGTAGGCCAGGAGCAGCGCGACGCGGACGAGGTGGATGAAGAGGAAGACGAGATTCAGCCTGTCAACGGCGAGCGCGCAGCTCAGTGGCGGGCCTACCGCGCTGCGGGCTTTTGAGGCGCAACGTTTCCTGCAGCTCAGGCGTCTTGATGGCTCCATGGATCCCGTCACCTCGCTCTGGCCAGGGCATTGTTCGGGTTTGTCCTGTCGCTCTTCTTTGTCTGTGTTTTTTTTGCCTGTGCAGTTCACGCGTTCTGGGGCCGCTGTGCCGCCATCTCGTGCTGGCCACTGGCTTTTCTTCTCGTTCTCTTATCGTGTATGTTCATTGCTTGTTGTATTTATGCGCGAATTTCTCCGCGCGTGGGACTCGTGTGTCCCTGTCTGCCGTGCGCGGAGTTGGCACGCTGCGCCTTCTGTTGATTGCTTGTTGTGCTTATGCGCGGTTGTCTCTGCGCGTGGGACTCGCGTGTCCCTGTCTGTCGTGCGCTGAGTTGGCGTGCTCGGCCTTGTCTTGGTGTGTTCGCCCTTGTGGTCCTGGTAGCCGTTGGTACAGGCACTGCTGGCCGAGAAAAGGAGCACGTTTTTTTTTTCTCGTACAACGCGACCCCTGTCCAACGTCTGCGGTCGGCGGTCAGCACGATGCATTTTTCGGTTTTCTCTGCCCAGTAGTTCTACTTGAAAGCTACTTCACCAGTCCTGTGTTGACTACTTCTCAGGCTCGGATTAAGCCTTTTCCTGCCACTCTCCTAATGAGGCGTCCCTGGCCGGGTACGGAGTCCGGCGTGCTGCACGGTCCTGGCAAAACCAAGAGATCCAGAGCTCAGCACCGAACAATAATATAACAGAATGGCCGTTGTTGGGCGTTTGTTTGGCGACAGGGTCGCAACAGAATCGCGTTCTGTTCGGGGTGACGGCAGTAGCGACGATGCCGGCCCCACGTGTCGCCCCGCCGCCACTGGCGGCCCCGGGCGGCCACCGACCCCGTCACCGCGGCGGCGCCCCGTGCGGGCGGCGGCACGTGCCCGACGGCCCCGCCCCGACCACGCCGCGGCGGCACTACAAGACCACCAGACACACACCCCGCGCCGCCGGGGGGGCGCCGCGCGCCTGCTCGCAGGGGGCGCGCCCCGCCGCCGCCCCGCGCGCCGCGTCGGAGCCGGCACACGCGGCGCGCCGCCGCCGCCGCCGCGCCGCCGCCGCCGCCACCGCCAACCACCGTCGCTGCACGAGGTAAACCAACAGATCGCGGAACAAAAATGTTTGTTTGGCAACAGGCAAACAAGAGCCGATCTGTTGGTCCGTCTGGTCGGGCAACAGAGCCCAAACAGAACGCCATTCTGTTCGCCAATATTGTTGACCTCTCTCGAGGAGGAACCCTGCATGTGCTAGGCTCTCATGAGCGTAACGTCTCCGATTTGTTGGCCACCTAAAAACCTAAGGAGGTCGCACAAATAAGAAGCTTAAGAGCGGTACCAACAACGTTCCGCATCCACAAAATATGGGCCCACGTGTCCCACGTGGCCCCACGTGGCGCCCTATGTGGAAAAACGCAGCCTGAGTGGTCACCGACAACGTCAGCGAGACGGATCTGTCCACAAAGGCACCAGAAACGATTTAGAAGATTGAGATAAGTCCAACCGGATAACAGGCGGGGGGTTCGGAAGCGTTCGCGAATGCCGGCTCGATCTCCACATAGAAGGCCGATATGCGGATCCCGAGCGCCCGTTCGCGACTGTGTCGAGA
>Ga0209093_1001081_pt1 | contig 15361 bp, 14 predicted proteins | sample SidtaG_4_FD_187450 | JGI IMG/M metagenome (GOLD analysis project Ga0209093, IMG submission 187450) | Marine algal microbial communities from Sidmouth, United Kingdom - Sidmouth_Male1 metaG (SPAdes) (version 2) | ecosystem: Host-associated > Algae > Red algae > Unclassified | place: Sidmouth... | reverse complement strand
GACCACCGCGTCGTCCCCGTCGGTCTCCATCGGCTGTGGCCGACGGGCACGCCCGCGTCGTGCCCCTCGGTCGACCACCGCGTCTCCCCCGTCGGTCGCCATCGGCTGTGGCTGACGGGGAGGGCCGCGTCGTGCCCCTCGGTCGACCACCGCGTCGTCCCCGTCGGTCGCCATCGGCTGTGGCTGACGAGCACACACACCCGCGTCGTGCCCCTCGGTGGAATCCGGCCTGCGTCTACGACGACCGGGCACGCCCGCGTCGTGCCGCTCGGTCGACCACCACGTCGTCCTCGTCGGCCTATATTGACAGGAGGCGGCGATCGTGTCACACGATTGCGTCGTGCAAGTCGCCTCGCTCCGTCTTTTGAGTCCGTGACGTACCGTCGCGCATTCTGCAAAGAGGCCGGTTGCGCGAGGGAAGTCGTCGGGGACCGTGTTTCGTGAGAGAGGCCAGGCGTCGGTTGCTGCTCCTGTCCCCTTGGTCGCTCAAGGGCCCCGCCCGTTGACGCTGCGACTTGTGGGGGGAGTCGGCTCAGCGAAGAGGCGCTCAACGTCCACACGCGCGCTCTCGTCACTCTCGGCGGCTGTGGCCGCATGCAGCGGCGCGCCATGTACAGCATCGAGGTGCGCTTTATCGCACTGTCTATGCTACACAACAACGTTCCTCGTGCAACGATCTACCAGAACATTGGCGTCCGAAAGTCGACGCTGAAGCGCTGGGCGGCCTACCATCGGGATCACGGCTCGCCATGGCGCAACCCCGTATACCGCAACTTACATGCTAGCAGTTGCTGGTTTGACGACCGACTGATGTCGGCGCTGGTGATGCTCGTTCGCGAGAACCCCCGGGCGCTGCTTCGGGAGCACGCGGCCACGCTCAAGGCCATGCGGGACCATCCCAGCGGGGAGTTTGTGGGTCTTCGATGTTCTCAGAGCACCGTCGACCTGCACATGCGACGACTTGGCTTTACCCGCAAGGTCGTGCTTCGACTCTTTCGCGAGTCGCTGGAGCCTGCTCGTAGGGCGCACGCCGTTGCGCGACGGCGCATCCCGCGTCGGTGCATCGTCTCCGTCGACGAGACGCACACGGATGGTGGAGACGTTTTTCGGCGGTATGGTCGCGCACTTGCACACGAGCGCACCCGAGAGCGTGGTCGGGATCCGAGAACGGTCCCCCGTACGAGCACAACCATGGCGGTGTCGGCGGACGGCCGCATTCTCGGCTTCCAGTCCGTCATAGTGCGCGACGGTGGGCTGAAGGCGGCCGACTGGCGTCTCTTCCTGCAGCTGCTTATCCCGAAGCTGGGCGTCTACGTTCCCGGTCATCCATGGCACCTGCAGGCGTCCAACTGCGTTGTCATGTTTGACAATGCCCCCATCCACACCGTGGGTGGCGACACGTTCCTTGCGAACAATGGTGTGCCGTTCTTGCGGTTGCCGGCGTACAGCCCCGACTTGCAGCCCATTGAAGGTGTTTTCAATGATCTCAAGGTCATTATTCGAAATCTCGTGTACGTTCAACCTGATCTTTTGGACAATCCACACCTTTTGCAAGCCCGTGCGGCGAGTTTTATCACTCGACGTCAGGTAATTGGACAATTCGACCGGGTGGACAAGGTCATTGATGCGGTGCTGTCCCAATAATGATATTGTTGAACCAATCGATCGTCGTCGGAAAACGGTTTGAATCAGCGAAAAGTCCTTTCCACTGCAGAGCGCCTTGCGCTGCGGGGCACTGTCGAGGCACGCGACCAGCACGCTTTCGGTGCTGTCTCTCTCAACGACGCAGTGAGACGGGTTGGGGGCATGGATGATCATCGTTTCCATCCGTGTTTAATTATGTTTCGAGCGATCGGACGGAGCTGTGGCCATGGAGTATGATCGTCCGCCATCCGTTTTTGATTCCAATCGATCGATCAGCGACGTACCCGTCGAGAAGAACTACAGAGCCGCCTGGAGTGCAACTCTCAGCTAGGCCCCGCGTCCGCCTGGGCCTGTCGTGTTTCTGCGTGCCTCTTATGTGACGCTCTGGGGCGATGGCGCCGGTGCCATTTGCTACTTAGCTGTCTGATGCGCGAGGCAGTTTCGACATGATGGCCACTGTTCCCGTGGGATGTGATGACGGGCTGGGGGCCCTGCATCAAAGCAGTCAGCAGCCAATCAGGGCCAAAACGCAGCGGTGACAGACTGTTGATGCTGCGCGTGGAACGCGCGCGAGCACACATCAGGCTTCAGGATATGGTCGACAGCATGTCTTATGCGGGTCGGACACTCTGACAACCCCGTGACCGTTCACAACGATAGAAAGGTGGAACTGGGCACAGGGGCGAGTCGTCATGTCCCGGCGCTGACTACAGGAGGTGGAATGCACCTTTGTTGGCATGCGGGGAACGCACCTGGAGGCGCACGCGCGCAGCTGGGTGCACCAACATGCGGCCAAGTCAATCAAGTCGATGCGTCTCAACTTGTTTTTGATGACGTGGTGGAATTCCGGTGGAAAAAGTAGTCCGAAGCGACCTAAGGCGGTGGGGAGGCCTCCGTTCGTCACCGGATGGACACGCAGGGGTCCGAACCTGGCGCATTCGGTTCTTACGATCGTGCAGCATCTCGAAACGAACAAAATTTGAAGAAAGTGGCCCAGCTCACGCGAGTCGAGCGATGCCTCTCGCGTCGCTGAACCGCCGCCAGACGTTGTGATGGCTGTCTGTCGCACTGCCGTCGTCGATCCGTCATCGTCCCCGTCCCCATCACCGTCTCCGGCCGCCGCTATCGTCTTGACCACTCTTGTTCCCCTCGCATGGCCTGGATACCGTCGGTCCGGTCGCAGTCGCTGCCATAGCTCTTCTCTAGGTCACTGCTGTTTCCGTCTCGGCCATCCAGCGGCGTCGTCTCAACGATGCTTGATGGGTGCGAATTGCTGTGGTACGTTATAGTTATGGGGGTCATTGCATCCAGCCGTGTGTTGCGTTGTTGTGACAAATAAGATAGAACGGCGGCACTCGGACGCGAACTGACGGGGAGAGAGATCTGCAGCGCTCCACGTTCTCTTTGCTACAGGCGCATGTGTCGCTCCCCCAATGTCTGCCGTCAACCTGTACGGGTGAAGAGCACAACACTTTCTCGGTACGTTGCAGTGCGGGCAGACTGTGGCATCCAAGACGGACATGGGAAGCGCTCTGGCTTCTGTTCCTTTTTTCATCCTAACGGGACCTCATAGCTGCCTCTATCGCGTGCTGTGTTGCCCAGTGTCACGTGTTGTGCAGTCTCTCTGTCTCGTTCCTATTTTTCGCGCCTCAGTCGAGGCGATATTTTTCGTCAGGGTCAGGGTGTATCCTGGGGCGGCCTGGGCCGCAGCAGTCCGCCCCGGCTTTGGTGACGCCCGCGAAGCCGCGGGAGACGTTGTCTACGGCGCCGTCATGGTGGCGCTCCCCGGGTCCCGCGAGCCGGCGCCAGCGCGGGCGCTGGGGCGCCTGGTGTGAAGGCGGGGCTCATCCTGAGCAGCGACGCGCGTGGGGGCGCCACGAGCGGTGCGCAGGGGAGCTGGCGTGGGGGAGGAGTCGCTGTCGGAACTCTATGCGTCCACGGCCGCCGCCACCCACGGGGGCAGGTGCGGCGGCCAACCACGATCTGCCGTCTGCGACGCGTGGGCCTAGTGGTGGGGCAGTACCGGGGCGGCTCGACCAGGCAGTAGGCGCGACCCGACTTCCATAGTGATAGTAGAAGTGTGCTTTATGGTCTTCTCTCACGACGCTTTGGTAAAAGGTATTGAACACGGGGAACAAGGGGCACAGAGGTCACAGGGTTCAGCGCACGTCGAGATGTGAAGCGCTTTGTCATGCGATATGGAAGCGGTTTCGAGCTTGGGCCATTCACGTGCTGGACACCGAGGCTGTCGGGATGAACGCGCGGTTGTCGAGGTTGCGCCCGTCTCCTCCACTCCGTCATACGCCTTCGGCATCCCCGCCCTGCGGGGTCGGGATCTCCGACAGCGACCATTGTGTCTCCACACCCAACGTTGGTCAAAACTGGGAACCACAGGTGACGTCTTCTCCGCCCGTCACAGCAAAAGTACGGGGTGGACGAGCGGACGTGGTCTTGGCCAGCGTTGTAGAAACTCGGAGGGTGGGCGGGGCACCCACCACCTGACGGCATTTGTTGGCGGCCGTCGCTGTCGTCAGGAAAGTTCCGGTCTGTGGTGAGTGGCCAGGGGGGCTGGCTTTGGGACTACCGATGCCAATAGGTGGATGTGCAAGGGTGTCTGCGAGCCTCCCACCAGTCGCCGCCACCGCCATTCGTGCACGCGGGCCATGCACGCGCACCCTCCACTGGACCTCCGCCGGAGCGGTCATATGCAATGCACTCCCGTACCGCCACTCACCGAGTCCGCACGAAGCGATGCCGCGAGATCATGTACATTCGATTTCTTCGAGTCTGCCTGTTGCGCTACTGCTGTCGATGTCAGTAGACCATCTGGCGGGAGCTGCGGCGGTGCTGTCTGCTCTGCGCTGTGCGAGGACCACTGTTTCAAGTCGGAGTGGCTCCTCGACTCGCAGTGCGGCCTTTGTTCTGGCGGACGATGTGAGCAGGGAGCGGCGGGATGGCTCCGTCGCTCTCCTCACCTCACCAATGGGGGAAGGGAAGACCGCTGCTGTGACAGTGGGGAGGTGACAGTGGCGAAGAGCGCGTGCTCCTCGAGCAAGCCGATTCTCTGCGGCGGCGGGCCGGGTCTCGGGCACGACGCAGAAGTATGGAACTACACCACGCAGCTTGCACCGTGTTAATTAATATCTATGCCTCCCACCTTTCTCGATCCCGTCGCCGTCGCGGCCCTTACCACGCCGTTGCGGCCGCTACCACTCCTTCGCGGTCCTTACCATCGTCTCAAAATCCCCTTCACCTGAGTCGCCGCCGCCAGCCAAAGGGACACATGACGATGTGCCATTGACTCGCAGAGAGCGCCGCGTCGGAACCACCCCCAATCGCCATGTTGCTGGTCACCATCGAAGTGGCTCGAGGCGGTCGGTCTGTTGGTGAGGAACGGAGGTGGCAGGTCGCACCGATATCGACACGACAATAGCGAGAGCGAAAAATCAGGTCAGTGATGGGACAACCACAGGGTCGATGAGACAAGAAATGACGAACCATCTCAAATGTCGCGTCGGTCACGGGCATGCATGAGTGGTACGAAGCAGTGCTCCAAATCGTACAGTGTATCGGATGGTCTCAACAGCACTGTCGAGGGCAACCGCCGTCAACCAGCGCGAAGGAAGCAGCAAGTCGAGGGATACCGTGGTGGGAGCGAGTGACGGTCGAGCGAGGAACGGCGGGACTGGCCCGGACAACGACGACGAGGGACAGCCAGGGAGCATCACGCCCTTTCTGGTGCTGAAATGAGGGGCCTGATTCTGACCAATCAAAAGGCAGCGTGGCCAGCTCGGAGAATCGCCAGGTTCTTGCATGCCATCCTGGAGGCGAATCTCCTGCGTCGGCTGGCAGAAAAATTGCGAGAGATGCACTCGGACCGACGTTTCGGTTGAGTGTTTCGACGATCGCCACTTCGAGCACATGGACATGTCGTGGGATGCTCCGCGTGTGCTCGATGGGAATGCTCCAAGTCCACCATCTCGGAATGCGACATGTAAGTTTGGCACTTGGAATGGTCTGACTTCACGACCTCAGACTCCGCTCCGCACTTCGAGGCCCACATGGGGGCCGGCTGGTTCTGGGGCTCGCCAGACTGGGCTGACGGGAGACAAGCACGACGTTGTGGTGTATTCTCGAATGGGGCAGCGTAAGGCTGCGTGCCGTGTGAAGCAAGTGTACGATACGCTCTATTGACAATCAAGTTGTTACGTTTGTCGCTCCCTTCATGAATGACGCAAGAGCCAGTTTCCGAGGTCCACAGTCGTGACATGCTGCGGTATCGTGTTGAAACTCAGAGTTTGTACCCATAGCACCCGAACGATGGGAATGGCCAGTGCGGCTTCTCCGTGCCCCTTTTCCTTTTGAAAAATGTCGACGGTCTTGTTACGATCGTGTGGACGTTCCGAGGGTTCGATCAATCGTTTTTGCGTTCCGTTGATTGACGCAGAGACCATTGCTCACATTTACATGACGATCGGAGACGTATTTAGAGTAAAGTTTTTTGACATGGAATGAAACATTTTTGTTGAACGTTGGAAGATTTTGAGTCGAGGAGAACATTCGAACCATCTCCATCGTGCACAGGTGATGGCTTTCTTCGTCACTCTTTGTGGCGTGCTGCCACAGTCCCCAATGAGCGTCGATGGGCGTCCCCATGTCGGCGACCGTCTCACACGGTCCTCCTCTCCCATGGAGGATTGTACCCTCGGCCCCTCTCGTTGACGACTAGAACTCGACACGCTCGTTGTGGAGGCGGCGATTCCTATCCCATCGACACTGCCTTTGTCCCACACGGCCCACGGGCGAGTTCACAGTCTCCTTCACTCCTCTCCGCCTCTGTGCTGTTGGTGTGCCCTCCTTGTCCACATGTCTCTGCTGCTGTTCGCGCGCCACACATCCACGCGTTTCTGCCGCCGTTGGGCGCGTCTCTTCCCCCCGTACGTGTTCCTGGTACGCGCGTCTCGTCCCCCCGTCTGTGGTGCGGGTGGGCGCCTCTCCTCCATTCGTCGTTGCCACTCATGCGCGCCCGTCCTCCAACTGTCCGCGCCGCCGTTGGACGCGTCTCTTGCCCCCGCCTGTGTTCCTGGTACGCGAGTGTCCTCCCCTCGTCTGTGTTTCTGGTCTGCGCGTCTTTTCCCCTCGTTTGTACTGTGGTGGGCGTCTGTCCTCCAACTGTGTCTGCTTGCACGGTCGAGGCCGATGCCGTTGACACGGCACCGTGTATGTGTCGGCGGTCATGTGGGGGGGGACATAGGAAAGAGCAGAGGTTAACGGACGCCGCTGTTCGGTCACAGTTGTCGTCGAGTAGTGTCCAGAAAACGGGACAGAGCATGGCATGCGACATCAGAACAGCGTATGCAATGACTGAAAAAAGCATACATCCCCATGAGGCAAGCTACAGGCAACAGCACTGCATAGTAAACTGTCAGCGCACAACAACCTAGCGAAGAGCGGGCGGAGCGCACCGGGCACATCCATGACAGACGATCACGAGGAACTAGCGGGGCTGCACGTGTGTCGCGCAAAAGCCGACGCCGTGTCATACAGCCTCTCGCATCGGCGGCACTCAAACAGCACGTTAGCTCCCGGCGGCACGACGACGGTCGTGCCGCCGCTGACCTCATTGGCGGGCCCACCACGCCCGCTCGATTGCGTGCGGACAGCGATGCTCCACCCGGTCTCTTCTCCATCGGCAGCTGCGACGTGCAGCGACCCGCTGGCCGCTCCGTCCTCCCGACGCCGCTTGCGACTTCTCGAAGGGGCGACAACAGCCGGCGCTCTACTGGAACAATCGACGGGTCGGCTTCGGCCGTCGTGCTGGCGCCCTGCGGAAGCACGAGCGAGACAGGCCCGGCCAGCGCCAGCACCCGGTGGAGAGGCACGGCGACCGTCGTCTGTCGCCGTCGTGGCTACAGGAGAGCTGGGCGCCTGCTGGGCGTCGCCCTCGTCCGTCTCGCCGACCGCTCCGTCCTGACGCGGCGCCGACGAGTCGCTGTCGTTCGCCGACTCCTCTGCGTCTGCGGCTTCGGCCTCGGCCGCCGCCAGAAGACCGGCAAAGTGCTCGTCCTCGTCGCCCGTCCGACGAACCTCGTCCAGCGCCGCCCGCAGACGCGGCACCAGAGGGGCGTTCTCGTGAATCCGTCCGGCGCTTCGCAAGCGCCCGACCGCCCGACGATGACGATGGCCGCCCACGTGAGCGAAGAGGCTCTTGGCTGTATCGTTGTGCAGCGCGCACAGAGTGCAGGCCCAGGGGTGCGCGGCAGAGGCGCTTGCAAGAACCGCCGCAGCTGCCTCCAGACGGCGATGCTCCTTTCCTCGGACATGCTCAGCGAAGCTCGCCGGCCCCGTGAGCGTCATTGCACACAGACGACACTCAGTAAATCCCGGGATGCTCGGAATGGACGGCGGGGAGGGTCCAGGAGGGGGAGGGGGGGGGTGGGAAGCAGCCATGGCAAGGCGGTGCGTGCAATGGTGGGAGAAAGGGTGCGGTAAGAGGAGCGGCCAAGCGCCGTACTCGGTACGCGCAGATGACCACGAGCTCGACGAAGGTTGGTGGTGCGTCGAGGATGTAGCAGCAGAGTGCAAGGGCCAGATGGGGAGAGTCAGAGCAGATGTGCTGCTGGGCCAAGTCGCCAGCAACACGGCAACACGGCGCCAACACTGGGATTGACCATTTTGCTTGCAACGGGACCCGAAAATGACTGGTGGACTCTTTTTTCCCAATTTCAACGCGATAGACTTAGAGGGCGATAGCCAATAAGAACCGGAAGAACCGTGCTTTTCCTTGGAATGTTGGAATGCAATAACATGCAATTATTGCACATCCAGGAGTACATGCATCCCAACGCGATCATGCGGCATTCAAGCAAGGCGATCGACGGGGTCCTCGGCTGAAGCACGGCAGGCCTGGGCCAATCGACGATGCTCAGCAAGGCGCCATTGCGGGTCGCAAATTCGTGTGCGTCCCACTGGTCGCTCTCACGACTCCTTCGGGGCACACTGCTGGATCTTGTTTGTCGTCGCCACATGGCACACTTGGTCGCAGCGAGCCCGGTGCACCTCTCTGTAACCCGGCATCGTCCCCTCTTGGACCCAGCCTCATCCCCCCTTTGACCTGGCTTCATGTCGTCGGCTCGGCCGGACCGCTTGCCTGGGGGATCTCTATCACCGCTTGCACGCGGTGACGCCTCGTCTCCGCACATTGGTGGCGGCCAGCGGCGGCAACCGGGAGTCATCGACGGCGGGCCTGTCTCGAAACGGACGCGTTGTGACCGTACCCGGGCCGTGCACGGCGCCCAACTTGTCACCATCTCCCCGCCTTCACTCTCACAGTGCCCCCGAACAGCGTCTTTCGAGAGCCTCCCAAGTGAGGTTCGCCAATTGGTGCTGGACAAGTTGCCTGTCTGCGACCGCCTGGCGATGGCTGACGTGTCGACGGGCTGGCGCGAGGCGTGCACGACCGACACCCTGCACACAGCCATTGGCTGGGCCGTTCTCGGAGATGACGCGACGTCAGACGAGCGCCGTCTGTTTCACTGGCGTGCCTCAGGGATTTCGAAGACGGGGGGTCCTGGGAGCGTGGAGGAAGGGAGAGAGCTGCTGCCGTCCGCGTTACCACTGGCCGCACGGGCAGAGGTGGAGACGCAAGGACGGTTCATCCTCCTCGTGCTGCGTGTCGTTGCGACTGTGAGCCGCCTGCTGGACGGGCTTGCCGGTGGTACGACGCCTATGCTCGACCTCCAACGGTGGTCGGAGCACGTCGTGGCTGCTTCTTCTTCGCGTGTTTTTCCTTCACCAGCCCGTGTGCGTGATCGGTCACCGCGCGACGTGTCCGCTGAGGTAGTTACTTGGGTGTGGGGCATTCAGCTGAACGCCGATGTGGTGGCGGACGGCAGTGTGCAGGCTCGTTTTGACGCGGGGTCGGTGCTACGCATGGCGTTTTTTGGCGCGCTCGAGGAGGTCGCGGATGCAGTTCAAGATACGGTCGGTCGCGCGCCGAGCAAGGTGACATCCACCATGCTCCCGGACGGGGCGGCCCGTGTGGCTCGCTGGGCGGCCATGCCTTTGGTCCTCGTCAAGCTACGCTTGCGGGTACGGCGCTTGCTCTTCTTGCAGAAGCTGGTGCGCGCGCATGCGGCGGGCAGTTTCCGTCCTCACGGGGCGTCTGTGCCTGTTGTACGTCACCACGTGCATCATTGGGTGCGCGCCGCCGTGGGGCTTCGGTCCGGTTTGGTGGCCCAGTTTGTCGGTGGAATGTATGCCGTGGACGAGAGTCGGGCGGCCGACTTTTTGGCATTCACTGTCGCGGTCTACGACCGGGTAGCGGCTGCATGGCCGACGTTGACGCAGCCCAGGCGCTGCATGCACTGGGCGCCCGTCGAGCGACACATCATGTGGTTTGCGGTGGAAGCGTTTTCGTCTGACGCACGGGGCCGTGGTATGGTGGATGACGTGGCTGCACACGCAGCATGTTTACGTGTCCGGCAGTTGTGCGTGACGTGGGGGTGGCGTCGTCGCAGCGCATTGTCGAGTCCACCATGTATGCCTCCCTTTGACTCTTGTGCGGAGCATCACCCGTGACTCCGATGTAAATCGCGCATGACTTGGTTTGATTTGCACCCGGTCGCTTTCCCCTGCGGTCATCGCCGCACCGCGATTGCCGCACCACGATTGCCGACGTCGGGCCCGTCTCACGGCAACGCGGTTGTCGTTCTCTCTTAACATCAGCCCCCGTGTCCTCCTCCACTTCCATTCTTCGACAAACTGTTGAACGCAAGCCGCCGGCCGCCGCGGCCGCCCACCGCCGCCCATCATCTTCCGCCGCCGGTCATTGGCCTCAACGCTACCCGCGGTCACCTATCTGGCAGACTTGTCCATTGTCGCCGACAGCCCCACGCGCCACCGTCGGGAGGCACGCATTCATCAGCCACTAAACGACCGGTTCCATGTTTCCAGCAAGCCGCCACACTGCTCCCCCTGCCCCACACCGTCCATCACAACCGCCGCCGGCCGGCACCGCTAGCCGACCTGCCTCGCCGAGCGCCATCTCCCCGCGTGGGCAGCTGCACTCGGGTAGCCCCTGCTCCGCCCGCCCTCGTCCGCCCAGCTTGGGCCGCCCGTACTGCCCCCCGCCGCCGCCAACCTCCGCCAGAGCAAAGGTACGAAGCGCACGTTTTGGGGCCTCGTGAAACCTCCTTGTCAAGCATCTTCTTGCATGCCCGACATGAGAACAGCAAGAAAAAAATCCAGCACAAAGTGTATATCGGAGAGCCGACTGATGACTTGCGCCAAAGATGCCATAAGACACCAGGCGTCGTACATTCCGACACACGCTCCTGGGTCTCCCACGCTCTGTCGGGGAGCCCCTCGACACTCAACCCGGGCATCTGAACCATGGTTTACGAATCACTCTTGCCAGCCGGTGACCTCGTATCCATAGTCAAAAAAAAGCTCTTCCCCGGGCACAAGCTCTCTCGCAGCGAACAAGCCAACCCGGATGTAACCGCAAACACTCAACAGCTTCGGAACGAGGTTCGCCCGCGCCCGACTGTGGTTCACGTACCGCATGCGACTGCCGACGCGAGTGGCATCGAGTACGACGTCCCGCGTCAAGGTGTACAAGTAGCTGACACCCACCGCGTCGTACACCTGCCCTCTTGCATGCGCCTCATCGTGGGGCACAAGCTCGCCGACGTACTCCCCCACAAAGTCGCCGGTCCCCGTCCGTTCCGCAGCGAACACTCCAAAGCCGTGCGTATCAGACTTACCCAGCACAAGCCGAGCGCGCAAGCCAAGCTGAACCTGCACGTTTCGGCAGCGCCTCGTACCACATCCGCCATCGGCAGCAGCCGATGGGGGCAAGTGCGCCCCACACATCCCACAAGCGTCCGGGTCGCACTCTCGGTCGACCGCAAAGCACGGGCAGTCATCCGTAGCGCAGCGCGAGGGAGCCACGCACGAGCACCAGACACGACGGGAGCAGAGGCGGGACCCACGCGCCGGTGCCGGCCCCGACTGCGATGCAGAGAAGAAGGCCGAGAGAGGTCCGGCCCATGAGCCGCCAGCAGTTGTCCACCCCGCATCGTTGACGACATGTCGTCCACCGACCGTAGACACCAAAGCACCAGACGATGGACTGGAGGCGGTGGCCGCATCAGGTGCTGCAGTTCCCACCCACCGAACCCGGGCGCACCCACAATACTTCTCACAGGGAATGTTCACCCGTGCGCACCTGCAGACCTCAGGACTGCAACGGCCGACATGAAAGCACGGCCGATAGTCCGCAGCACGCCCATCTTCGTCGTTCATGCCGCTCGGGGAGAGGGAGAGTGTGGTGCCTTGCTGTCGCGGGCGTTGCGAAGAAACAGCTTGCGACAAGAACCTCGGGGAACCCGTCGCCCGACGAGGGGAGTCATTCTCGGGCGCGTCCTCAAGTGGAGGCGTCACATTACGGCGACGCTCCTCAGGCAGCCCCACTGCAGCAATATAGGCCGTCACCGTACGACACGTCTGCCCAGGTACGAAGGCGGCCAGTCTACAGCTGTCGTGCTGCCCCACTATGCCGCTACCGGCTCGAAGAAGAGCAACTTGGTCGGCCGTCCACCCGCCGTCCCCCTCTGCGGTTGCACGCAGATGACGGCGGGGATCGAATCGGCAATCCGGACACGCGTTGGCGGCGACACCGATCGCCCCGTGGGTTGCCGCAGCCAGCCGCGCGAGACGCACTGACGACTGCGCAGGCAAAGAGACACCGCCACACACTTGAGCGCTGACCACCGCGCCATGCCCGGCCGCAGGGGGGTTTCCCTCGTGCCCCGTGACGAGATGGTCCACGCCCGACCTCCTCTGGTGCGCTTCGAGGGAGGCAAGCACGCTGGGGTCGGGTGGAAGATGAACAGGTACAACGCCTGGGGTAGTCGGTACTGGCTCACTGCATGCGGGACCATGAAGACGGCACGCGTAGCGTAGACAAACGCGGCACAGAAGTCGGGAGAACGTGTCCCGTTCAAGTACCGTCGTGTCCATTGGAGGTGGCATTGTGGGCACTGCCATAGGCGAACCGGTGGAGACATGTCGAGAAACCGCTTCAAGAAGAGACCCGCCGAGGGACGCTTCCGCTGCCACAACACCAGCCCCAGGCGACCGCAACGCCGAGCGCAATTCTCGCAGTACGGACACGTCGGCGCGAAGACGGAGCCCCTCCTCACACGCAGCTACGGCGGCGCTGGCTTGGCGAACCGCCCAGGCCCGGCTCGAGGGGCCAAGACCGGCAGCCGTGGCGTCGTCCGCGGCATCGTTGCACGCACGTGCGCGATGCACTGGGAGGGCGCCTAGCACCGGCAGACATGTGGATAGCGGCCGCCTGGTACAGGAAGCGTCGGAAACTGGAAGCGTCCTTGACAATGGACCGGGATCTGAGGGAGGCGCACCGCTGCCGAGAACAACAGCGAGACTCACACCACCCGTGAGTTCGTCAAGACACTTAAGGCGGGCTCTTGTCGATGCCTGCTCCACTCTCGCCGTCTCGTTGCCACGGGCACGTCTCTCAATTAGGGCAATCGTGCGCCTGACGTTGGCTGCATTGCAGCCGAGGAGGGTGGCCAAAGAGTCCACGACCGCAGCCCCATCGCCAACCGTCTCCACAACGGACCGGATGCCACGTCGAGTTGCGGCACGTCGCGTCCTGGAAGAGAGGTGGAAGTAGTCCGAGGGATGGCCATCTGCTCCGTCTTCAGACGCGTCGCTACCGTCGCTGTCGTCTCGCCCCGCCCATCGGTCCTGCAGCGCCGCCCTAGCTGCGTCTGCACAGCTTCCAACACGGTCCCCCACGTGGGGCAGAAACCTCTGCGATGGCACATCCTCGACTCGTCGCCACGATTGACGCACAGGTATGTAAAACGTGAACGTCGGAAGCTGCTCCACCGCAGGCAGGCGCGTGAGACGCACGGCGCCGACGGGAAGTGACAATGGACCAGCGCGCTCAAGCCGCCCGCTGTCCACGTGCCAGTCGGTCCCACGGGAGCATGAACTTGCCGCTGTTGACGATTGCGGAACCACGCTACGGTTGCCGCCCGGCAGAGACGACGGACTCGCATCACGCTCCGTTCGCGGCTTCTTCGGCGGAATGGGACACGACGCCCATGTACCGTCTCCATCTTCTTTGTGGAGCTCCGAGGTTGATGATAATGGCAGCTCCGGATGCTCACGGTCCCGACTCCGCCCCCCAGCCTCCCCCCTCCCATTCCGCCACTGGTCCCCGCATATGCGGCCGAGGGTATCTTCATCGCCAACGAGGGTGGTTGCAACGTCCACGGCTGCCCGTGTCCAACACTGCGCCACAGGGGGAGTACAGTCAATGTGCTCAATAGCAACGACGTCGAGCGTTGCTAACACAGGAGCAATGTCGATATCAGAGGCCGAGCGCTGAGTCAACGCCAGTTGGCGAGCAACCGCTGCCCGGTTCACGCAGATAGCCGTCTGGACAGCTGCACGGCGGCACCGAAGAGCGTGGCGCCTCGTGAGCTCGAGGACGGAGACGACGATCCGACTGGTTCCAGATTGACAGGGTGCCCCCGCGCCCGACACGGTGTCACCGCCTGCGTCCGACGGGGCAACACCACCCGCACCCGACGCGGCACCACCGCCCGCCCCCAATGGCGCCGCACCACCCGCAACCGACACAGCACCGCCCCCCGCGCCCGACAGGGAAACACCACCCGCACCCGACGCGGCACCACGCCCGTGGCCGGTCGGCCCGTCATCGGGCCACTCAAGCAGGTGATCCACTGTGACACATTCCATTGCCGCGTCGTGCAACGATGGGTGACAGGTCACGACGGAAAACGGGCGCCTGACGGGGCGTCTGCCCCAGTGGAATCTGTCGGTCAGGCAGGAGGAGCGTTGGACGACACCCGCAGTGGTTCACGACACGAATTGCTTTTAATCCAACTTATGCTGTATTTCACTCTAAGAGAGCAGCGACATGGGCCAATCAAACGGCGTCGTGTGGAACAGACCTGCAGTTGGTCGGTCTCAGACGCATTCCGAGTTGCTGGATGGACACGAACTGAACCTGGATCCACCTTGGCGCCCCTTCCCTCAACAGTCTCGACCCGTCTCGTCTCGCTAAGCGAGTGCGCGCCACAACGTCCAGGCGCGCCCTGCCCCCACCGCCTGCTCCGGTACGTGATTACCGCCGCAGGCACGGACGTCGCATGAACCTGGACGGTGCTCGGCAACGGCACACCTTCCCCGCCGAGCGAGTCGCTTTGCGCGCCCGCCCCTGCCTGTGCCGTCAGCGACTTGGCGGTGGCGTCGGAAAAGCGCGCGGGTGGTACCGTTCACGACGACGGCGGCACGGCACCAGTCGTCGCCACCTGTGCCGACAACGGGCGGCAGCGTCTGCTCCTGTGGCGCGCGTGTGCGCGCGCCACGCGAGAATGCGGATGGGGGAGGCGCTCCTGGGGGGCTGGAGCAACATGAGCGCCTGTCACGACGGCGGCGGCACGGCACCAGTCGTCGCCACATGTGCCGACGATGGGCGGCAGCGTCTGCTCCTGTGGCGCGCGTGTGTGCGAGCCACGAGAGGATGCGGATGGGGGAGGCGCTCCTGGGGGGCGGCCGACACACGAGCGCCTTTCACGACGGCGGCGGCACGGCACCAGTCGTCGCGACATGTGCCGACGATGGGCGGCAGCGGCTGCTCCTGTGGCGCGCG
>Ga0209093_1001080_pt1 | contig 15373 bp, 12 predicted proteins | sample SidtaG_4_FD_187450 | JGI IMG/M metagenome (GOLD analysis project Ga0209093, IMG submission 187450) | Marine algal microbial communities from Sidmouth, United Kingdom - Sidmouth_Male1 metaG (SPAdes) (version 2) | ecosystem: Host-associated > Algae > Red algae > Unclassified | place: Sidmouth... | reverse complement strand
TCTCCATGCCGAACGCCTCAAGCAGCGCCGCAGTGTGACCCGGGTTGCTCAGAGTAATCGTTCTGGCCGTGCGGTCGCGCATGACCTTGATGCCGATGAAGTCCTTCACCTCCGCCATGTCGCGCACATCGAACTTTCCCGACACTGCCGACTTGACGGCCTTAACACCCGCCAGGCTCTTTCCCGCAACGATAAGGTCGTCAACGTAGACCAGGATGAAGACGCGTCCGTGCACAGGGTGGTTCCACTCGTAGACGCACGGGTCCACGGGTGACCGAGAGTCGCCCATCTCCTTGAGCTCTTTGTCCAGCTTCATGCCCCAAAGACGTCCCGCCTGCTTTGTCCCGTACAGGGCCAGGTTCAGCCGGCAAACCTCCCCCGAGTCCCGGTCCTCGACACCATCTGGCAGCTTGATGTACATCTCCTTGTCCATCTCTGCGTTCAGGAAGGCTGTCTTAACGTCGACATGGTGAATCTCCCAGTCCTTGGCGGCCGCCACGGAGAATATTGCACGCGTTGTCGCCGCATTTGGAACCGGTGCCCACGTCTCATCGAAGTCCCGCCCCGGAACTTGGTTGAAGCCTTGGACCACAAGCCGCGCCTTGTAGCGCGTCAGCTTTCCCTCTACATCGTGCTTAATGTCGAACACGAAGCGGGTCTTGACCGTCTTTTGCTTCTTGTTGCTCACCTTGGTCTTAGAACAGGTTCCAAGATGCTTGTGCGCCACTACCTCGTCCTTGATGACCTTCTATCACAACGGCCAGTCAGGACGGGCACGCGCCTCCTTCTCGTTTGCCGGCGTCTTGGTCAAGTCCCAGCCATCCTTGGCCGCCGACTCGGCACCGCTGGCCAGGTACGCCTTGGGGTCCTTCTCCCACCAGGTTACCTTGGGGGCTGGCCTACGTGTAGAGCGACGAGGTCCCGGAGCGGCATTGTCCATTTCCGCGGCAGAGGGACCGACCGGGTGTATGGAAGCAGTATCACCGTGACCTTCCTCATCGTCGCTGTCGTCCGTGAGGTCGTCAGGATCGCCGCCGCTGTCGCTCTCGGAGTCCTCTGCATGGAGATGCTTCTCCCTGTCATCTCCTTCGGCATCGAGCATGTGCATTGCCCCGTCCGAGTCGCCGTTGTTGTCGCTGTCCTCGGTCAGCCTCAGCTGGGGACCAGCGCTTGAACCGACCGGCGAAGTCCCAGCCTTCGTCGGCTTCTCTTCCATCAGGACGTCCCGACGCTCGAACACTTTGTTGGTCCCGTCCTCGAGGATGCGGTAGGCCTTTCCACCAACCGTGTAGCCGACATAGCGGCCCACGTCGGTCCTCGGCTCCACCTTTCGTTGCTGCTTCTTGGGCTTGAGCGCCCAGGCGCGACTCCCCCAGACGCGGAATCCCGCCACGCTAGGGCGTCGTCCCGTCAGCTCTTCCAGCGGCGTCACGTCCAGCCCCGCCTTGGGCGAACGGTTGAGCACATGGACGACGGAGGACGGGGCCTCAGCCCACAGCTCCTCCTCCGCCCCGGAATCGAGTAGTGAAGCACGCACGCGCTCCATCAGCGTGCGGGTGAGCCGCTCTGCCTTTCCGTTCTGCTGCGCCTTGTACGGTGCCGTCATCTGCGAGGTGATGCCTTTGTCCTCTTACCATGCCTTGAGGTCATTGGTGAGGTACTCCTTGGCACCGTCGTGACGGACGTGCTTGACTTTGACATCCATCATCGTCTCAAGCTGCTTGATGCTCGCCTTGAGCACCTCTGACGCCATCCCCTTTGTCTTGATGGGCGTCGCCGTGATGAAACCAGTGCTCTCCTCTAGCGCAGTGATGAAGCAGATGGAGCCACCCAGAGACTCCGACAGTACCCCATTCATGTCGGTGTGGACCAGCTCGCACTTGGTGGTCCTGGTGGAAGACCGCGGATGCGGTGCCTGCACCATCTTTCCATCCACGCATGGCACACACACGGTGCCGACCACACGCTAGGCATTGGCCACCGACGACGGCATCCCGTCGTCCATCTTGGCGGCCCGCTTGAGGTTCTCAAACCCCAAGTGGTTGAACCGGCGATGCCACAGCTCCGCCTCCCCGGCGATGCGGGTGGACGCCGCGTTCGCCGAAGCCTTAACGGGCGTCACCTTGAGCACATCCTGCTCCCGGTCGTTGACCTTTCCCACTACCGACGCCTCGTTGAGCACTCCGCTCGCACGAACAGCATCCCCGTCGCTGAGGATGTAGCAGGCGTCCCCGACAAACACCACCGCACCACTGCTGCGGTCGATCTCCCGAACCGACACCAGGTTGCTGGTCAGGTCGGGCACGAGCATTGCCGCTGCTAGGACCATGCGCGCCTTGGTGTTGCCCTTGCCAACGTCCATAGAGACGTGGCCGTGCCCCTTGATGAGGACTTTGTCACCATTGGCCAGGGTGACCTTGGCCCCGCTCCCCGCCGCCTGGACGGTGAAGCCTTTGTCGCCGGCGGCCATGTGGTTGGTCGCCCCCGAATCAAGCTCCCAGGTCGACGACCCGCTGGTGCTCCCGTGTTCCTTACTGGAGCCGGGTTGACCTGCCGAAGCAGTATAGGCCAGAGCGGCACCCGCCTGGGGCCCGCCCCCATGGCCGCCATCACGGCCGCCGCGACCGGGCTTGTGTTTGCCGCTGGCCTCGTCAGCCTTCCGCTTGTAGCAGTCGCGCTTCATGTGCCCATTCTTATCATAGTCGGAGCACACGACCGATACCTTGTCAAGCGCCTTCTTTGGCGCCGCAGCCGCGAAAGCTTGCGACTTCACACTACCAACGGGCTTCGACGAGCCCGCAGACATGTTTCGCTGCTCGACTTGAAGCAGCTTAGCTGTCACGTCTGACATGACCAGCTTGACGTCCTTGTTCTCCAGGACCGTCCTGAGCATCCCGTACTCGGAAGGAAGCCCCTACAAAACACGCAGCGCGAGCGTGCTGTCGTCCACCGGGTTGCCGACCATCGCCAGCTCGTCCCGGATCATCTTGGCGCGCGACGTGAACTTGATGATGCTCTCTTCGTCGCCCTGCTTCAGGCTGCTGAGCTCTTCCATGAGCCGAAGCAGCTGAGCGTTGTCCCGCGCCTCAAACATGCCCTTTGGCGCGTTCCATGCCTCCTTAGCCGTGTCGAACGACGTCTCAGTGTTAAGGTGCACGAACTTGACCGACATCTGGATGGTCGCAAGAGCCGCCTCATTCATGGCGTCGCACTCCTCGACCATCGGGTCGGCCATCTTGTCGTCCGACCCAGAAGCAGGACGGTCCGTCACGACCGCCTTCCACAGCTTCTCCTTCTTCAGCTGCGCACGTTGCTACGCCGCCCACACTTTGTAGTCGTCGTCCAGCTGTGCAAACCGCGGGTCGCCAAAGCGGCCGTGGTCCGACATGTTTTCGACCGTGGCGCCGACCGGAGCCACCCTGTCGACGTTAGAGGCTGTAGCCGCCCGTCCAACGCCGGAACACACCGCGACCCGAACAACGTCGTCCCCCCAGAGACCGTAGGAGAGGAAGACGATGACCACAAGCGACAGCTGGGCCCATAACCTGTGAGGCGGGCAGTACAGTGGGTGGGTGCGTTATGGATCAATCGTAGAGGTGGCGCGAGCCGTAAGGGGGCAGCCTCATACGACCCAGCCGCCCCCACGCTCTCAGCACCCGCAGACACCCCCACGCCCAGCATGCATACGCACACCAAGCACCTCCGCGGGCGGAGGGCGCCCGGGCCCCGAGCACACACGCTCACAGCCCCTCAAAATCCCGACCATGCACCTCGCTAATCTCCCGGAGCTCATCCTCTAAAGGGTGCCCCCAAAATCAAGTACATGCGATAACATCAAATACTGTGTCAAAGTACAGAGCAAATTGGAATGTGACATCCCGCCAAAGCATTGATTGACATGGAATTGCTGAGCAATGCTCAACAAAGACAAGGAGCACCGCGTACTACAGTCGCCGCATTGCGGCTGAGCTTCTGGCGGTAACCATTGCCGGTACTGGCTGATGGGCTAGGCCGAGCACAAGCGTGTAGGGGGGGTGTCAGCTTCTCTTTTTGTATGTTTCTCTTTCCTTTTTGTGCTCGTGGTCTTCTTTACATAACGGCTTTTGTCCAGGTGGTCGATGGAAGACGTTGTCGAGTCCTTTGTTTTGCCGTTCACATACCGTGGGTCGCACCATCGCGGTGGGGCTTGACTGGCGAGAGGCACGCAGTTTGGTGATTTTGCCTCACCTCTTGCGGGTCACCGCCGCACGCCTTCTTCGCGGTTCTTGCTACTTTCCGTGTTGGGGGAGGTCTAACACAAAGTGCATACCCTTGCGCACCGGCCAGTGCATGTAACCAGTTGGCGTTCTCGGCCGTAGCGCAGGTTCTTTGACTTAGACGGATCGCGGATGGCCGTCTTGTTCGCTCTCACAGCACGCCGCAACAATGCCAAGAATACCAAGATTTCATTCACAGGGGGGCAACATTTTATCACTCTTGAAGCAAGTCGTAAATTTCGCGTAATTGCGTTGCGCTCGTGTGTACAGCGCATGATGTCTGCCTGGCGAGACACACGTGCGGGCGTAGGGAGTTCCCAACATGGTACATTTACTGCATGATGATAACCCAATACAATACAAAGGTAGCGCTTCAAAATTTGGAGTTATTCGAGTATGTATGCCGCTGCTCGTCCAGCTCGGGTGCTCCCGGACGCCCGAAGCAGGCTGCTGGAACAGCCGAGGGAAGCGCCTCCAGCAGGCACCTGCGGAACAGGACCTGACACACAGCAACGACGAATGCCCATCTCCCGCTCACGGCGGGCAACCCAGCGACGTGGCCCGCCAATCGCCCACCCCCTCTTGTGTCCCACCCGATCGTGAGATTCCCTGCCAGCCTCCACCGACGCTCAGGGCTGACGTCGGTCGACCGGCTACGTTATCATGGTCGCAACGGCACGGCGCGCCAGCCCGCCACTCCCTGTCTGCCCGTGTCTGTGGGCTGCCCTTGAGTGCTGCGCTTGCTTGCTACTGTCAACCGCGCAGGAAACATGAGTGCGGGTCATGACTGCCTGTGTGCCCCCCTCTGTGAACGCTTCCATGGGGGGGGGGTCTCCCCTCCCCGCGCGCTTTTTCCATGTGTGTTGTCCCCCTTTCTCCAACCGTCAACCCCCGCGCACCTGTTGAGCAGTAGTGTTGCGGCGTTGGTCGCAACCAGGCCCTACCATGGGTATCGAGTTTGGTCGCGAATATTTTCCCTCCAAACATCTTGGGACAGAGTGTTTTGTCACTTTCGGGAACGCGACGCGAGTAGTGGTATATGGATTCTCCAACGATGTGGGTATCTGATACTCACTCATCACATATAATCTTGATGCGGGGCTACTTTGCGAAATGGGGGACCACTCCTTTTGGAGATCTGACCGGGGTGATTTCGATGATGGTAGACATCATCGCAGGCGCTCGGCGACCGCGGGGATGGTTCATGCTGACAGACTCGAGAGACAGCCGAGTACCGCGAAGCCTTCGTGATGTGGCCCATCCCTGTTGCTCTGACCATGCCGATGTAGCAAGACCCTTTGCAAACGTGGCTGTTGCACCGACCGAGTGCAGAGAGTGGGGATGTGCGTCGAGCGCGCGCCGCAGCGTCCAAGGAAGAGTCTCGCAGCGCGTCCAGGGGGGAGGTAGCCTTTATCAAATTCCGAAATGGTGGGTCGCCGTGAGGGGGGGACGGGGTATGCCGACGTCGGAACGTGAGTCTCGGCCGGGAACGAGCCGAAGGCAATTCCAGGCACGTGCGTGCAATACTCTGGCCTAAAGGCCGTGGCGCGCTCGGCGACGGATCGACACCGGGCACGCGGGCCGGCTCCATAGCCGCGCTCGCGCTCGGGGGCACGTACAGCCACATTGCCGTGGCGGGGGGCGCATGGGACGGGGAAACGGGTGCCGCCGCCGCCAACGCAGCGGCGGCGGCCCACCGGCGTCGCGCGATGCCCGCGGGAGGGGCCGTCACTCCGCCGCGCAGCACACCTCCGCACGGCGGACGGGGCGGTAGACACGGCGCACGGACGGGCGGGTGGAACCGACGGCGCGCAACGGGGCGCCTCTGACCGTGCCACCCGATGGCGTCAGAAACCGCCGAAGAGCCGCCGCAACAAAAGCCGGCGCGCAGGCACGATCACGCATGGGTCATCGTGGGCGAGTCGAACCCCGGAAGTTTCTGCGTGCGGTTTCCGGGCGCCACTCTGGACGGTGGGTGGGGGCAGGAGGGCAGAGGCCGTCCGGGCCCTGTGACCCCTGTGGCAGGACAGTTCTTCTCAGCTACGTAGCTCCATTCGCGTTTAGCGTCATTGCGACCCTTTCAATGCTGACGCGCCCTCAGATCACTGAGGACACGAATTCAAACTGCCACATCTGAAAAGGAGAGGAAGTCTCTTGATCTATGTAAATGTGTGCATCACAACACTTTGAGAGCACCCTTCCCTACAGACCGGGAAAATGAGCCATCTGTTGCACAAGGGGGTGGAAGGGTCGACCGGTCGAAAGACAGTGGTCAGGGCTGCTGACCAGGCGTTGCAGACAGAGGCCATAAAGACGGGCAAGACAATGAAAAGGACGCAAGAAAGAAGGAGCAACACGCAGTTTCGGATACAGGCCAGTGCGCAGGCGCGAGCATAAATGAAGGGGGGGACAGCTGCCGGCGAGCGACCTGCGGGAGAGCCAGCCGCGGCATCGAGGGCGACAGGAACCACCCGAGGACCAGCAATCAGCAGTGTGAATGGCACCCACTTCTTGTGCATGACAATTGGCGATCAGACTGTTTGAGCTCACGCGACATACCGTACCGCAGCCTCAAAACATTTTTCGTGTCCTGATGCGGAGCATGACGGGTACGGAGCAGTCCGGACCTGCTAAAGTAGTTTGCGCCGACGTCCCAGGCGTGCCTGTTCAAACTGATGTTGGACATAGCCCGCTGAGGGAGCCCTAATAGCGATCCGAGCTTTGATCGGCCGAGCTCAGTGTCTCACAGAGCTGTACTCTGATGCGGACACGTTCAGAGCCCCAGTTTCGAGCGAATCGCTTGACCAGACAGCGAGGATGTTGGCAGCTCCGCGACGCGTTGATTTGGAGGACTGTAAGCTTTCGCGTACACGAGAGATACTCGTTTCTGGATGTCGCATGAGTATTTTCTTGTATGTGTTCCAAATCGTGTGTGTAATCGCCCACCTGCTACTGGCTCTTGAGTATGGGTGCCGACACCTAAATACTCATGGGAATACTCAATCAACAAATACCCATGGTAGGGCCTGGTCGCAACCTCAACCCGCCACCATCGTTTTTGCACCAGCACCCCCCCCCGTACTGTTGGTGACTGTGGAAGCCGCTTCCCTGGTGCCCTCCGTCGGCTCCTTGATGGGCGCCTCTTCTCGGGCACGAGCCGTGGACGCCTCGGCCGCCGCCACAATCACCGACATGGCGGCGAGCGACGGCGGCTCGTTTGCTGAAGGCGTGTCGCTTCCCGAGGCATCGGCGCTTCTCGCGGACGCGCCGCTCGTCGCCATCGCTGGCTCTTCAACCTTCGCGGCGGTGGCGGGCGCGGCTGTGTGCTCGGCCCGGCCCATGACCGTGCCGGGCCCAGCCGGTTCCTACGAAGCGGTCGGCGCGGTGGGATTGACAGGCAGCACTGAGCGTGTGGAAGTGCTCCAGGAGTGCAACACGGCGGCAGAGGAGACGCAGACGAGCGTCAAGGTGCTTCTTTTTCCCAGAAAACCGGACATGCTGCAAAACTCGGCGATCGGAGATGTGCCGTGCGTGACGGACGTGCCATGGGTGGGGTCAGCCGACCTGGTAGAGGACGGGGGAGCTTCCCCGTTCGATGACACTGCGGCGGTGTTGGCCCTCTCTTCGGTGGGCGGCGCCGGACAGTCGGCCTGCTTTTCGCGGGATTACGAGCGCGAGCCGACGCCGGCGGACCGGGCGGCGACGCAAGAGCTGCCCGACTCGAAAGAGGCGGCGACGGACGTGGAGCCGGTCGTCGGCGCCGAGCTTGCGCGAGCCGTGGGGCCACACAACGTGCACGAGCCGCCGCCCGCGTACGAGGCAGCGGTGAACACGCCTGCCCACTGGGACCAGGCGACGGCGTACGGGGACTTGGTCGTCGGAGCCGAGTTCGCGCCCGCCTTGGAGACCAGGGGCTTCCGGATCCGGCTTTTTTGGCCGGAATCCGGATAGATTAGGATATATCCGCGGAATAATGGCAGAATACTTTTTTCCTACTTCCGGAAGAGAATATTGAGAGACAGCTTCGAGGCGCTCTGTACGGCAGGATGCCAATATCCTTGATAGATCTGTGCCTGCGACATCAGAAAATGTCTTTATGGAAGCAATTACAGTAGCTACATTTATTCCAAGGTTTATCCGCAAGCCCCTGTTGGAGACCAACAACCAGCACGAGCCGCCGCCCGCGCACGAGGTGGCGGCGGGCACCCTGCCCGACTCGGACGAGGCGTCGGCGTACATGCAATCGATCGTCGGTGCCGAGATTGCGCAAACCGTGGGGCTTCAAAATGTGCACGAGCCGCCGCCCGCCCACGAAGCGGCGGTCAACGCGCTTCCCTACTCGGACCAGGAGGCGGCGTACGGGGACTTGGTCGTCGGCGCCGAGTTCGCGCCCGCCTTGGAGTCCAACTACCAGCGCGAGTCGCCGCCCGCCGCGCACGTGACGGCGGCGGGAACCCTGCCCGACTCGGACGAGGCGGCGGCGTACGTGCAGTCGGTCGTCGGTGCCGAGATTGCGGAAGCCTTGGGGCCTCAGAGTGAGCACAAGCCGCCGCCCGCGGACGAGGCGGCGGCGAACGCGCTGCCCAACTCGGACGAGGCGGCGGCGTACGGGGAGTTGCGTGTCGGCGCCGAGTTCGCGCCCACCGTCGAGCCTGAGTACGAGCAGGAGGCGCCGCCCGCTGACCAGACGGCGGCGCACGAGCTGCCCCCCCCGGAGGAGTCGAAGGAGGTGTTGTGCTTGTGCGTGGACATTATCCCTGAAACGGACGACGAGAACGTGGACAAGGACCGCTGGATGACCGTGCGGACGTTTGTGGCGGCCATGCTGGCCGAGCCGGTGTTCAAAATCTTCTGCGGCTGCGACCTCATCGACGTCGAGGTGCTCGCGCGGTTGCTCATCGCGCGGGAGCCCAGCACCGAGTGGATCCAGCTCGCGCCGTGCGTGACGCCCGCGGTGTTCGTGTGGCAGTTTCTTCTCTTAGTCCGCAAGTACATGGATGCGCAGCCAGACCTGTGCCAAGCCGTCGGCGGGCTGCTCCTGTTATGCGTCTTAGCGGCGGGGGAGACAACGACGCGGTGGGAAGCCAAGGCAAAGCCCGCTGCCAAAGCGTACCGAGACAAGTCGGAGCTCGGGGACGCGGCCGTCTACCAGGAGTGGTTGCAGTCCATTGGCGTCAGGCCGGCCGTCACCCACGTCGTCTCCGGGCCCGCGTCGAAGGACCGCGTCGTGGAGCAGGCCAACGAGCTGCGGACGGGCCAGTCGTGGCCGGGCCGGCCCCTGCTTCGCGCCTTTCCTGAGGATTCGACGGCGGAGCGGCAGCGGCTCAAGGCCGCGGACAAGAGGGAGGGCAAGAAAGACGACGAGGCCAAGAAAAAGGAGGTCAAGGCGTGGGACGGGGACGACTGTGGCACGGCTTTCCCGTCAGTGTGCTGAGGGCGCCGGGAGTTGTCACGTTTGTCTGTGGGTGTGGCTACATCATTGGTTTTGAGCTGCTACGCGAGACAGAGAGCCCCGCGCATGTATTCGCGGCTCTCGTGCAGCGTTTCAAAAAGCTCCCTCGGGTTGTCTACTTTGACACCGCTTGGCAAGCTCAGCAAAATGCCCTGCGGCGTGTGCCTTGGCTGATGGACGGGGCGTGCACGGCATGGTTCATCGATCGTTTCCATAGGTGTAATAACACCGGCTCGCCGGTCTTCAACGCGGACCAATATCCCGACCTCACTCGTGGCCGCGACACCTCCGGCGCGGAACGGCAGCACTCGATCCAGAAAAGGTCCAGGAACAGCCTGTCCTTCATGACACAGCGGCGGTTTATCGTGCGCTCTCGATACATTGCCGCCCATAACAACGTCCGGGTGTCCCAGCGGCGGGAGGAGACCAAGTCGGCGGCGGCGGCGCGCCCCGCCGGGGAACCCAAGACCACGACTGAGATTCAACACAAGCCGGTTGAGACGTACTACCACAGCAACATTGTGGGTCATTGCGAAAGGGTTGGAGAGTGTTCGTGTAGAGACGACGTTAGGATCGAAGGGTCAGTTGGGTTGGAGAGGAAGGTGTGAAGAGGAGATGCAGCAAGAAGAAAATGCAACGCGTTAGAATACAAGAACGAAGACAGACGCGCCACCTCCACACACACCGCCAGCTGAGACGGATGGAGAGTAGACAGGAAACGTGCCACATGACGTACCTGCTCGAAAGCACCACCGTCGAGATGGCAGCTCTTTCGACGTGCAGTCGGCTCTCTTCGCACTCCTGCAATGCCTGCAGATGCCGGTCCGGTGTGTTGCCCGGGACTCACAACTGCAATCAAACACAGCGTCAGACCTCAGAGACCGAGCAAGAGGAAGTGTGATTGGTAGTGAGTGAGTGGGCTGCACTGACTAGCGGTTCCCTGCTCAGTTTGGCAGTCACGGGCAGTTCCAGGCCCAGCATTGGAAAAAGGGACAAAGAATCATACACACAACGATCCTGCAGCGCCCCGTGTGCAGCAAGACTCTTCTGTACACAGCAGCTATGAGTTGCGGTCTGCGGGAAACAACAGCCGACGTACATTATCAGTGTCCACACTTGCACGGCACTAGGAGGAATGGAGGCAATGCCTAGGCGGGACGGGCGAGGCGGTCGCGCCAGGAACACGCCCGGGGCAGCCATGGTTGTTGTGAAAAAACCGGTCCTAGAGCCACCACGCCCGCGAGAAAGAAAACGTAAAGGAGCGGCGACCGAGCCCCCACCACATCCACCAGCCGGCACCTCGCGCGCCCACCGTCTGGCCCCTGGAAGCAGCGGCGCCCATGGTGTCCATGGAGCACCAGCAGTCGACCCGCGCCAGTGCCGTGGTGGCGTCGTGAAGGAATCGGCATGTGGATGAGCGACGGAGGCGGGAGCCAGCATCGCTGGCCTGGGCGGCACAAGCCAACGGAGGCGAGAGCCAGGATGGTGGGCCTGGCTGGCACGCGCCAACACCGGTGGTGCACGTGCCACGGCGGACACAATGTGGCCTGGCAATCTCGTGTCCGACTACAGTCATGTTTCGGTGACCTTGCAATCCGCAGGCCATCTGAGGCCTGACGACACGGGTCTTGTGGGGTCCGAGGCAGATAGCTCCCAGGCTCCCGACCACTCGCTTCCATCCTCTTAACTGTCGAGAACCGCCACTCAGACTCCAGATCAGACACCAAAAGACCGTCAAGTTCTTTCAGGCAGCTAATAACTTCGCTTTCGGCATAATGTAGCCCCCACTATCACACTAGGACAGAGAAAGGTTCGGATATTGGCCATTGGTCAGCGGATCACGTGTCCTGGCCATCTTGAGGGGGTTTCCGAGTGAGGGGATCGCAACGGCTTCTAGGGTGTCAGGAAGAGGGCTGTGTCAACCGCCTCTGGGGTCACAGAAAGGGGGGTGTTTCAACCGCCGCTGGGAGGTCACGGAGGGGGGTGTTTCAACCGCATCTCGGGGGTCATCGAGGGGGGCGTTTCGACTCCCTTTGGGCGATCAACGACGGGAGTGAGTTAACAGCCTCTCGGGGGTCCATGCGGGGGGTGTTTCAACCACCTGAGAGTGACCGTTCCGTCTCTCAGGTGGGTGGTGCTGGAAGTGCTGACCTCCACCGCCCGCATGTTGTTTTCAGCGTCATGTTCTTCTTTGTATGCTAGTTTGCCAGGCCGCTGCTTGATTGGTCCTCGTGGCGACCACGATGCGCATAGTCTGATGCTTTTCCGGAGAAGCAACACCATCGGCCCACATCAATTGATTGCTACATTGTCGGCAGGGGAGCAGCGCGGGGTGCTTTTTTGCTCTGCAGTGAAGGCGGGGAGTGCAGCTCTGATCCAGCTACTGCCTTTCTTGTAGCAGAGATGTTCTCAGATAACCGCGCGGGGTGTATTCACAGATAAAGGCCGCGATAACGAAACGTGGGCATGCTGTCCTCTTTGTTACCCATCCGACACACCTGTTCGGTTCATAACATCAACCACGTCAAAAACGTTGGCGGGGCCAAGTCTCCGGCGCGGGCGCATGCCCCGAAGAACAAGCGCCGACCCACTCTTTCTCGAAGACCAACCTCCCACCCCCCGCCTCCTACCACACAGGGACAGCCTCAGCAGGCCCGACGAGTCAATACTGTCAACATCCCTACTTCTCCACCCGTCTTACCGGGCGCCGACACGACCCCCACGAGCCGCCTCGGCCCAGGGTCGCTCCTCCCCTCCACCACCAGTCAATCAGCAGCCCCCAACCCCCACAAATTCTCACTGGCCGCCACCAATGCCGGGCTCAGCCGCTGTCGCCGCTGCGACTAATGTCACCATGATCGCCTGACTTTCGCGGACGTGCACGCCGAGATGCAAACATGAACCCACCTCTCACCTCACGGGCACCCATCTCGCTCATCCACCATGGCAGACACAGTCCAAGAAGAGAACTGTAGCGCTTTCGCGCGGCCACCCCTTCATCGAGTGGCTTTGCCCGCCGCCGTCCCAGACTACCACCTTCAGCGCGCTGCATGCGGCACGCGCGACCGCCCGCCAAGCGGTCACGCATCCGCGTGCATGATGGGTGGCTTGGCGCCACCCGTCGAGCAGTCATACTACAGCTGCAAAACCGAGCAATCTCTGGTCCCATTCTCTGAGCCAGTGTCGTTTCCTTCACTGGCATGCACATATCTGGCTCGACGTTCAGTAGCCCCGTTCCCGCACAAGCGACAGACACGACGCACTCCCAATGGCGCGATTCCCCTTCCCCCACCTGCGTTTCCACCCCCGCATGGCGCATCAGCTCGAGCCAGAAGTCATGCTACTTCTCTGTTGTAGGCAGTGCCGCGTCCTGGTGTCACTGCTGCTGGTGCCGTCGCCACGCTGACAATACTGGTCATCTGGAGCGCCGTGCCAAAGTCACACTGCCCACTTACTTGGAGCACACCCGAGCAAGCGCCCAGACGTGTGGATGCAAGCGCTGCCGCGTATCCCGGCGGATGCACTAGGCGGTGAGCAAAGAGGCAACGTGCCACATGGATAAAGTAAAGTGCTATGTATTCAATGCGCAAGACGGAGCCACTCGTATGTGGTCACCCTCCTCATGCGGACAACCGACCTACAATCTCTTCTCGTCTGCTCCCTTCCCTCGAAATGTCCTCACCCCTGTACTAGCGAGTACCGTACATGTCGGCCGTGAAGAGGTCGTATATGAACGCGGACACTGTCTTGGAGATGCGGCAACCCCCGGGTGGCGGCGACAAACTTGACAGCAGCATCCTGGCCTCCTCCTCCGTCTTGATGCGGCCGTAAGCCGAAGACGACGCGGCGGGCGTTCTGAAGCCGGCCGCCATGATGTAGCCGATGCGGACTTGGCCGATGCCGGGCACAATGCTGAGCTGCAGAGCCCACAGCTGCTGCAGCTTGATCTCGTCGCGCATCTCCTTGATGTTCTTCTCGCACAGGGAGTAGGTGAGGACACCACGCGCTCCCGGGACGGCGCTGTCCTTCAAGCGGTTCTGGTCCACCCAGCCGGCCAAGCCGGTATCAGTGCCCATCCGGCGGCAACAGTGGCGGACGAGAGAGGAGTAGTAGTCAATCGTCCCCCCGACGTCGTCGGTCGTCTTGATGAAGATGTCAGTGCTGACCGACAGCGACGCGAGGAAGTCGTTCACCTCCGCGCGGGTGACTGCATCACCGACAGTGGCATCGTCCACGTTTCCCTCAATGACGAACGTCTGCGAGCGGCGGCCCGACGCCGACATCCAGTACGCCTGGTCGTCAAGCCTCCCGTCGCGCAGCGAAGCCACGAGGTCGTCAGCTGTCTTGCGCTCGACCACGTGGTCGAGAAAAACCTCGGCTCCCGCCGGGGGCGCGTCAGGAATTGCGGCCGCGCCGGCAGCCGTGACCCGTGCGACCAGGATGGCGTCGCCAATCGGGAGTCGGCGCGTGACGACCCGGTTCGCCAAGCCAGGGCTAAGGCGGAGCCTTGTCAGGAAGGCGCGGCGCGACGGGCCGCTGCCGGCCGTCTCCCTGTCATCGACGAGGAGGAAGACCTCGGCGGACATCGGGCCGGATGACGTCGGGGGAAGATGATAGGTCAGCGCCACCGGCGCCGTGGCAAGCGCCATACCGCCAAGAGTTCAACCGGCAACGGCGGCGAGGGGAGAGGCGCTCAGCACGTCTGCCGTTGTCTGCAGGTGCGTGCCGAGAAGGCCTACCACCGAAGGATTAACGTCTGCAGGAACCAGTGCGCCAGCACGGACGCCGGCACGGCTCTCCACCGAGGATTCCACGTCCAGAGCGACCGATGCGGCGGCACCGGCGACAGCGAGCGAGTCGTAAGAGCTAAGGCTCCCCTGCCGGCTCACCTTATCAGCGCCTGTGGCGCAGGAGACGACCGCGGCGGGCGCGTCGCTGTCGTCGTTCACGACGACGTCGGCAGTGGCACCGACTGCGGCCGCCCGCAGCGCTCGACCGCGCTTTTGGCCCTCGGCCAGTCCCCGTAAAACTCCCCCCTCCTCGCTCTCCACCGTTGCCCGTTCTCGGCGCCGCTTGCCGCCGAAACGCCGGCCGCCGCCAGCCGGCCCAGCGGCGCCGTCATTGGCGGCCAGGGAGCGCTCGAGCACGTCCTCCTCAAACTCTGCAACGGGGCGACCGGACGGGTCACGGAGGAACTCGGCCTCGAAGGCAGCCACAACCGTGGCGGCGGGGATCCTCAGGCCGACAAGCCGCTGCACAAGTTGAGCGGAATCAACAGCATGGGGAGCGACCGCCGGAGCACCAGCTCGTGGAGAAGATGATGTGGGAACTGGGGGAGAGGTTCCGGCCGCGCCAACGCCGCTTACATGGCCGACTGGCAGCGCCGGCGCGGGAGGATGGGATGGACGAAGAGAGGATTGCGGAGGACTATGAGATGGCCCACCGGGCGAGACGGCTGGCCGGCCAACGGCCGCACGCCCGGGCATCGCCGCGACGGCGCGGCACGGAACCTAGAAAGGCAGCGAGCCCAACAGGGCGGGGGGCGGGGGGGGGGCAGCGTGGAAGAACGAAGAGATGGCAGAGCGTGAGCCGGCCCCGGTGACGTGCGAAAGCGGGCGGGGGGGGCAAGGAACCACGGAAGGCAGCGGGTCCACCGGAGTGGGGG
>Ga0209093_1001078_pt1 | contig 15387 bp, 7 predicted proteins | sample SidtaG_4_FD_187450 | JGI IMG/M metagenome (GOLD analysis project Ga0209093, IMG submission 187450) | Marine algal microbial communities from Sidmouth, United Kingdom - Sidmouth_Male1 metaG (SPAdes) (version 2) | ecosystem: Host-associated > Algae > Red algae > Unclassified | place: Sidmouth... | reverse complement strand
TTCCCCCCCCCACCGCCGCGCGGCGGCGGCCATGACCGTGGCCAAGCCCGGCGGCAGCGGCGGCGGTCCCAGCTTTACCGACCACGTGCCCGTCACGCAAAAGCCCGCGTCGCTCGTCCGCGACGACGATGCCGGCGCCGCCGACGGCGGCACGATGCGGGAGCGCTTTGAGACGATGATCCGCGCCGCCCAAGACCGCATCTGCGCCGCCGTCGAGGCGCTCGACGGCACCGGCACCTTTCACGAGGACGCGTGGGTGCGCGAAAACGGGGGTGGGGGCATCTCGCGCGTCATCCAAAACGGGTCGGTGTTTGAAAAGGCGGGCGTCAACGTGTCGGTCGTGTACGGCACGATGCCGCCCGAGGCGGTCAAGTCCGCCTCGGCCCGCGGCGTGACGCGGGATGTCGGCTACAAGCCGGGGGAGCCGGTGCCCTTTTTTGCCGCGGGCATCTCGTCGGTGATGCACCCGCACAACCCCATGGCGCCGACGATGCACTTTAACTACCGCTACTTTGAGACGGACCGCGGGCTGTGGTGGTTTGGCGGCGGCACCGACTTGACGCCCGCGTACCTGTTTGAGGAGGACGCGGCGCACTTTCACGGCACCCTCAAGGCCGCCGCCGACGGCCACGACGCGGACTACTACCCCAAGTTTAAAAAGTGGTGCGACGAGTACTTTTACATTCCCCACCGGGGGGAGCGGCGGGGGATTGGCGGCATCTTTTTTGACGACCTCAATGACCGGCCGGCCGACGAGATCTTTGCCTTTTCCTCGGCCATGACGGAGGCGGTCGTGCCCGCCTACCTGCCGCTGGTGATCAAGCGCAAGGACGCGCCGTTTACAGAGGCGCAGCGGGAGTGGCAGCAGATGCGCCGTGGTCGGTACGTCGAGTACAACTTGACGCAGGACCGGGGGACGATTTTCGGGCTCAAGACGGGCGGCCGCATTGAGAGCATCCTCATGTCCTTGCCCTTGACCGCCCGGTGGCAGTATGACCACCACCCGGCGCCGGGGTCGTGGGAGGAGAAGACGCTCGAGGCGATGATCAACCCGCCAGAGTGGGTGTGAGGCGGGGTGGTGGGTGCGTGTCGATGCGCCGTTTTGTTTTGTGTGTGTGTGTTTCTTTTTTGTACTCGGGTTGTTTTTTTGATGCGGGTGGGGGCTCAGGCAGTGTCCTTCAACCTATACAGGTGGCGGCGGTTCTTTCCTTTTCGCGTCTCTTTGTTTAGGGTGTGCCCACAACATGGTGTGCTTCCCTGGCGGCTTGTGCATTTGCGCCATCGTCAGAGCGCCAGACTGTGTGTTACCAGACTTGGACCAATGACGGTGGGTGCAGGGTTCTTTCAAGCGCCCCTTCGTTACTAAATAGAGCGGGGTTTGCGCAGACGCAGGCAACTCTGGAGGTGCCCTTGGCACCGACAGTACAGGTGCATGGGATTTGTAGGTCGTCCCCTCCTCCTGAAACTGCAGGTTCTTGACGCAGAGGCCCTCGAATCCTTGGCCATCGTACGGACGATAGCGCACCGTACCACCAACTGCTCTTCTCTCACGAGTGGCCAAGAGATGATGCATCTTGCCCTTTCGTTCTGATGCAGTTCGACCACAAAAAAAAAACAGCGACACGAAATCAGAGTAGCGGCAACAGCGAGAGCAAACAAACACAAGAACAAGAAAAACGACGGCCCAATCCCACCGCACCCGCCCCGCCTCAGGCGTTGAGGAAGATAGTCTTGGGCACAACGGCCGTCGGCGTCTTGGTCTCAATCACCTCGTCGATGAGCCCGTACGTCACCGCCTCCGCCGGCGTCATAAAATAGTCTCTGTCCGTGTCGGCGGTAACCTTGTCGATGGACTGGCCCGTCTGCTGCGCCATGTACCCGTTCATCAGCTCCCGAATCCACACAATCTCCCCCGCTTGGATGGCCAGGTCTGCCGCCTGCCCCTGCGCCCCGCCGCTCGGCTGGTGGATCATGATGCGCGCGTTGGGCAGGCTCTTGCGTTTGCCCTTGGCGCCCGCCGACAGGAGGAAGGCGCCCATGGAGGCAGCCGTCCCGAAACAAATGGTGCGGATGTCGCACGGGATGAACTGCATGGTGTCATAGATGGCGAGGCCGGCCGTGACAGACCCGCCAGGCGAGTTGATGTAGATGGTAATGTCCTTTTCGGGGTCCTCGGCGGCGAGGAAGAGCAGCTGCGCGACCAGCTGGTTGGCCACATCATCATCCACGGCGCTGCCGAGGAGGAGGATGCGGTCCTGCGCCAGCCGCGAGTAGATGTCCATTGTCGAGTCCCCAACCGCCACCGTTGGCGTCGGGCGGGGGGGGGACTTGTCAGGGCCGCCGGGGGGGGGGGCCATCATCGTGGCCGACGGCCGGGGGGAGGCCGCCCGCCGATAGGGCCGCGGCGTCGTCGGGGTCGCCGCACTGCGGGAGCGAGTCGTTGCGGGCAGGGCGTACGCGGTGGGCGCGCCGACAGCGCGGCCGGCCCAGGTGCCGAGGCTGCCCACAAAGGCGGCCATCTTAATGCTCTCAGGGGGGGAGGAGGGCTGCGGCTCTCTGCGGAGAATGAGGGATAGACGGAGAAGCACAGGAAGAAGAACGGGAAGAAGTGAAGGAGAGAACGAGCGATAGGTTCGGTAAACGTGAGGAGAGAAGAAGCGACTCGTCCGGGGGAAGCGACGACCGCAGCTGGCAGTGTCCGGGGGATGCCAGCGCGGGGGATCCACTCACACCAGACCCGTGCAGCGGCTCTGCACCTTGACCACCGCGGACAATGGAAGCATAGCTCGTGGGGAATTGGTGACACACCAGCAAAAGTACGACTTCACAATAGTAAATGTAACTGTCCGGCCTTGATCCGCACGATGCCACGTGGTGTTCAGAGAGTATCGACTGAAGGCCATCCACCGGGTATTTTGTCGTCGCTGCGGCCGCCGTCGCAGAGCCCGTACCGACATGATGGCACTGCGGCGGTCCGCGCGCATACCATGACACCCCCACCCTCCCCACAGCCATCGGCGTACCCCGCCAATGGCACCTCCCCGCTGCTGACGGTCACGCCCGACAATGACTACCGCTGGCACTCACTGTCGGACAATACCCTCTCCGGCGTGACGCCAGCCGCCCTGGCGGCGATCCTCGCCACCCACTGGGCAGACGTGGAGCTCCTCCACCCCGGCGTGGTGGCGCGGCTGCTCTTCCTCGCCGCCATTTCGGTTCTCAACGGCGTCTTTGCGGCGGTCGATTGGCTGCTCCACCGGCGTGCGGTGGCGGCGACGCCGCTGTGCCCGTCGCCCATCTTTGTCATTGGGCTCCCGCGGTCGGGCACGACCGTCTTGCACAACTTGCTGGCGGCGGACCCGCGGTTGGTGACGCCCGACACCTTCCAAGTCGGCTTTCCGTCGTGCTTTCTGAGCCTCCGTGGCTTGGAAACGGTGCTGCTGCGGGGGGTGTTGAGCCCGACGCGGTCGATGGACAACATCGCGCTCGACTGGACGTGTACGTAGAGAGGTGTCGGTCGTGAGGGTGGCTGTACATGAGTGTGTTGCTTCATGCTCCTTACGTCGGCACATGCAATTGCAGGCATTGTTGAACTGCTTTGCTCGGGTGGGCAACCACCAACTTGAGTGGCGCCGTCCCCGGCTGTTGGCAGCCGAGCGCTGTGACTGTACCTGCTTTTTCCGCGTGCCATGCGAGGCGTTTTGATGCAGGAAACTGACTGGTTGTCTGAGATGCCCCTTGCATTGTGCCGCTTTTGCCGTGCCGTGCCCGCCCCCCTTGCGCCCTCCACCATTGGCACCGTCCCGTCCCCTACCCCCGGTCCCCTCCCCTTGTCGCCACCGCCACCTGCAGCCCCCTGCGAGGATGAAATTGCCACGTGCGTCCTTTCCCACGGGGCGTCCCCCTACATGGCACTCGCCTTCCTCCGCCGCTTCCGCACCTTCCTCCCCTACCAAACATTTGACGGCGCCGCCGGCGCGGCCGCTTTTCCCCGCTGGCGAGACGCCTTCACTCACTTTTGTCGCAAGGTGCTTTATGACGCGGCCCGGCGAGCGCCGGCGGGCACCCCCCCCCGGCGGTTGCTCCTCAAGTCCCCCGTACACACTGCCCGCATGGCGCTGCTGCTCCGTCTCTTCCCCGGTGCCCGCTTTGTCTACGTCCACCGCCACCCGCACACCGTCTTTCAAAGCTCCATCGCGCTCGTCACCCGCCAATTCCCCCACGTCGGCCTGGCGGGGTGGTCGGCCGCCGACGCGGCGGCCTACATCCTCAACCTCAACGCGGCGACGATGGCGGCGTACTTGGCCGACCGCCCGGCGGTCGCGGCGGTGCCGGGGCGGCTCGTCGAGGTGGCCTTTGACGACCTCGTGACCGACCCGGCGGGCGCCCTCGCGGTCGTGTACAAGGGGCTCGGCCTGGAGGGGCTCAACGCCCTCCGAGGCGTCCATGCGCGCGCCGCGGCGGACGTGGCCGCCTATCAGGCGGGTGGCAAGATGAACGTACACCCACCACTATCGGCGGCGGCGGTTGCCGCCGTCAACACCGCGTGGCGCGACCAGTTTGAAGTGTTCGGATACATGGTGAAGCCCCCCGCGCCAAAGAAGGTGGGGGGGGGGTGGGCAGCCGTCCCGCGCTGACGGGACGCTGTGGTTTGGGACCACGCCGACGGCGGGGTGCTCAACGCGGGGGTCCCCTGTGGTGGGCGCCCGCCGCGCTGGCATCCGCGGCAGGCTTGTGCCCTGCGCGCCGTTGCCTGCCCGTTGCGTGCACCTGCCGGTTGTGCTCGAGGCGTAGTTGGGGAGCCGGGAAAGTGGCCAAGCAAGGCCGTCAGTCTGCTGTGGCGGTACACGCCCGCTCGTTGATTCGATTGGGGGCCTGCCGCGGTTCGTTGCCGCGTGCGGAGGGTCAAAAACTGCGGCGCGGGCACCAGCTCCCCCCCATGCCCGCGCTGGCGTGCCGCACGGCGGTCGCGTGCGTGCGGTTGCCGCGGACTTTGCCCGCGGGACCCGACGCACGCCCGATCGGGTGCGTCGGCGGGGGTCCCCACCGTGGGCATCCCCACGCAACGGCCGAGTGCGTTGGGGTCACCCCAACGCACCCGGCTGTTGCGCTGGTGGAAAGTGGGCAAGCGGGAGGGGGAGTGAGACTGTCTCACTCCCCCTCCCGCTTGCCCACTTGGTGAGATGGTCTCACTCCCCCTCCCGCTTGCCCACTTTCCACCAGAGGCAGTGGCGGCGGCGACACACGGGCGATCGCCACGCGTCTGCTGCGGTGCGCGACGCAACCGCCGCCACCGTGGCGGTGCGGCCGCGATTTGCTTGCGCTGGTGCCACCGCCGCACCCGGTGGTGCCTGAGGGGTGCGGAGGGGCCCCAACCACCGTCCGCGGTGCGTTGCGCTCGTCTGTCGTGGGAGCGACCGCCAACCTACACTCTCGAATGGTGGCGCAATCTCGGGAGTGGGTCCTCCCCGGCCTCCTTCCCCTCCTGGGCTCTCGTGGCTGTTGTCTCGCCTCATCTCGCCAGTGTGCCACGCCTCCACAGCTGGTACCGTATGGAGTGGCCACCTGCGGCCGCTCCAGGCCTCTGTTTAAGAAAAGGACCAGGCGCGTCGCCGAGGGACAACAGGGCAATTAGAGCTGAAAAAAAAGCAGGCAGGGGACGGTGTGGAGAGGACTCCCAGTGGGAGGGTGGGGCTGTAGAGACGATCCCACTGTGTGCGCGGGCGTCATCCTCCGCGGGCGACTGCGCTATCGTCTTCCGTGGAATACTCCGCGCGCCGACGAGCCGTTGCGTGGGTGATCTGTGTTTCAAACGAGACTCGGACCGTGCCTCGCATTTGTCTCTCCTTCCGGTGCAACCCTCTCTCCCCCTCCTTGTGCCGCTTGCCCGGCGCCCAGCTGCAGCAGCGCTGCCAGTGGTCCCCCCGCCCCGCGAGTTGTGATGTGGCAGAGCCTGCAATGCGTGCGTCCCACAATCACCTGTCTCCGCGTGTGAGTGTACGCCGCCGCCATACATCAAGACTTATGGCAGGCGGAACAGGATGAAGGGGGGTGTAGTAGCCGCCGGTATTGCTTCACAAGGTGCCGGGGCCGTCCACTCTCATCAGATACGAACCAATGCATGAAAATCCGCAACTGTTGGCAGACTTTTACCCCAGTGGTACGACCCCATACCATCACGGAGCGTCGTCGACTGCTGCCGTGTCGACCAACACGACCGTCGCCAAAACCGGCATTGCGCATGGCGGTCTCAATGGCGACGGTCAATGCCCGATGCGTCGCGTTGCCGCACCCTGCTAGCGGTAGGGTATGCTCGTCGTGGGTCTCGTGTGGGATGTCCAGATCTCGTGGCCGCATGCAAGCGAAAGACCGGGACTCTGCTGTCGACTGAGAGCGCGGTCAGTGAGGGGGACGTGTTGCCACCCGGCAGCGTCGCCTCGGGCTCCCGGTTCCTTCCCCGACTCATCACTAGCGATGCACTCGCCTACTTCCATGTACCCTCATACAGTTGTTGCACAGGCCGACTGTTGTCCCGTGCCGCACCGTTCACGAAGGCGCCCTCCACAGGAACTGCCCTGGGATGGACAACACGCTGGTAAAGCTGCCACGCAGCAACATGCTTTGGCACAAGGGCACGGTGACACAGGTAGACTACAGCTGCGCTGTGCTGCGTCCCATTCAGCCCACTTCCGGGAAGTCAGAGAGGGGAAGGGCGTGCGCAGAAATGGGGAGGGCCCGAAAAGCCACACGACTGCCCTGCTGACTGTGCTGTGAGCCGAGCGACAGAACCCCGTGGATATAGAGCCTGCGCGGGACTGGCCCAGACCGCTGGTTGCGGTGCGTGCCACATATTGGGCAGCCACACGATCAGAGTACCTGCCCATCCACGTCTGGAGTCAGATACCCTCGTCGCCAAGGCGTGGCCCGTGCTCACCACCAGAGGCTAGCGTGCCGCACTCATGCAGCGACGAGTCCTGGCACGGTCGTGCCGGTGTAGTCAGGTGGCCTATTCAGACCTGGTGGCGAATCAGCTCATCTTCATATATGGCCGACGAGTCTCGTGGCAGTACTTGAACTCATGCATGGCCGCGGCGACACCATCGAGGTTTGCTGCAAAAAAGATGAGCTTCCGTACCATTCAATGTTTCCATGTTGCCGGGAAGACCCCCCTGCAGCAGTCCATCGTCTTCTTTGGGAACAGATACCATTAGATCTCGATTTCCGATTGTCGACAATCGACTCCGATACAATATCATGGAGTCATCTGACAGACTGTCTTCACCGGAAGCGACCGGATCGGAGCCCAAACCAAGCCGAAATCGAGCAGCCACCCACAATAGCAATAGCTGAAATGGATAAGGCGACCAGGGGCGGATTTTGATAATGAAACAGCTGATCCCGGAATGCACCTGGCAGGGGCAGGTCTGTTCGCAGTCCGAGTTCTTCCAGGTTTGGATATGGCGAGTACGCGGCACCACACGACCACATACTTGTATGAGGCACGTTTTCATGCCGTACAGATTGCACTCTGTGAAGAAAAGAAGCACAAGTGCCGATAGGCGGTTCAACAGGAAGCGACCAATCTATACAGAAACGGCCACCCGCCTACCGAATGACGTCGCACGCTCACACTGCCCATCGCGCCCGCCCACCCCGCCCACACCATCCACCTTGCCCGTCTTCCAGGACCCGGTCACAGATGCGGTCGGATGAGTGTGCTGGGAGACCGGCAAACCATACAACAAGGGTAGCAACCACGAGGTAGGGCAGTACAACGCTCCTCACAAGGTTCAGCTCTTTCGCTGTTGGTCCGTACCCCGTCTCTATGGAGGAGAGGCGGACATTGTACCACTTCGAGATGGTTCGCATTGCGTAGGACAAAAGAAGCGAGGTACACATGGTCTTGTCTCTCACTGTTCTTGCTTTGTTGTTTCCCTCAGACACAGCGACCGCCACATCGTCTGGTACTGAGTCGCGTCTGGTATGCCACGAGTGACTGCCATGAAGCTCAGTTGGAAGTAGGTAGCTGTACTGAAACTCAAAGGTCGGATGGGCAGCTCGTGGCCATTCGGATGCGACAGCTGCAGCATGCGCAGCGGTGTGAGCGCGCAGCGTCAGCGACCGATCTCACCGCGTGCTGTTCGTTCCCATCGGGACATGCCACTATTGTCTGGCGCCCCTTCGGAGCTGTTCGTGCAGCCTAGGTGAACACAGTACGTCCAGAAAGTAAAGTACGCAAGACAAGAGTAGCCAACAGGGAGACAGCGCGGATGAGCGCCCCGAGGACTCAACAAGGGGAGGGGCTGGGATCCGACCAGCCGCTGCGCGGCAAGCCCGGGATGTCGCTGATCGAACTCTTGTTCGATACAGAATTAGGACTATCGTCCAGTTGGCCCATGATGTCGCAGTTTGAGTATTGTTCAACTTTCAGAACTTGAGTATACCTAGAAAAAGAATATGTCCCTTGTCCGGCATCGGGTTCGGCCGCCGGCACTCGGTTCGCCCACTGTCTGGCACCGGACTCCGCCAACCGCGGTGGGCCACACACACTGCTGGCTTGCAAAGATCTGGTTCACAACTAGAGGTAGACGCTCCTCGGCGCCACCCTGAGCGCACAGCCAGCGTGTCGCAGTGTCCACGGTACGTTAGGCCGTGGCAGTCGCGGCTAGCCGAACCACGTCGCTACCTGTGCCGTACACTTCAGCAGTGTCACTCGTGCCCGGCGCCCGCAGTTCGACCTGTACTGGCAGCTCTGTCTCTCGCCGTGTGGTGTGCGGACTTTGGCACAGCACCGGCCCATAACATTACGTCGAGGGCGCGCCCATCGCGCTATGCGCACCTGCTGGGCCATTTTATCTCACCGGGTTGTGCTTTTGTCGCAACACACAACTGTACGTCGGGCGTCTTGCCAGCAGGTCGTGGAACATGGCGTCAGTGTTCTTCTTGCCATCCGCACATATTGACACACGAGGCCAGGGCCAGTCAGCTGAAACGAACGGTGCCAACTAGACGAAGGCAGCTGCAGTGCCACGGCTCTCGGACAACATTTCTTTTCGGGGGGGGGAGGGAGAGTCGGTGAGCGTTCCGTCTTTCCTTGCAGGCCAGGCACCTTGGCCGCCACCTGCAGGGCAACGGGAGAACGGATGCAAGCCGGTGAATGAGATTCGATCCAGTCATACTTGAGAAACGGCCACCGGGAAGGCCCAGCATGGAGATTGAACCAACCAACGGCAATGTACCAGGTGGAGTCACCGGGGCCTGTACAACAGGTGTTGACGGAGGCCTCCCCCGGCACTGGACCTCCACCGTGGCACCTGCCCTCCAACTGTCTCGCACAATGCGAGCGAACCGGTCTGGCTGGCGCCTGAGTGACGACTGACAGAGGGCCAAACAAACGAGTGACGCCCCCTATCGGTGACAGTCAACGCCATCCAGTCGAGCAACGCAGGCATACCATTGGTGGTTACGTTGGGGTCCGTGCTGGTCTCGAGTGTTGTTCTGTCTGCCAGTCCTCAGCGCTTTCAATTTAGCCATCTGAGCGCGCGCCGCTTTGCGCGCCCGGCTGGCCATCCGCCCCTCCCGAGGAGGCAGCTGCTCACCGGCCATATTCGGCGCTCGACTGCATGCCACCGGTCGCTGAGGAAGGCGGCGGATCGAGTGCATCGTCGGTGGTTGGTACCACCCAGACGGAAGACAAACGAAACGTACGAAGACCAAACGCGCGCTTTCGTACGATCTTCGTCTGTCGTTCGTTTGTCTTTCGTTCGGCAAACGTTGTCGTTTCGAATATCGCTTTCGTAAGCTTGTCGTCACGCAGCTGCAGCTGCAGTAGCACGTGACAAGCAAATCAAGGCCTGTGAGACGTCGACCGCTCGTGGCGTCTCCAGCAGAGCCCTTGATTGGCTCTTACTGGGCGCTGCTGACGCCTTCCCGTTGTCCATGGCAGCGACCTGAAAAAGAAATTGTCGATCACCAGCGCTACTTCATTGACCTGACCTGGCTGATGGCTGCTCTCGCGGCCCCCGGGACCACCTGAACATCTCAATAATTAAGTACACTGATGCTTCTGTCGGGACCCTTTCTTGAGGCTGTTGAGGTAGGCCTCGGGGCTACTCCTGTTCAAACATTTGAAGACACCAGCAGTGTAGACAATCGGAGAGGCCCGCCAGGCTTGAGTGGAACCTGGGAGACTACTCCCCTTTCTCTCGAAGTGAGGCCTTCCCTCTCCTCGTCTTCCGACGCGCAGGTGTAGTGTACCGCTCTCCGTTTTGACATCGTCTCTTCAGTCCCCACCCCGCTGCAACGCTCCGTCTTGTCCCTCTCTCGTCTTCCCGCCGCCGTGGCCACCTCCTCTCTCTGCACACCATTGTACGATTTACCCCGTACCTCACCATTCGTACTGCTGCAAGTGTTTCTTACTCCATTGCCTCCCGCACCTCTGACCTGCCGCACCTCCTCAACCTCTTGCGCACCGACCGTGCCCCCCCCATCTCTTTCGTCGTGACCGACGTGGTTGTGTTCGGTGCCGGCCACGACGGTTGATGTTAAGGCAGTTTGACGTGGGGAGGAGCAGGAGGGATTTGGGGGAGAGTGTGTGCGTTTGGCCCGTGAGGTTGGGGGTGGGGCGCAGTGCCATGTTGACCCGGCTTGGCACGGGAGCAGATACGTGGGGGACGAGGTGGCGGGGCTTTGTCGCCCGTTCCCTGTGAGGGTGGGCACTGTAGGTATGGAGAGGGTAGGAGGCAGGTGGCGTCATGTGGGTGTGTGGGGGAAAGCGACGGCGAACAGGGGCAGGCTGGTCCCATTAAGCTTAGTACAGCTCACTAGTAGCTTTTGACCGTTAGTGGGAACGTACTGGGCAATCAAAAAAATTCTTACTTCCGATGTTCGAAGTACGCCCCTCACTGCCAGCATCTTGTTCAGAAGGCTTTGTCAGTGGGGTCACCGAGCACAAACGTTTCCCTTACGAATGACAGACGAGGCACAAACGAAAATGCACCCTTACGAACGGGCAGACGAATGGGTATTCGTTTGACCATCGTTTGACAGACGAAGACCTTACGAATCCGGCATTCGTCTGAGGGGTACCATGTACAGACGATCTCCCCGCGCAGGCCAGCACCGAGACCCGGAGCCCCGTTGAGCGCGGCCTCCTCGAGAACAGCGGCTCGGGCCTCGTGCTGAATCGGCTCGGGTAGAGTCGCGGATCCCACGTGGCCTCCTGCGGAGCTATTGCCGTATGGCTGGCCAGCCGCAACCTACCCGCTCCCTGGCTTGCTGTTGTCCTCGTTGTGCGCGTTGAGTCGGGCTCTCCTCGCCCCTCGCGCAGCCCCGTCATACGAATCGAATCAGGGAGAGGCCAGAGTGTTGGGGTGTAGCTGGCGGGGGGGGGAGCTTCAAATTTACGCTGGCACCAGCAGCAGCAGTCCCAGCGCCTGCCAGAGGAGGTTTTCCGACAGCGCGGGCCGCCAGACCCCCCCCCTGTCGGCCTGTCAAGAGGGCTCCGCGTCGAGCAGCCCCTCCACGCCCCCACTACGGGACTCTACGGCCACTTCCCGTTGAGCTGGCCTCAGCGTGGCGCGCCCCCCGGGCGCGCGCTGTCACGTTCTGGCGAGGGGGGCGCCCTGCTCTGGTCGCGCGAGGCGTGGCAGGCGAGACACTTTGCCACCCCGTGAGGGGTCCATGAGGAGGGGGCTGCCTTTTGAACTCGACGGCCACGCTGTCCGCGACATACGCCTTCGTGCCCCGGCCAAGCTCTCAGCGGGCAACAGGGGGCGTGCGCTGGAAGCGTGGGCGCCTAATCCCCTCCCCACCCCCACAAAATGGGCTGACTGGGAGGTGCGAGCCAACGCCAACACCACTGCCTGTGCGCTGCCACCCCACACGATGGGAGCCGCATCAGGATGGGTGTCGAAGGCTTGCCATGCTCCCCCCCCCGCCTCCACTGACCTCCACAGAGGCGACCCGCACACGAGGTTGACGCGCCACGGAGGCGGGTAGACCACATCCAATTGTGGTTCTGTTCCCCGGCCTGGCCGTTTCCCAGAGCCGGCGTGGTTCCGCCCCATGGCGGGGTTTGCGCTGGGGCCGGGCGCGAGTGTCGTGTGGGAGGCCTCGACGCACCCACCAGGCGCGCTGCGACATGCGTTTCGCACCCCTGCGCACCGGACGCCCTGGAGGGGGGGGGGACCACCACCACCGCTGCCCCAGTTGCCCGCCCGCCCGCCCCTCCCAGATTGTCGCCACAGCACATAAGCGCAAGGAAGTCCCGGCAGAGCACTGTCACCTGCCATCCCCGTTTCCACGCGCCAGCCGACTGCCCGACTCCGCTTTTTTCCCGAGGTCGCCACCACCACGCGTGGACACCATCGTCTTGCTCCCCGCCTCCACCGCTGCTGCGCCCCGCCTCCCTGGTGAACGCGCCAGCAAGCGCCGCTACGCTCCGCAGGCCTATTGGCGGCCCCCACTACCCGTCGCTGCTCTTCGCCCATGGTCAATACACCCCCTGTGCGAGCAACCGACGTCCGTCCAGCCATGTCGACCCCACCGCTGGCTGCGGACCTGGGCCGCTCTCCCCTCTCTACTTTGTCACCGACATGCCCCGACGCGCATCTGTCGTTGGCATTGACCGAGTCGCTGGCCGCAGGGGTGCCACCCGTGTCGCCTGCCACGCCCCCCTCCACGCTGTCAGCATCGCGGGCCCCTATGGCGGCCAAGCGCCCGCGGCATGGCGCGCCGTCACTTGCCATCCGTCCTCCGCTGGGCGTGGCAACCGGTCGCACCACGACGGGCAAGACGACCCGCCGCCGCCGGCCTGCTGCCAATTTGGGCGGCCGTCCCGGCCGTCTCCCCACCGCGCGGCGGCTGTGGGGGCCTGGCGGAATGGCACCCGACCCGTCCAAGGCGCTTTGCTATTGGGAGGACCCCCCCCTGGGCGTTGGGGCCGGCCCCGCCGACGGCAGTGACGGTCACGGCGGCGTCGGCAGCGGAGCCGGTGAACTGCAAAGCGACAGCGCGGCGGCCGAGGCAATGGACAATGCGACGGCGGCCATGGCGGCTGAGACGTCGGCTGCGTTCAAGGCGCGCTGGGGTTTTGACATTGCCCAAGGACGACCCGTCTCCGACGAGGGAAAGTCGGGCTGGACGTGGAGTATAGTGCAAGCGTGACGCATGGGCTGGGGCATCCGCAGCCGCAGCTGCCAGACGGTCCGAGGTTGGGGACCATCTCCGAGGTCGCCAGTGTGAATCTTGATGGGCGACGATTGACTATTGGTTGTTGGCAGACGATGGCCGCAAGTGTGTACAAAAAAAGCTTTGCTTCTTCAGCTACCACCGTGGCCTTGCACGCGGTGTGCAAAACATCAGTGTGGTTGGCATACGGCATCACCTTGTTTGACTTCGTCGTTTACGACGGTCGGGCTTGCTCGGGACAGCACCGGCCACACCGGTTGGGATACGGCAGTATGATCCCCGCCGACGAAGGTACACGGGGAGGCTCCTGGCTGCCGGTCTCTGTTGGTGCACGTCGTGTGAAGTGTCTTTGGGTGGGTGCAAGCGGGTGCAATCGGAGCTCCTGCATCGCCGAGACACCAAACGACGTCTGGCTGTTGTCTCGTCGCCGGATCCTTGGTCGGGGTCGGGAGCTTTCACCGTGGGCACCTGCCAAGCGCCGCCACGCGAGTGTGGGCGCTCTGTCCCTCTCCGCATAGGCATTCGCACCCGGCCATAGCCACCCGGTCGTCCATGCCACACGCCACGTCCCGGTGCTGCACCAACCAATGCGGGCCGTTGGGGTTCGCTGATGCGCCCCCGCACCCCGTCGGGAAGTGCCGTCACGCCCATAGAGGCGTGCTCGGGAACAAGCGTGCTAGACGCCGTTGAGCCATGGGACTGCGCGGAGAGCAAAAAGACAAAAAGACGTAGTCAGTTGGTGAGGGCCAGATCCGCTTGCTGCCGACGCGGCCGACCCGCACCCGAAGCTGTTGCATGCTGCACCGCACGACTCTCTTTGGACCGACCGACGCGCGGGCGCTGCACGCGGCGCCACCCACGCGCAGCAGACGGGAATGGCAGCGTGCCGACACGGCCCCGAGTGGGGCGCGACCCTATCGACCGGGGCCACTCCCGGCCGCGTCCCCAGTCTGCGTCCCGCCGCAGACGACCACTGGCGGGGGGCCCACCACCGCCCGCCGGCCGGTCAATGGTGCGCCGCCCGCGCGGCGGGCCGCCCCCACGTCCCCGGCGGGCCCACGCGCGACGGTGGCCGGCCGCCCGACGCGGACGCCCCGCGGCAGCGGCGGCGGCGCCGTCGCGCCGGCCACGGCGGCCGCGACCGCCGCCGACGCCATACGGCACCGCGACCGCGGCCGCGCGCGGCGCCGTCGCCGCCGCCCGCCTCTGCCGCCGCCGCCGCGCGGCGCCGCCGCCGCCGCCGCAGCGGCCGCCACCGCCGCGGCGCCGGCCGTGTCGGCGACAACAACCCCCGGCGCCGCAACGGCGGCGGCGCCGGCGGCGCCGGCGGCGCCGGCGGCATCGCCCGCCCGCATACACACACGGTGGCGCCGCCCACCCACGGCGCCCACCGCACCGCACGCCACGCGACGCGGCGGCTGCCGGCCGCCACACCCACGCCGCGGCGCGGCAGACACGCCGCCGCCCGCCACCCCAGCCGGCCCTGGCGCGGCGCGTCGCGCCCGCCCCCACCCGCGCCGCGTCGCCCGTCGCCGACGCAAGCGGCGGCGGGCGGCGGGCGGCGGGCGACGGCGGCGGCGGCGGTGCCACGCCGCGCACCGCCGACACTGGCGGCACGCCCGCCGCCACCCCACTCCGCGGCGGCCGCCGACCGCGGCGGCCGCGGCGGCCGTTGCGGCACGGCTGGCGGCGCGGGGCGGGCGGCGCGACCCCCCCCCCGCACGGCGGCGCGCGCCGCACGTGTGACGCTGGGGGGGCGACGCGCCCGACGGGCGGCGCCGCACGGGCGGGCGGCGGCGGCGGCGGCGGCGGCGGCGGCGGCGGCACCGCCGTCGGCCGCCGCGCGCGCCCCCTGCGTGTCGCCGCGGCGGGCGGGGCGGCGCGCCCCCGTGCCAGCGGCGGCGCCGCCGCCGCCACCCCCCGCCGCCGCCGTGCCGGCCCTGGCGGCGGCGGCAACGGCGGCGGCGGCGACCCACGGCCGTCGCCGCCGCCCCGTCGGCACGACGACGGCGGCGCCCGCCGACCGCCGCCGCCGCCACCGTCGACGGCGGCGCCGACCGCGCGCCGCGCGCCGCCGCCGCCGCCGCCGTCGCCGCCGCCGCGGCGGCGGCCGCAACGCCGGCGGCGGCGCCCGCCGCCGCCGAGGGGCGGCGCCACCCCCCGGGCGCCGCCGGCGCACTCCCCCCCCCCCCCCCC
>Ga0209093_1001077_pt1 | contig 15387 bp, 9 predicted proteins | sample SidtaG_4_FD_187450 | JGI IMG/M metagenome (GOLD analysis project Ga0209093, IMG submission 187450) | Marine algal microbial communities from Sidmouth, United Kingdom - Sidmouth_Male1 metaG (SPAdes) (version 2) | ecosystem: Host-associated > Algae > Red algae > Unclassified | place: Sidmouth... | reverse complement strand
CCCCCCCCCTCGCGTGGCACCCTCCCGCTCCGCTGGCGTGCACGGCTGTGTACGCCGTCACCGTGCACCAACCGTCGGTTGCATCCCTCGCTGCCGTGTTCCGGCACCGACCCCGCGACCCCGCCTTAGTGATCCTGTTGGTCATGGACGATGACCAAGTACGTTCCGTGTGTGCTGCATTCCGCGGGGAGATGTGCTCATGTGCATGCGCACGCAATTGGAGGTGGGCGTTCATGGATGCTGGCGCCTCGTGTCTTTTACTGTAGCCATCATTGAGGTCCAACGCTAACGTGGACGTGGTATGTTTTTGTTTGTTCTTGTCGAGTTGATGTGATCTCCGGGTGGTGTCTACTACGAATCTTGAGGAAGAGAAGACCAACAGACGGCGGCAAGGACGACGGCCAAGCCACGGAGACTGTGATTGAGGAAGGCGTCGCCAACAAGGGCGTGGACGGCGACGCGTCCAAGCCCAAGGCAAGCAAGGGCATCACCACCGCAGTCGTTGGGGAACCGACATCAGATGCAGCCACCAACGCAGGCGCCGCGACTAGCGCTGCAAGGGGCGCGGCCGCGTCCGTCGTCGTCCCTACCACCGCTAACGATGCGACCGACGTGCCCCCGGCCACCGGCACACTCGCTTGTGAGACTGCCCCGACGGTCAAGGCCGGCGTGGAGATCAACCCTCGGCTTGGAGACGCCAGTCCGGTCAACGCATCGGACGAGACCAAGTCGGCACCTGTGGAAGAAGGCGGTACCGATCCCCCCCGTGGACGTTATCGCGGGCGAGAGAAGGAGCCCGACCGTGACTTCGTGCAGTTCTTCCGGGACCTCGACATCACCGACAAAAACAAGATCCCCTTCCTCGCCGGTTTGCTGCGGAACTTCCTGGATGCTGCCGCCAAGCTCGATGCTCACCTCGTTGTCTACTCAGCCTCGGTGCACGCTGCGGTCAGCCGCATGGTCCCGCCGGCCAGCCCGTATGAGTTACCGCACCATCTTTGGATCCGCGTGCACGACCGGCTCGGCTTCTTTCACGACCTCGACAAGCACGCCCAACGGCTGGTCAACATTGGGTTGTCGTACGCCTACCGGCACATGGAGATTGATGCGCTGGCGGTCTCAAACGCAAAAGTTCTCAAGGACATTTCGCGGCAGACGGGGGTCGTTGTCGGCGACACCGTGTGCGAAGACGCCGGGCGCATTGAGACGGACAAACTCACTGTCTACGACGCGGGCTCGGTGGTGGCAGGTACTCAAGGCGACCGCGCGGCTGCAGCGGACGGATGCGTCGATCATGTTGCTCGGGGCGGACATGCTCATCCAAGAGAGGCTACTCACATGCCAAACCAACCCCCGCTACGCCCTACTCGTGGGAACGATGCTGGTGCCTTGGACGCCGACAGCTCGGATTCAGTGGGTGAGCACGACGGCTCAGATGCGCCGCCGTTGGACCACGTGGCAGCAGACTGCAGGCGTTCTTCCGCTCCTCTTGGCGAAGCGGCCTCTCGCGGTGGCGACGTACCCACCGCGGCTCGTCAAGTCCTCCAAGCGGAAGCGCGGCCTGTTTTTGCTCGTCAGCCCGTCCTCACGCCCGATGGATCGGCGCTCGCCGTGGTGAATGGGGCGCTGTCGTCAATGGGTGGACGTGTGGATGCCGAGGATGCTTGCCGAGAGATCTTCGTCAACAGCATCAAGCTGTTTGTCGGCAACCATGAGTGCGCCAAGCAAGGCGCGGCCCCTTATACTTCGGAGCGATGCTGGAGCGTCTTGGCGCAGATCACATCGGTTTGGTGGCCGAAGTGGGAGGCGGCGACCGGCAGAGCCAAGCCGGTGCCTGGGACGGTGGCATTCATTCGCTCTTCGGGGCGTTTGGCGGCGGCGTCGCGATGGTGTTACAAGGTGAAGATCGCCAGTGTGCATGAGGCCCTCAAGACCTTGTCGGCTCCCGCTGCAAGATGTCTCCAACACCCTTTGCCTGACACAGTCGACGTTGAGAGGATCACGGTGAAGGACAAGCCCAAGCTCACGGCGCTTGTGGCCTCCATGCTGTTGCTGGCATGCAAAGAGGAGGATTATGCAGCAGCCCTCACCGAGCTGGTCGCTGCTGGCGTCGGCAAGCAGGCCCAGGTCCTTCCTTTGTCGGTCGCAAAGTGCCAGAGCTTCACCTCCCCGGGCCTGCTCGCGCCGGCAGCGACTGCACAAAAGGCGATGGACGTGGCGTCGCCGTCTGTCGCCAGCGCGGCGCCGAGCTGTGGTCTTCCTGGAACGGGGGCACAATCCTTTTTTGACGGCGTGTCGGAGCCGACGGCAGAGATGTACGCGGCGGTGAAAAGCGCCGGCGTACAAGTTGCGGTCAATGTGTCCAAGGGTGTGCGAGCTCAGCGCCGAGAACAGCTTAAGGAGCGTCGTGCGTCGCGGGGCGGCCAGTCTGCGAGCGCGCCGGTCCCCAACCGGCAAGGTGTGCGGATTGCTCCGAGCCCGCATCTACCTTCCGCCACTCGATCACCTGTTACGGTCTCCCTTACCGCACCACTAACCCCTGCTGGTGGTGTGCCTCAACCCCAACCCGGTGCCACCCTCCCCCTTGACGGCCTGCCTCCGCGCGTTGCCTTTGCTGCCTCCGTTCACCCCGGCTCTGTCAGGCTGCCTCTGGCTCCGCCGCCTCGTCGTCCCTTGCCGCCAGCCAACCTCCAAGCTGTGGCTCCTGTCACGCCGGTGCAGGGGACCAAGCGGCCGCGCCTCGGCCATGACGCTTATCTGGCGCCGGCAAGTGTGAGTGATGCTCTGCCACCTCCCATGCCGGCAAGTCCTTTTGCAGTGCACGGGTATGGGGGCTTGATGTCCAGTCAACCTTCTGCCCTTGTACCTTCTTGGGTCTCCCCAGTACCGTCGGGGGAGCCGCCTGGGATGCCGCTGTTGACTCCTCCTGAGTCAGCGACTCAGGCGTTCGCTACGCGGCGGCTGGAGCGGGATCAGCAGACCCTCCGTGTCGGGGCGAGCTACGCGGCAGCTCAAGCATCTTTGAGCCAGTTGATGGCTACGCGTTACCCTACTGACAGCACGGGCGGGAGCCCGAGTCCGAGCCAGGAAGCTTTTGGGCGCCCGTAGTCGACGTGTGTTTCGTAGGAGTGGGGTTGCCACAATGTATTAATTTCTTACCCTTGTTACCTCTGTGCCCGGCGCCCACCTTCGACCAGCGATTGTTTGCTTGAAACTGTGCGGCCGAGGCGCTGCTCCCCAGAACAGCGCCCACTGTGGCGGAAAGGCTGCAGTCCCATGAAAAGTGTTTTGATGTCGGTGCTGCACGCATCAAAAACCATACAGTACAATCAAAAGACGAAACAAAGGGCTACAGGCGCTGCCACACACGCAGATACATGTCCACAGCGCTAGCGTCGGAAAACAAACGCGTCTCTGCAAACGACTTGATGAACAGCCGCTCCTTGGTGCTCACCCGGCTGACCGCGGCGTGCACCATACCGGCCTCAAAGGCCTTGGCCAAGTCGAGCACGGCTTCCGACAAAGTCAGGCTCTGCGACCGGTGGATGGTGATGGCCCACCCCAGAACAAATGGCACCTGCTTACGTACCGCGACAGCGCCCGGGTGGGCAAGGAGCGGCGCCTCGAAATCAACTGCAGGGCACTCCACGTCAATCCACGAGTCGCCGGCGTTGCGGACACCCATCGACTGGAGTCGGACGTCCTTTGGCAGGGGGGTGTCCGGGAACCGCACGACCGCGGTGCCATCGGGGAGATACTCGCAGATGTAGCCAATGCTGCCGTGGAAGATGCCGAGGACGTGCTTGGCGTTGGAAGTGTACATGACCCGCGCATGAAGGCAATGGGTGACCTCGCGCGGAGCCACGCAATCGGCCAGCGCGGCGCTCCTCGCCGCGTCGCTCACGCGGTTGACGGCAGGGGGGGGGTTGGTCTCGTCCCTGCTCTTGTCAATCTCCACACTGTCCACACAAACGAAGGGGGACGGGCGGACACGCGGGCACAGGACTTTGAGGCACTTGGTGTTGTGCGCGGCCACATCTTTGTGCGTCGGCATGAGGTGGAGCACGCGGCATTCGAGCGCACGGTACGCCGCGTCCGACACTGTGCGCTCGGCGATGAGGGATCGCAGCGTCGAGGAGAAGAGGCCGAACCGAGCGTCGCGGATCGCCGTGATGAAGGCGCGGTCTCGTTGACGGTGCACCAGCGTCAAGTCCAGGAAGGAGCCCCGAAAGAGCGGCACCCAGCACTTGGCCTCAAACGCAAAGCGCCCATCGGTGGGACGCAGTTGAAGAAAGTCGCCAAAGGTGTACACAACGCAAGGCTCGGCACCAGGCGCCCGCGACTGCACGAGCAACTGCACCATGACGTCGAATCGATCGGCCGGCACCATTGATATTTCATCCAACAGCAGCACGCGGACGCGGGCAAGTCGGGTGTGGATAGGCTTGAACTTGTTGGTGGCGAGGAGGCGGGCAGCCTCCAGGACAGGGTCCTGCTTCTCCGGCTGGTAGCGGAGGGGGAATCCAAAGAAAGAATGGTAGGTGCTCCCCGCCGCGGTCTTGGCAGCACTGCCGGTTGGGGCGCAGACGGCCACTTGGCCATCGTCCTTGAACTTCTGCCGCAAGTGCCCACAAAAGCGCTTAAGGAACGTCGTCTTCCCCACCCCCGGTCCGCCAGAGATGAAGTTGTGGGTCGGGTTGGCCAGCATACGATGTATAAGCGCGTCCCACTGGCCATCGGCTGCGAGGCGACTCAGTGGTCCGAGAACGGCCCCACCGTCATGGACGGCTTCTCCGCCCGACCGACGCGACTCGCACGATGGCGCCGTCCCTAGTGCCACCGCATAGGCTTCCCCGTTGCCGCCCCCAGACGGGGGCATTCGATGGCCGACAGCCGTGGACGGTGCACCAGAGTCGGCCACACCATGAGCATCTTCAGCCTCAGGCCAAACGACGTCCGTGGCGCCGGCGACCACGCTTCGTCCAGAGCTGCACGCGACGTTGATGCCCACTGCGGGGGACCTAGTCGCGTTGCCGTCCTTGCCCGAGCACGTGACCTTGTCCAACGCGTCGTCGCAGACGCCGGCTTTAACCGATACGACGACGCCCGAGCGTTGCTTTCCGGTCGCCGCGGCAGCAGCAGCCCGCTTATCCAGCTCCTCGTAGTGCCGCCGAAAGTCGGCAAACATGCGCGTAATCGAGGCGCGGGAGAACATGCCCGACGTCGACTCGCGGGAGGCACCGGGGGGATTGCGAGGGTCCACCTTGCCGGGCTCTGCGGCTACCTTGCGTTTCTTGAGTGACGGGGTGCAGGCCTCCGACCCAGCTACAGGCTCACCAGCCCAAGCACCGGCGTCTCGGTCCGAGGAGCAGAATGCATCCGCAATGCCTTCCCAGTCCAAGTCGTCGGGCTCGTACTTGCGGTCCACCCGCCCGCCAGCGCCCCCCGCCTTGAGCATGTTGAACGTGGGAGGGGTCGAAGGCACGCCAACCATCCGCTTGGTGGAGCTTGCAGCCCCGGAGGAGCGACGAGATGCGACACCAACCGTCTTGGTGGCCACGTTCACAGGCGGAGCCGTCGGCTTCTCGAGCTGGTGCGTGGTGAGCTTGCGCACGTCGTGCACCTGGGAGCAGCCTGCTCGGGGCGCGCCAAGCGTGGCATTGATGCACTCGAGCTCAAGCGATGCCGGTGCTTGCCCGCAAGCGCCCGACCCGTTGCCATGCCCTGCGCAGGAAGGGGTGATAGGAAACAGCCCGACAGCCTTATCAGCCACAGGAGAGCCACCAGACACAGGAGGGGGAGGCGCAGATACAGTGGGAGCGCAATCTGCAGACAGGATGTCGAGCAAGTCCTTCGGTCCCTCGCCGCAAAGCCACACCATGCCGGCTTGGGCGCTCGCAAAGCGGCGCGCGACTGTCACGCCGACCGAGACGGTGCTCGTCATCGCCAACGCCCGCTCGGAGCCGTCGCGGCTGAGGTCAAACACAGCGCACGACGAAGCGCTGTGGACCGCCAACCAGCCGACGTTCTCAGCGGCGTTGGGGGGCGTCTCCGCGACAGGCGAAGCGTTGATGACCGACTCCTTGATTAGAGGGTTCGTCAGCCAGCAGAGGGCCGCAACGTCCGTCGAGAAGGACGCCAGCACCAGCACACTGCTGAAGTCCAGCATGACCAAGTAGTGACCGACGCTTTGCACGACGGCGCCGTCCGACACGTCGTGGAACATGGTCTGCGCCGGAGTCACGACGCCAATGTAGTGGCCGGTGGTCGCGTCCGGCGTTGCCATCGCGTGGGGCCGAGACAAGGGGGATAGTTTGTATTCGCGTGGGGAATGGGGACGCCGATGGGGAAACAGGGAGTGAGAAAAGGGGGGGGCTGGATGTTGCAAGGCGAAAAGCAGTGAGAGCACCATAGAAGACGAACAACGTCGAGGCGAAGCTGGCACAAGAGCAGCAACAGCACACCGAAAAAGAAGCTCGGTGGTGCGACGCAGCCGCAAGTCGGCAAGCCGCCTCGCGCCGGCGGGGGGGGGGGGGGGGGCGCGGCGACACGAGGGGGATGGACTCGCGCGGGCCCGGATGGCGACACACACGAGCCACCGCTTGGTGCGGAAGCCCGCATAAAAAAGCCATTCGCCTGTTCCAGAGCCCGCGCAAAAAAAACGGCCAAGCGCGGGGTCGACACCCCGCGCAAAAGGAACGCCAAGCGGCCCCGCTTCGGGCGGGGCAAACGATTCACTCGACAGCTACCCGGCGGGAAGAGCACTCGGCCCATCTGACTGTACGTACCAATGGTGGGGGGGCTACAATATGGGCTACTTCCCATGCGAAAGAATTATCCGGACGTACTTGATCCATGCGGATCGATGCAAGCTCGCCCGAAGATCGATTGCCTTCGCCGCCAAGCCAGAGCCCCATGCCATGGCGCCCAAGTATAGCGTGAAAGGCAGGGCGCGTGCTCCCAGACTGCTCTTTGCGACGCCGTGAGCCTGTCCAGCATGAGATGCCACCACCGACTTAGAACCCACTCGCCGCTGATGACAGCTGCGTGGTCCGCAGTCTGCCCTGAGCCGTGAGCAATGCTGAACGTGAAGTACAGCTCTCCTCATTTCAACCAGTGACAACATGTAGCTGGCATCGCTTGTGGGAGTCATACGGAGCAGAGTTCGTCGCAGAGTGATTCTCCGCACCCCAGCCGATGCGATTGAGTTCTGTTCCCCACATTATCCTGGCATCCCCATCCGGTCCATGCGCGGGGCAGGGTGCCTGTCCTGTATGACTGGTGTGCTTGAACTGAGTCATGTGCTGTTTAGCGGTCTGCCATGCCTCTGGGAATTTGCCCTCGATGGAGTGTGGTTAGGGCCAGTTTGCAGGCGCATCGCCGTACGTGCATCGACTGTGACTGCTGTGCATTCTGCGCAGACAGCGGTCCGCAGCCTCCGAAAAGCCGAGGTGCACCTGCCTGTCTTCCAGAGTTTGTCAGTCTTGCTGTGGGATGTCTAGAGAGTACCTGCCGCCCCCACCCGCCTAGCATGAAGTCGACTCTACCGCCCGCGGGTGTTGAACACGCAACCCACTGTTTGTGCCAGCCTCGACGGCTACAAAGTTGACGGACCAGTACTCAGCCCATACACGGCTGTACTCTTGTCGGGGCACGAACTTCACGGTTTGAGACGCGCTGTGCTTCTCCTCAGTACTTGGGGAGGGAAGTACGACTAGACAGTGTCTACTTCATGTAGCCAAGTAGCACTCACCTGAGGCACACTAGAATGTGCAATCCTGCTTGTAGGTGAAGAGTCCTGGCTGCTTAGTGCCAGTGTTTCTCGGCTCGCAGCCACGGCGGCTTCTCCCCGTTGTCGCCGCGCCCTCTCCGCGCCGCGCCGCCCTCGGCCCTCTCTTGGGTATGACACTGCCAGCTGTATTGTGGAATGAAGAGTAAGTGACGTCTCTGCTGGGTGCACTACGTTCTGTTTCGGAGAGAGCCGGCTGCTCCTTGGGCCAGGTGACTTGGTCACCGCCAGCTGCCTCCAACGCTGGCACCGGCAGTGGCCCGCTGCGACGGCCGTGCACGGGGAGTGAATGGATGTGCTTGGTCCCAGTTGCTGAACCGTTTTCCTCGGCCTTGCCTGGCTTTCCACATCGTTGGCCTCGCCGCCCTCGCACTTCTTCACCCAACGCGGCCCCTAACGCTCCCTCTCGCTTCCACTGGCCTGGCCGGCTGCGACGTTTTCCCTGCATGACCGCTTGCAGCCTTGGCAGCCGTTTTCCCCGTGCTCCTCCTTCTGGACGCTCCCGCCCAGCGGCAGGAGCTTTGGTGCCACCAACGGCGGCGGCGGCACCTGGGAACCGCTGCTGACGACGGTTCCACTGGCGCTGCACCGCCGTGACGCGGCCACAGGCCTCAGCCGCAACCCGAGCCTCCCCCGCCGCTGCGGACGCCTCTGCGGCCGACCGCAATGGACGCGCGCGTCGGATGCTGGACGGTCTCGAAGCGGGGGCGGCGGCGGCGGCAATGACTTTGCGCGTCCGCGGCGAGCAGCTGCTGCCTCGCCGTTTGCAAGTGGAGGGAGTGGAGGGCGGCAGCTGAGCGTGGGAACGGTTGGGGGCACGCAATGGGTGGGACTGACGTGAAAGCAGGGAGGGGAGGGTTTGACTGGAGGTTAGCCGGACCGCCGCCTGGGGAGGCGGCAGGCGACTTGTCAGTTACACGGGGGCAGTCGAAAGGGAGGGAAGGAGGCTGGTTTGAGGCGGCGGAAGCGTATGTGGTCGCAACCGTGTGGACTTTGTGGTCTGCTGAGTTCTTGTTGTGTGTGGCTGCTGGGCGTGGCACTCATAGAGGCGTACAAGTTTTATTACAATGGCATGGTTGTCGCTGGGGTGCTGCACTTGAGCTCGTCCAGGTACAGGTCCACAGCCATGCGGTCACGCACCGCGGGAACATCTCTCTGTGAGAAATGAGGGGGCAAACCAGCAGAAAGACAATTAGCAAACAAGAGAGAGAACACACCGCAACTGCCGGCGTCCTCTTGCACCGGCCAGGCCGCATCGCCAACCACAGTGCCCCACGAGTGTACGTCCAGGGCCGCCGCCCCGTCCACGCCCAGCTGGCGGACCGCCTCTTCACGCAACCACCGCCGCACGATGGGTAAGCAGCCATTGTTATCCCCCGTCCCGAACGGGTCAAAGTACAAAAAGGTCTTGTGCTCCACGTCAATCGCCACGAGCACCCAATGCACTCGTTGGAGGTTGATGGGCACGACGATGAGGTCGACGTCCTGCAAGTCCAGGCCGCCCTTGACACCCCACTTGCGCACACCGTCGCCGTCATAGCCGAGCAGCGGGGAGTAAATGCGGTTAAAGAGGAAGGTATTAAAGCAGCACGTCCGACGGAACTTGGGCAGCGGTGGTTGACCGTCACATCCCGCCGACACCTGGATCTGCCGCAGCGTCCCGTCGCGCTTGTTAATCAACGCCAAGTAGGAGTTCATGACTTCATCATTCAGCCAGTTCTCACCCCGGAGCAGCCCAAAGTCCGCTGTGGATAGGATAATCCTGGCCCGGTTGAGCGGGCGCACAGGACCGTCCCCGAAGCCATCCATGGACAGCCGATGAACGGCCAGCCGCAGCTCCGCAGACAATGGGTGCGTGCCCGGCCCGTCCACATCCTTGAACAGGGAGGGATTGAAGGCGGAAGGAACATCCTCCTCCTCCGCCCCTGTCGACGAAGCTGGATCCTCGTCGGGTGGCGCCCAGTCCGAGTCAGGACCGTCATCGTCGAACCCGTCGTCAGATGCCACGCCGCCGTCGGGCTGTGGAGAAGGAGGAGCAGCAAGAGCGGCAACCGCACGAGCAGCTGCAGCATCGGATGCGGACATCATCGCGCCGCGCTGGAGGCCGACCGGAATGCCACAGCTTGTGAGGGCTGCCGAGCCGGCAGCCGACGCCGCCGCTCCGATCACGGATCCCAACTTGGCCTTGACGATGGAGCCGGACAGCACCGCACCGATGGACTCTTCACCCGAGCCCAGGCAGTGCGAGCTGCACGAGCAATCCGAGCTGCGTTGACACTGGTGCGAGAGTCGCTGGTGGAAGAAGGGGGAGAGCGCGATGTGGTCATTCTCGCTGCGCACGTTCTTGGAGAAGAGACGGTAGAGCTTCCTGGCGTTCATGAACGCGACTTGGATCATGCGGTGGATCATGTACGTCCCCGGAGCCATGTACGCAAGGCTGGTCCGGTTACCCACCGAGATAGAATGGGATACCTCGGCCGCCTGCGTCGCCACGCCGGCGGTCGTCCCCAAACTCTCGTCGGGCATGTAGATGGGCGAGCATCCGTGGGTGATTGAGTGAGGCCGGTCAAGGATACAGCGCACGTTGTGGTCACGGATGATGGTCCGTACGCGACGCATCGCGTTCTTGTCAATTTTGCAGGCCACATCATAGAAGATGACGCGGGGTAGCTTAGGAAACCGCTCGAGCACAATGGAGAGAGCCTCTCCAACACTCTCGGCGCGGAAGAGGCACCGGAAGCCGAGTGTAATCACGTGTGGACACACGACGTTGAAGACACCTTGCGTCAAGCCGGCCGCAATCGAGAACGCTTTGTTGCACGCGTCCCCGTCCCCCTCCACGTCAGCTGCATGCCGCTTCTTGCCGTGATACTTCTTACGCCGTGCCGCCGCGACAGAGTCATGGATGCCGGGCCGCACCCGGGGCAGGCTGGCAAAAAACTCGAACGACACGAGGGGATCGTCGATGTCGGCGTCCTGGTACACGGGGTGGGCCGCCTTCCACGCGGAAAAGTCGGCAGGCGTTGGGCGCTTGCCCCACGCGGCGCAATACTGCGCGTTTCGCCAACCACGCTCCATGGTCCTCTTGCTGTTGGCGTGCTTGTCAAACTCTTCGTCGACAATCGTCTCGACGTCTAGCGCTTGCCGCAGGAGAACCCCGACCGACACGCGGAACAGCGCTGTCGAGTCGAGCACCTCGTCGAAGAGGCCTAGAAAGCTGCCCACGAAGCCGACCCCGTCTGCGGCCTTCGTCACGTCGCGCCACCTGCCCCTGCCCTGAAACATGAGGCTGTCCGCCAGGAGACCCACGGCAGCCTCATCGTGGCTCTGAAACATGCTCGTCGCGGTCTCGGCGAGCATTGCCTTGAGGAAGGGAAGGATACAGAGCCACGCCCCGTCGTCGTCGCGAGAGTAGGAGGAGAAGTTGGGGGCGCACACGCCAACGCGGTCGCGCCACGTCTCGACCGCTGGGACCGGGGCCTTCCCCTTGCCACCCAACACGAGATTGCCGTCGTCATCCTGACGGACGGCCGCCTCCGGTCCGAGGCCCTTCTTGGTGTGCGCGTGCTTCTTGGTCGCCTTCTCGCCCTCTTCGTGCTCCGAGTCGCCCGCGTTGTCATCGGAGACGGCGACCCCCTGCTTGGGAGCCCCACTCGTGCCGCCCGCGCTCTTGCTGAGCTTGTTCCCCGCGGCGGTGGCAGGCGAGCTCGAGCCGAGGGGGAAAAACCTGAAGAAGACCACGGCAGCTGCCGCCTCGACGGACGGCCGACGACAGCTCAAAGCAGTGGCGTGCCACGCCGCCAAGAGGCGCTCTTGGGGATCTGTTAAGGGCTTGCACCCGCTGAGCACCTTGTCAACGGCCATGCGGAGCCCCGCGTGCTGCAAGATGCACAACTTGGACGCCTCGATCGGGAGAACGGGGCAATCCTCCCCAGGGCGAATCGGTTGCACGTCTTCCACATCGGTGCAGCCGATGGACTGAGCGTCGATGACAATGAAGTCCGGATTGGGACCGCACTTCGGGCACCGAGCCGTCTCGGTCGTCACCAGGACGGTAGCGTTGAAGGCGGTCCCAAGCTTGACCATGTCCTGCCGCCGCAACGCCAACGAGCGCACGTCGGCGACTAGGTGACGGGTCGCGGCCGTGTACGTTGAGCGCGCCGAGATCACGAAGGAAATGAGCTTGTCCAGCAGCCCGCGCGTGTAAACGAGCCACTGCTTATGCTTGTTGCGCCTCCGCATGGAGAAAAGCCCGTCGTTGCTGCCGTCGTACTCCACCATCCGCCCACAGCCCTCTCGGTTGCAACGCCATCGTCCGACACGCACCTACACAATCAAAAAACGACCCCAGTAAACATAAGCAAGCGGCGAGCATGAACACAAGGGATGCGGTGAGTCTGTCGGATCATGAACGAAGCGGAAGAAGATAGAGAGCAACACCAAGACGCGCGCGCGCAATGAAACCAACGAAGGCAAGCATGGGAGCCAAGCGAGACAATAACGTACGCGTAATGCCGGAGCCGTCGGATGATGCGTCGTAAGGATGCCCTGCTCAAAGACGGCCTTGATCGTGGGCGATCGCGCCTGCCCGCAGGTGCCGCAATGGGACTCAATCAGCGGCTGTTTTGTGTCAGCGACCAAGCCCCGTTTGACCATCGAGACGTGGCACGCCATGATGGCCTTGAGATCCTGGGAGCAGGTCTCGTCCCGCAGCCGTCCCCGCTGCACGTACAACGCCTTCCAGTCGGCCGTCCGATTCCAGGCTTCGCCGATGGAGATCTCCGACGAGCAGGGCAGCATGTTGCGCTTCCGTCGGAGACTGACCTCCACCTCAAGTGCATCTTGACCGGATCGGAGGGTGTCGGAGGGCAACTTCTCCAGACCCGCATCCTCCTCTTCGTCGGTGATGTACAATGGCCGACCGCACGGCGTCGACGTCGGCGCGGCCCTGTCAGTGCCCTCGTCATCGGCCGTCTGCTGGCGGTCGTTGACAGGAAGACTGTCGCGGAAGCGGCGTGCCATCACCACGTGCCCGCAGCGGCGCGAGAACCGGCGACAGCCCGGCGCCACGCATGTGCCGTACTTTCCGACAAAGGTCACGATGGAGTAGACCTTGCGGTAGAGCACGTAGACCACCCCCGACGGTCCGAGCGAGGGGGACACGCAAAAGTTTGTCGCGTCGGACGTCAAACAAAAGTTCCGCCGGAAGAGATCCACCGACACGCCAGCCGCGCCCAGGCAGTTGTCCATCAACTTGGCGTGTTTGCACTCAGAGCTCCGTGACGACGCGGACAGGAATCTCGCGTTCTGCGTCCCACCATGGCAGGAGCACAGGAGCCCACCCCGAGGCGACAGCCACAGGATGGCGACCTCGTCACGGCGCTGCCCATACCGCAACACAATGGCCCGCGAGCGAGAGTGCGGGTCCCCAATCATAGTGGCGGTGACACGGGCAGCGTTGCTACCAAAGGAGGAAGAGGACGGGAGTCCACATGACCGTTGGATGCATGGTACAAGGGCCGCCACCATGAGCTCCTCTTGCGTTGCAGGGGCCTCAGTTGGCCGAGGACGCTTGATCTCCTCAGCGGCATGGGGTGGGTCCGCGGCCATGTCCGGCGACGCGTCGCCGTCGTTTTCAAGCGTACGCGACCCAACAGGGCGCCCAGACGCACGTGTTCCCACCTGTGCGGGTCCACCGCGGTTGCGTCTGGGAGCAAGGGGAAGGCCAGGACTAGCACCGGCCAAACGCCGAGCCGATAGCTCGGGCGGCGCCAGTTCCGTCGTCTCGACCAACTGGTCGTCAGCGACGGACGTCCGCTCGCTCCACCCAAGGGCGACGACGCGACCACGGGCCCCACTGTCAAGTCCGACCACCGCATTGCCCAATCGCGAGGCTGGGGCACGCTCAATGAGAGCTCGACTGATGATGCCCGACGAGGTTGATGATCCAATGTGGGGGGACGCGACCGCCGGCCCAAAGCTGCGCGGGGCTTGCTCCATCGTAATGAGACCAACCTGTGAACAAAAAGTCATCAAAGAATTGAACACGATGCGGTCGGGAGCGAGAGCAAGCATAGAAAGACACACGCAGCAAAGTCAGCACACAGAAAAAGACGACAGGCACATGAAGGCGGGGTGAACAAAGCGGGCAGAAACAGGTACGGGGGCACCCCACTCAGACATACCAGGACGCCTCGTATCAGCGGCTTCGTTGGAACATAGGCACCTCGTACGGTCGTGAAGGCGACAGCAGAAGGTAGCAGCGCAGGTCGCAACCGCGGGCCGGGCGCCGCCGCCAACGCCGCCGCACCGCTCACCGACCACGGCGCCAATGGTAAAGAGAGGCGGCGGTGGGCTGTCGAGCCCGCCGGGGTGCCAAACGCAGCACCGTAGGGTGCGGAGTAGCGGAGGAGGGAGAGGGGAGCAAGAAGAGAATCACGGCACCCCGGGTGGAGCGGGAGCCGACGCTCCCCGGTCCAAGAACCGCAGCGGCAGCGCGGCGGCAGCGCGGCGGCGGCGCGGCGGCGGCGCGGCGGCGGCGCGGCGGCGGCGCGGCGGCGGCGCGGCGGCAGCGCGGCGGCGGCGCGGCGGCGGCGCCGCGGCGGCGCGGCGGCGGCGCGGCGGCAGCGCGGCGGCGGCGCGGCGGCAGCGCAGCGGCAGCGCAGCGGCAGCGCAGCGGCAGCGAAGCGTAGGGGGGGCGGGAACGGCCGCAAGAAACCCGGTGCGACGGAAGCAAACCGGTGTGCCGCGCGGGGAGGCCGGCGCCGCCGTCCACTGCGGCGACAACGCCGCGGTAGCGATGGCCGGGGCGACCGCGTGGTGGCCGGGTGCGTGCGGGGCCGCCATCCGCCCGGTGCAGTACGACGCCAGTGGACGGCGCCGGTAGCAGGCCCGTGCGGCCGGGTGCCGCAGTGGGGGGGGTGCCGCACCCGCTGCCCAGCGAGGGCTGACAGACCTCGTTTCTGGGCCATTGTGGTGGGTCAACGAGAGATCCGTCAGGCTCCGTTGTCGTGTCGGTCCAGGGACGTGCAGCAAACAGTGAATCTGGAAGGATGGCCTGGACCGGGCGCACTTTTTTTCCGGCCAGATATGGACCACCTGCCGCTCATCCGGGTGAGATCCGCCTCCTTTATCCGGCTGTCCAGGGCCGTGCACCGATTCTGACCCAGCCCCAGTGGCGTTCCAGGCCGCTCCATACTGCAATATGATTGGCTGGGCCAGTTTTGCAACCCAAGTTCACTCGATTTGGGAGAAAATAGATCAGCCCGGTTCCTTCATGACTGTCACCCGTGCGTGCGCCTATGGCGTCTCTCGTGATCCGAGATCCAGAACGATTCCGAGGCGTTGAGGTCAGGGGTACCTTGCTGGAAATTTTATGGAATTGGTCGGATGACTGTTGGAATTGTTACGCAATGTGCACGGTTTTGAAAGTGGGACGTTGGATGCACCCCGCTTTTGGTCTGTGGCGCCACGTCGCGCGCTCCACACCCGGCTCCACCGTCGATCCTGACGTATCCCTTGGCACGGCCTCTTGTCGTTTGCCTTCGCGTCCTCTCCCTCGTCGTGTGTGTCGTCCTTTGCTCTGCCTTTCACCCCCC
>Ga0209093_1001076_pt1 | contig 15394 bp, 16 predicted proteins | sample SidtaG_4_FD_187450 | JGI IMG/M metagenome (GOLD analysis project Ga0209093, IMG submission 187450) | Marine algal microbial communities from Sidmouth, United Kingdom - Sidmouth_Male1 metaG (SPAdes) (version 2) | ecosystem: Host-associated > Algae > Red algae > Unclassified | place: Sidmouth... | reverse complement strand
GGGGGGGGGGGGGGGGGGGGGGGGGGCTGGGTGGCGGCTGTAGTGGCTTGCGCTGGGACGTGGCGCGCTTTGCCTTTGGGCGCGCCCGCTGACGTGGTGGGAGCGATGCGCAGAGGTGGATTTGAGACATGGAACCGGGGAGAGGTAAGCTTTACGGGCGTGGACGTCAGCTCATGGGCCCGACTTGTCAGCCTGAAGAGGCCGAACCCGCCATGCTCGGACGCGCACCATAGTCCCCGAAACAGCGGTGGAGGTCTTCATCCCCGCGACGCACTTCCACAATGAACTGCCGCATGGAAGCCAAGACGGAGGGGACCGTCAGATCCACACTCGCCGCGCACTCCATGAGTGCGCCACAAACGTCCTTGCACTACAGCTCGCTGCACGTTACGGACGCACCGGTAAAAACCCTCCCCTACCCAATGAACTTCCCCATAGAGAGCTTCACCCTCGTTTGTTCCGAACCTTCAGGGAGAGCCAAGTACCGCAGCGCCGCCCTCTTGAGCTCCTTCCCCTTCACGCCAAAGAAGGGGTTGGAGCTTCCGAGGACCTCATCTGGCTCCTGCAAGCCTCTTCCACCGAGACCGGCCTCCCGGTTGCGGCGCCGCTGGCTCGCGCGGTTCGCGGCCGAGTACGCGGGGGCCTGCCGCAGAGTGTCCTCCAAGGTCTCAACCACAGAAGCCTGGCGTTTCTCCAACTCGACAGCCCTCAACGCCCCGGGAATTGGCTCCGTCGTCCCACCAGCGGGCCGCGCACCCACATCTGAAGCACATGCTCCTAAAATTTGAGAAGCAGGCCTCGAGGCCCCAGCATCTTGTGCCGCTGCTGCAACGCCCACAGCCGTGCGAACGGCCGTCGTTGCGGCCGCACCCCCCAGACCAGTCAAATCGATAACGTCCGACTGAGCCACATGGGCCCGGAACCGCTGCCCGTCCATTGGGTGAATCTCCACCAGCGCCCGCTTGTGGCCGCGGGCAGCCTCACTCTGCTCACGAACTGTTGGTGGCATGTTCTTCATCGCCCCTTGAAGGCGCACCTGCATGTCCGCCATGTCGTGTTTCGCACACGACCACTGAGGTGAGGCCCTGGCGACGATGGCCACGTCGACGTTGTCGGGCTCATGTCCCGCGACGTCGCAGAAGGTGCACACCGCCGAGCAGGACGTGCAGGACTCGGCGTTGCAGCCGCAGCGAATGTTCTGCGCCTAGTTGATTGGACAGCGCGTCATCATGTGACCTGCCACACGGCAAATACCGGACTTCCGCACATTCCCTGCGTCGCACGTGTCACAGACGCACAGAACCAGCACCAAAGAAAGCAGAAGTTCACAGAGCTCAGCGACACGAGTACAAAATAAGGCATGTTCTAGTCATCAGTACGCGTGGACCTCTCGGGAAGACAATCAAGGAGACGGCAGTAAAGAAGACAATCCAGAACAGACTCACTGGCAAGAGAACGAACGTTCGTGATCTATACCGCTCTGTACCAACCCGCCGGCAGCAGGTGCGGCACCGGCATCCGCGGCACGAGCCGGTGCAGGTGCCATGGCGGATGTTCAGCATTGCTCAGCAATTCCATGTCACTCACTGCTTTGGCGGGATGTCACATTGCAATTTGTTGTGTACTTTGACATTGTATTTGATGTTATCGCATGTACTTGATGTTGGGGGCACCCTTTAGGGGATGAGCTCCGGGAGATTAGCGAGGTGCATGGTCGGGATTTTGAGGGTCTGTGAGCGTGTGTGCTCGTAGCCGGTGCGCCCTCCGCCCGCGGAGGTGCGTGGTGTGTGTATGCATGCTGGGAGTGGGGGCGTCTGCGATTTCTGAGAGCGTGGGGGCGTCTGGATCTTATCAGGCTGCCCCCTTACGGCTCGCGCCACCTCTATGATAGAACCTTAACGCACCCACCCACTGTACTGCCCGCTTCACAGGTTATGGGCCCAGTTGTCGCTGGTGGTCATCGCCTTCCTCTCCTACGGTTTCTACGGGGACGTCGTTGTTCGGGTCGCGGTGTGTTCCGGCGTTAGACGGGTGGGTACAGTCTCTAACGTCGACAGAGTGGTACCGGTCGGTGCCACGGTCGTGAACATGTCGGACCACGGCCGCTTTGGCGGCCCGCGGTTTGCACAGCTGGACGACGACTACAAAGTGTGGGCGGAGTATCAACGTGCGTAGCTCAAGAAGAAGAAGCTGTGGAAGGCGGTCGTGATGGACCGTCCGGCGTCTGGGTCGGACGGCAAGAAGGCCGACCCGGTGGTCGAGTAGTGGGACGCCATGAATGAGGCGGCTCTTGCGACCATCCAGATGTCGGTCAAGCCCGTGCACCTCACACGGTGACGTCGGTCGACACGGCTAAGGAGGCGTGGAACGCGCTCAAGGGCATGTTTGAGGCGCGGGACAACGATCAGCTCCTTCGGCTCATGGAAGAGCTCAGCAGCCTGAAGAAGGGCGACGACGAGAGCATCATCAAGTTCACGTCGCGCGCCAAGATGATCCGGGACGAGCTGGCCATGCTCGGCAATCCGGTGGACGACAACATGCTCGTGCTGCGTGTCTTGTCGGGGCTTCCTTCCGAGTATGCGATGCTCAGGACGGTCCTGGAGAGCAAGGACGTCAAGCTGATCATGTCGGACGTGACAGCTAAGCTGCTTCAAGTAGAGCAGCGGAACATATCTTCGGGTTCATCGAAGCCCGTTGGTAGTGTCAAGGCGCAAGCTTTCGCGGCTGCGGCGCCATAGAAGCCGTTTGACAAGAAGGCGGTCGTGTGCTACTACTGCGACAAGAAGGGGCACATGAAGCGCGACTGCTACAAGCAGAAGGCTGACGAGGCCAAGTGCAAAAACAAGCCCGGTCGCGGCGGCCGTGCTAGCGGCCATGGGGGCCGGCCCCAGGTGGGTGCCGCTCTGGCCTTCTCTGCTTCGGCAGGTCAACCCGGCTCCAGTAAGGAACACAGGAGCACCAGCGGGTCATCGACCTGGGTGCTTGATTCGGGGGCGACCAACGACATGGCCGCCGGCGACAAAGGCTTCACCATCCAGGCGGTGGGGAGCGGGGCCAAGGTCAACTTGGCCAATGGTGACAAAGTCCCCATCAAGGGGCACGGCCACGTCTCTATAGACGTTGGAAAGGGAAAAACCAAGGCGCGCATGGTCCTAGCAGAGGCCATGCTCGTGCCCGACCTGACCAGCAACCTGCTGTCGGTTTGGGCGATCGACCGCAACAGTGGTGCGGTGGTGTTTGTCGGGGACGCCTGCTACATCCTCAGCGACGGGGATGCTGTTCTTTCAAGCGGAGTGCACAATGAGGCGTCGGAAGTCGGAAAAGCCAACGACCGGGAGCAGTGTGTGCTCAAAGTGACGCCCGTTAAGGCTTCGGCGAACGCGGCGTCCACCCGCATCTCCGGGAAGGCGGAGCTTTGGCATCGCCGGCTCAACCATTTGGGGTTTGAGAACCTCAGGCGGGCCGCCAAGATGGTCGACGGGATGCCGTCGTCGGTGGCCAGTGCCGAGCGTGTGGTCGGCACTGTGTGTGTGCCGTGCGTGGATGGAAAGGTGGTGCAGGCACCGCATCCGCGGTCTTCCACCAAGACCACCAAGTGCGAGCTGGTCCACACCGACATGGGTGGGCCACTGACGGAGTCACTGGGTGGCTCCATCTACTTCATCACTGCGCTAGAGGACAGCACTGGCTTCATCAGGGCGACGCCCATCAATACCAAGGGAACGGCGTCAGAAGTGCTCAAGACGCGCATCAAGCAGCTTGAGACGATGACGGGTGTCAAAGTCAAGCGCGTCCATCACGACGGTGCAAAGGAGTACCTCACCCATGACCTCAAGGCATGGTACGACGACAAAGGCATCACCTCGGAGATGACGGCGCCGTACAAGGCGCAGCAGAATGGAAAGGCAGAGCGGGTCAGCCGCACGCTGATGGAGCGCGTGCATGCTGCACTACCCGATTCCGGGGCGGAGGAGGAGCTGTGACCTGAGGCCCTGGCCTCCGTCGTCCATGTGCTCAACCGTTCGCCGGAAGCGGGGCTTTATGTGACGCCGCTGGAAGCGCTGACGGGACGACGCCCTAACGTGGCGGGATTCCGCGTCTGGGGGAGTCGCGCCTGGGAGCTCAAGCCCAAGAAGCAGCAGCACAAACTGGAGCCGAGGACCGACGTGGGCCGCTTTGTCGGCTACACGGTTGGTGGCAAGGCCTACCGCATCCTCGAGGACGGGACCAGCAAAGTCTTCGAGCGTCCGGACGTCCTGATGGAAGAGAACCCGACGAAGGCCGGGACTTCGCCCGTCGGTTCAAGCGCTGGTCCCCAGCTGACGCTGACCGAGGACAGCGACAACAACGGCGACATGGACGGGGCAATGGACATGCTCGATGCCGAAGGAGATGGCGGGGAGAAGCATCTCCCTGAAGAGGACACCGAGAGCGACAGCGACGGCGATCCTGATGACCTCGCGGACGACAACGATGACGAGGAATGTCAGGGTGATACTGCTTCCCTACGCCCGGTCGGTCAACCTCCCGCGAAAATGGACAATGCCGCTGCGGGACCTCGTCGCTCTACATGTAGGCCAGCCCCCAAGGTAACCTGGCGGGAGAAGGAACCCAAGGCGTACCTGGCCAGCGGTGCCAATTCGGCGGCCACGGATGGCTGGGACTTGACCAAGCCGCCGGCAAACGAGAAGGAGGCGCGTGCCCGTCCAGACTGGCCGTTGTGGCAGAAGGCCATCAAGGACGAGGTGGTGGCGCACAAGCAACTTGGAACCTGTTCCAAGACCAAGGTGAGCAACAAGAAGCAAAAGACGGTCAAGACCCGCTTCGTGTTCGACATCAAGCACGATGCAGAGGGAAAGCTGACGCGGTACAAGGCGCGGCTCGTGGCCCAGGGCTTCAACCAAGTTCCGGGGCGGGACGTCGATGAGACGTGGGCACCGGCTGCAAATGCGGCGACAACGCGTGCTATATTCGCCGTGGCGGCCGCCAATGACTGGGAGATTCACCATGTCGACGTTAAGACAGCCTTCCTGAACGCAAAGATGGACAAGGAGATGTACATCAAGCTGCCAGATGGTGTCAAGGACGGTGAACCGGGGGAGATGCGCCGGCTGAACCTGGCCCTGTACGGGACAAAGCAGGCGGGACGTCTTTGGGGCATGAAGCTGGACAAAGATCTCAAGGAGATGGGCGCCTGTCGGTCACCCGTGGACCCGTGCGTCTACGAGTGGAACCAGCCCGTGCACTGACACGTCTTCATCCTGGTCTACGTTGACGATCTTATCGTTGCGGGAGAAAGCCTGGCGGGTGTTAACGCTGTCAAGTCGGCAGTGTCGGTAAAGTTCGACGTGCGCGACATGGCGGAGGTGAAGGACTTCATCGGCATCAAGGTCATGCGCGACCGCAAGGCCAGCACGATTAATCTGAGAAACCCGGGTCACACTAAGGCGCTGCTCGAGGCGTTCGGCATGGAGATGGCGACACCCAACAAGACCCCCATGGCGTCGGGGGTGAATCTTGCCAAGACGGGGAAGGACCTGCTGCCGGAGGGAAACCGCTACGCGGCGCTAGTAGGTTCCCTGCTCTACTTGTCGACGGTGAAGCGGCCAGACATTTCGTTTGCAGTCGGCGTGCTGTCCCGCTTCATGTCTTTCCCCGAGCAAGCTCACGTGCGCGCGGCCAAGGGTGTGCTGCGCTACCTTTGCGGAACAAAACGTCTGGGGGTGGCGTACGGTAGCAGCGATCCGCTGCAGGGGTACGTCGACACTGACTGGGCGGGCGACGTTGAAGGCCGTCGGTTTACCACGGGCTTCATCTTCACCGTCAACGGTGGTCCCGTTGCGTGGGCGAGTAAGCGATAGTCGACTGTGGCAACTTCCACCGCCGAGGCCGAGTACGTGGCGGCCGCCATGGCTACAAAGGAGGCCCTATGGCTCCGCAAGCTGCTGGGGGTGCTTGGCGTCGATGGCCAAGCCGTGCCGATGGGAGAGGACAACCAGTCGTGCCTTGCACTGATCAACAACCCCGAGGAGACGGGCCGCACCAAGCACGTGGATGTCGCCTACCACATGGTGCGTGACTACCAGACGCGCGGGAAAGTAGCTTTCTACTTTCTCTCCAGCGCGGAAATGCCCGACGACGGACTCACCAAGCCTCTACCGTCGCCCGCCTTCACGGCGTTTCGCGACGCGATCGGCGTCGGCCCCGACTTGGGCGGCGCCGACATGGCGCAGTGGTAGCGGCTCGAGCGCGGCGGGCCCGAGTTGCGGAAGTCGGGTTGACGTCGCGGCGGATGCGGCCTTCCGACGCGGTACTACTATGGGCTCGGTCGGGTCGGGGCGATTTTGCCTAAGTCGGATCAAGAAAACTGACCTTCCATCGCGGTACTACTAAGGGCTCGGTCGGGTGGGCGTGTCGCATAACGCGATTCTTGGCCGCGGCACTGTCCGGTACGGTTGCCAGCGGGGCACCGATCGTCGGGGCTGACATGGCGTGTCCCAGATTGGACAGGTGGCCTTTTCCTTGCTGGCCGATATCTTGATTGATTGTGGGTCGTTTGCATGTGAGTGTTTATTGCTTGATGTATCTGCTTGACAGTAGGGGGATCCACTGGTATGGATCCCCAGATCTCCCCATGGGGAGGCTACTGCGTGGGATTCGGGGCCATTCGGGCCCGCTTGCTCGGTTAGCTTAAGGGGACAGCGGGGCGCCCGTGTCCCGGCTTCCCCACAAAAAAATAACTGCGTTTTCACCTCCTGCCTTCCTCTTTTCGCCTTCGGGTGTTTTCCTACGTGACCCTGTCACCGGGCGAGAGTAGAGCAAGGGTGAGCGGGTGGGTTACCTCCGCTGGGCAGGTGTCCCTACCTGTTTCTGTGGGCTGGGGTGACCCGGCGTTTCATGCGACAAATTGGTGGAGCAGCAGGGGATTTTCTGGCTGACATCCGGTGCCGGTTCGCGTGAAACGGGCGATCTCTCCCGTGTAACGGGTGAGCTCTCGTGTGCATGGCCTTGCCCGGACGGGATTACAATTTCCCGACTCGTGTCGGGATTCCCACCTTGTACCTCGTTGCCACTCCTTCTTTGTTGGTCGTACGTGTCTCCCGGTTCGCCTGGTTGTTGAGCGCCAGAGACCACTATGCCTACCCCGACGTCCTCTCCGGTGGACACATCTCCCCGGCGTACGTCGACGGACACGCCCCCGGCTCCGGCTGGGGCTGGGATACCTGTTTCCTCGGGTCTGGTTCCGCCCCCGCCGACGCCGGCTGACGTGGCTGGGCCTGGTGGTTCCTCCCGGGTGACAACGACCGTCAAGACCGAGATGCCGAGACCCGCGGTGGCGGGAACCGGCACGGCCAAGGGAAAGAAGGAGTGGACCCCGACTGCAGCTAGCCCGGGTCGACGTGATGCGAGCGGTGTCCCCCCTGACGTCGCTTCCTCTCCGGCCATGATGTCCTTCCTAGAATCCCTCCGCGAGGAGCTCCGGGCGGACATGGCTGCGGTGGTCGAGACACGGACCACGGGGCGAACACCCGGCAGGCTCGCTTCCCCAAGCGCTGGTCTGGGGTCGTCAGGGAACCGGGCAGTGTCAGGTGGAGGCGGAGGTGACGACGGGGGACCGGACAGGAGCACCAGTGGGGACTCTCGCCGGGACCTTCGGTCGCGCCGGAGCCGGCGCAGCCATCGGCGTCGTCGCCCCCGGTCTTCCTCGAGTGACTCATTCTCCCGGAGTGACGGGGAGACGCTCCGGCGGACACTGTTGGATTTCCAGATCCCTGTCCACAAGGTCGGGGACAACCTGATCAACACGGTGACCGACTGGCACTCCTACCGTCTGGACAACCAGAACCAGACCTTCACTAGCCGGATGCGTCTACGGATTACACAAGACCGGAAGAAGCTACGGGTTTCCATTGACCGGGTTCGTTTTGACCGGACCAAGCCAGCCGAACTCATATCCTTCTTGCGCCGGTTTGTCCGGGCCTGCAACGACAGCAATGTCTGGGAGGGCAAGGCGCTTTACCTGGTCGGCTCCCTTCCTTACCGGGGCAGCCGCCACTCTGTTCAACAAGATCCTCCCTGACACGGCCGGGCACATCCCGGGCCGGACTGTTGCATCCTTCCCGGAGGCGGTGCACTGGCTCTTGGTCAATTACGCGGACTCTATCACCCTGAACCAAGCCGTCTCGGACGTGAACCGCGCCTTCCTGGGCGCCCATGAAGTACCTGATGCCTTCGCGGCCCGTTTGCGGGACCTGGGGGAGGCCTGCGGCAACGTGGACGGCGAGGACCGGATCAAGATGGCGTTCACCTAGGGGCTACCCAAGCACTTGCAGGTGGACGCCCAGCAGTACAGCCTCCAGTTCACGGAGCACACCCTGCAGTAGCTCGCGTCGTTCACCCAGGGCAAACATGAACAGGTTAAGGCGCTCCAGCGACTCCAGCCGACCCCCCCCAAGATGTACTTGGCACGACCGTCTAGTCGGGCAGGACTCAAGACGCCGGTTCCGGCCGTGGGCGAGTCCTCGTCTCAGGCCGGTGGTCGCCCGGAGGGCTGGCGCGGGTTTGTGACGCCCTCTACGCCCCGTGTCACCCGGGGGGGGGAACGCCCGAACCGAGTACGAGCGTGCTGGCTGTGTAACAAGGAGGACCACATCTCGGCAGCCTGCCCGGAGGTGCCCAAGGAGCTCCAGGACAAGATATCCCGCCAGGGGATCCAGTTCGCCAAGGCCGTCCGCTGGGCTGACCGGCAGGCCAAGGGCGCCTCTCCTGGACGGCGGGACCCGAAAACGGTGCACAACCTCCGGGTCGCGATCCTACAGAGCATCCAGGAGAACGTGTAAAAGGAGAGTCCTGAGGACTGGGACTCCCATCCCGAGGAAGAGACCACGACCACGGGTACCTCGGGATCGGGAAACGAGGTGGGGGAGGTGCTCCCGGAAGTGCCCTCCCGTCTGTTCGAGGCCCCGGTGATCCTGTGTCGGCCTCAGTTGCATTCCTTGCCCGGTGTGGTCGTCGGCTACGAACCAAGGTAGCCGCATGGACACCGTGTGCCTGTCGGGGTACCCTGCTCGTCTTGCGGAAGAATAGTTTCAAGGTTACGACTACCTTGAGTTTCGGGGGTGAGGACCCGGTTTCTGTGGCCGCGGTGGTGGACACAGGGGCCGGACCAAGCGTCTTCAGCGAGGACATGCTCCCTCCGGGCTGGCGCTCCCATGCCTGGCGTGCGCCTACCCGCACCCGGATCGTGGATGCCTCGGGGCAGGCTCTCAAGGCTCTCAATCGACTCCCCCTCACCCTGCATGTACATGACAAACCTATGCATTTCCCGTTTATTGTTGTGAAACGCCTCTTGGTCCCGCTCATTATCGGGTGTGACTTCCAGCGCCAGTACACCAAGGCCATCCTGACCCAGGACGGCAAGGTCGAGTGCTCAACAGGCGCTGTCTCGGACATCCCGGTTTACCATCTTGGCGCCAGGGGGCGACAGTACAAGGCAACGGCCAAGCCCCCGGTTCGCCCGAACGAGCTGACGCTGGTCGGCGCAACGGTCCTTCCCCCTGGTGCCAAGACCGACGTCCAAGTTGTGACCCGGTCGACGGGCAGTTGTCTCATCAAGGGCCGGGCGGAGTTCCTGGCCAAGCACAGGTTGCACTTGGCCCACGGGCACCACAAGAAGGTGCACCGGCACGAGCCCTTCTCTGTTCTCATGGTCAACCTGGGGCGCAAGACCAAGACGTTTGCCAAGGGCACTCGAGTCGGGGTCGCGGAGCCGTATACCGGCGAGGCGCGACGCCTCTCCCAAGGGGCCCTTCTGGCCGTCCAACAGGAGCTGGCGGCGCGACAGGAGCTGGAAACGCAGGCGGCCATAGCCACGGCCGAAGGTCCGCCGGAGCCCCCGGTTGTGCCGCCCCCCAAAGAACCGGAGACGCCAGAGGTAAACTGGGCGGGCGTGCCCACGGAGCCACATGGAAAGGTGCACGGTCTTCTGGATCAGTTCAAGGGTATGTGTTCGGGGAAGCTGGGTGAGCTCAAGGCTACCACGCACCATATCCAGTTCAAGCCAGTCGCCAAGCCCGTGTAATCGGCTCCGTACCGAACTGGTCCGCACCGTCGCTTGGAGATCGAGAAGCAGGTCAAGAAAATACTCGACTTAGGTGTCATAGAACCCCCGGACGCCGAGTGGTCCTTCCGAGTGCTCGTCGTGCCCAATCCAGGAGGTCACTTCCGGTTTTGCGCGGACTACCGACGGCTGAACGAGCGCACGGTCAAGAATGTCTACCCAATCCCGAGGATGCACGACTGCCTGGACTCCCTCGGAGATGCCACAGTGTTCTCTGCCATGGACTCTAACGCTAGGTCCTGGCAGATCCCTGTGGCCGCCGAGGACAGAGACAAGACGAAGTTCACGTCTCACACGGGCTTGTTCCGATTTCTCCGGCTCCCGTTTGGTCTGGTGAACGCGCCAGCCTCCTTCCAGCGAGCTCTCGACATCATCTTGTCCAGTTTGCGGTGGCAAACGTGCCTGGTGTACCTGGACGACGTGATTGTCTTCTTCCGGACCGTGGACGATCACATCCAGCACCTCCGTGAAGTCCTCCTCCTGCTGTAAAAGGCCGGCGTCCCACGCAAGCCCGCCAGGTGCCACCTGTTCCAGCAAGAGGTGGAGTACCTGGGACATGTCGTCCGTCCAGAGCATCTGCTGGTGAACCAGAAGAACATCAAGAGCTTTGGGAAAGCGCTTCCCCCCGTAACCAGACGGAGCCCAAGAGCGTCCTGGGCGTGTGTAACATGTACCGGCGTTTCATCAAGGATTACGCGCACATCGCCAGGCCCCTGACCAGGCTCACGCATGAACCTCCCGGACATGCTCCCTCCACTGGATGCCGCCCAGTTGGCGGCCTTCGAGTACCACAAGGCGCGCTTGAAGTCGACCACGCTCCTAGAGCTCCCCCGACGGGAGGGTCTCTTCATCCTGGATACCGACGCCTGCGCCGTCCAAGTCGGCTGTACCCTCCTGCAGCAACAGCCGGACAAGAGCATCCTCCCGGTCGGCTACTACAGCCGGGGCCTCATACCAGCCCAGCAAAACTACTCCACGACCAACCGAGAATGCCTGGCCGTGGTCTGGGACTGTTTTCTTCTCCGCCCCTACCTCGAGGGACCAGCGTTCCGGATCCGGACGGACCATTCCAGTTTACACTGGCTGCTGAACATGGACAGTGCCCAAGGCCGGGTCGCTCGCTGGCGCCTCCGGTTATCGGAGTTCCGGTACAAGGTATGCACCAGACCGGGAAGGGAGCACCACTGTGCCGACGCCATGTCGCGGCTCCCGACGCTGGCGCCGGATCGGTCCGTCATCCCGGAAGAGATTCCCTGTCTCGCTCTGGCTGACTCTTCCCATGGTTGGGTGGCGCCGAACTACGGGGAGCCAGACAAGGAACAACCTGTCATGCTCGCGCGTAAGCTGGCGGCGCAAAAGGAGGACCAGCGGTGCCAAGATCTACGGGATAAGATGGACCAGAACGAGCACTCCTGCTTCTCGGAGACAGAAGAGGGGCTCCTGGTGCGTGTAGCCCCCCTAGACGGGGCTGCTGAAGTGTACGTCCCGTTCACCCTGCTCCAGGACGTCCTGCGGTTGGAACACGACGTGGTGCGCGCTGGGCATCCTGGGGTTAACCGGACGTACGCCGCCATCAGGCGCCACTACTACTGGGAGTCCATGCCCGCGGACGTGTACGACTGGGTGGCCAGTTGTGCGTTTTGCTCCAGGAACTGGATTGCACCAAGGCGACGCACGGCGCTGCTCGAGTTGTTTCCGGCGACGGACCCCGTCACAAGCCTGTCTATGGACCTCCTCGGACCCCTGACAGACACCAAGACCGGGAACGTCTTCCTCCTGATCATCGTAGACCGGTTCTCTAAGCTGGTCCGAGCCGTCCCCCTGGATGGCATCACCGCGACGGACGTCTCGTCGGCGTTCCGCCGGGATTGGATTTCCGTGTATGGGCCCCCGGACACAGTCCTGACGGACAACGGACCTCAGTTCGTCTCCCTGCTCTTCCAGGGTGTGTGCAACCTCATGGGCATCCGGAACCTGTACACGTCCACGTACCACCCGCAGACCAATGACCAAGTCGAGCGCTTCAACAAGACGCTCGTGGACATGTTCATGTACTACATCGAGGATCACCAGGACAACGGGGACGAGCTCGTCTCCGTGTTGGCGCTGGCGTACAACTCGAGGCCTCACCGGACAACGGGCGTGGCCCCCATGGACTTGGTCACCCCACGGCGCTTGAGAAACTTCTCCTTTGAACGGATGCCGGACGCCATGACGCCGGACCCGAGCCAGTCGGTGGCTGAGGCCAAGGACGCCTTTCTGGAGTCACTAAAGGCCTTGCTCCCCCAAGTTCTGTTCTCGATTGCCAAGACACAAGCCCGGTACAAGAGGGACTATGACAAGAAAGTCCGCCCTCGCCGAGTATCGGTGACCAGTGGTGAATGGGTGTACCTGCGGAACCACAACCGGAAGTACAAGCTCGACTCTGAGGTGACCGGACCCTACGAGGTGTTGGAGACCGACGGGAGAACCTCCCTGATCGACCAAGACGGACTGCCGTACCGGGTTCGCGGCGACCACGTGGTGCCGGCGGGACCGGTGGACCCCGGGAACGGGCCCAAGCAGCCGCAAGTGCCAGTCCCAGACGCGCTCTAACCGGGTGGGTCCGAGTTTGTGTTCGAGCGGTTCGTGGAACACACCTGAGACGAGGAGGGAGTCCTGTGGTTGCTGGTACGATGGTTCGTATACGGGCCGGAGGATGACACCTGGCAACACTCGGGGCGCCTGCCAGTCGCAGCGGTGTACATTTCGACGTAAGGGGCTGCTCCCCCAGGACCCTGACAAGGTGTTGCCGCTTTGGGAGAACAATGAGCAGCAGTAAGACAAGTGGCGCTGAATACCAACCGGACGTTCAGTTGGACATCACCAAAGACGATATAGACAAGTGGTTAAGGAGAACGTTTGGAACGCCGGGGAACCGGGGTTCGAGCCCCGCTGAGGCCGCGACCAGAGAAGCGTCATCATCAACACGCCACGTAGCGGAGGACGGCAGCCCACGTCGACGGACGACAACAGCGACCGAGGAAAAACGGCGACCGCTGGACGTCTTCGTGACGCCCTTTTTCACCTTGCTTCCACGGGGTCCTGGTCACACCGGTGCCTTCGGATTGCGGCTAGTATGGCTGGAACACCACTCTCCCGGATTCACCTTGGTTGTGAAGCGGCGTCTTGCTCCCGTCAGGAAGTCGCCACCGGCCCGAGACAACGTGTGAACCGCCCGACAAGGCGCCCGGCCGACTGCACAAGTACCAAGGACATGTCGAGAAGCCGGGTGGAGAGCCCGGACTTGACCGGTGCTGTGGCGGAGCGGTAGTGGCCCGGCGGGGTCACAGGCGTGGACAGCACCACCCGGTAGCGACGCGTCGGGCAAGGCCGTCGCCAAGATCCTCGCACCGCAAGGACCGAAGGACCGCGACGCCGTCAAGGTCATGCCCGGGATCACACAACCGGCCATGCTTGGCCAGTTGCCGGAACCTCGGCCCGCTCCCCGCTGTTGCCGCCGCCGGCAGATGCATCCTCCTCCGGAAGGGACGACCGCATCGTGACCTTGGACCGGGTGGTCTTGCTCTTGGCTCATGTTGCCTCGTTCTTGGACATGCACACCTTTTCCTTGAACCTGGTACGCCTTGACCTTGGACCGGTACGCCTTGGCCTCGTGCCCGCTGCCGCCATCGCAACCGGACCTCCTCCGGGGGATAAGGTGGGGGCGTGGGATGCTGGGGCCGGTGGGGGTGCTCGCGACCCTCGGGGGATAAGGTGGTCACCAGTGGAACAAGTCAAGTGTGGGGGTGCTCGCGAGCCTCCAGTGGATAAGGTGGTCACCAGTGGAAAACGTCAAGTGTGGGGGTGCTCGCGAGCCTCCAGTGGATAAGGTGGTCACCAGTGGAACAAGACAAGGTGGGGGGGGCAACGCGCGCACACGCACTCGCCGGCACGCGCCTCTCACTCCCTGCTTCTACCTGTGGGTGCCGCACGGACGGACCGGTCGGCACTGAGATGCAAGCGCACGCGCAGCACCCGATGGACCCGGGGGGGGGCGGGGAGGGTACAATCCCCACGCCCTACACTAAGGCGCCCGCCCGCGCGCGCATCGCCAGTGGCGTGCCGCGCCGCCTATCTGGTGACTGCCTGGTCTGGCCCGAGACGGTCCAGGCTGAGAAGGGAGCTATGACGCATAACGCGATGCTTGACCGCGGCACTGGCCGGTACGGTTGCCAGCGGGGCACCGATCGTCGGGGCTGACATGGCGTGTCCCGGATTGGACAGGTGGCCTTCTCCTTGCTGGCCGATATCTTGATTGATTGTGGGTCGTTTGCATCTGAGTGTTTATTGCTTGATGTATCTGCTTGACAGTAGGGGGATCCACTGGTATGGATCCCCAGATCTCCCCATGGGGAGGCTACTGCGTGGGATTCGGGGCCTTTTGGGCCCGCTTGCTCGGTTAGCTTAAGGGGACAGCGGGGCGCCCGTGTCCCGGCCTCCCCACAAAAAAATAACTGCGTTTTCACCTCCTGCCTCCCTCTTCGTGCCTTCGGGTGTCTTCCTAGGTGACTGTGTCACCGGTCGAGAGTACAGCAAGGGTGTGCGGGTGGGTTCCCTCAGCTGGGCAGGTGTCCCTATCTGTTTCTGTGGGCTGGGGTGACACGGCGTTTTATGCGACACCTGCGTCCCGAGTTAATTGTGCACCCCACCCTGGGGTGAGGCGTCCTCATCTTCCCCGGTTCCCCGCCTCTAGAGGCGGGATGACGTCTTCTGCGGCTCCCGACGCTCCGGCCGCCATGGCGGTCGATCGTCAGGTCGAGGGGGCGGGCGCTCTTTTGGGCCCCGAGGAGAATATCGACGACAACGTCCTCTCCAACCTCCTGTCGGCATCGTGGCCGACCCCTGCGGTCGTGGACGAGAAGTATGGGCGCTACCCTTGGGGCCCCCTAGGGGGGTCGATTGTCGAACAGCGCTTTGATGCGGTCGACAGCCGTCGTATGCAGTCCAAATGCACGACCATCCGGGGGGTATACGATACCCTTTACGCCATCCCCGAGGGGACGGTGACGGACTTCCCCTTTCTCCGCAGTCGGTAGGACTGGCGAGTATGCCGGGTGCTTAGGCACTCGGCTGTCCGTGATATCCCTTCCGAGGTGGGGGACAAGTGTTGCAATTGGCACGGGCTAAGTCCCGTACTTATGCCCCTGACGGGACTTGCACCCGCCTCTCCGTACTTCGGATTGCGGGCTATGGGACAGCTGTCCTTCCCTCAGTAGCCCCCCCTATTCGGGC
>Ga0209093_1001074_pt1 | contig 15408 bp, 9 predicted proteins | sample SidtaG_4_FD_187450 | JGI IMG/M metagenome (GOLD analysis project Ga0209093, IMG submission 187450) | Marine algal microbial communities from Sidmouth, United Kingdom - Sidmouth_Male1 metaG (SPAdes) (version 2) | ecosystem: Host-associated > Algae > Red algae > Unclassified | place: Sidmouth... | reverse complement strand
TGCGCCAGCGTTCCCGCGGGTCTGGGTCGAGGGGGCGCCGCCGACGGGTTTTGCTTTTTGGGTGGGCGCGCCCGTGTTTTGGCGCGCCGGCGGTGTTGGCCATGGTCCTAACTGGTGGTTGTTGCGCCGTGGGGACCCCGGTCTTGTTCCGTGGCGGGCCCCTCGGTGCACCCGTGTGCGGTTGTTTTGGTGGGTGCTCGGTGGTGTGGCTGCCCCCCGACGCGCAGGTGCAAGACTTGGACGGCGACGAGGAGGACGGGCTGGACGAGACGCTGATGCCCATGGATTTTGAGGAGGTTGGCCACATTGTCGACGATGAAATCCATTCGGTCCTCGTGGCGGGCTTGCAGTCGGGCTCCTCCCTCACGTCTGTTATTGACACTTGCCATAGTGGCACCGTACGTTGGGTGCACGGGTGTTGCGTGTTGGCCTCGCTTTGGTTTGTGTGGCTGCGCATCCCCACTGGGCCATCTTTGGTGTTGTTGGCCCAGCCTGCTTTCGGTGCACGTGGCTCTGGCGCGCCGTCGGTTGCCCGGATGGGTCACTCACCATGCTCTGTGCCACGCGTCCGTCGCGTCATCCTTTCTTCTCTTTTTCTCGGCCGCTGTGCAGGTTCTCGACCTGCCCTTTGTCCACGAGTTGCCCGCGCCCGCCGCGCCCAACGCCCGCCGCGGCGCCTCCTCGGTGCCGACCCCCCCCGCCGCCGACTCCCTCCTCCACATGCAACTCCCCGGCACCGCCGCGCTCGTCCTCTCCCTCGTCCGCCGGCGGCGCGCGCGGCAGTCGGCGCGGAGCCTCGCGCGCGCCGTCGCCGCCGGCTCGGCGGCGGCGCGCCGCTCCGAGGCGCTGCGGGCCAAACTCGCGCCCTCCTCGGCGGAGCTCGCGCGCCGCGGGCGCGTCGTCCTCTTTTCGGGCTGCGCCGACGGCCAAAAGTCGGAAGATTCGGGGTGCATGAGCCACGACGGCACGCCGACGGGCGCCATGACCTACGCCTTTGTCGAAGCGATGGAGGAGGCGGGCGTCGAGTGGGTCGACGTGGAGGCCGACGGGGGGGAGCCCCGCCCCGACGGCCGCGCCGGCGGCGGTCGCGGGCGGGGCAACCTCCGGTGCGTCGGCGGCTCGCGGGCGAGCGCCGGGTCGGGGGGGGACGGGGGGCTCACGTACATGGACCTGCTCAAGCTCATGCGCGAGAAGATGGTGTCGGTCGGCTTGAACCAGCTGCCGCAACTGAGCTCCTCCCACCCCATGGCGCTGTCGGATATGTTCCAGCTGTGAGGCGGCGCGGCGGGGGCGGTGTCTCCTTGCTGCCGTCGGCCGGTGGCCTGGCGCAGCACGCGGGAGGTGTGCCGGCTGGCGTCGGGCACGCGTCGCTCTTTTGGTGGGCGAGCCGTGCTCGACGTGCCCGTGGGCCCGTCGCGGGGGCGCTGGCGCGTCGCCGCCCGCGGTCGACGCTGCCCGAGGCGGTCGGCACGGGCGCAGGGCGGCCCCGTGCGGCAACTCCCTACCGCCGACGCCATGAGGGCCGGCCTGCCGCGCGGAGGGCGTGGTCGTGTGGCGGCGGCCATCGTGCCTCGGCGTCGCCACTGTTGGCCGCTGGCACCCGACGGGTTGGCCGCGGGGTGCGTCAGCCGAGGGGGCCGACCGGCCGCGGGTGGTCTGCTCGCCTCGTGCCCGCACGCCGCTGGGCTAAGCGTCTCTGATGCGAGTGTGGGTGTCCGAGCGCGACGGCAAGGGCCCCACGGACCTGACGGCGCTGCCTGTCCCGTTCGGGTCCCGCGCGCCCGAGCAACAACAAAAATAATCGGTTACTACGTCCAAGCGGGCCCACTATGAATAGCTGTTCTTTGGCTAGTCGATTGTGGGTGTGCTTACATTGAACTGCCGTTGCGTTCAGTTCCCTCTCGAAATTTGGGGGGAATTTAGCATTATCTTTTCCATTTTCATGCTGACCCCCCTCAAGGACGTGGGAACGCAGCTCACTTTGAAAGTCATCTGATGGCCGGTCGTCTTTTGGCGGGCACTGACGACATCGTGGGCGGCAGGAAAAGGGCAACCACAGTCCAACCGGGCCATGCGCATGACCGCGGCGGCGCTACCGGGACACTGACGCCGTAGGGTAGTGCGAGTGCCTGAGGACCATGCCAAGGAAATGGTCGCCGTCAGCACGCCACGGGCGGAGCAACGCGCGGGTGCCCTTGGACGTGGTGCTGCCGTTGTCGGCCTGTACGGGCACGGCCAGTGACGGCAGCAACAATGCCGCTGATGCGTCCGCATGGCCTGCAGCAGCGGCCGCCGCCGCTCTGGCCGCCATCCCCGCCGACGCTAGCAGCATCGTCCCCCGCGTAGCCGACTGCCCCCGCCCCTGTTGGCGCAACACTTTCACAGTTCTGCCAGCCACCCCCACCAGCCGCTGATTGCCTTCTTCTCGGCCGCCGAGTACGTGTGTACACTAGGTGCGCGGGGCTTCCACGAGTGGCTCGCGTGGGTGCTAACGGAGCTGCCAAACGAGCGAACAAAAACAGAAGACAACAATCAGTCAAGCACTTAAAAGATAACAAGACAACAAAAAACATGCACAGGACCGCCGTCAAAAAAAAAACGGGATCAGGTGACCGCGGGGCAGTGGAACTGCTCGTGAGGTTGCAGCGGGGGGGCGGCTTGTACAATGGACTCGGCGCCGCAAAACGGCCAAAGTGGCCCCATCAGCACCTGCGTACAATGTCGAGGATGCGGCCAATGCCCTTGGTCTTGCCCTCCCGCAGCACAAAGCGCGCGTCCGACTTGATGTGCTCTGGGCGGTAACAGAAGGAGAAGCGAATGAGCGCACGGTCGCCCGTACGCACCACTTCCTTATCAATCGACATGACGCGCGCAGCCTGGCGCACCGCCGCGCAGTGGATGACCGGCTGGTAGCCGGGGCGGATGGTCGTGCCGTGATAGAGCACCAGCACCTCGGCGGTGAACTCCCACACCGCGCCCGGCGCCACGCGCGTGTCGAGCATGACCATGCCCTTGCGCACGGTCGCGCGCTTGACCTTCTTCAACGCCAGCGACCCAGCCTGACCGGCAACCACCCTTCGCACGGGCACCCGCTTGTAGTGCACGCTCTTGACAACGACTGATACAAAGGCGCCGCTGTGGTCCGGGCCCAGGGAGAGCGACTGGCCAACGCCGACCGATCCCGCGGAACAAGTGCCAGACACGACCGTGCCGACGCCAGGCACCAGGAACGTCTCGTCAATGGCAAACTCGGTCGGGGACGAGCGGAACTCGGACCAGTTGCGGCGCGACGGTGCCAGGTTAAGGAACCCACGCAGTAGGTCTAGCCCGTTGCCAGTGACGTTGGACACGGAAAAGATGGGCACCACGCGATCGTTGACGATGTTCTGGGCGCAGAGTGACAGCTCGTCAGACGACTTCACCAAGACGGGGAGCTTGCGGGCGCCGGGCGACTTGAGCAGCTTCTGAATGTGCGTCACGGTAGCTTCATACACGTGCGTCGGCGCCAGGTCGACCTTCGTAATAACGACGAGCACAGGGACCTTGAGCGCAAGCGCAATGGCAAGGTGCTCTTTCGTCATACGGAGGACACCCATGTTGGCACCCACAACCTGCGGAAGAAAAGACAAAAGACGGTGAAGTGCGGAACAAGGGCACAGCAAAAAACGTGAGTGCGTGGGTTAGTCTCTACCAGCGTGAAAGACAAACAAAAACAGAAATCACTGCCAAGGCGACACGCTCTCAGTGCCCACCTCAAGCACACAAATGACCAACGTACCAGCATGCAGTAGTCCGGTGCGTGCGCCGTCAGCCCAAACACAGTCGTGCGCAGATAGCGCTCGTGCCCCGCCAGATCGAAAAAGGTGACAATCTTGGCCGCCCGCGACACCACGTCCGCCCACGTCAGCGCGCGCACGCCCGTGTAGTTGACGACCGCCCCCCCCGCGCCAAAGCCCATGATCTGCTGACTGACGCTCGACGTCCGCCCGCTCTCCATCTCGTGTTTGTGGGTAAACACCTGCGCGCGGGCGCGGCCACGCCCATTGTCGAGCGCCCCGCAGCCAGTGAGGACGCCGATGAGCGTCGACTTGCCACTGTCGACGTTACCCGCGACTGCCACGCGCAGGTCGAGGTAATCCTCGAGCGTCTCGGGCAGCTGGCGGACGAGGACAGACGCAACCATGTCGCCGGCAGAGCCGCCAGTCGCGCGCGCGCGGCGCACGACGGTGCACTCTGCGTGCAGCTCATCGGCCATCCGGGTGAGGGTGCCGAGCGAGGCGGTCAGGGCGTCGGCTGAGAGCCCCCGCGCGCGCCCATCGTCGGTGACACCAATCTCATAGATAGCCTCGCCGCTGCCCTCCAACAGCCGGTACTTGAGCTGCGTGACCAACTCCATGAACCGAGCGGGGGGCGGCTGCACCAGGCTCCACTTGTACTCGACAGACCCCTCGTCGTCCTCGGGATCGAGGTCCTCTGCAAACATGAGCTCCACACCGCCCCCACCGCTGCCGCTGCTGCTGCCGCCGTCGGTCAACAGATCCTGCATCCGTGACATCGTGGGCAGCGGCAGAAGCGTCGGCGCGATGACCACCGGCTCTCCGCCGTCCACAACGCCTACGGCCTCCACCAGCGTCTTCCCGCCGGGCGCCCCGCCGGAACCCTCTGCCGCCGACGCCATCGTCGCCACTGCGGAGGACGGCGGCGGCACCGGCGGCGAGCCTAACCGCGTGGAGCCTGCTAAACCCAGGGGCACCCCCGGGTTGCTGCCATCGCCCGTCGCAGCGCCCGCAGTTGATGTGGGCACCGCCGGGGCCAGCGTCGCGCCCGTCCCCGCTGAGGCCCGTAATGGTGGTAATGGCGGCATGGCACACAGCTACCAAAGGACGCGTCGGTGCGTCGCCCGGCCGGGCCACAGGAGGTGGGAATCAACAGACCACCAGCGCCACCCCGTCGATGAATAGGGCGTAGGTGGAGCGCCACGCGCCTGTGGGTGTGGGTGACCACGTTGACCAGACCCCACGTGACAACGCATACGCTGCACACACACGCGCCCACGTCGGTCGGGGAAACGCAGCCCGACCTGACAGGCACCAGCGGGTGCTCGCCTCGACGCCGCCACGCCGCGCTGGTCGGGGAAAGGCGGGTAGTGCTGGCCCAGCGCGACAGCGGTCTCCGCCACGACGTAACCTCTTCCAGCGGCACCAGCCGTTGGGCGGGTGGGGGGGGTGACCCACACAGCGCTGGCAGTGCAACCTCGGGTCCACTCCAAGCAGCCGAGGCAGCACCTCTGTTGCTGTACGTTGCGACCCCGCCTAAACGAGAGATCGAATCTGCCGGAGATTTGTTGAGCAGTTTTGCGTGGATATTCCCGAAACGGGAGTCAGGTGTCGGTTGGGCCCGTTTTCTCGAGAGGCCCACGGGTCAACGCCTCGCGTGCGTGGCACGAAAAAACGCCGCCAATGAGTCTGTCGTCGCGTCTTGGTGCGGCGACAGCGAGGCGCCGGTCGTGGGCCTGGCGAGAAAACGTCAGCGTGAGGAGCCGTTTTTCGCATCGCAGCACATGCAGGGAAAGATCCCACAGGAAAAAAAGGGCACAGGATTAGAGTCATGGAGGGGCGAGGGACGGCGCAAGGGGGCAAACAACTCCGTACGGCCGCTTGACCCCCATCGAGGTAGTCATCCGACCCACCGGCATCCCTTCAGCGCGACTCGAGCGCCTCAATGCGCATGAGGAGTGTGTTAACCTGGTCCTTGTACATTCCATTCACGTCGTCCAGGTCCGCTTCCAGTTCCCCAATGCGCTCCTCCCGCGCGGCGGCGGTGGCGGCCGCCTCGACCGCGGCCGCGCGCAGCGCCGACACCTCCGCTTCGAGCGCCGGCGCGCCCGCGAGGGCGGCCTCTAACTCGTCGACGCGGGCGGTCAGCGTCACGACCGTCTCAGCGAGGGAGGAGGTGCTCGCGTCGCGAGCGGCGAGCGCCGCCCGCAGCGCCGCCGACTCGCCGGTGCGCTGACGGAGGGCGGCGGTCAGGCGCTCGATGCTGTACACGCCGCCGCCACCGCCGCCGCTGGCACCGCCACCACCTGCGCCGCCGCCGCCGCCGCCGGCACCGTCGCCGTCGCCCGAAGACAACACCGCCGACACAGAATCCCCCCCGTCGTCGTAGGCGCCGCCCAGGAGACCACCCCCCGTGCCGCCGCCGCCACCGCCGCCAACGTCTCCACCGTCGAGGCCCGACGGACCGCCCGCCCCCGCGTCGCCAGCATCCAGATAACTCCCGTCTGCAAATGCGAGCAGCGGCCGCGGGGGGCGGGCAGACAGGGGCGTCTGTGGGGAGCGCGGGTACCCAGGTATGGAAGCGGAGGAGAAGCCTGCGCCGGGGATGGAGGCGGACGAAAAGCCCGCACACCCGGCGGCACCACTAGCGCCAGCACCAGAGAGCAAGCCGTCCATACTCCGGCCGGCCGCCGACAACGGTCCATCTGCGTCTGCCAGTGACCGCGGCGGCCTGCCCCCACCAACCGCTTCAGCTACCCGCAGCCGCTCCATCGCGTCGGCCAACCGCGACTGAGAGGTGGCCAACTCAGAGGCTGCCGCCGCCGCGGCTGCGTCCGCGGCCTCGGCCGCTTCTGCGCGATGAAGGCGCTCCGCTGACAGCGCGGTGCTAAGGCGCTCAGCGTCCGCGCGAAGGGCTGACGCGGTTGCTGCGGCAGACGCCGCGTCGGCTTCCCGCGCGGTCACCGCCGCAGCCAATTCACGGGCAGCCGCCCCGGACGAGTCCGTAGCAGCGGACGCTTGGGCTTCAGCGGCAGCAGTGGCGGCGTCGGCTCGTCGGCGCGCTTCATCGGCAGCAGCGGCTGCTGCCTTGGCAGCATCAGTCTCACGCACCGCCGCCGCCACGCGCGCGTCGGCGGCGGATAGGCGCGCGGCGGCGGCTTCCCGCTCCGCTGCGGCGGCGGCTTCCCGCTCAGCAGCTTCCGCGGCGAGGCCGTCCAGCCGCCGCAGCAGCGGGCGGGTGGCAGCGGGGACGCTCGCCGCCGCCTCCTCCGCCGCCGCCTCGGCCGCGCGGCAGCGGGCCATTGCGTCGGCGGCCGCGGCCGACAGCTCGTCCTCCCGCCGCCCCGCCGAGTCGGTCACGCGGCTCAGGTGGGCGCGCAGCTCGGTCATGGCCGCCGATAGCGCGCGCTCCCGGCGGGCCGCTTCGGCGGCGGTCGTCGCAGCGGCCTCAGAGGCCTCTTTGGCCGCCGCCGCCCGCGCGGCGCGAAGCTCCTCCGCGTGGCGGGCGGTCGTGGCGGCGAGCTCGGACCGCGCCTCATCCGCCGCCGCGCCAGCTGCCGCCGACGACCGTGCATCCGCATCGACCTCGCGCAGACGCCGGTTGGCCGCGTCGGCAGCTTCTCGCGCCGACCGCTCGGATGCCTCGACTGTCCGCAGGTGGGAGGTGAGGGAGGCAGCTTGCGCGGCCGCCATATCCCGCGCCGACGTCAGCGCCTCGATTTGGGAGGCGTGCTCCCGGACGGCGACTTTGAGCTTTCTGTTGAGCGTCTCCTGATCCGTGAGCCGCGCGGAGAGGGCGGTGCCCTCTGTCAACACCGCCGCAATCTGCGCGTCCTTGTCCCGCAGCAGCGCCGCTTCAGCAGAGCGGGAATCCCGTACCCGCCGCAGGGAGTCCCGCTCCTTTATCAAAATGGCGGCTTTGCGTTCGGCGGTCGTCAACCGCCGCGCCGCATCGGCAGCCGCCGTCTCGGCCCGCTCCGCCCGCGCGAGCGCCGCGTGCATGGCCTCCGTGGCCGCGGCTGCGGCGGACGATGTGGCATCGTCGGGGGCAAGTGCCGCCGCCACAGCTGACGGAGGGGGTTGGGGAGGGGGGGGCAGCACCACCGCATCTAACCCAGATGACACGGCACCCGTCGATGGGGTCAGGACCCCGTTGGACGCGGGGGAGATATCGGGGGTTGCACCCGTCGGGGAGCCCACGGAGGGCAGCGCCACAGGTGCGGTGGGGGTAGGGAGGCCCACGGAACCGCCACAGGTGTCCCCACCCCGTGGCGAATCGACCGAGGGTTGGTGCTCGGGCGCAGGTGGAACGGGGGGTTCAGCCGAACGGGGCGCGGAAGAATCGTCTTGTGGTCTGGGCTCATCCTAAACAAACGCACAACAGGGCGGGGCGAGACGAGGCAGCAGCACATGTGCACGGACCGTGCAAGGTAACCACACGCAAGGCAGCAAAGCGAACACAGAATTTGGACATGGTCAGTGTGCTGAGGCTCAGCAGCCCCTGCACGTCTGCGTCGCGTCCAGCGCTGCCAAACGACGCAGAGAGCTCAGGCAGGCACACGCACACCACGTCTGGCGCTCAGCCCACTAAAGCACGGTGACTACCACGTCCCATGTCTAAGAAACACTGCAACATCGACATTAGTTCATCAAAACAAGACCACTGCTGCAGCCATCACGTACCGTCTCTCCCAAGACCACAGCGGGAGGCCGCCCTGCGTTACCCTCGGCAGCACGCCTCTCCTCCGAGGCACCATTGCGGTCAGCCACTGCGTCCGAGGCCACCGATATAGGCGGCACAAGCGGTTCCACCAGTGAAGGTGGTTTTGTCGGCGCGACCGCCGCCGTCGCTGGCGCCACAGCCGCCGTTGTGGCGACCGTCGCCACGGCGTCCACATCCTCCCACTCGTCATCGTCACCCCATCCGGTGGCGCCCCAGGAGGCGCCACCCCGGGAGCTCGCCATCGTGGGTCCGTCGGCGGTGAACCAACACACCAGACCGAGAGAGTTGGAGGAGCAGAGTGGGAGCAGCAACAAAGTTGATAGGATAGGTGAAGAGGTCAGGGCAACCAGCGGCCGATGTCAGAGCCAGACAGCACACCACGCATCGGCGGCCGCCCTGCCCAGCCAAGGAGGGGCTGCTGACAAGCGCTGGGGGGGGAGAGCCAGACGCGGAGCGAGAGTGACACGGGCTCACCACCAACGCCGGCGGTGCAGGTGAAGGAGCGCCAGGAAGAGAGCTTGACGTGTGGGCGATGGGACGGTCGCTGACAGCAAGGTCTTTCTGCAACGAAGATGCCAAGTGGTTTCTATTTGCGGTAATTCAAGATGGTTGGAATCATCAAGATGAACCACAATTTCTCTCAGGAGCAATGGGGGCTAATAGAGGAGGTCGGCATCAGATCAATACACTTTTACAACTGCCTTCATGCACTTGTTCTCCCGCCCTGGGGTGTTTATCGCCCACCCTTACACCTAGATCAGGGAGGTCTTACTCTGTTTTTTTTGGATCGCGAGGCAACGCCGTGGTTGGCCAGGAACGTCACTAAATTTAGAGGGTTTTTTCTCTCCTTCTTTGTTGAACTGAGAGACACAGACAGGCTCTGTTGGCCGTTATGAAAAGGGATGCCTATGCTTAGAAGCTGCTCCTTCTCTTCTTCCACATCCTGAATTCTCCCCCAGGAGCGTATCGCATCAACTGGCCGCACGGGCTCGTAGTCAGAAGGCCGGAAGCAATGGGTTTGAACTGGGTGTGCCCTGGCCCGTCACCAACTGTAGCTCACAGTTGTCTGCAGCCCGGTGCATTTCGGAAGCGGTCGAGCTCATGATGTCATGGCCCGAACGAACACGAGCATACGTATCCAGGCACAACAAGTACGTAAGAAACAACATGAACGTATTCGTATGCACGTTGTGCACCCATGTAGGCAGAGCCAACGTAATAGGATCTCCAAGGGAGCAAGACGTTCCAGGCCCTCCACCGCTTGAGCAAGGTCACTCAGCGGAACATGTGCACACCTGGCGCATGCAAGAGGCATCGCCATGCGCAGCTCACTTCGGCAACAAGACACCGAGACGTTGTTGCAAATGACAATGATGTGTGATCCGATCTGTTGGGGAGGCGGCTGGGTCCGGCCAGGATACGACCAAACGGCAAGACGTGACGTGTGCACTCCCATGTCCTCAAGCTCAACGCGAGTCGACGGAGGCAACGATACTACCGCGTATCTTTCTGACCCGCACGGTTTCGCGGCCCCACCTTGTTCACTCCACCAGCCGCCCCTCACATTCCTGAACACATGCTTTCTTTAACACGACCAGTCTGGTCTCCCCCCCCTCTCGGCACCTCCGCCGCATCGCGTTTATAACCTGGGCCTTCTTCCCGACTGCCGCGGTGGCGCTCGCCGCGGCCGCCCAAAGTGGAGCCCCGCTAGTAGCAGGCGCTTGTTCCCCAACCGCCCAGCCGCCTCGGAAAAGGACGACCAGTGGGAGCCGAGTAGCAGCCGCGTGCGGGACAGCGCGACTAAGTCAGCCAATGCCAACTGCACGCACGCCGCCGTGCGGTCTGGGCACGGCGGCCGCTCCAACCGCACCACCCGGGACGCGTCGAGCTCCTCGGCGAGCGCGTCATACACACCCGGCGAGTCGGTCGCCACAAAGAAGCGTACGCTGAGCGGCGCCGCGCGCATGCGCGTCAGGAACGTGGACACCCCGGTCACGGACCGCCAGTAGTCGGTGATGGCCGCGGCGGTCGGCGAGTAGTCGGCGGCGGTCACCCCCGCAATGTCCGTGGAGATGGAGCGGGAGCGGATGTGCACGCCGACCATCGTGGCGAGCCCGCGGGTCGCCCCCGAGGAGGCTGCCGACGCCGACCCGGCGGAGAGGGACGAGTCGACCCGCGCCTGCACGCTCTCCACGCGGCGGAGGACCGGCGGTACAGGGATGAGGGAGCGGAGAGCGGCCCAGTAGGGTGAGTCCATTGCAATGATGTTAGGCGTCAGCTGCGAGCGGATGACGTACGCCGTCGACACGTACAGGTGGTGGCGCCTATCGTTGGCCACCGCCACCCGGTTGGGGTCGAGCACGTGCGTCGCGTTGTGCCGCATAAAGGAGTACTTGCGGATGCGGCGGAGAGGGGCGTCCACCCGGTAGGTGGCATCCTCCCGGAAGGGGAAGGTCAGCGACAGCTCCGACTGCCACACCAGGTCGTTGACAAACAGGTCCGCAAACGTGCACTGTAGGTGCGCGTCGGGCGCCCACACGAGCACCAACACCCGGCCGGCGGCGCGGGCAAAGGCGAGCGCCGAGCCCAACGCCCGTAGCCGATTGCCGAGGCCGTATTGGGTGTGGACAAACATGGCCTTTGGGGAGGGCGGTGGCGTCGGCCGCGGCCCCGCCGCGGCCTCCTCCTCCTTGGTCTGGTTGACGGCCGCCGCGTCAAAGACGGCGACCTGCGTCGTGTACTTGTCCATCTGCTCCGCGCCTGCCTCTTGGAGGCGCGCGACGAACCGCCGCCGCATCAGCGGCTGCATGCCGTCGAGAAACACGGTGGGCACCTCGTGCTGGTCGTGCAACAGCCGGTACACATCCGCGTTGGACAGGGACGGGTGCACAAAGCGCTCCACAAAAGCCGTCCACTCGGTGTGAAAGCCGGGGGCGACGTGGGGGCCGTCCCGCTTCGCCTCGGCCATTGCCGTCCACGGCCGCCGCAGGAAGCTGCGAAGGCGGTTCCTGTTGCTCCTCGCCGTCGTCGTCACCGGCCTCGCTGTCGTCCCAGCGCCTGCCGAGGGGCCCATCACGCGTGCCCACAGGCCCTCCACGGCCTCAGAAAGCGACGCGTACTCCGAATCGAGCCAATCGTTCGACCGCAGAATGAGGTGGCGCGACGCGCGCGCGGGCTCCACCACCAGAGCCGTCAGCGTCAGCCGCCGCGATGGCTTGACGCCCGGCGCAAAGGGCGGAGCCGCGCCGCCGATAGCATCGGCACCAACGCCGTGCTGGTCGACGACCTCGGTGTTGAGCTCCGCCCAATCGCCCGCGTCTTCGACATCGACGCCCGGCTGCCGCGTCAGCCGCATGCCGCCATTGATGCTCAGGTTGCCGCTGACTTGTCGCCCCGACGCGGCCGGCCACAGCGGTATGCCATAAGCGCCCGCCCTGGAGACAACGTCGACGGCGACCAAGTCGTCGCCACCCAGGCCCGAAGGGAAGACAGCCTCAAATGGGTAGGGGAAGGCATCCGTCACGTGCCAAAGGAGCACTGGGACACGGCCGGCATGCCGCGCAAAGACCAATGTGGTCGCCAACGCGCGCAACCGGGCGGTGAGCGTCGCCGCGTCGACGCGCAGGGCCACCACAGCGGGGACGGCGGCCGACTCGCCGCCCGTCCCAACCGAAGCCGCCACGCCTTTCGCGTCCGCGTTGCGGACCGACGTGGACGCCAACGACGCTGACGACACAGACGCGTCGCCGCCAGCGGCGGTTGACCCGTCCGCTGCCGTCGATTGGTTGTCCCGTGCCGCCGCCGTCGCCGCTGCCGCGTCCATCAAGCGCAGCAGCCGCCCCGACGCGGCCGCGTCCAGCCGCCGCAACAACCGCCGCGGCACTTTGTACCGCTGGTGGAGTGCATGCGCCGCCTGGGCGTCGGCCCCCCAAAGAGCCTCGTCCATGCCTGGCGGCTCGCCCCGCCGCCCCCTAATCCCCCCAGCCGCCACGCCCCACCGTGCATCCGCAGGGCCCTCCCCCGACGCGTCCGCCGCCAGGCCCGCCGACCCCTCCTCCTCCACGGAGGCGCCCACAACACGGGCGGCCGAGCCGCCTCGCCTCCCCCCCAAATCGAAAAAGAGGGAGCGCGACGGCGACCACACCGCCGCGTCGGTGGGCCCCTGCAACAGTCCTGCCAAGCGGCCGCCTCCCCACAACGACCCGCCCGCGGGGGCCGACACGTAGCCGAGCGCGTCGGGCGCGCCGTAGCGCACAACGACCACGAGGGAGCCCGCGCAAAAGAGCAGCGCACAGGCGGCGGCGCCCGCCAGAGACCGCCGAAACCGCATCCGCCCGGGACCGCTGCCGCCGCCGCCGCGCAAGCCGCCGCGCGTCCGCGAGACGGACCGCGACGACAGGCGGGAGCCCCCCTTGGGGGTGTCGCCCCCGCCGTCACCCCCATCGCCGCGGCCGCCACCGCCGCTGCCCACACCCCCACCGCCGCCTCCCCCGACAGGCGGCAACGTTGACGGCACGCCCCCAAGGGGCAAGCCCCCCATGGAGGCCAAAACGCCACCGTCAGCCCGGCGCACGCTCGGTGCCGGCGCAGCGCCGTCCGCGTTGCGGGCACGCCGACCACCCGTCCAGCTACTGACACACGCGGGGGGCTACGCTCACCACGTGCACTTCGGGCAGTGGGCGGCGACCACGTCGGGCGGTGCGCACATCCGCCTTGCTCCACTCTTGCTTGCTTGTCTCAAATCGTCCCGCCACTCGCTCCCCGGCGAGCGTCCCTCCTCCGCCACCTAGGGAACACGTACGCTCTCGCACACAAGCGTCCAGCCTCACAGCCGCTGACGATCTTTGTGTCTGATACCCGTAACTCACCTGGTGCGCCGCGGCAGAGTCGGACGCGTCGGCACCACCTGCACAGCCGACGCTGGTAGAGCGGCGATAGAGCGCTCGAAAACCAGCTCCACCCCACCTTCCAGGCAGATGCCTGTCACGCCGTTCAAAACCGCACACACCGACGCATGCCCCCACTCCCTCCACCGCCGCTGCCGCGCGCCACGCTCCTGGCAGCGGCGGTGGTCACGCCCAAGCAACAGAGACACAATCGACCACCACCGGCGCGGGGGCCACAGCACGTCGGGCAACGCGTCGCGAGTTGACGACACCCCCCCCCCCCCCCCCCCCCCCCCCGCCCTCACCACGACGACGTGGCGCCGGTCCCCGGCAGCACAGAGGCGGCGGCGGTGGCGGCGGCGGCGGTCGTCGCGGCCGCGGGAGACCCAGGCAGCACTAGCAGCAGCGCCAGTAACGACGGCCTGGGTGGTAGCAGCGGGCGGCGGTTGCAACAGAGACAGCCCAGCGGCCGGAGCGAGGTGGCCACCGCGGCGGGAGGCCCCGACGGCAGCGGTGCTGGCGGCCAAGGTCGTCCGTCGTCACACCCACGTGTGGGTGTGCGTGGTCACCCACGCGAGAGTATGTCTGCCAGGCCAAACGTGCCGCCGCGGGCGCCGAGCCACGCGGCCGCCGCCCTAAAAACCGACAGTGAGCGTTCCGCCGTCTCTGGTAGTGGGTTAGTGTCAGCCACGCTGCGGCGAGGGCCCCCTTTTTTTGAGGGGGCGCCCTGACGAGTGATGGGCTGGGCCTCCCATCACTCAGAAAATTTTCACAACCGACGTGAGCCCCAACCAATAGCGATGCAAATATGAGCGCCGCATACTGCCTGTTAGGCGGCTGACTGCAGCAAGCAGTGCGGCACAGCTGTAAATATGTCACTAGAGGCTGGCTAAGACCAACTCGGCACGCGGGCACACGCCAGACGCGTGGCACCGTCTTCGCGGCGCCGGGCGCCGGCAGCGGCAGTGGGCTGCGACACTGCCACCGACCGTGGTACAGCGCCCCCGACGCGACCTCGTCGGTCGCTGCCTGCACGTGACGTGGCTAGTAGTCTCTGGGCTGCGCGAGCCTCGTCACCTCGTCGCTGCTGCTGCATTCGTTTAGTGGCCTTGGCCAGCGGGCGCCTCGCCGTTTTCGGCTGGGCCACGATCCCAGTGTTGCCGGCAGGAAGGAGCGCACTTGGACCGCCCCGCGGCGAACCGGCGGCGGCCGTGCCCGCCGGCACCGCCGTCTCCCGCCGCGGTCCGCCGTTGCCCCCTGCAATGGCTGGCTGTGGGTGGTCCGCATGGGCGGGGGCTCGCCGTCGTCGCCTGCTGACAGACTTGTCCGCCTGACAATCGATGGAGGCGGCAACAGCGACGGCTGCGCCAGAGGGACGGCCGCCGCTGCCGCGAGCCATCGTGTAGCCAAGCACGGTGGGAGCCCAGCCCGTGGGCCCCCCGCGTGCGTTTGAGGCGCGTCGCTGTGCGTGTATTGTTTGCCCCCTCCTCCCTTCTTGTGGCCCTGTCCATCCCGCCACTCTAGGGGGCTGGCGCTTGTTTACTTTCCTTCCTGAACCCCCGCGTCGACGGTGCCCGGCGCCGGCGCCGGGTCCGGATGGCGGCGAGTCGCTGGAGGGGAGGGAGGCGTGTGGATGCGACCGCCGCCAATTAGCGCATCGGTTGTGTTTCCTGCCGTTGCGCGCTGATGCGTGCCTGGCTGGTTGCTGACCACTGGGCGCGTTCATCGGGCCGTTGTCTTGAGCGATCTTATGGAGGACTCGTGCCCGTGCGTTGCTGAAGGTGCCCCGCGCGGGGGCAGTGGCTCACTATCGGTGTCCAGCGCCAGAGCGGCGGTTATCTGTGTAGGCAGCGGCGGTTCACTGTCGCCCGCGTCAGTCGCTTCCCTCGCGGGGTGCGGGCATGCACAGGCATCAAGGCGTTTCCTTCTTACAGGCTCCAATGCAGTGGCTGGGACCGCGCGGCCGTCGTGGACTGCAGCAAACCAGCTTTCCCCCCCTTCAGCTGCGTGTCGCTCCCCACCC
>Ga0209093_1001073_pt1 | contig 15414 bp, 15 predicted proteins | sample SidtaG_4_FD_187450 | JGI IMG/M metagenome (GOLD analysis project Ga0209093, IMG submission 187450) | Marine algal microbial communities from Sidmouth, United Kingdom - Sidmouth_Male1 metaG (SPAdes) (version 2) | ecosystem: Host-associated > Algae > Red algae > Unclassified | place: Sidmouth... | reverse complement strand
TAGTCGCAAGGCGAATGTTTTTGTGTGAAAATGGGTGTTTTAATACTCAAATATCCATGTTCAGCAAAGGAATTCGCCTTGCGACTCGCGTATAATTACTCACCCTATTTTTGTCGAATACCACCTAAATTCACATTAAACGAAATACAAAGATAACGAAAATATTGTCGCTTGGACATAAAATAAAAGCAGCAGATATTTGTCTATATCTGCTGCTCATTTTTTAAGTAAAAAAATAACAATCATCACAGCTTCACCACCCTCCGCGTTACCATCTGTTCATCTATCATCATTTGAATAAAATAAATGCCTTGTGCTGCGGCTGAAATATCAATCGAAGTACCGCTTTCCAGTTGTCCGTTTTGAATGAGTTGTCCTTTTGTATTGAGTAAATTGTATGACAAAAATGCACAACTGAAGGTCGGAAGACTTCGTTTTGTGTCGGTTAAAAACCGTTTATCGGGTGCAGCAATGCGCTAATTTACAAATATTTATACAAAAAAAACAAAATTACAAGACCTTAGTCCTGTGCCTATACACACGCAAAATAGCAGAACGCCATTTTAGCGGTAATTTGAATAATAATTTTTCGAGAAAAAAGGTCGATTGACCAAAGAACAGCCCAAAGCGATTTTTTACGGTTAATTTCGGTTTTAAGTCTGAAGTATATCCAAAATCGGCGGCGACTTTTCCGGCAATTTTAAAAATACAAACTTCGTCTTTCGGTTGAATTTTGCCTTGCCATGCGGTGGCTTTTTTCGGGTCGATGGGTTCGGTAATTTTTTTGTTCCAATCAAATATATTTTTTGAATATCTGTAAAACTCCAACAAACTCGGTATAAAATCTACACCCAAAAACGCGCAAATTCGCTCCAAGGTCACGCGCGTATCCGTAAGCAAATCTTCATAATGAATGACCAAAATCCTATCCGGCATTTCGCGCTGCCAATCCAACACGCGCTCGTTATATTTTTTCCAACGATGTGCCAATGCCGCCACATTGTCCACATCAAAATCTACATTCTGATACGACAATACATTCGCACGCGGGTCGCGCACGAGGTGTACAAATTTTGATTCGGGATAAAGCCGTGCCAATCGCCTGATATACAGGCTGTACTCAGGGTTTTTATCGCCTAATAAGTGGGCATTTTCTTTGTCATTTCGCTGTGCGTATTCATAATAAATGGCTTTGCACAATTCAGAAAAATGGCTTTCGGGCGGATATTTTTCCAGTAAATCGTGAATGGCTTCGGGTGTACTTTGCCACCAATCGGTTAGTTTTTCTTCTGTAAAAAGGTCACGCACAAAGGCGGTTTTACGTTCGGCAGTCCATTTTTTTGTGTTCGTATATTTTTCATACAAATGAATGATAAACAAGGCTTCGGGTGTCACACAAATTTCGGGATGTGTATCAAGAATAGATTGTAACAGCCACGTTCCCGACCTACCGCGTCCGGTGATGAAGAAGATATTTTTAGCTTGTATGTTTTCGTATGTGTGCATTGTAATGACTGCTTTACAGGCTGACCGCGAACTCTGTACTGACGACTTTAGCCGTCAAGTGAATTTTATTTTTTATTTTTAATAAAATGAAATTCAAATATTTATTCGACCACTGCGACGGCTAAAGTCGTCGGTACGGTATTCGCGGTCAGCCTGTAAAGCAGTCATTACAGATATTCATCTTTGATAATAAAAAGCGGACGTTCGCGCGACTCATTATAGGTACGATATACGTACTCCCCCAATACACCAATCGAAATCAACTGTACGCCACTAAAAAAGAAAATGGCAAGTGCAAGCGTCGTAAAACCTTGAGGAGCATCATTATATAAAAAGTATGAAATAAGAATTTTTAAGAAGTATAAAAAGGTGAATATCAGCGTAGCATAGCCCAGTCGTCGCATCACTCGCACCGGCAAACTACTGAAGCTGAACATCCCGTTATATGCCAATTGGAAGAGTTGTTTGAAATCATATTTGGGTTCTCCGGCAAATCGTTCGGCGCGTTCGTACTCCACACCTGCTTGCGGATAGCCGACCCACGCACGTATGCCACGCAGGTAGAGACTTTGCTCTTGCATGGTTAGCATCCTGTCCAATACGCGGCGCGACATCATACAAAAATCGCCGCTATCCAAGGGAATGTCTGTGTCGGAGATTTGGGCGAGCAAACGATAGTACAACCAATAGGCAAATTTTTTCACCAAACCCTCTTTACGCTTCTTTCGGACGGCATAGACCACATCATAGCCCTCGTTCATTTTGTTATAAAAACGCTCAAAAGTCTTCGGCGGGTCTTGCAAATCACCGTCCATCACGCCGATATAATCGCCCTTTGCTACGCTCAATCCCGCCAATACTGCTGATTGATGCCCGAAGTTGCGCGATAGCGAAATGACTTTGAATCGCGGGTCTTGTTTGTGGTAGTCGATGAGTTGGGAAAGGCTAGTGTCTCGGCTGCCATCATCCACACAAATAATTTCAAAACTATCTGAAAATGAACTTATTGCAGCAGTAGTGCGGCGGTATAATTCGTCGATACCTTCGGCTTCGTTGTAAATAGGAATGACAATTGAGACTTGCATTTATAATTTTAGAAATAAGTTGTGACACTACCGTTCCCAAATCTCGGCTTCCCAAACTGCGACATTACGCTCCGTTTTTGAAAATCCGATGCCAACGAGATAAATGGTCTTGCGAGAATTGGCGTAAGATTTCAAATATTCTCTGTTTTTAATTTGTTTGATGGCATTTTCGGCGGGTTCGTCCAGCTTAAATTCCATGAGATAGAGATTTTTTTCGGTTTCGACAGTGAGGTCTAATCGTCCTTTGTGTTTAGTAATTTCACATTCGACATGCAAACCTAAAAAAGAGGTAATCAGGTAAATGATGGTCTGAAAATAGCCTTCCCACATCTTAAATGCGGCTTCTTCTGATTTATTTTTTGGGTGCAAATGGTAGGAAATATCGGCGAGGAGTATCTCCAATTGATGTACAAATGCCTCTAAATCTCCCTCTTCAAGCCCATCTTGCATTCTGATAAGCGCATTGCCGACGGTGCCTTCTTGTTTGTAGGTAAATGCCTCTAATAAATTGTGTATAAAGGCATTATAGACTTCCATATTAGGGTATCCCAAGGAATATTTGGCACGATAGCCCTGATATTCTATTTGTTTGACGGTTAGGTAGCCGGTTTGAAAAAGTAAGCCGGGCATATCAAGGTTTTCTAATGAGAATTTATCAAAGAAAGCACTACCCACTTTTATGTCTTCCAAATCTTGCGGATTGATGCCTCTATCCCGAATCGTTTCTACCAAAAAAGTCGGTGTACCTGTGGCAAACCAAAAGTTTTCAAACCGATATTCATCAAAAAAACTGAGTAAAGAGAAGGGATTGTACAGTTTGGTTATTCCATCATAAGAATATCCGTTGTACCAATTTTTTACATCTTCAAGTAGTTGTTTTTCGGATACGTTGTAGCGTTTAGCTGCCAAATGAATACGGTCTTTAAAATATTCGGCAACTTCCTCGTGAGTAATACCGACCAAATCGGCACTACGTTCTTTCATCGTCAAATCTTTCAAATTATTCAAATCTGAAAACAGACTAACTTTGCTAAATTTGGAGACGCCTGTGATGAATAAAAATCGCAACGCACCTCCCGAATCTAAATCTTTGAGCGGCGAAAAAAAATCTCGCAAAACGGCACGGTTGGCTTTAGCTTTTTCGGGTTGGGTGAAAAAATCGACTATCGGTTTGTCGTATTCGTCCAAGAGTATGACAACGGAATTGTGTTTTTGTGAAATTTCCTCAACTAAGACTCGAAGTTGTTCTGAAATTGGTGCATCGGATAGTTTTATATCAAATTGTTTACTATATCTTTGAAGTTCACGACTGATCATTCCCTCCAATTCTTTTGCCTCATACCCATGCCCGTAAGCTGCAAAATTAAATTTCAAAACGGGATGTTTATCCCATTGATAGTCCGTCTTTTCCGCAATATACAAGCCCTTAAACAAGTCTTTTTCTCCATCAAAAATATAACGCAAAGTGGTGAGCAACAAGGATTTACCAAACCGACGCGGACGAGACAAAAAGTACAGTGTACCTTTATCCAACAACTCATAGATTTGCTGCGTCTTATCTACATACAGATAGCCGGATTCTATGATTTGTTTAAAATTTTGTAGCCCTATCGGTAGTTTTTTCATCTTGTAAAGGTAGCTCCGTACTACGGTTTACCAAAATTTTGTCTGATGCGGATAGCGTTCCTCATACATTTCAGTGACCATGATACGGAGTTTTTCGCGCATTTCCGCCATATTTTCCTTAGTAATTGCAGAAATAAATACAGTACTTTCTCCGTGTTGTTTCATTTTACTTTGAATGAGTTCTGCTTCGATTTCTTGTTTGGTTTCCGCATCAAGCATTTTATCAAAATAACGCTTGCGGTACAAATCCATTTTATTGAAAACGAGTAAGGTAGGAATACTTTCGGCGTTGAGGTCTTTGAGGGTTTGAGTGACGACTCTGATGTGGTCTTCGTATTGCGGATGTGCGATGTCCACCACATGAACGAGCAAATCACTCTCGCGCACCTCATCCAATGTCGATTTGAAACTCTCTATCAAGTGTGTTGGCAACTTTCGAATAAAACCCACAGTATCAGAGAGTAAGAAGGGCATTCGCCCAAATACAATCTTACGAACCGTGGTATCAAGCGTCGCAAAAAGTTTGTTTTCGGCAAATACTTCGGACTTGCTGAGGATGGTCATCAAGGTAGATTTGCCGACATTGGTGTAGCCCACCAATGCAACGCGCACCATCTGACCGCGATTTTTGCGGCGAATGGCGTTTTGTTGGTCGATTTTGGTGAGGCGTTTTTTGAGCAAAGAGATTTTATCGCGGACAATACGGCGGTCAGTCTCGATTTCTGTTTCACCCGGTCCGCGCATCCCGATACCTCCGCGTTGGCGTTCGAGGTGTGTCCAGAGTCCGCGCAGGCGTGGCAACATGTACTGCATTTGGGCGAGTTCTACTTGGGCTTTCGCTTGAGCGGTTTGAGCGCGATTCGCAAAAATATCAAGTATCAATGTACTCCTATCCAGTATTTTACGCTTGATATTTTCTTCGAGAATGCTGGTTTGTTTGCCCGACAAATCATCGTCGAAAATCACTAAGTCAATGTCGTTATTTTCGACATATTCTACGATTTCTTCGAGCTTACCCTTGCCCACGAAGGTGGCGTTTTGCGGTTTGTGCAATTTCTGAATAAAGCGTTTTTGGATAACCGCGCCTGCGGTTTCTGCCAAAAACTCTAATTCATCCAAATACTCTTCCACCTGTTCCATCGTCTGATTGTACGTGACCAATCCGACGATAACAGCCCGTTCCGTTTCTTTTTTGAGTCCCTGATTTTTCTTTTTACTAATGTCCCAGTCTGCCATAGTTTTTTTTAAAAATTCCAAATTCCAAGTACCAAAATTCAAATGAAAACGCCAAGTTTATTTGGAGTTGGTCAAAAAGCTTAGTTTAGGAAAAAATGTTCGATGAGACTACGTTTATTTTTGAATTTTAGTTCATTTTTTGGTGGAGAAATTTCATTTTTAGAAAAGTACAAATCCTCCGTCTAAAATTATTTTAAGCAGGTATAAAGCTCCGATAATAAAGACTGCGCCAAGTGCGATTCCGGCGATTGAAAGTATCCTTGATTTTTTGTCGGCTTCTTTCTTTCTAAGGACAATAATTCCTATAATGATAGCCGCCAAAGCCGTCAATGCACCGAAAATACCTAATACAAAGGAAACAAATCCCAACCCAAAGGAAATTAACGACAGATTTAATGCCGATTCTCCATTATGTTTGATTTTCTTTTCCATTTTTTTGAGGATGATTTTTTGGATGAAATTCGGTTTTTGCTTTTGGATTTGTTCGGTTTTTTGTGGAGGAATCTCTTTTTGAGAAATAGGATTAGCAATTGATAATGCGCTAATTAACAAGAAAAATACTCCTGTAATGATTGTTATTTTGAATTGCATTTAGATTGTTTTTGAGTGAAAAATTATGAACTATTAAGTAATCAGACAAATTCTACCCCCATCCAAAATAAAAATAAGCGCCAATAAACAAAGTCGCCAAAAAAATGAGCGTTGCGCCAAGAACAATACCAGCTATAGCATAAGACCTTGATTTTTCCTTGAGGTCTTCTCGTTTGAGCACCATAGCTCCTGTAATAATAGCCGCTAAAGCCGCAAGAAATCCTATTCCTATAAATGCCGATACAAAAGAAGCGATTCCTAATGCCAGGGATAATTTCGATAGAGATGATGCTTTTTCTCCATCATGATAGATTTTGTTTTGTATTTTTTTGAGAATGATTTTTTGGATAAAATTTGGTTTTTTCTTGCGGGTTTGTTCGATTTTTTGTGGATTAGTTTCGTTTTTTGAAATGGGTTTAGCTATTGATATTGAGCCAATTAATAAGAAAAGTATTCCTGTAATAATTGTTATTTTGAATTGCATTTATTTGATTTTTTACAAGTTTTTTTAGAAAAAAACAACAAGGAAGCGAATAATAAGAAACATAACATATAAAAAGAAAAGTGCTGCACCCGTCAGGCTTACATAACCCAGTATCGTTCCTACCATACTGAGTGTCTTTGTTTTTTTATTAGAATTGGGATCAACGACCGCCAAACCTGTGATTATGCCGATTATGCCTAATAATGCGCCGGACAAAAGTATCAGAGGTCGAAGATAAATCAGATAAGACACGGTACCAAGAAAACCAAGACTACCAAAGATAACCGAAACCACAGACCAGGGTTTAGCTCGCTCTCTATCCTTTTTGATTTTTTTTATTATTTTCTTGAAGATGATTTTTTTGGTAAAATTTGGCTTTTTCTTGCGGGTTTGTTCAGTTTTTTGTGGAGTAGTTTCATTTTTTGAGATAGGTTTAGCTATTGATATCGAGCTAATTAATAAGCAAAATATTCCTGTAACAATTGTTATTTTGAATTGCATTTGGATTGTCCTTGAGTTTAAAAATTATGATTTTTTGAATTTATCAATCGTCCTACGCTCGCGCTTGGTGGGTCGTCCTGCGCCTTTCTCACGTCTTTCTGTGGAAGATTTTCCTACATACCAGCTTTTGTATTTATTCATTTCTTCTTCGGAGGTAAGGTTTTCGTAGCAAGGCTCGGCAAGGGTAGCAGATACACGCTTCTCTATCAAATCCACGACCTTAAACATCATATTGAAGCCTTCCTTGTTCACCTGCAAAGTCTCCCCACGCGAAAGCATGTACGAAGCCTTCACGGGCTTGTCATTTATCTTGACTTTGTTTGACTTACACGCATCCGTTGCCATTGTGCGGGATTTGAATATCCGTACACTCCATAGCCATTTATCGATCCTTACTTTTTGCATTCTTAGTGATTGGTGATTGGTGATTGGTGATTAGTTGTCGGTTTTACGAAGCAAAACCCTGTATTGTCTCGCGTTCACCCAATCACTAATCACCAGTCACTAATCACTGATTACGAAATCCCAACGCCTTCGCCCAATGTTGATTTATCCAGCAAAGGAAAAGACAAATCCATCCCTTCCAAAGTCTTCAAAACAGTTTGTGCGACATAAAAGTTCCGATACCAACGCTGGTCGGCGGGTACGATGTACCACGGCGCAGTATTGCAGCGATTAATGGCATCTTGATACACGTCCATGTATTTGCCCCACAATTTTCGTTCTTTCCAGTCGCCGTCATTATGCTTGTAATTTTTACGCGGCAAGTCGAGACGCTCTTGCAATTTTTCTAACTGACGTTCGGGCGATAGGTGCAGATAGAATTTCAAAATCGTGGTATTATTATCTTTTTGCAACAAATCCTCGAAAGCATTAATGGCATTGATGCGCGTATCGACTCGCTCCTCGTCTATCCAGCCATGTACCCGCTGAATCAGAATATCTTCATAATGAGAACGATTGAACACCTGAATCGTCCCTTTCGCGGGTGTATGCTTGTGTACACGCCAGAGGAAATCATGTGCAAACTCTTCCTCTGTCGGCTTTTTGAATCCCTTCGCACTCACGCCTACTGCGCTGCAATAGCGAAAAACACGCTTCGTCAATCCGTCTTTTCCACTCGAATCCATACCCTGAAACACGACCAACAGGCTATGTTTTTTACCTGCCATCATCATTTCGTGCAATTCGCCGATGCGCTTATATAGGTCAGTCGTGGCATCTTTTACTTCATCTTTTTCGAGGTGTTCGGGTGCGCGGGTGCTTATTTCAGATAGTTTTATCATAGTAAAATCGTGTTGTTGTGTTGTCGTATTACCGTGTTGTCGTGTTGTCGATAACACGATAACACGACAATACGTTTTTCACGTTCCCATTTTGGTTCTTTTCACCAGATACGGCATCAAAACCTGCTTAAAACCGGCATTAATATCTGCTTCTACAAAATCGACACGATACTGCAAACATTTCATTTCCAACTCGTCGCGAAATTTTAGCATTTGTTCTTTATAGTAATCTTTGACCTGATTGGATTGTAAGCGAACCTTCTCGCCCGTTTCCATATCAATGAATATATAAGGTCGATTTTCAAACTCGAAATCCATTTCCTTAGCTTTATCTACGACATGAAAAAGAATCACTTCATGTTTGTTGTGCTTCAAGTGTTGAATGGCAGAAAACAGCTTCTCGGTATCTTCCGATTGCTCAAACATATCGCTGAAGATGACCACCATAGACCGCCTGTGAATACTATCCGCAATTTCGTGAAGTGACTTGGCTGCGGCAGTTGTTTTGTTGCGTTCGGGATTGGCGAGCAGTTGGTCGAGTTGAGAGAGCAGGAGCTTATAGTGGGTCGTGCTGGATTTGCAGCGCGAGTGCGTATGCAGTTCGTCCGAAAAAATACTCAAGCCGAAAGCATCGCGTTGTTTTTTCAACAAATTCATCAAAGCCGCCGCTGCAAGTGCCGAAAATCGCAACTTGTTGACCTGCCCCGTGTCCTTATCTCCCGCATCAGGAAAGTACATTGACGAAGAAGCATCCACCACAATATGACAACGCAAATTGGTTTCTTCCTCAAAGCGTTTGGAAAATAATTTGTCGGTACGCGCATATACCTTCCAGTCGATATTTTTGGTGGATTCGCCGGGATTATAGAGGCGGTGTTCCGCAAATTCGACAGAAAATCCGTGAAACGGACTCTTGTGCAAGCCAATGATAAAGCCTTCAACGGCTTGCTTTGCCAGCAGTTCGAGGTTGCCAAGTTGTCTTACATCGTAATTATCAAATAAACTCAATGTATTAATTTTGAATGAGTGAATTTTTAATGCGTCAATGCGATAATGCGACAATGCGATAATGTGGGAGACATTATCGCATTAACGCATTGACGCATTATCGCATTGATATAAAAAAAGCCCTCATCTCTTGCGAAATGAGGGCATAAAGTAAAGAATTTTTCGTCTATTATTTAGTGATTTGCGGTTCGTTTATTCGTTGAATCGTTTATTTGTGAGTCGTTTATCTGTTTTGTGGTTGCTTTGCTCCGCAAAATACCGGAAAGAATCACAAGTCAACGAATTTGCGAATCACGAACTGCTGCTTCAATTACTTATGAATTGAAGCACTACGCTGTCTGCAAGTGAGATTGGATTTTCGCTTCCAATTTAGCTTTGGTTGTCAAGCCAACGTGCTTGTCAACGATTTCGCCGTTTTTCAACCACAAGATAGTTGGTAAGCTGCGAATACCAAATTTCGTAGATACATCCGGATTATTATCTACATCCAATTTTCCGATAACTACATCTTCGCCATGTTCGTCAGCCAATTGCTCTACAATAGGAGATAACATTTTGCAAGGACCGCACCACTGCGCCCAAAAATCGATCATCACCAATTTATCTGAATCTAATACATTTTCCTGAAAATTCGCGTCTGTTAATTCTAATGCCATTTTATTGATTTTAATCTGTTAAATATTTTGTTTTGTGTAAATCGTAACGTTTAGACGATAAAAATGTTTTAATGTGTACATTAATATCATTATTATTTTCGGTAGTGCTATAAATGTAATGCTCTAACTTGCCTTGCATTTTGAAAATGCAAGGCAAGTCTTCCGACTTTCAGCATTACATTTACAGGACTACCTTATTTTCTAATCAAACTGTATTCCAATGATGAAATGCTTAAATGGTAATGAGTGTTCCGATAACAATGAGTGAATGAGTGAATTGTTTTTGATTATGTTATCTTTTTGCAAGACAATAATTTAATCAATCAAAAATCGCTGAATCAAAAATCTTTAAATCCATTTAGTTTTATTACTTTTGAAGAAGAATTAACTGTATTATTTTGATGTATCAAACAAATCATACGTTTGTTTTTTTTCAAAAAAAGAAAAACGAATATCATACACGTTTTAAATTAAAAAAAAGTAAAGAACTGATTATCAGTAAGTTATTTTGTTTTTTTTATTTAAATTTAAAATATAAACTTGCTCTTTTTGCATGTATTTTATCATGTGTCATGCTTTCGGCTCAATATGAAACGGACTATGTGCCGATAGAAATTAGCGGAGAGATACCTCCGCGTTTTTATCACAGTTTGAAAGGAAAAACTGAGATAGAAATTGTATTGGAAGACGAAGGAATGAGTCGTAGCAAACGTAAAGATTTTAATACAAAAACGAGCTTCACTCTACGCGAAATATTCCTTAGCGGTAGCATTTATTATAATGATCCCTGTACGCCATATGTCCGTAATGTGACTAAAAAATTGACCGAAGAGCTGATGGGTGGCGAAAATGTTAGTGTATTTGTCAGTCGTTTTGTCAGTTCGAATGCGGCAATTTGGCAGGATGGTACACTCATAGTCAATATCGGCTTGCTGGCAAGGCTCGAAAATGAGGCGCAACTTGCCTTCGTCATCGCTCACGAAATCGCACATTATGAAAATAAACACCCTTTTTTGCAATACATCCGCAAACAAAAACCTGCGAACATACAAAAACGCGCACTCGACAATCTGAAAGCGAGTGTTGCTTATACCCAAGAAAATGAAATTGCGGCAGATGCTTTTGCTTTGGAATTGTTGAACAGGGCTGGTTACGACAGTCGCGTAGGCGCGCGAGCCATTGAGTTGATGATGAATGATAAAACGGAAGGCGGGATTCGGGATGTAGGTCGCTTGCTGGATATTCCCGGCACTGATTGGTGTGGCGATTTGGAAGCACGCACATACATGGGAAAAGACAGACATGAAGCGCATCATTTTGCGCGTGCGATGTTGCAACAAAGAAAGGCAAAAATAAATACTGACGGTACATCCAATGGTGGGCTTTTTTTGGTATCTGAAAGTGATTTTGAACGTATCAACGGTATGGCACAATTCGAGGTGATTGAGAATCATCTTCGCGAAGCAGATTATGTGTCAGCGCTTTATCAGTCGATAATGTTGCAAAAAATATATCCCGAAAACAAATATTTGCAAGGAAAAATTGTGGAGAGTCTTTTTCAATTGTACCTTTATAAGAAACGTAGTGAAATGAGGCGTTTATTGAAAACAAGTCAGGAAAATTACTTGACAACCGACCTCTCCCGCCTGTCGTGTTTTATGAATAAGGTCAGTGAATCAACCTTGCAAAGAATAACAGCAACTTATCTCAAAGAACAGTATGAACGCTACGGCAGAACGCATGAAATTATTGCCATCACTGCCGCAAGATATACGGAATTGGTATCAGGACGAGCAGCAGCAAAAGCGCATTTTGACCATTATATCAAGCATTTTCCGACAGGCAAACATTATCTGTATGCTAAGGGGAGAAGGGAATGAAAATGAAAATACCAATGAAAATGAAAAGAGTGTGTAAAATATTAGGGGCAATTGAATATAAGAAGCCGAGGCGACAACTCTGAAAGAGTTGAATATAAATAACCTTGTATGAAATGCAAGGAAAAAAAACTAAACTCAACCAAACAACTACGAAGTAGTTGAATGCGCTCTAATTACGCCATTCAACTCTTTCAGAGTTGGAGAGTGTCTTGGGATTTTTACCCACGAATGTTATTCGTGGTTATTCACTTTTAACTCTTTCAGAGTTGCGATACCGTCTCTTTCACATCTAATTCCCCCTAATGTTTTACACACTCAAATGAAAATGTGTTCGCCAATTATGAATTTTGAATGAAAAATTTTGAATGATGGAAAATGTATAATTTGTTAATTATTAATTATCAGTAAAAAATAAAATAAGATTTAAATTCATTTGTCATTCAAAATTCATAATTTAGCGAAGACATTGAAATGAAAATATCAATAAAAATGAAAATGATTAATGAAAATTAAAATACCAATGAAAATGAAAATCAAAATGGTAATGCTAATAAAAATCGCTTTCGTGAAGCGTCAAATATGTATTTTTTCATTTTCATTTTTATTAATATTTTCATTAATATTTAGTGCCTGTCGTGGCGCGTTGCAGGTAGATAGGGTGCGTGATTTTAAGTCGAGAAAAACCAATATTGGAAAAATCGTTTGTATCGACCCTGATTTTGAATTGCTGACGACAACAGGCAATCGCAAAACCGAACGTCAATATAAACGCGCTTCTGCCAAAGAAATTCAACTGAATAATATTTTGGTACGTAATGCGCGAAAAAATAACCTGACCCTGGAATTGGTGGATACGGAGCGACTGCTGCCGAGCAATATGGACTATTTTAGTCAACTTGCACCGCTTAAACACGAAATTTTGCAGGTGAGTTTTTTACAAGATTTTTTGAATCGAAAGAAACGCAGAAATCAACAAAAAGTATTTAACCGGTACGAAAACGGTCCAATCATCGCATCGCATTTTAGTTATTTGGCGGATCAGTATAATACGCCGTACTTTGCAGTACAAGGTATCACGACACACCGAAAACCAAATAAGGGGCGATTGATTTTATTATTAACTGCGCCGCCTTTTGGTATAGCGGATTTTTTTTCGCCGGAAGCAGATACCTATTATTATACAATTATCGCGGATGTAGTACGTGCCGAAATTGTATATCGCGAGATTAGAAAAGTGGATGCCCCTGCTTCGGATACTAATCTCAACGCTTTGGTTTATGACAGCTTTAATATCATCTCTCAGTAAGGACAGACGACTGCCATGTGCAGGAGTGTGCAATAAACTATGGACTATAGACTATGGACTATGGACTATACTACTTTTGTGTATAGCTTTTGCAGCTTCGGGGCAGACTACGGGGTATCAAGGCAAGCGTTTGATGTTTAAGACGGATATTGTGTCGCCTATTAGCGAACGTGGTGTTAATATGGGCTTCGACTATGTGGTGTTGCGAAATGTAGTGGTTGGGCTAGATTTTTCCTTGACAGGAAAACAATATACTCAAAATCTGCCAACGTACTATGAGTTGCACAACACGAATCCACCTATCAAAGCCAGCATACGCGATATGCAAGTAGGTATCACAGGACAATATTTTCTCAATACTGCGCTACCTGCCCCGAAAGGCTCCTATATTTTTGGCAAATACGCTATCGGGCAAGCAGATATTTTTGCGGTTGACCATATTATGCGAGAAGGAAAAGATGACTATTTGGAAGGTTTTCAACTTAAAAATATTTCGAGTCGTCAATTTGATTTGGGAGTAGGTTATCAAGAGGTGTTTTTTGGGTTTTTATTGGTAGATTTTGATTTTGGAATGAGTGCTGCTTCGTTATTTTTGAGTAGAAATAATGAAGAATTGCCGCCGCATCGTAGAGATATAATTGCTAATTTTGCGGATAAGCATGGGCCTAATATTTTTAGCTTAGGTACGTGGCGAGATACCCCCGGTGGTATAGGACTTTCTATCCATTTAAAAATAGGTATATTACTTTTTTAATTTTTTTTCAAAATAGATGCAACCATTTTGGGCTAAAATGTATCTTACTTAAATCTACTTGAGAAGTACCAATTTGTGATTTCTACAACATTAAGTAAAATATTGTTTGGTGAAAGTAAAATTTTACCGTAGAATAACGTTTAACAAACTATTAACAACGATAAATATATAAAAAGTCGTATAATAGCGTTATAAACATAATTTTTCGTGTTAAATCACAATATCAAATCACACTAAATTGATTCGGGCATACCCCCGAACTGCATACATGAAGAAAATCCTTGTCATAGCATTATTAAGCTGTATGCTTGCTGTTTTGCAAGCACAACCGTTGACATCTCCCAAAGGAGCAGATACGAATGCTTGGCAACAGGAGATGTATCCTACGGTTTTTCTGATTAACGACCATTCCAATGCTTTTGAAGCACTCTCCCGCAGTTATAATACACCACTTATCAACGCTTGTGAAGATGACCTCGAAACCGCTTTCTACAAGTGGAAAGATATGATGATAGCACTCGAAAATTTCTCCAAATCAGAAGGCTATGACATCAGAGGTATTAAAATGTGGATTAAAATCTTCTGGGCTGCCGATGGCTCGTTAGAACATATCGCGTACTTTCTCAAACCACATTCCCGCAATGTCTCCACAGAAGAACTTTCTGATTTCTTTCAGAGTTTTATGGCTACTTACAGGCTTCCGATTGATGTAGAACGCAGTTTCTCGCACTACGGTAGTGTTTCTTTTCCTACGTACTACCAATTGACCAAGCCTTAAGTTGAAAAAGACAGGGCTCGTCAGACGAATCTTTGTTCAGAGCGAATATTTTCGTCAACAAATTATTACTTTTCCAATAATTTATCACTTATTCATTACAAAATAGTCACAAGTGACTATTTCACCTTACCATTACTATGCCTACCTTTGTATCAAAGTAAGTAATACCAACTAAGAGTTAAAAGTCTTTGATTATCAGTAAATTACATTTTTAGCAAAAGTGTTGAAAATACATTATGAATATATGTATTTAACTGGTTTTCATTTACCTATATATAGAATAACGAAAATGAATATAGATAGAAAAGTCTAATTATATTTACATTAATTTATAAAGCAGATGTGAAAAGTAGTTTTTCATGCCTATTTTTAAGGTGCAAACTAAAAAAAATAGAACACATGAAAAATACCGATAAACTTATCGCCATCTACTTTTACATCTGCGAGTGCTATGATACAGAATTAGTAACTCATTGCCAAAGAATGAGTAATAATTATGCGCCTAAATTTACAGACCAAGAAGTCATTACCATTTTTCTATACGCTATGATAGTAGAGAAAAAAAAGGATATCAAAGGTATCTATGAATTTGCGGGTGCAGGACAAATTTTTAATTTTATTTTGAAATGCCACTGTACTGACGACTTTAGCCGTCAAGTGGCTCGGTACTTTCCCGCGACGGCTAAAGTCGTCGGTACGAGGCAGATTAAAAATTTG
>Ga0209093_1001071_pt1 | contig 15441 bp, 18 predicted proteins | sample SidtaG_4_FD_187450 | JGI IMG/M metagenome (GOLD analysis project Ga0209093, IMG submission 187450) | Marine algal microbial communities from Sidmouth, United Kingdom - Sidmouth_Male1 metaG (SPAdes) (version 2) | ecosystem: Host-associated > Algae > Red algae > Unclassified | place: Sidmouth... | reverse complement strand
TGCGCCTCCGTCCCGAGCTCGTCGCTCACCCCCTCCCCGACCATGGGTCGCGGCGCCGCCCAGGACGTCGAGAGCGATTACGGCGACACCCCCCCGCGGAGCAACAAGCTTGGGGCTTTCTTTGGCTCCCTCCATACGCTCTTTGCGGTGCTGACAATTGCCGCGGGCGTAGCGCTGATTGCGACCGGGGCTTGGGCCATCGCCAACCAGAAGGATGCAGGCTACAGCGCCCTCGATTGGCACGGGTCCTACCTCGCCGCCAGCGTCTACCTGGGCATCGTCGCTGTGGTGGTCGGCGCCTCATTGATCTTCCTCGCCATTTTGGGCATGCTCGCCATCGGCCAAGGCTGCTGCTCCATCATTTCCGCCATCATTTACGTGCTCGCCATGTTGCTGCTGCTTGCGGCAACAGCCTTCGCGGCGACCGCCCTGTTGATGCTCTCCGAGGGGGGCATCGACCGCGACGAGACGCGCACCTTTTTGAACGACGTGTGGACGGAAACCGTCGTCGCCCAGCCGCTGTCGGCGTGTGAGGTCGAGCGCGAGTTCCAGTGCCGCGGCTTTTCCAACAACCAGTGCGAAGGCTGCGACTCGGCCGCCATTGTGGCTGGCACCTGCGAGGGGAGCCAGCTTCGGGTGTGCCCCGACTGCACGTCGCTGCCGAGTGCGGGCGACTTCACGTCGCAGGGGTGCTACGATCTGGTCTACCCGAGCCTCCAACGCGTCGTGCGGCCGGTGGGCATCACCGCGGCGATCGCCGCGGGCATCAGCGGGTTGGGGCTCGTCCTCTTTATCTTTGCTCGGTGCTGTGCGTGAAGTGGCCGTGCGTGTGACGCGGTTGTTTAGGGCTTAGAGAAGAAGGGGTCACCGAGCGAGCGGTCACTTCACTAGTACAAATGACTTGAAATGCATGCACGGGGTAAGAATGTCTTCATGTATCATCAACACACTGGACGAGAAGCCCACAAGCAAGAACCGCCAGCGCCTGCGGCGCCGGTGATTGAGTACCGTAGCAGCCGTGCGGAGGGGGATTCTTGGACGATTTGTGTCGCAGACGTCACAAGCTGTAACTGCAGCCGCCGCAACCACGCTAGCGTTTGAGGCACTGCTGTGCTGTGCACTCCCAAGAAAGTAACAAGTGACAGCGCAGGGCGCAAGTGATACTTACTCACCTACGCGCTTTTGGTTGGGGTCGTGGTGGTGGTGATGGTGAGAACATTAATACACCAGTGGAGATGCAGCCACGGGGGAGCGCAACGAGCAACGAGCCAGCAGCAAGAAGAATCTGTGCCGCATCCATGGATTGCAACGATTAAATCAATACATTTTATCCAATGAGTGAATCTGAGAAATATCGACGATTCATAAGGAGCCGATCCTATGCCTTCAATTTCTTTTACATTAAATCGCGATACCAGCGAGGCTGCCACTGAGGCAGTACAGTACTCTATGTCTCGAATGGGGGGGGTGGGTTGGTAGTTATCGGCTGTCAAGCAGGTGAAGGGTGCGTGCACAGGGCGCGGCCGCATGCTGCTTTTTTTCCACACCGTGCGGGGCGTTACTGACAGGGTTGCGAGATTTAACCAAATATCTGGCCAGGCGATGCATTCAAGGTAAATTCAAGTAAGCGTTAACGTTGAATTCTATTGAATATTTACAAAGTGCCCCATTGGTAATTCCTGTGACACGTAGTCGCGTATTCAAGGTTGGACTAGCCCCAGGTGGACGCTTCCCACGTTCTCCCGCCAATCATGCCGTGGATCGCGCCTTTCTACTGCCGCCGCCGAAAGCCTGGCCTCACAGACACCTCTGCCGCTCCGAAGTGTTGCGGGAAACCCTGCCATCCGAGACCTGTGTGACGGGGCGCACTGGTAAGAACACGCCGCCCCTCGATGAGACTTGGAGGGGCAAGGGGCATCAACAATAAAAGCGCAGGCAGGCACAGGACGACACGGAAACGGAGAGAAGAAACAGCATATGGCCCCAGCTAAGTCAACGTGACGTTGCGCATTAAGATCATGAACCGTAGGAGTAGCTAGACGGGGGCACGACGCCACGGGGGCACGAGGGCGCGGCGGCGCGGGGGCGCGGGGGCGCTGGGACGCGGGGGCGCGGGGGCTTCGCATCTCGGGGGCGCGGAGGCGTTGAGGCGTGGTGTCCCATTGCTGTGAGAGTGTGGCTGTGGCAGCGGTGCGGTTGGTGGTTCACCGTCTGGACTGGCTTACCTCTGTGAGCGAGAAGAAGGCAGCCTACTGTAGCTGAGAACAACCAGACTGCTTACTTCGGTTGCCTGCACTGAGGCGCCAGAATGGCACGTCGTAAGCTAAGTCCGTCCTTTGCTGACACGTGGACTCCGCGTGGATGTTGAATTCAACCTACCGTCATCTCAGACCGTTGCATTCAATATGAACGTTTGGTTGAATTTGGTTTGTTTGAATGCACCCCTCGATACCCTGGTTACTGTGTTCGGAAGGAGGTGAGGGGCTGAGGATGTGTTGATGATGGGTATTAGGCGGTGACGACGGCCGCCTCGGCTTCGGTGGTGTAGCAGTTCGCCACCTGTGAGGGCTCCAGTCGGCGTTGGGTACAAAAGAGACCCGAATAAAAAGATCGATTAATTTGAAAATACATATTTTATTTATTGGTAGATTGTTCGAAGTTCTCCTTCAACAACTTGTATCTTTTCTATTCATGGCCGCATTCGTGGCGAACGGATCCAATGATCCGCCCCAGCCAGACCGCTGGTTGGCTGATCGACAGGTCCTGTCCTCGTGAGTCGAGTCGACACGCATGGTCTGTCTCGAGACAGGTAGCTCTTGTGTTTCCTGACACCCCCCTTCTACTGTACAGTCCACTGAGCAGGCCCTCTTGGACGAGTCGTCCACTCTGGCACAGGGCAATCCGCCTCCCCCGCGCTGCCGTGCTCCGCTGGCGCCCCACGCGACGAAACTCATTCACTTCTCGACGAGGACCCTCTGCCTTCAACCCTCTCTCCAAGACAAATCCCTCGCCTCTTTCCTGTCTTTTTCTGGGTGCTGGTCTGGTAGTCACAGTTGTGGCGGCGCGCGCTCGCCGCCCGTGCACCGCCTGGCTCGTCGCCCCCCCCCGGCCTCCCCCCCGCCCCTCGCCGGCCGGTATGGACACTCCGAAAGCCCTCCGCTTCATGACCATCAACGTGTGGTACACAGCGGGTGGTCCCACCTACGCCGCCCGCCTGGCGGGCCTCCGTGGCTGGATCGCCGCCCTCCAACCGGACGTCCTCGCGCTGCAAGAGGTGCTTCGCGCCTCGTCCCTGCCGGCCTGCTCCGTCACCTCCCTGCCGCCATCCACCCCACCGCCGTTGCCGTCGCCCCTCTCACCGTCGGCGGCCCCCGGTGAGGGCCCTCCCGCCACGCCAGCCGTCAATGGCGACGGCGCGCCGCCTTACGACCAGTGCCGCGAGCTGCTCGCCGGCCTCGGCTTCCAGGCGGTTGCGTACGGGGCGGCGAGCCCGTTTTGGGGGGACCCCTCCCGAGTGATTGGCAACGCCATTGCAGCGCGGCACCCCATCGTATCGGCCGACGTGCTGGCGCTGCCGTCGACGCCCGGCGCGTGGGCGTCCCACGTGGGGGGGGGCAAGGCCGCCGCCGTCGACGACGCTGTTGCCGACGCGGACGCCGCCGCCAAGGCGGCCCTGTCACAGGCGGCGTCGTGGGGCACCGCCAATGGCGGCGGTGGGGCTCTCCCCCCCCCCCCCCCCCCCCCCCCCCCCCCCGCCCCCCCACCCGAGCGCCGGTCGGCGGTCAACGCGCTGGTGGCTACCCCCACCGGCATGGTGTCGGTGACGACAACCCACCTCAACTGGCAGCTGCATGACAGCCCCGTGCGGCAGGCGCAGGTGGTCGCCGTCGACTCCTGGGCGGCAGCGCGCGGGCGCCTCGCGGCGGCCATGACCGGCCGCGGCGACCGCGCCCCCGCGACGGGCGGCGACCGGCCGTACCCGTCGGTGCTCCTCGGCGACTTTAACGCCGAGGCCGGGTCGACGGAGCTCCGCTTCCTCCGCGGCCACGCCACGGTCAACGGCGGCGCGGCCGCGTGGACCGACGCGTGGGAGGCGGCGCGCCGGTCGGCGCCCGCGGTGGCCGCTGCCGCGGCGGGCGGCACCGCCGCCGTCGGGGGGGAAACGTACGTGCCGTCGGTTAACGCGGCGGCGGCGTTGGAGACGGAGCCCGACCGCCGGTTGGATTACGTGTGGGTGGCGCCGCCCGCGCCCGACGGCCGCGGCATCGTCCTCCGCTGCCGCGTCGTGTGTGACGTGCCCGACGTGGACGGGGTGTACCCGAGTGACCATTTTGGGGTGGTGGCCGACTTGCGCGCCGACGCGGTGGGGGGGTTGGCCGCGGAGCGGCGGCGGCTCGGGTGGAGCCACGCGTCGCCGCACCCGGGGGAGGGAGGGGGGTAGGTGCGTGCCACGCGCCCATGCACAGTGTACTATAGGGAGCGACATGTGGAGTCGGCAGGGCCATCGGCGGCGGCGGGCGCCACAGGGTTGCGTCGAGGCAGCCACAATCCAGGCACTCAGCCGCCACCCCCCAGTGTACGCGGCACCCGCGGCGCGGTAGAGCACCACCTGCCCAACACCATAGCTACTCGGCCACCCTTTGGGCTGACGAACAGCGGGTCGATGGCGCAGAAAAACAAGTGTGCAGGGGGCCCACGGGATCCCATATCATGTAGCAGGGCAGTCAACCGCGCCAGAGCTTCGCCTGACTCAGACCGTCGTTGCCAGCGCCGACGCGGTCGGTGGCCGGTGTGGGAGCACACGGCCCGTGTCAGCGTTGCTGTGTCTTCGGCCGCCGTCATCAAAGGCCACGTGGCGGACGCGGTGCTGGCTTGCGCCGGCACAGCGGCGGCGGGCGCGGTGCCGACGTTTCGGCCGCCCCGGTGCGCCATCCGATATGGCGGCTGCGTGGGACGGTCGCCACCTCTATCAGCGGCAACGGCTGGGCGCTGGTGCGGGAGACGCGCGCGATCCCTCTACCGGCGGCCTTCTTTTTCTCTGCCCGACTGGCGCAGTGGCCGGTGGCGGACGATGAGGTTGCCCCGGCCGACGCCGTCTTCAAAATCCGCTTTGTTTCGGCCGCCGGCCGGGCGACGGTGGGGATGACGGCGGTGTCGGGCGGGGGCGTGTTTTTTGCGACGACCGCCTACCTGCATGTCTACGTGCTACATGCAGGCGTGACGCCGCACGCCTGCATGCCGCTACCAGGGCTGCTCTGGAGGAGCACACCACCGTGGGGGGGGAGGGATGCAGCGTGCCACCCCGGTGGGCCGCTCGCCGACCAAAGCGGCGGCGGCCGATGCCATCCTCCCACCTGACGCAGTGCTGCTCATGGACAGAGAGAGCCGGCTGGGGGTTTGGGGTCGGGTCGGACCCGCCGCGGGGGGCGTTGTGGTCGACATGGTGGTCGAGCTGGTACCCGTCACGCCTCGTGGTGTGCGCAGCAGCGGCGGCGGCGGCAAGAGAGCCGGTAGCACCAATGGTGGGGCGAGCGGCACATCGCAGCGAATGCGGCCTACCGGCTGGCGCCGGTCCGCGGCCACCCGACTGCCGTCCGCCGCGCCCCCGCGTCTGTCGCCCTCGGGGTACAACCGCGGTGCAGCAGCGCACCCTCTTCATGCGTCAACAGTGGGCAGCCGGTTGTGGGCATCTCGGGAGCAGCGTCGTCGCTACACGCGGGTGCCGATGCATCGTGATGAAGTTCAGTGGCATAAAGGAAACAATATACAAAAGAAGCTGCCCCCGGTGGGGTGGTCGTACCACTCGAACCCACGACCTTCAGATTACTGAGGGTGATCATATGAGACTGACGCTCTGCCAACTGAGCTACAAGGACGGAGGTGGGTGACATCGGCGATTGTACTAGCAATGAAGAACCATGAAATCGATGTAGGATGGATCTTGACGATGGCTGTGGCGCTGCCCGCTCACCAACAGAAGGATACACGTAACGCAAGGTGCTCAATGGGGTCATCACACGCAGATTAGACGCCGCGACGGTATCTGCCAGCATACTACCGAGAAGGTTGCCACCCCAGGCGTGGAACGCTGCCACATCGATCATATTAGACGGAAAAATGTTCATGTGAGACGAGAATCCCCTTGTGTGAGACAAGAAAATCTGTCACATATCCCACCGTCGACGGACATCTGGGGGTGTCGGATCCGCGCAGGTCCGGCAGTCGGACTGCTTACCGATTCGTCTGAACCTCCGTCAGGCTGGTGACAGCGAAAAGGAGCGCATTCCCACAGGGACGGGCTTGGCGGTCTGGGCATGTGAATCGAATGTGCGGATGGGGGACCCCCTTAATTCCATGGCGCCAAACGGCGCCCGCACATCCTCTTCCGGTATGTGTCGGACGCGTCGTCAGACTCGCGCCCGCGGTCGTGACCACGACCGGGGCGAGCGCGCGCGCGCGTCATGGGTGGCTCCCGCCGCGCGGTCACTGAGAACAGCGGAGCTGTCCCCGTCTCCCCAGCAATGGGGCGTCGGGCCCGACCCCCCCCCGACTTTGAGTGGCTCTTCCGGACGGGGTGGACAGCAGAGGCCGGCCGGCGCACGGACTTACTTACTTTACTTATGGCATATCTACCAGAGCCTGCTGCGCAGACGGGCACCCCTGTGCCCGCGCGGGGTGCTGGCGCTCCACGTGAGCTGGCGTTGCCACCTGCCACTCACCTGCACGGTGGACAGATTGGGGGCGTGGTTGCGGAACTATCGGCTGGCTACCACAACTTTGTTGACGAGCGGCGGGAGTACACGGTGAGGAATCATGTTTCGCGGCTTTTTTAACAAGCCCGAGGTCGGGGGGCGACTCATCCGCCTGGGTTGTTTGTTCTGCGACGCCAACCGCAGCGGCCCGCTGGGCGACCGCTACGAGGGCAACGGCGTCCCCGCCGGCGATGTGAGGTCCGCCGCCGAGGCGAACGCGGACCGCGGCGCGTACGAGGCAATCGTTAATATTGCCAACTTCTGCTCCGCATTCCGATTTGATAAGGCGTGTACGAGGCTGGTGGTGATGCAGGCGCTGCACGTGGCGGAGCGGGGCGCCCACCATCTACTGAAGACCGTGCACAGCGCCATCACCAGCGACTACCAGAAGCACACCGTCAGCGCCACTCACGGCGGCGCCAAGACTACCATGAGGACTTACGCAGGATGCATCGACAGGTTTGGCGCGTGGGGCGCCGCCAACCTGACCACCGCCCTGTTGCCACTGAGCCGCCATGTGGTCGTCAGCTACCTCGAGGTCGAGGCGACGCGCCGCATCGCCCACTCCGTAAGGTCGGCGCAACGGCGGCGCCGCGCGACGACCACCTCACTCGCCAGCGCGAAAAACGAGAGCAACGGGGGGGACCTGTGCAGCAGCAGTGACGACGCCGTGAAGCAGGGCGTCGAAGACGCGGAAGTGCCCGTGGCCAAGCGTCTGAGGCGGGGGGGGGGCTGGCTGTCGCCAGGCGCAGGGTCCCCGTGGGAGAGAGGGTGGCGGGCGCCTTCGGAAAGTGGGTGGGGGCCCGCTTCAGGGACGGCTGCTGTGGCAGCACTCGGCAGATTGACGCAATTCGGGCGAAATGAGGCTGGCGTTTGGGGCCTGCGGTCCGCTCCCCTCCCCGTCAACCCCCCCCCCCACAACGGCCGCAACAACCTCGGCGGTCCCTCTCTCGGGGTCTACTACTCCCTATCCTTCTCTTTCTGGTAGCACATCGCCGAGCGCCACGCCACTGGATCAACGTCGGACGCCGGGAGGAGCTCCAGTGGTTGGAACAACCGCTGGGCGGCGCTGCGGCGCGGCACCGCTGGCTGGTGGCGATGTGCGAAGGGCAGGAACCGGCACAAGTCCTCCTCCTGCCGTAATGGGCAGCGCAGGTGGCGCGTCTGGTACTGGCAGCGTGGGCGGCGCGAGGGGCGCGGGCGGAGCGGGCGGCGTGGGCCGCGGGGCCTGCGCGGGGAGCGTGGGCGGCTCGGCCGGCACGGTACTTGTGGGCAGCGGGGGGGGAGAAGGCGGCACGGGCGGCGCGGAGGGTGCGGGAGGTTCTGCCGGCGCGGGACGCACAGGCAGCGTGGGAGGCGCGGACGGCGCGGAGAGCGCGGGCGACGCGGGCGGTGCGATTCGCGTGGGCGGCGCCGGGGGCGCCGGCGGAATTGCATGCGCGAGGGGCGCGGTCGGCGCAGGCGCAGCGGGCGGCGCGAGTCGTACTGGCGGTGTAGGTCGCGGAGCTGGAGCGGGGGGCGTGGATGGCGCGGCCGGCGCGGGCCGTGTGGGCGGCGCGGGGGGATCCGGCGGCCCTGGCGGCGCAGGCGGCGCGGGCGGCACGGGAGGCGCACGGGGTGCGAGCGGCGCGGGCCGTGCGGGCGGGGCGGGGGGCACCGGAAAGCTGGTAAGTCACCATGTGTTTCAGGGAAGTCTCAACGCGCTGGCCAAGGTCACACGCCTGTTCAATCTATTGTGGCGCACGGCCACGTGCTCTTGCTGTGGGAGGTGGGCGGCAGAAGAGTTCTACTCGGCCGGCTGCTTCCACTCGGCTGACGCGGTGGTGGGGCGCCGCAAGAGGGACCGGATGCTTCAGGAGAACGCGGCGGGGGTGGCCAAGGCGCTGGGAGAGCGGGACACGACGGTGTCGGACGAGAGGCGGCGCGGGGTCAACAAAGACCACCCGCTGGAGCCGACTACGGTGCTGAACTTCCGCCAGCAGTCGATACTGAGCACACTCTTCACGGTGCACTTTTACCTCGAGGCGCGCGGGGCCACGACACGTGACCTGGCGTGGAGCGACTTTGCCGCCCACCAGCTCACGGGAATGTTCGCGACGGCTGGAGGGGAGGAGCCCAAGGTGCTTTTCATGTACATCTCGGCGACAAAAACGACGGAGGGGTTGGTGCCGTGCATCGGTGCGTTGCCACACGTGGATCCGTGGCTGTGTCCGGTAGGCGCCGTCGCAGACGCGCTGTCTTCCTGGTACCGCCGGCCGGGCGCCGACGCGTCGACGCCGCCCGTCGACTTTGCGCCTGTCTTCATGCCCAACGACGAGGCGCTCATCGCGGTCGGCGTCAAGCCGGCGCACTTTCGGGAGCCGGGCGGACGTTGGCTTTCGCGAGTGGCAGCGGTGCCTGGTCGTGCCCCGCCCAAAAGGCGGCCACATGAAGGCAATGAGATACTGATACCACAACGACCGCCTCGACAAGGTGCTGATGGCGCAGGGGGTGCCCGACTGTGCCGCCAATACCGACCTCGGCCGCCGCGCGGCGGCGCAGATGGGCAAGCAGCGGGGCGCGGTCGAGAGCGACATCAAACAGCACGGGTTGTGGTCGGCGATGATCGGCGGCGGCACCTACGAGGCGGCCATCCCCAACCCGGCCATGGCCAACGCGCTGTCGGGGCGACCAGCAAACTGTCCGTCGCCCTCCACCCCCCGCCTGAACGTCTCCGTGACACAGGCGCTGCAGGACACCCTCTGCCCCTGATAGGAGGACGCCGAGAAGGCCCTGGGCGAGCGCGTATCGAGGGACCACAGGGAGAAGGACGAGGCGCTGCGGGATTTCTTCTCGCTGGTGCGGTGGTGCCGGTTTGTGTTTTTCCAGACGTGGGCCGACCGGCTGGCCTCGACCAGCATCCCCTCCACGTCGCTTCTTCACCGCCACCCCCTGCTTAAATATCCCACTTTTTTATCCTACCGCGTGACGATGGCGCGGGCACTCGCGGCTGCGGGTGATACGGCCGCCAACGCCGTGCAGCAGGTACTACCCTCGCTGGCCACGGCCGTCCGAGTCGCGGTGGAGACCGTAGCGGCGGCGAACGCGGCGGAGACCAAGGAGATGGATCGGCGCCTATCTCTCCAGATGGACGCGGACGTCGTGGCTGTAAAGCAGCACGTTGATGTGGGGCTGAGCAGGGTGCTGGCGCACGGCTCCACCATTGCGGGCGACGCGCGGTCGCACCTGGACAAACGCCTCGAAATGGTGGAGGGGGACCTGCGTCGGATGCGCGAGCTTCTCGCGCGGCTATTCACGGACGACGTGCTGCGGGACCCCCGCGCGCGGAAGCTGGTGCAGAAGGAGCTGGTTCGCGCGCCGTCCCCCCCTCCCCCTGGATCCTTTTCAGCGCGGGAGTTGAACAGCGCTTCGGTGCCGGCTGGGCTCGCTGTGGCGCCACCATTGCCGGCGCGCGTACCGGCGCGGCTGACGGCCGACCGAGAGCACGTGCGGACGCTGCAGGCTGCCATAAAGCTTGCCGGCGTGCCGATGTTTGAGTCGTCTGACGAGTACGTGCCGCTCCTGCCAATGGGGCACGGGCTCAACTGGGGGTTGGAACTTGATGAGCACGCGGCCGGGGTGGACGGCCGCGTGGTCATCTGGGACCTGGAGCAGCTGTTCGGCGACCGCTGGCGGCTGCGCCGGGCGGAAAAGAAGCGCTTATCCAACCTCTACTCGGAGCGCGAGGCGCTCTACCGCGCGTTTAAGGTCGAGTACGCGAGTCGTGGCAGCGCTGTGGGGGTGGACGGCGTCGTTTCGGTTTTGAAGCAGCGGTACGGCTCGGGAACCAGCAAGACGAAGGCAGTCCTGGAGAAATTAAGAAAGGACTGCCCGACGCCAACTGCATGTCGCGCCTGACGCGAACGCACTCTTGCAACTCGGCCAGCGGGGGCGGGGCGGAGTTTGTGCTTATGACAGCGACCGGCATACCTGTGGTCTGCTACGGCAGGCGGCGGGGCGCCTGCGACGAAGAGGTGCGGGGAGGGTCGTGACGGTTGTCCGGGCGACCTCTGTTGCGGGCGTGGTTACGTATTGCTGGTGGTTGCTGGTTTTTTGCCTCTCTGTTTCTTTTTTTCGGCCGCCGCCGCTTCGATGACTTGTTAGTCCCCGCCACCGCCACGGCTGGAGCGACACGAACCAAGAGCGCGCGGTCGCCGCCCCGTCGTCGCTGCGACGGTGGCGGCGGAAGTGGCCGTAATCTGCGACGGGGGAGAGAAAGAGCAAGACGACGGAAACAATGTCGTTGCAGCGGTCGGCGGCGGCGCGATCGCTGTGACGGCGGTAGCAGACGGGACGATCATGACCGCGACGGCGAGGGTGACACTATCGCCCCCGAAATGGCCGCGCGATCGTAGTCGGGCGCTATCACCGACGCCTTCTTTGACTCCCTCTTATTTTCTTCGGCGGTGACCAACGTCGGCACGATGGTGACACTGTCCGTGCCGCCGCCGCAGGCGCCGCAGCCTCCCCCAAACATACCGACGCCGATGGCGCGGGCGAGCCGCACGAGGGCCGTCGCATCCATGGAGGGGCGATCGGCGGCAGTGCGGTAGTGACTGTGGTCTCGGAAACCCGGATGGACGCGGCTGGTGCCGCGGGTAGGGAGGTGTTGGTGATGGTCAAGTGGGCGCGACGACGCCAATGATAACGGTGAGGGTTGGGACAGCGGCAAGGCCCACGTCCAGGCCGCCGGTGGATCCGGGGGCAGCTGGCCACGGAAAGCAACGGGACGGCCACGACACGGACGCGGTGCACGAGATGGTCGGTGGCATCTCTGTGACGGGGGGGGTCGGTCTGCTGGGGGAACCATGGCCGGAAGAGGGGATATGGACCGCTTTCTGTCTCTTTGGTTTGGCCGATTGAAGCGGCAGCGCGATCGCCGCAACCTCGGCGGCGCCATCACTGTTGCAAGACACAACCGACGCCTGACCTGCCGCTTTTTTGCGGGGCGGTCACAACCGCCACCGGCGGCACGCCGACGGCGGCGCCGACCGTGCCGCCGCCGACGTCCCCGCCCACGGCGACGGCGGGCAGCCGGGAATTGACGACCAGTTCGACGTCGCGCGCGGCGGCGGCCGGGTGCCTTGGGTGCTGCCGGCGATCAGGGCGACCGCAACCACGTTTTGCGGCCTCGTGGCTACCTGAGGGATGGTAGCCGTGGTGACGGCGATGGCGAAGCCGCGGCGGCGGTGACGCTATCGCTGCCGCAGCGGTATCGCGCGTGCTGTCGCTCGGCGCCGCCGAAGCCGTGTTCTCGGGAGGTTTCGTCGCCGGCGCCGGCCGCGGCCACTACGACCGATTTGTCGTTCCGCCCGTCTCCCCCGTCGCAGCAGCCAACAAGGCGCACGCCGACGGCGACGGCGTCGGCAGGCGGGAGGGCAACTGTGACGCCAAAGGCGGCCTGCTTGTCGCCACTGCGTTGACGGAGGGAGCTGTGCTGGTAGCGGGGGGGGCGGGGGCGGCGTCGGCGCCATCGCCGCTGCCACGGCAGTGGCCGTTCCGCAGCCGACGCCGACGGATTCATCCAAGGGAACGACGGCGCTGACCGCAATGGCGAGTGGCGGGAAAAGGTCGACGACACGAGCGGAGACGGCTTGCAGCGGGCCGTCGTTCACGAGATGCGCTTCGTGGTCGGCGGCGGTGCGGTTTCAGGGGTCTTTGTGGCAGCCAGGGGGACCGCGGCCGGCATCGAGGTGGTTGAGCTGGAGGTGGCTTTTGGGGCCGTCGCGCTTGGCCGACAATGCCGTTCCTCCTCTCTGGGGGTCTGTTCTTTGACAAACAAAATAGTAACAAGAGGCTTCGGTGCTCGCTTCGTCGTTGGAATTTATAGCCCTACTGACAGCGCAACACGCGACACCCTGGCTTTTTTCTCGCCCTGTCTTGTTCCTCGTCAAAAAATTCCAACTCCAACGTGCTCATGGCGACTGGGCGTGGTGCGGATGCGCAGCGTTGCCGCGCGTCTTTATCCCACTCAGATTTGTCCACCCACCCCCACCCGCACCTTGACTAAGAATGACGCAAGTGAAGAACGGAACACGTGTCACATTCGTTGGCCGGTAGCCAGCTACCAAGCACACACAGAAAGTCGGACGAGAAGGCGGGTTGGATCACAGAAGAAAACAGAGAGAAAACTTTCGACGAGACACCAGGCACAAAAACAGGCTGCAGAGTGACCTAAAGTGACGGAACGCAGGATGTGGCTACAAAGAGCTCTGCCAAGGCATTTAATTGATCTTGCATGTGCGGAGGTTGGGGAGGCATCGTGAGAGAGGCGAGATTTACTCAGGGTAGAGGGGACATCGAACAAAACGGGCGCGAAGAAGAAAGCGAAGCACAGTGCAGGCAGGGAAAGCAGTGTCGAAGCGTGCGACGCCCCCTCCGTCAACTCATCCCGCCCTCTTCGACCTGCCCGTGCGCGCGGGGGAGAAAAAGCACACACACAAGCGCCAGCCGCCAACGCCTATGTGGCCGTCGGCACTACGGGGCAGCAGCGCGGAGAAAGTCGACTACCACGGCCACATCCACCACCTCCGCTGACGACGGCCACGCAAAGCTCCGCCGCCGCAGTCGCTGGCGCTACTCCCCCCGGCCTCCACCGTGGCTAGTGCCGGCCGTTACCGCAAGAACCACCACCGGCGTCGTCGACGACACGGACACCTCCACCGCCGTCGACGACACGGCCACCTCCACGACCGACGCCGCTCGCCGTCATCTCTACGCACCGCCGTTTCCGGTGTCACCTCCGACCCCACCACGAGCAACTTGGCCACCGCAGAGAGGGAAGGACAGAGACCTGGGTACGGTGGCCCGGGGTGGAGGGCAGAAGGGGGGCCGGCACGATGCGCGATAGGGGGGGGGGGAAGGACGGGCGACGGGCGCCGCGCGCCAGCGAACAGGATGGGGGTCGGCCGGCGACCAACATGGCGTCGATGGAGGGCTTGTAATGGTGGGGCAGCGGTGGATAGGATGGGCAGCAGTGCGTAGCGGTCAGAAGAAAAGACCCACGCTGCCGACGGGTACCAGCAGAGGAGGCGGGAGGAGCGGAAGAAGGGTGTTCTGGGGATTGTATGGACTGCGAAGCAAGCAAAGGCGGGTCAGTCGTGCGGCCGAGCCGGCCAAGTCACAGTCTGCGCCCCACTAAGCCCCGGGCTGACATCCCCAGAGCAGGGGCGCGCGTGCCGCTGCACCCAAATGGCGTTGCTGGGCACAGCCCAAGACGCGTGCCAACAGGGGGAGCGGGGCGTGCCGCTTCCGACGGGCGGCATCGCGCTGCACCGCCCAGAACACACCCAAGGGGAGCGCGCCACTGTCCACGGGTGTCGTCGCGCTGCACAGCCCAAAACGACAGGTGGGCGGCCGGGGTGGTCCCCGACCGGCCTGGAGAGCAGTACCGAGGCACGAAGTTTCTATCAAACCCGCCGAGGATGACGCAGGGGAGCGCCAAGAAGATGGGGCGCACAGTTACATAGTACAGGATAGAACATCTCATGGAACTCATCTTGAATATGGTAAGCAGGTGACGTCTCGGCGCCGCGTGGACGCGCAGTGCACAGTCCCGAATCTGGTCGGTCAAAGTGAAGAATTTTGAGTATAGTGACATTTCGCTTAATGATCCCACTTACACGCCAAACTAGTTTGGCGTCTGCCACCCGGTGGCCCGCACGTGAAACGCATCTTCTGCACACACTGCTTTGGAGGGGTGCTTCAGCACATCTCGTGCCGGCACCGCGCGCGCGTCTGCACGCGGCGCTGCGGTCATCGCGTGACCACGGTGGCGGCGCCACAGGCCGCCGACCCCGGCGGCGGCCGGCGCCCCGGCCGGGCACCCCAGCCCCGCGGAGACGGTGTTCCACTGGAGGGGGGGGTGGACGCGCGAAAGGGCAGCGAGCGCGGAGCGCCCGCCAATCCGGCCTGCCGCTGGTCGTGGGGCGCCCCCCCGGCGGTTCTCGCACGACCACCCGTTTCCTGGGGTGAGAGAGTGACAGCCGGGACTCCCTGGCGTCTGGGCCACGACCGGGCCACGATCGCGCGATCGGTGCGGTCATGTGGCGGGGGCCGCCCCGCGGCCTGCAGGCGCCGGTTTTCTATCAGGGCGGCCGTCAGACCTGGGGCATCGATCGATAGACCAACCCGCGTTGGTACCAACCAATGTGGTCCGTCGCCCATCCGACGATCGACTAGGAGTATATCCTGTATAACCAGCATAAGACCAGAACGTCCTCGTGTGGCCAGCAGACTGCCCTACGGGAAGTGCCGGATTGAAAAAAGCTCCACATCCTGAGAAAGGGCCAATCAGTATCGCGTATTTGCTCATGCAACCCAACCGGGATCACCTCGGATGGCGTTAAAGACCGGACTCGGATCAGAGGGTGTTCCAGTGCAGCACACTTCACCGTGAGTGGCCAGAGTATCAGCTGTGAACTGTAAGCTGTGCAGATATCAGATCTAATTTGATGTAGCCCACGAGGGTTGCCTCGTGGAAGTGTATTTGTCAAAGTAGCCTTCGAGAAATGTCAGGTGATCCAGTGCCATACGAATTCGAAGCCGTCGCCGACGGCGTGCCCGGCACCCACAGTCGCTTCTCATCGGTGACCGCAGCCGATCGACCGCTACCATCTGACCGCCACTGGCATCGTCTCTGCTTGGGGGG
>Ga0209093_1001070_pt1 | contig 15444 bp, 9 predicted proteins | sample SidtaG_4_FD_187450 | JGI IMG/M metagenome (GOLD analysis project Ga0209093, IMG submission 187450) | Marine algal microbial communities from Sidmouth, United Kingdom - Sidmouth_Male1 metaG (SPAdes) (version 2) | ecosystem: Host-associated > Algae > Red algae > Unclassified | place: Sidmouth... | reverse complement strand
AATAGAGACGACAAAAGAAAGGACAGATATACAAGACGGAAGTAACCTCCCAAAGGGCGAGCCACAAGTCAGTTCAATCCTCCACGTGAATACTGACCAGTCAGGGGGGCTACCGGGCCCAATATCCGAATATTAAGGAGATATGCTGCACTAATCGTGTGGACACGGGTCCTGGATGCGAGCCGGATACTGTCATTGTCCAGTGCGCTTGTGTAGCCTCTTCCAGCTTGTTCAAGATCCACAGGGGGTTGCTCTCTGCGTCCAACCGAGACGCGCTGCTGCTTCCAATCTTTGCTCCCCACTTTGACCCACTTTGACCGCTCGACTGGCTGCGCGCCTCCTGCGTCCTGTGTGAGTCCTGATCGGCTTCGAGAACAGTGGGGTACACTCCTGAGATCCCTCTGCACAGCCCGGTACGATGTCGGGCGCAGGGGACTCTGACTATAGCCTAATGACGCCGCCGTCGACTCCAGGGTCTGCTGCGCAGGAACAAAAGCTCGCATTCGAGAAGGCCGTATGGGTCGAGCATGAGGTAAGCAACCTAGTCTCATGGAGTCGCTGTCATCTCCGTAAGTCTCAGCTTCCTCTGCTTTGCTATCGCTCTCTTTTGTCCTCGCCACTAACTTCCACATGGCTAATTGTTTCCACGGTCTGGCGCAATGGTACTCGTAGCTTTCTCTGTTTCATCCTGGTGGCAGTCGACCGTGTGCACCCACTTTTCCAGATACGCACAAGCCATGGTGAACAAGATCTATCGAAAGGACGTCGCACCGGGACGGAATGGTACAAAGGACGATGCGCCCGAGCACGACTGCTTGACGTGGTTTAGCCCTCCTGGCCATCTAGAAGGTCCCAACCGAAGCACATCGCGTTGTCTTCGTACCGTCATGACAAAGGCCGTGAGCAAGACCTCGGCTAGCCTACCTCCTGACGTCATCGACAAGGCGTCAATCAGGGCCGCCTTGCAAAAAGGGCTGCGAATGAAGGTCAACCGAAGGCGTAACTCGGCACGAGTCCTCGGGTGTCGCGCACTCGGTGTCTACCTCGACCCGTCGGTACCGCAGTCCACAATTCAAAGTGTTGTTGTGGAGAGCGCGTCGGCAGTGGATGACGAAGACGGCCCTGCATCAGTCGGAGGCCACCAACGCCGTCATCAACTCGTGCTCGACAGCGGAGGTACGAATACCGTGCGCTTGCTCAGCATGGACGATACCGCCGCTTCTCTTCTTGGAGAGTTTCTTGGCATTGATGCATGCGACGTGAGCAAGTCTGCTCGCACTGCTGGCGCCGCCACAGTCAAGGCGTACGTCGAACAAGGCGAGTTGCGCAAGTTCATCCGCCCTGAAAGTGACGACGTTCGGGGCGCCATTGTGAAGACGCTTCAGGATGAACTGAGCGACGCCGCTGCAGGCGACATCAACTTGTCGGACGAGGACCTTGATGACTGAGTTTCCGAGCTTGACGTGCATCGAATGCATTTTGTGTGACATACGGTTTCATTGGCATACAGCTGGCTTACCCAGCTCTTCCATTCTTATCGTCTGATGTGTCTGCTGCATTGTTTTTTCTCCATCAAGGAGTGATATCCGTAGTGTTTAGATCCAACAGGACGGGTGGAGTGTTCTGTACAGGCCATCTCCCTCGAGCGGTGCCTCGAACGCATTCTCCACCAGCATGCTCTCGTTCTTTTCTCGCGATCTGCAATCATTTCGAAGTTCGATCGTCGCAGACCTGCAGTGCTACGGCCTTCGGTACCGTCATTCTGACGGCTCTTACGGAAAGCGCTGCGCTCATCAGCTGTTGGCATCTGCGCAGCTATCGCAGAGTCTCATTCCTGGCGTGCCTTCGAGATATTCTTGCCCTTTTCTATCAGAGGCTCTCTCAAGGTCGGCCAGTGAGATAGCCCTTGCCATTCGCAACATGCCAACATACCTGTTACTTTGAGAGACTTTCTCCTGTGCATAATTCAAGAGAGATAGCATGACGGGCCGTCGGTCACTTAAAGCCACTGCGCGCGGGATTGCATGTGGAGCAACCGCGTGCTTGGGCCATCTGAACAGAAGGGAGGAAGTTCCGTCGATGTCATACACGACACTAAACGAGGCATGCCATCAAAAAGCATCCGGAAACATCGTGCCGACGGCCAGAATACGTAAACGGCGGCACAATGCGTGAGAACTTCTTCGGCACTCGACAAGATCCAAAGCACACCTCAATAGAATGAGCCGCCCCCCACCTTGCCCAAGAATCTGTCCCTCTGCGTCAGCCCGAAGACGGCGCAACGCAATCCTCCTGATAAGGTTGTTGAGTTCTTCCGTAAGGTCTCGTGCAAGCTCTTTCGCATAACTGTCCGCTGTAATGAACCTGGCCTGGCGAGACCAGCGATCCGGCCAACGATCGGGAATATAGTCCGGCAAACGAACACGCAGGACGTCCGGAAAAACGTCACAGGCTGGATATCTGGACAGCTCATCAGACTGGCTGCTCGCAAGTACATGAGATCACAATAGACTGCCCAGCCGCATGGACATAAGTGTTATCATCTGATTCACTGAGCCTTACAGAATGAGATCGTTCGAGAATTTTTGCACATGGAACGTTGGCTTCGGTTCCGTTGATAATCGTTGGACTGTTCTGCACAACGTTTTCTCCTACTACTCGTTATAGATTTACGAGCAGTCAAATTCAAAACTGTCGACCGGATGTAAAACCGCCCCGCGGTGCAGCGATTCAGCAAACGATGGGGAATATGGTTCGGCAAACAAGCACGCCGGACGTCCGGCAAAACGTCACAGGCCAGATAACTGGCCAGCCCCTTAGTGTGGCTGTTCGCAAATACCTGAGACTACAACAGACTGCCCAGCCTCATGGACAGGAGTGCTATCGTCGGATTCATTGAGCCTTACAAAATAAGATCGTTCGAGAAATTTTGCGCAAGGGACGTTAGCTTTGGTTCCGTTGATAGTCGTTGGAATCTTCTGCACAAAGTTTTCGCCTACTACTCGTTCTAGATTTACAAGCCGTCAAAATCCGAACTGTCCTCTGGATGAAAAACAGACCCGCAGAGTGGTCGCCAACGTGGCTTTCTAGGTTTTTTTTGAGAACGCGGTACAGATGAAGCACAACTAACTGTATCTCTGCCAACATTGAGCCGAGTACGGATGGAGCACCACTTCAAGTAACTGAACAAGTAGGTCTCTCTGGCAGCGCAACAGCAGTTGACGCCGTCATTTGCAGCTGATCTGCAATTCAGTAGTCTCTCAAGCATGGGTGGCACAAATAGAAGGCATGCATTAAGTGTAATTGATTTCTTACATATTCTATAGACTAACCGGGTTCCGTTCTCTCGTTTTTTGGAGTGTTTTATTTGTTTGCCAGGACTGCCGCTGCTTCCCACTATGGCTGCCTTTTGTGAGGATCGCTGTTTTTGTGTGGCATACAGCAGTGATGGAAGGGTGGTCGCTGGGGCACACCATGGGAGACGTTCGCCCCTGCCGATACAGTCATGCCGGACCAGTGCCCGTCACCTTGCTCTCGGGAAACAACGGAGTCTGAAACTCGATCACGATACACTCTCCACCCCCACGCCTGCGACAACAAACCCCCCTCTCGACAGGTCACCTCCCCTTCTTAATAGTGACATGGGCCATATACTCAATGACCGTTGTGATGATGGCGCAGCAGCACTTCCCCTCCACCCCGAGAGGCGCGAGATCGCTCAGATGGTGACGGTGGAGGCGGCGAGGACGACCAGCCCGTGGAGATGAGTGGCCGTAAAGATCCCCAGAAGCCCCCGAATTCAGGGGAGCAGACACGATGACACACACACAACCACATGTCGAAGGTCAATCATGGCTCCTCAGCGAAGTCCTCATCCTGCAAAAAAAACAATCGAAGAATGAAGAAACGAATTTTCCCTGGATTTTAGTTCAGGGTACTACTCAAGATGAGTAAATACTGACCACCGTCAACCCCATAAGCCCCTTTTAATTTTTTTCTGAGGCCAGTTCACGTTGCGGAAGTACTTGAGAGCGAGACGCTGTGCACGTAAAACGAGACCGTGACAACGACACAGGACGTTGTGCTGTACGTTCTTGGTATGAACATGTCCGCAAGCCTTGGGCAATGTCGCCCATGTCTTTCTGTTTTCAAGCAAGTTTCCAAGTCGTCTGTGAGGGACGTTTCCATGGTATCCAGCTACGAGTCGCTCACCATGGGGTCAAGAACGCGGTCAAGTGCGTTGTACAGGCTGGAAACGACGATTCCTTCTGCACTCGGTCGAAGCAGTTAACTGCAGTTAAGACGAAGATGCGTTTGTGCGCTCGGAGGGGCATGTTGTTGATTTTTTGACTGGGGAGGGTCGGTTCTTGAGCGAATCGCTTTGGCGGACCGCGTTGAGGGGGGGTCGTCTCGCACTGTGGTGGGTCAGAGGGCACCTCGTGTGACCCGAACTGGCCTTCCTCCAGTCACTGCGCGTCCTCGGCCGCAGCAAGGCTTCCTTGTGTGAATATGTCGAAGAAGGTTGCCCGCCGCGGACGGAGGTGGTCCGGCGGCGGTGGCGGTTTATAAGGTAAGTGAGATCAGACGGGAGATTCGGGCGAATGATCAACGAGTTAACAATGCGGGAAATTGGGGGCGAAGGGAATGTGGGCCAGTCGTTCCACACTCCCCGGTCGTGGGTGAGCCGAGGGGGGGGTGTCACCGCGCCCAAGTCGATGTGGTGTCTGCGAGGGCACGTGGGAAAAGTGGGGAAGGGGGGCAGGGGGACAGGCGAGGCGGGCTAGGCACAGGCATGTGGGTGGCGGGAAAGGCCGGCGGGGCGCGGTCGTCGGGCGGCAAACTCCCCCCTCGTCAACAGGGGGAGACGGGCGGGGACGGCGGGCGGCGCTAGGTCTGGGCGAGGGGGTGAGGGGCGTTGCGGTAGTCGGCGGAGGTCGTGTATGCGCGGATCATGGGGCGCAACATGCCGGAGGAGAGGGCGTCGTTGACGGCGGCGTTGGGGGCTGGGCGGGCGTAGGTCGGCTTGGAGAGCGCGTCGGCGTGGTTGTGGGCGCCGTGGACGAGATGCAGGGCGCGGACGGTGCCGTCAGGCAGGGCGCGGCGCAGCATGAACAGGCCGTTCTTGCCGGTCATGTCGGTGGGGTCCTTAAGGGATGTGATCAGGTCGTAGGCCGCGGACGAGTCGGTGTAGGCGGCCATGGGTACGCGGCGCGAGAGAAGCTCTTAGAGGAGGAGGCGCACGTCGAGCGCGGCGGCGACGGCGTCAGCGAGGGCGAGGGGCTCCTCGGCGCAGGAGCGGCGGCACACGCGGTGGGGGCGGTGGGAGGCCCAGTGCAGGAGAGAAAAACGATGGGAGGCGTCGACCAGGGCGATGAGGTAGCCGACTTGGCGCTTGGGCAGGGGTGAGACGGCAGAGCCGGAATAGTCGGCGAAGAAAGAGACCTGGAGGGTGGCGCGGTCGAGCCTGGGGTAGTGGAGCGTGATGCGCAGGCGGGCGAGGGTGGCGAGCGTGTCGTTGGCGCGGCGGGCGTCGGCGCCCGTGGGGTTGGGAATGTTGGCGAGCTGCCTGGCGTTGGTCAGGACGTCGGGGCGGGCAACGCGGCCGACCCAGAGGAGCTTGGCGGCCAAGGAGAGGAGGGACTTAGGGTCGGTGAACGTGGAAGAGAGCGGCGGCGTGAGCGGGATCGGGGCGATGGTGGTGGCGTAGGGGCCGGCGTCGCAATGGACGCCGGCGGCGTCGGAGCGGGCGCAGATCCCTGCGAATTGGATGGTACCGTGGTCTGGGAGATGGGTGGAGTAGCTTTTGAGGATGGTGTTGACGGAAGACAAGAAGGGGGCGTCGCCGGCGTTGAGCGTGTCGTCGACATACGTGGAGATGGCGCCGTGGAGGGGCACGAGGTAGATGATGTCAAAGGCGGAGCTCAGGGTGATTTTGGGGATGGTGAGGAATCGGGACTGGGTATTAAAGTGGAAGTGGCAGCCAGAGTCGTTCTTGCCGTACATGGCGCGGTGGAAGGCCCACACGGTGTTGCCGGGTTCCCCGGCCTCGGGCGGCGCCCAGACGTACACGGGCTCGGCGAGGCGGTCGCTCTGGAGGTATGCGCGCAGGAAGTCCTCGGTGTGGAGGGTGAAGGAGAGAATGAAGAAGGCGGCGACGACGGCGCGGATGGCGCGCTGGGGTATGACGGGGGAGGTGGCGACGGTGGTGTTCCTGTTCCAGTCGCGGTTGCCGGCGACGCAGAAGCGAGCGCGCTCCGCCGGCTTACCGTTGCCGCGGTTGGCCTTGTGGGTGACACACCACAGGTAGTGGAAGATCTGCTTGTCGGCGGGGACATCGGAGGACGGCAGGGAGGCCTTGCAGTCGATGGCGTTGAAGACGGCGAGCTCGGTGGCCTTGGCGGCGTCCCAGCGGGGGTGGGACGGGGAGGCGGGGTCGGCCGGAGACGTGAGGAAGACGCGGGAGAGGGCGGGGACCTGGGCGGGGGCGGGTGGGGCCGGCGCGTGCGTGCGGATGGGTGAGGCGGAGGTGGAGACGGGCTGGGCGGGCGAGGCGGGCGATGGCGGTGGGCGGCGGGAGACGTAGGGCTTGGTGCGGGACTCGTGGGAGGAAAGCAGGCGGCCGTTGTGGCGGACGTACACGGTCTTGCCGTCGGGGGAGTGGACGGTGCCGCGGAGCCACCTTTGGCGGTCGCGGTGGAACGAGACGGCTTGGCCGATTTTGACGAAAGGGACAGTGGCGCCCGGGTGGGCCAGGGCGCCGAGTAGGCGATCGGCGGAGGTGTAGGCCTCCATCGTGGCACGGGCGGTCTGCATGGCGTGGTGGCTGGCAGCGATGGTGGGGTCAGCGTGATGGTTGTCTCCAATGAGGAGGTGGGGGGCCTCCCCCATGACGGCAGTGGTGGGCGAGGAACCATGGGCGCGGAGGGCGTCATTGCGGGCCTTGTAGGCCATTGCGAGGGCGAGGTCGGGGGCGAGAGCGGGCGTTTCGGCGGTGATTCGGATGTAGGCGTCTCGGATGGGACCGTGGTGGCGCTCGTTGCGGCCTCTGCCGCGAGGGGCTTCGGTGGGAATGGGGCGCCAGTGGAAGCCCATGGAGTGCAGCGCGTTGATCAAGGCGTCGTTCTCAGCTTCGGTGCCGCGATCGGTCAAAACAGTGTCGGGGCAGCCCCAGATGGAGATCCAGGTCAGGTACAGTATGACAAATGTGTGGGTGCCATGCATGGAAGGGAAAAGGCGACATTTTCCAAAGTCGGTGTGGAGGCAGGTGATGTCCAGCACCTTGAGCAAGTCGGCGCGCAGCTGGAATGTGTCGAGGGCGATGATTCGGTTGAAGGTGAGCGGGCGGGGGGGGGGGGGGTGGCGGGGGCGGCAAGGCAGGTGGGCAAATTGTTGGCAGGGCACGCAGGAGCGGGCAACTTCTCGGAGGGTGGCCACGTCGGTGGGCGTGAACGTCGTGGGCGGGAAGGCGCGGAGGAGGGCGTCGATGCTGGCGTGGCCAAATTGGCGGTGGGCGAGGGCGAGTTCCGAGCGCGTGTAGAATGAGGGCGTGGCGGGCGGAGTCGGGGGCGCGGGCAGCGTGAGGTGGCCGCGTTGGACGTGGCAGAGGACAGGGCGGCGGGCGCGGCCAAATAGGATTGTGTTGTGGGCGGCGTCTATGATCATGTTGAGGCGCTTGTGTGAGTGGAGGCCGAGGAGGAGGGGGACGGCGGCGTGTCGGAGGATGTGGACGTCAGGAAGGTCGAAGGAGAGGGCGCGGCCGGACATGTCGGTAGTGGTGATGCGTAGGGACAGGCGGCCGATAGACGGCGGGACGTCGTGGCCGAGGGCGTAGCGGGTGGTGGCGGGCTTGAGGGGGGAGGTAGCAACTTGAGGGTGGCGGCGGAGCCACGAGTACCCGACGATGTCTGCGGGGGTGCCGATGTCGGCGATGGCGGTGGAAATGTCGGCTTCGGGCGCGGAGTAGATGGCGGAGACGGGCTGTACGGGGAGGAGCCATACGTTGTCGTAGTTGACGGGGTCAGTCGGGGGCGGGTTGTCGGCGGGGGGGGAAGGGGGGGGCGTGGGCGAGCGCGAGAGGAGGGCGGAGGTGGTCGTGGGGGAGGCGAGGAGGGCGGCGGCCGGGGCGGTGGGCTTGGCGGGGCGGAGGGACGGGCAGGTGCGGGCGAAGTGGTCGGTGCCGCGGCAGATGCGGCAGGGATTGGCAGGGCCGGGGCCGCGGTACGGGCGGGCAGGGGATGTCTCGGTGCGGTAGGGCCGGTCGGCGCCCCCGCGGAAGCGGCGGAGGACGTAGAAGATCTCGTTGGGCGCGGAGTCGTCGGGGATGGTCGTGTCGACGGTCCAGGTATCGGAGGGGGCCGGGTCGGGCGGGGCGGTGGTGGTGGTGGTCAGGAAGGCGGTGGCGGCCTGGGCGTCGGCGGCAGCCGGGGCAGAGAGAGACGCGGGCGAGCGGATGCCGGGACGGCCGGTGGCGAGGAGGAGCTTGGCTTGGGTGGAGATATCGTGCGGGCTGGCGTGGGAGGCGCCGGACAGGAGGGGGGCGGCGAACCATTCACCGCAAACGGTGTCCAGGCTCTTGTCCGCGAGCATGGCGGCGGTTTGGTAGCGTGGCGGGAGCTGGGACTGCAGGAGGGTCAGGCGGGAAATCATGCGACCAAAGCGAGAGACGGCGGTGTCATTGGGCTGGGCGGGCTACGTGCGTTAAGACGCGCACTGCTAGAGTTCGCGGACGCGGAGGGTGCGTGCGGGTGAGTATATGCGGGAATGGAACATGTCCCACAAGTTATTCTCGGGGAGGCCGCGGTTGTCCTGGACGAGGGCGGGCAGGTTGTGCTCTGTGAGGCGGAGGGCGAACGGGAGGCAGACGGCGCGGAGCGGCGGGGGCCCGGAGAAGGCGTCGTAGACGCTGGAGAACGTGGCGCGGGCGCGGGGGAGGGACTCGTCGTCGAGACCGCCGTATTGGCGGTCAGGGGTGTAGTACTGGGCGACGGCGCGCACGGCGCCGGACGTGTAGGCCGAGGAGGGGGGGTAGGCGGGGGAGGCGGCAGCGCGGGCAGCGACGTCGGGAGGCGGTGGGGCGGCGAAGCGGGTCGGGGGAGTCTTGGAGGGAGCGGAGGCCGGGGCGGGCGTGGGCGGGGGCGGGGGAGGCCGGGTGGGGGTCGTGTCGGTAGGTGAGGTGGCGGGTGGGGGAGGGCGTGCCGTAAAGGCGAGGATCTGCTCGTGCTCGCCGTCGAGGAAGAGCTGGAGCAGGCTGAGGCGGGTGAGGCCGCCGGTGGTCCGGTGGAGGTTGACGGTCGGGTGCGGGGGCCGCGCCTCGTGGTTCGCGATCGAGATGTACGTCAGTTGGCGGCGCGTGAGGTCGGAGAGGTCGAAGTCGCCGATAGTCATGGTGGCGGCAATGTTGATATCGGCGGTGGTCCAGGCGGCGGTGGCGATGTTGGCGATGGTGTGCAGGCGGGCGAGGAGGACATCGTAGATGGCAGGATCATCGAGGATCGAGGCGAGGAAGGGTGTGGTGACAGAGGTGGAGGGGAATGGCGGGCCGGTAGGGGTGGGGGACGACCGCATCGGAGGATGGCTGGGGCGGGGACGGCGGGGGCGGGGGCGCGGGGCGGCGGGCGCGGGGCCGGGGCGTAGTCGATCCGGGCCGAGGCGGGGGCGACGGCGTAGAGGGACCGGGACGGGGCAGAGGGAGGGGTGGGGCGAACCTCAGCAGCGGCGCACGTGGTTGCTACCATGTGAATATGTCGAAGAAGGTTGCCCGCCGCGGACTGAGGTGGTCCGGCGGCGGTGGCGGTTTATAAGGTCAGTGAGATCAGACGGAGATTCGGGCGAATGATCAACGAGATAACAATGCGGGAAGTTGGAGGCGAAGGGAAAGTGGGCCAGTCGTTCCACACCTTGCGCTCTGTCAGAGCATTTCCACCAATGGAGCCAACCGTCCAACCCAACGGCCACGTGTGCGCAACGTGTATCGCTGGCACTGGCTCTCCGAACGGAAGGCTAAAACTAAGAAAGTCACCTCTCAATGTTTGGCTCGCTTGGGCGCTCTCTGTGAGTGTGCCTCTTTTTTGGCGGGTCAACTATCCAAAAGTGCCCGACAGAGAATCTCCGTGGATGGCAAATCGTCGCGCGACTGTGTGAGCGTCACGGGTCATGCATTTCATTGGTGATCGTGGTTCGGACAAGGAACCAGGGGTTGGCCAAACGACTTGGGGCGTCTGTAAACCGGCCTGTTTGGAGTCGCGCTGCCGTTCAAGCTCCAAAAGAAGGGCGATCCCGCGAGGCGTCCACGAGATTCGTTAGAGGATTGGAAAATGTGAGCAGGTCTATTTATGGGTCGTCACACCCCCGTCACACCTTAGTTTTGGAGAAGACCCCAGCCACCAGTGCTCCAACCGTCCAAACGGCCAAACGGTGCCACGTTTGTAGAGAAGGCACATGTCATGCCACGTTGTGACATGTCAATGACATGTCAGTGTCGCTCCCCACGGGGTCGATTTCGCTGATGTCATGACACAGGAAATGTCATGACATGTCACCACGTGTCAGACCCCCCCCCCCGATCCTGTGCCTAAAAACGCATGCAGAAATTGCGACCGAGCGCGCGCCGACTGAGGGGGGTCATCGGCGCGCACGAAGTCCGCGAATCTGGCTCTTACATGGTCAGAATCCCAGTGTATGCTGAGCCGGGACTCCCCCGCAGGCACTGTGTGGCATGGGCGTTCCGATGGCACCTCCCAGACACGCTGCTGGCAGCAGCGTGTCTGCGAGGTGTGGTTACTCGGGTGGGAACGGGCAGCGGTCTGCTGTCCGTCCCCACCCGCGTAACCAACTTACCAAACCTCTTCCTTGCCGCTGTGCCTTGTCGCCATGGCGCCCCACGCGAACGTCAAGCTGGATTCCGAGAAGGCGCGGAATTACGTTGCGGTGGACGGTCACAGGATGTTCTGTGGGGCTCCAGAGTGCAACTAAAACGTGTACAAGAACATCTCCCGTCTCGCTCTGCATTTGTACTCGTGCAAGAAGGCCCACGCCTGGAAGCCGGGTTTGCTGGCGGACCTCGTCGTCTCGGCCGGGGCCAGTGGGGCCGCGGCCGGCACGGTTGGCGCGGTACAAGCCGGGCTGCCACCAATCACCCACCAGCAACGCCTCAACTTTGCCACGTCGATGCTCCGCTCCGGAATGCCATTTGACGCGTTCGACTCACCCCACTGGCGCAAGTCGCTAGCGGACATTTCCGGCGGTCGATTCAACAGGCCTGGGCATTGTCGGCGTGTCGGTGGCGCGCTTTTGGTCGAGTCGGTGAGGGCAGCAGATGCAGAAGTGGGTGCGGTTTTGGGCGGCGCGGGGACGGTGAGCTGCTCAATCGACGGCTTGGTGGATGCGACCGGCAAAGTCGTTTACAATGAAATGCTTTTTGTACCCGCGCCTTACTTTGTGGCGTCTTTTCGTCTGGGGGCGGCGGCGGCGTCGGCCGAGAACCTGCGCGCCGACCTCGTGGCGGCTCTGGCCACCCCACTCGCCGCTCGAGTGTCCCTCTTTGACTCCTTCCCTGGCGCCGCGCGCCCATGTCGCGAGGCCTACGTCGCGAGTCGGCAGCTGTTGGCGTTCTGCTCCGACAACCCGACCGTGATGCAGTCGCTGCGTCGGCTGGTGACGGACACCGACATGGCGCTGTTCGCCTACGGGTGCGCAGCGCACGCTGCCAACCTGGTCGGCAAGGACCTGGCCAGGCTGGAGCCGTTTCGCTCCGCGCGCATCGATGCGGTGACTATCATCGTCTTCTTCACAAGGAGCTCGCGGGCGATGGCCATGCTGTTGACCAACGTGCACCAGCTGCGAGTGTCGGGATAGAAGGTGCCATTCCTGCGGACCTACAGCCGCACGCGGTGGGTAGGCGAGACGGCTTCCATCGCGTCCGTCATCGGCAGCATTGCTGCCCTGCGTCGGACGCTGTCGGACAACGTCCACGCCCGACCAGCAGTCGTCATCCCGCCCGCTGTGACGGCGGCGGGACAAGGAGCCGGCCCGCTTGCCGGGATGGAGCGGGCAATGCCTTTTTTGATGTTGCTTTCCAAGTGCGTTGCCTCGATTGAGGCCGACAATGCTCCTTTCTCTACGGGTGCCGGAGTGTTTTGTGCTTTGCGTTTGTGCCTCTCCACTTCTTTTCCTGACCTGCCGGTGGATACGCGGACTGCCATACAGAGTTCGATTGCCGCGCGTTATTCACTGATTCATGACCCCGTGCTGGCTTTGGCTTTTTGGATCCGTTTTGGGTGGGGGTGCGAATGCGGGGGGCCGCCTTGGAGTGGAGTGGAAAGTGTTTTTTTTCTCTGCGGGACACGGCATTGAATTGTTGGGCTGGAAAGGATGGCGTGTACCGGGACCGGCTGTCTGCGGACCTCGCCTCGTTTTTGGCCCATGTGGAGGCCCTCCCGTTTGGGTCTGACGGGGTGGGGGGTCATCCTTGCCGATGGTGGCGCCTACACGGCGAGGCCTTTCCTGACCTACGGCCGCTCGCTGTGCGCATTCTGCTGTTACCGCCGTCGGCGGCAGGCGGGGAGCGGTCGTTCAAGGTCTTCAACCGGACCTTGACTCGGCTGCGCAACCGCCTGTCGCCAGACAAGGCGGACATGCAGACACGCATCGCCTTCAAATTGGCGCAGCTGGAGCGCCCCGATATTTTACGGGCTTATCGGCGCACCCGCGTCGAGCTTGATCTGCTTGTCAAGCTGGGGCTGGCCCCAGCTGACGCCATGCCTGGTGAGGCAGCGGCTCCTGGCGGGGGGGTCTTTGGTGCGAAGCCACCGGCTGGTGGGGCGGTAGGGGAAGGAGGTGGTGGTGGTGGTGTTTTGGGGGGGGGGAGGGCGGTGGAGAGGCAGCTGCGGGTGAAGGTGGGGACGCTGGGGGTGATTTGGAGGTGGGGGGAGGTGAAGACGGCGCAGTCAATGAGGGGGAGCCTCCGGCTGTTGAGGGCGATGGCGCCATTGAGAACATGGGCCCGGATGAGTTTGAGGGCATCGTGCATAACGTGCTTGAGGCATTGGAGGGTGAGTGAGGTGTCGTGGGAGTCGCGTACGGTGGTCGATTGAACGCGGAAAATGGAATGCCTGTTTCTTTTTTTGCTTGCTTGCGCCGCCACGCACTCCCAAAAAGGTGCACCGCGGCACCCCGCTCTTCCAAGTTTCCAAAATGCTCGGGACAATAGCAGGTGCGGCGACCCGGCTGATGTGGGCTCGGCTCTAGCTGGAGGTTTTTGTGCTGAGGGTACAGGGTTGATGTGCACACGTCCACACTGGCGCACGCCATCTCAGACGTTATTCCTGGCGGTGTACGGCTGCAGGAGGGGTCCCACTGCTCTTCCCATACCCGTCGTTTGTCTCACACAAACGGTGGTGCTCGCAGACCCCCCATACCCTCCCCCCGCTCCCCCACCCCCCCGTCCGTCCCGGCACTGTTCCACCAGTCCGCGCTGGTGCCACCTTTCTACTCGTGCGCCGTGATGCGTCGATGGACTTGCGTAGTACGAGAAGGGTCGACTTGCACGTGTATTGTGCTTATGCATTTTCCTGGAGATGGGACGATGGCAGCCAAGATCCAAGAGAATAGTCGCCTTCCTTGACACGCAGCTGACACACACCAGAGTACAAACAACGATGGCGAACACACATGTGGGAGGGGCGGAATAGAGAGATGGCTGCGCAACGAAAACAAAAAACTGATGAGAAGGAAACAGAATGTACATCGCGACACACCAGGCAAGACAGGTGACAATTGTTATGGCAAAGGTGGGTGGCCGAAGTGATGGGGGGGGGGGGGGGGGGGGGGGGGGGGGGGGGGGAAGGGTGGTAAGCAGGCGGGTGAAAGCAAGCATGAGGCGACAGACAGACCACAAAGAGACCAGATATCCGCGGCACAAGTGTGTTCGGGAGGGTAGGAGAGGGGCGGGGGGGACGGGCTGGCGGAAACAAGCCAAAGACGGCAGAAAATGGACAGCGAGTCCAGAGTGCAATGGTAGCGTTAAGGAGACATTGGTACGAACATCCCACGCACTGATGACGCACATACCCACCACCAAAGGAGACCAACAACGTACGGTGGAGGTAGAGCTGGGAAAGACCGCATGGAAGAAGAAGGCCCTACTTGGACTTGATGGGTGTGGAACAGTGAGAGGGGGGTGGCGGAGGGGGGCGGGGGGGGCAGACCATGCGAAAGAGGGAGGCATCAAAAGGACGAATGGGTGTGGAAAGAGAGGGCGCGGGGGGGGAGGAGATGGGCGACAAGGCCGGGAAAGGATGCACACACGTGAGCGACAGGGGAGCGAAGCAAAGGGGAGGAAAGGAAACAAGAACAAGAGTATTGGATTACCTATCAGGCGGAATGGTGACCGCATACGCACGCGCACACACGGGAGAACAAGCCACACAGATGAACTCTTCCTCGTGAGGCTCCCCATGGCGGCGGCAGCCATGACGCTGTCGACACACACATACGATCATGCCCGGGGGGTGGTGGGTGTGCAATAGAAAAAGTAGGAGAGCGACGGGGCAAAGGCAATAGGTGGCCCACCGGTGTAGCCATCATGCCGCATGTGAGCGGCGAGACCGGTGGCCGGGTGGGCCAGGGCAGCAGCGACAGTCTTTTCGAGTCGGGGCGCGCGCCGCGCACGCCGACCCGAGTCCCGCATCGGACACGAAGCGAACTGCTGTCCTGTCGTCTGTGAAAAGGTAGCCCCTGTTTTCCTTCGTGTCGGGACATCTGACAGGAAACGATGGACTTGAAAATGTCGGCTCGACACCGTGCCTCCTCTACACGTTTGGCTGTTTGGACGGTTGGAGCCATTGGTGGAGATGCTCTCAGTCGGTCCACGCTCGGGAGGTTGCTTCGTTCAATCAATATTAGACACGGTGCCAAGTCCAGGGTGTTTTCGCGAACGCGCTTTCAGTTACTAGAATCATGTGTAGATTGACCTGTCTGGGACGTGAGAAATCGGGAGTTCTTCCATCCCTGCCCCAAATTCCAATGGATAAGTTGTCTAGTGACTTGCGATGGTTTGTCCACTTTTTGGGCTGGAGAGTGTACACGGTGCCCCGCTGTACACTGCGCCATCGCAACGGAGGGCGGCGCCCCTGTCCTTCCGCCGCGGTACGCAACGGCTGTCCGGGCGGCGCCTCGCGAGCGTGGCCCCACAGCCGCGCTGCCGGTCGCGTCGCCGGTCGCGGCGCCCGTCGTGGTGGCGCTTGTCTTGCTCTCGCTGGAGCCTCCCTACCCCGACAGCGGCGGGGGTCTGTGCGCCCGCGTCGGTCGGTGGCAGCCGCGGTGTGGGGTGGTCGCCCTCGACGCGTCTGCCCCTCGTGCTGCCTCTGGGTGCTTTTCGTTTTCTTTAACCTCCGCCCCTTTGCCTTGCTCTCCCTCCCCCCCCTCTCGTGCCGCCACCTGTTCTTT
>Ga0209093_1001069_pt1 | contig 15460 bp, 10 predicted proteins | sample SidtaG_4_FD_187450 | JGI IMG/M metagenome (GOLD analysis project Ga0209093, IMG submission 187450) | Marine algal microbial communities from Sidmouth, United Kingdom - Sidmouth_Male1 metaG (SPAdes) (version 2) | ecosystem: Host-associated > Algae > Red algae > Unclassified | place: Sidmouth... | reverse complement strand
CTGGCTGCCGGCTGCCGGCCCCCCCCCCATCATCCCCGCGGCTCCTCGCGGCGCCGTTTGTGCTGCTGGCTGCCGGCTGCCGGCCCCCCCCCCATCATCACCGCGGCTCCTGGCGGCGCCGTTTGTGCTGCTGGCTGGCTTCGGCTGGCCCCCCCCCCGTCACCACCGCGTCTCCCCACGTCGCCGTTTTCGCTACTGGCTGGCGGCCGCTGTCCCCCCGCTCATCATCACCGCGTCACCTCGCGGCGCCGTTTGTGCTGCTGGCTGCCGGCTGCCGGCCCCCCCCCCATCATCACCGCGGCTCCTCGCGGCGCCGTTTGTGCTGCTGGTCGGCGTCGGCAGGCCCCGCCCTCGTCACCACCGCGGCTCCCCGCGGCACTGTCGGTGCTGCTCGCTGGCGGTGGCAGGCCACCCCCCCTCATTTGTCACCGTGGATCCACCTAGCGCCGTGGTCGCCGCTCGTCGGTGGCGGCCGCCTCTCGCTCCTCGTCGCTCCTTGGCGCTCTCTGTCGCCACCACCGCTCACAGTGGCTGGAAGCCCTCTTGGCACTCCACGTTGCCTGGCACCTCCGGCTTCAGTTGCTGTGCTGCTGGTTTCCGCGGACCTGCTGTCGGTGGGTATGGCGGACGGGATGTTGGCGGAGGTGCCGGAAGAGAGTGCCTCTTCATCCAATGCCAGCCCGCTTTTGGTAGCTTCACCACATCGCTCGGTACCACTCTCTGCGTCAGCGGGCAGTGCGCCCTCCGTCCTCAATCTCGTTGCGGACGATTTCGGCGGCACCACCGGCAGCAGGGCGACTGCAGATGGTAACGACGGGTTCCTCGACGGTCTCTTTGCAGATGGAGATGATGGCGAGGAAGCCGGCGGAGATCTTTTTGACGGGCTTGGTGGTCCCGGCAGCGACGGCGCCGGCGGTGCTGGTGACGGTTCTGGGCATTCCCGCGTCAACGAGCATTCTCCCGACGCACCGGCTCATTGTAGTGGCCGTCCTGGACGCCAATACGGGCAGAGGCGGCCTGGTCCCGGTCATGGACGAGGTGGGAGAAAGAAGGGGTCCGGGAGACGCACCAAGGAGAACTTTAGCCGCGGGCTGCGGCGCGTCGTCGGTGCGTACCTGTCGGAGGTGACGTCCGCATCGCTCGCTTCCAATTGCCACGTACCAGTGGCCTCTGGCCAGGACACCGTCGATATGCTTCTCACGTGGTCTCGGGTGCACGGCCGAGAGGAGGTGTGGCTGGTGCCGGGAATTTTCGGCGTGATTGCTCGTTGGGGGGCGTGGCGTCGGGACGCGCAAGGAGATTGCGCGAGCGTCTGCGTGTGGCTGGCCGCGGACGGGCGGTCACGGTGTACCTGCGTCGGGACGCATGTTCATCAAGACAACCACATGCACGAGCGCCCAACAACCTGCCAACATGCTGGTGCATTAGACTCCCTGCTGGACGATCTTGCCGCTTGCCTAGGGGCGTCCCCCGACCGCCTACGGCGCCACCTGCTCGACCGGCTGCGGCAGGGGCAGGCGGAGCAGGGCAGCCAGCAGGACGCTGGCGACGGTTTGACCTTCCACGTCGTCGGTGCTTTGCACGTTGCTCTTTGCCCGTCTCCGTTTGGGACTTTGCCCGTGCCTCTCTACCTCACCCACACTCGGTCTTCCTGTGGAATATGCCCCGGAGCCCGGACACGCGTGTGCACACACATCTCCATCGCCCAAGAGTCGGGGGCGCCACACCGCGCCCATCGGTCGTCCACCCAAAGCTCCGTCCAGAGCCTCGAGGTGTCCGCCGTGTCTCGCCTTCCCATACCTCTACACGATTGCATCGCAGCGGTGCGTGCCAATGGTCGGATTTCGGCGATGGCGCTCACGAGCGAGGTGTTTGTTGTACAGCCGCCAGTGCGTTGCCAGTTTTGCACCGACCGCGGAGAGCGCCACACTCTCTCCGAGCCGGTCAAGAGGTCGGGCGTCATTGCCTGCATGCGCGGCTTCTGCACGATGGAGGTCAACATTTCCAAGTGCTCTTCATGCCGGCAGTGGGTGTCTCGCGACGGCCGTGATGAGCACCTGGTGATGCTGACGTTGACGTCGGCAGCAACCGTGCAGTGGGTGCGGACTATGGCCCTTGCCACGTCGGACGGTACACCATTGACGACCGTCACGACACGGTGGCTCCGCGGCGTGCGCCGAGAAATGATGGCAGGTATCCTGCCACAGTCGAGCCCCACGCGCAGCGGTCGCGTTTTGAGGAGCTTGGTGCTAGTTGGCCTCAAGTTGATGGTGACGAAACTACCCCCAGAGCAGTTCACCTGCCATCACTGCATGGACGCGGATGGCCGGTACAAGTTTGTGTCGGCGGACTCAATTTGGGTCGGCTTTGGTAGCGGGGCTGATCACGTGCGCTTTGACCACGTCACCGAGGCCGTGCCCGAGAACCGGCGCGCCGTCCAGGCGGCCTACCTCGTGCGGGGCGAGAGCGTGCGCCGCCTCCTGCGTGACGTCATGAAGCCGAAAAATGACTTGAAGCTGCACGCTAAGTCCGTTAAGGCGGCAGAGATCGCTGTCGGGGTCCTCCTCCCCACCGCTCTCCCTCCAAGCGGCGTGCGACAGCCCACCGAAGGGGAGAAGGCTATTGGAGAGGTGCTTGGGAGCATATACAACATCAACGGGGCGGCTTTAAAACTCCTGCTGGCCCTGAAGACGGGCCTTTCGACATATAAGACACGCTCCAAGGTCGAGGCCGCGCGGCGGGCGGCCGCCGCTACCCACCTTCAAAACTTCTTTGAGTCCACCAAAGGCACCTACAAGACCTCTTCAGCTGTCCCCGTGGGGGCTTTCGCCGCGGCACCGCCCGCCGAAACACCGACGGGGTTGGCCGTGTCGCCAACCACCACGACGCCGACGGGGACGGCCGCGTCGCGGCCCACCACGAGGCCGACGGGGTTGGCCACATCGCCGCCCGCCGCGATCCCGACGGGGTCGGCCGCTTCGCCGCCCATCGCGACACCGACGAAGTCGGCGGCGTCCCCACACGCCATGACGCCGACGGGGACGGCCGTGTTCCCACCCACCGCGAGGCCGACGGGGTTGGCCACGTCGCCGCCCGCCGCGACGCCGACGGGGCTGGCCGCGTCGCCGACCGCCGCGACGACGACCGGGTTGGCTGCATTGTCTGCGGCGCGGGCGCGAACCCTCGCGGCAGCGAGTGGTGAGCCGTCACAAGCGTCTCCACCAGCGCCGTCACCCCTTCCGATATTACCACCCCAACCATCAAGATGGCCTCCGTCGAGCACCCACGGCGGCGCACTGACCCGCGTCGTACCTCCTCCGGTAGCTACCAAGAACAAGCGCAAGCGGGGCAGCGATGGAGCTGCCGGTGCCTCATCCGCGGCGAGACAAACGACTCGGCGACGGCCGGCCTGCGGTCGTCAACCGTTTAATGCCGGCAAAGGTGACGTGGACGCCGCCAATCCACACCTGTTAGATGCTGTTGGGGAGCTCGACAAGGACGGGCGTCGAGAGCTGCTTTCTTTTGTGAACGCCATCACTATTGACAGCGTCGTGCTCCCGTTTCGGCCGCACCACGCCGGCACTCTGCGTGCCCTCGCCGGCCTGCTCGACAAGAAAGACGCTGGCGCTGGGATCCGGGAGGTGCTGGGTATGGCCACGTCCACCGCCGCAGTCCCCGTAGTCGAGGCGGACAACAGCAAGAAGCCGATCGTTGAGCTCTTGCGGGACCTGCGCTTCATGCAGCTGGGCGTGCGGGCCTGCGCTTCGCTTTTCAAGACGATGCCCATGCTGCCCGCCTCGTTGGCGCGTTGCTTGAGGAGCGTGGCCAACGCGGTGGAGAAGTTTGTGCTGGAGTGGCGCAATGGCCCGGACGCGACGCTCAAGTACCAGAAGAACTGGGAGTGCGGCAAGCGGTCGCAGGAGGAGATGTGCAACGACTTCAAGGCGGCCTACCCCCAGGCGGCGACCAGCCACGAGCGCACGGGAACCTGCGCGCCGGCTCTGCCGCAGTGCCGGCCTGAACCGTTTTTGTGGGAGGAGGTGCTGTCGACGGGTATGTGCTCGAAGCACTACGCCAAGGCGCACAAGTTTTCCCCGGGGGCTATGACTTTTTGCTGCGGCTGCAAGCATCCTCTCATACTGGCATTCACCGTGCTCGACCGGAAGGAAGCGCCGCAAGTTTTGCTCAACATGCTGTTGACGCGCTTTGCCCGCCTACCCCACTTCCTGATCTACGACTTTGCGTGTGGCGCCTTCCGCGTGGCGCTTGGCAAGCTTGGCTGGCTGCTGATGGACTGTACGGTCGTTTCAGACCGCTTCCATATTTTTAACCACCTCTGCTCCGACGTCTTTGACCCACGCTCCTACATGAAGATGGACGGGGCCGACACCGGTGCGCCCGAGCAGCGCAACGCCCCCATCCGGCGCATCCAGACAACGCTGCAAGGGATGGGTGTTGAGCCGTACACAAACCTGCTCGCCTACCAGACGGCCGTTTTAAATCACGAGGCGCAGACCAAGTGGGTGCTGGGGGTGGATCGGCTACCAGAAGACGCAGACCTCGCTGGTGAGTATTTCTCTCGATTTCCTTGCCTCTGTTGTGATGACACCGGCGGTGGGCCGAGTGACGGTGTGCCGCCGGAGGGGGAGGCGTCGGAGGGGGAGGTGTCGGAGGGGGAGGTGTCGGAGGGGGAGGTGTCGGAAGGAGGTGGCAGTCTTTCAGACTCATCGGGGGGCAGGAGCCTGGTGTCGCGGGATGTCGAGCTCCACGACGGGCACAGGAGGGGGAGCGAAACTGCTTCTGCTCTCTCTGACGGGGCTTCTAATCCCTCCGCCGAGGCGTCATCGAGTGACGGTGGGAGTGTGAGCGGGGAAAGCGATGGGGGTGGAGATGACTCCCTTGGATTGAGTGACTAGACGTGGAGCAGGTACTACATCTCTTTCGTCTCTTTCCGGTTTCCTCTACTTGCCTTCTGTGCTTGCCCGTCCCGAATGGTAGCGTCACCAACGGCCCTCCCCGTACCGGCAAACTCTCACCGTCCCAACGGCAACTACATCCCCTCCCAGCGCCCCAATCTGCCGTCATCTCTCGCACCCACCGAATGCGCCGGTCGTCCGCTGCCAGGGGCCGTCACGCGCGCGCCCCCCGCAGTCTCACCTATGCCGGCCCTGGTGCTCAATCATGTATGCGCCGCCCTCTTTCCAGGCGACCGCTGTTGTTCAGCCTGCGTCGCGCCCGGTTCTTGTTGGCGGTAGCTACTGCGGCATGGAGGGAGCGCAGGCCGCCTCTGCACGCCCATTGGGCGAGCGATCTATACGCGTCCCGCATCCCTCAATGCCCCGGTCGACTGCGAACGCCTCACGACGAACCCCACGCAAACACGATACTAACCGATATCTCGGCAGAATGTGAAAAGAATGGATGGCAAAACGGTCCCTTCCAGCATGAGCGGCGTTTCCATGTCCTACGGAGAGGTTAAACAAGAAAATCGGCAAGCGGCCTTCACAGCATCCCCTGATCTTGATCTTGGAGAAGGAAATCGCTATATTGCTGACCTGAAGTATTTGGGGGATGCCCATGATGGAGTTGTACAGTGTATGACGAGAATTAGAAACGCAACCGGATTGGCTGACGGGCGATGTCGGCTTGTGTTCTGGCACACAGTTCGAGATTTTATTGGTCCACGTATCCTTCACGTTGAATGCAGCCACTCTCGAACCGCAACATCATGAAAATCAGTATTCAATATTCCGAGACAGTTTCGTCCCGTGTCGGATCATATTTCGTGCATTTCGTCGAATCCGGGCTGAGAAGCGCACGCCGGTCCAATTTCATCGGCCCGGTGGGGGGGACGCGACCGCTCCCCACCCATCGCGTGTGAATAATTTGGTGGCCGGAGTGACGGTCGCGCCCCCTCTGTGATGAGTGTGACGGTGCCCGTTGAGACTGTGCGGCACGCGAGAGCAGGTGGCAACATGAGCAGACGGGTGCGACCGCTCCCCCGCGATGCCGGGGAGGCCCCAGCACTGCACACAGAGCGCGGCAATGCGCGCTGACGCGGCCCAGACGCGGCGACGGTCGCGATGAGCGGGTGGTGGCATCGCGCGCAAGGGCACACAGGGGGTTGGCGGTGCAGGGAGGACGTTTGGGGGGGTCCGCGCGCGCGGCGGGGGGGTCGAGCGCCCCAAAGAGGACAGAGCGGGCCGCGGGGAGTATACTTGCAGGGAGGGAGAAGGGGACGATCCATCGACGAGCGCTGATGACAAACACTGGCGCCGTACGCGTCGACGTCCTCGGCCGCACCACGTACCGCGCGCCATGACTATGGGCAGCGCTGCGTGTGCTGCGCCGGGCGTGACGGGCAGCACGCCTCCCTACAGTTCATGTCTACATGGAGCTAGGGGGTCGAGCGCCCGCTTGAGGCTTGCACGATGTTCTTGGCGCCCCTGGCGGAGGCTGCCTCGAGCAACGAGCGCCTCTTCTTGGGCCTGCACGATGCACTAGGCGCCTCGTCTGGAGGCAGCCATACATCGAGCGCTTAATGTTCTCATGAAGCAGCCTGGTTCATGCCTACAGACAACTGAGGCTCCCTTGGCGGAAGGCCTTTGAGTTCTTTTTACCAGTACGTCTCCCACTTCGCTTCTCTCTGCGTGTCATTAGTCTTGCGTCTGAGAGGTGGTGTTTTGTACTAAGATTGATGCACTCATGCTGCTAGTGGCCGGCGTGACGGGGGAGGCGGGGGGGAGCACGAAGAATGAGTGCCGCTCGGTTGTTGCCCAATCACGGGTGCTGGCCGGCGCTAACTCCGCGGGCCGTCGCAGAGCGAGCAGGGGCCTTTGTGGAGGTGGCAGGACGAGCGTGCACCTCTTACACGCACACGCCAACCGGTTCTGCCGCGCTGATGTTCGATGCCACTACCAGTCGCGCAAGAGGCGCCGCAGCCACGACCGTCACCGCCAGCGCCGTCGCGACGGCTGCCGCCGCCGTCACTCGCGTGAGCCGCCGCGCCACCAGCGTTGCCGTGATAGCGCCCTCGCCTGCTCAGGAGGCAGCTGCAGCGGCGCCCCCGTCGGCCGGCCGGCGCGGGGGGTTTCACTACCGTGGGCAGTGGCGGCAGCCTAAGCGGGGTGGACCGCCGCTGCGTTTACCACCACTGCCACGGCTACTGACCACGGCACACGACGCGGCCACGGTGGGCGCGGCGCCGCCGCGCGCACACCGGGTGCGTCCTAGGGTCGGCGCCCCCCCCCCCCCCCCCCCGCTCCCCGTTTGCGTCACGCGGCAGCCGGCCGGCCTTGTCTCCCGTCGGCGGAGCCCGCACCGTCCCCCCGCGCCCCCCAGTACGCAGCCTCTCTTCTTTATTGCTGTTGTACAGCCTGCTACCTACCCCCTCGCCCAGGTGGCGTGGCGGTGGTGGAGCGCGAGGCCTGCGGCGATGCGGGCGCCGTCCGACCCACTGGCGGCGGCGTGCGGCGCCCCCCCTCCCCACCGAGGGTGCGTCTTGGGTGCAAGTGGCGGCGCGCCAGCCAATGTGGCCGGCGTCCCCCCCCTCCTTGACCTCCCGTGTGCCGCACGCGGTCGCTCTCGCAGGCGCCACGCCGCCTGTATTTCGACGCGGTGGCGTCCCGCCGCTACCACCGCCGCGCCGCCTGCTGTCGTCGCCGTCAAGCGCAGCCGGTGGGCCCCATCCACCTCCTCCCCGGTACGCGCCGCCGTGCACGCTGGGGCGCGCCCCGCCCGCCCGCCCGCCCGCGCGGGCCGCCCCCTCCGCGCCGCGCGCGCGGCCGTCGCGCGTCGAACTCCAATCGGCCGCCCCCGCCCCGCCGTGGAGCACGACGCGCACCACCGTGGCATCCAACCCGCACCGCGGTGGCACCCCCCACCCACGGCCGCAGCGCCGCCCCACCCGCCGCCACGCATCGGCCGACGCACGCCACCCACCCACCCTCCTCCCTTCGCCGCCACCCATAGTCCCCTTCCGCGCTTTCCGCGGCGGTCCCGGCGCCCGGGCGCGTTGGGCACGGCGGATGCCCCTTTTGGGTGGCGCCGCCCCCCCCCTTTTCCCTCACCCTGCCGCGGGGCCGCATGCAGCCGCTCGCCGTCGCGCTCGCTGCCTTCCCCGGCCGGCTCGTCGGCACAGCCGCCGCGGCTGACGGCCGACCTGCGACCGCACCGCCACCGCCGACCCACCGCCACCGCCACCACCGCGTGCCCCCGCACCCGCCGCCACACCGCGCGCCGGCTGAGACAGCGGTGGCGCCGCCGCCCCCCCGCCGCCGCGGCGACGAGCGCGGCGTCACAGCGCCCGTCGTCTGTCCCCGCGGTGCCGTTCGGCGGCGGCGGCGCCGCGGGCGCGTTGTGTCCACCGCCCCACCAACCTGGGAGAGTGCCGAGCATAGTGGCGCGTTCAGTGCGTGACTTAGGGACGATCAGGCAGGGGGAAAGACGTGCCCGGCAAGGCCATGGCAAGCGGAAATCACGGTCCACGCACCACAGAATCAATAAATGGGGGGTGCTATCTTCATGAAGACCCCCAAAATTGTCTAAAAGTATCATTAAAGTCCTAATAAGTGCACTTGGCGAGCTCATTTCGCGCTTCTCTTGTGGGCCTGCTAGCGCCTACGCAGCATTGCCGGTTGTGGTCGTAGGAGGGAAGGGACCAGCGAGAGGCAGTGGTGTGGAGGACTATCTGGTTGGCCACCGATGCAGGCCGCTGGTACAGACTCGTGCTACAGGCCAGAATGTGTCCACCGCTTGTACCAGTTGAGGAGTCTGCCATCCGGTCCCTCGAGCCGCTCTTTCTTCCATTCCCACTCGCCCAGAAGCTGTAGGTCCCAGAATGAGAAATGAAAGCGACGAGCCGGACCGAAAGCGTTCCAAGTCTCCGCAAGCTGGGAACTGATGGAGAGTGAAGCGGCCGTCTATGGACAGAAGTGGTGGAGAGAGAAGGCGCTGCGGCATCCAGGTAGATCGCTTTACAAATCGAGGTATCACGGCGATTGATTGGCTAGACACAACGGCCAGCGAGGCAATTGACGAGAGCAAGCAGTTGTCAAACGCTCCCGTCGTGTGTCACCCTGTGCACTCGAAAGCGACGGCGTGGAGTACTTGCAATGCTGGGTGTGCCACGATCCTCTCTGAGTGAACAGACTGTCAATACGGGTGCGTGTGCGCTCTTCCAGAACGTCTAGTTGTGGATAACGGCACCGGTTGCGTGGTCAGCGTGCGCCCAGGAGCAGGGTTGAGTCAGGCGGGGTTCACGTGGCGATTCTGGGTCCCCGCTGACGCAACGTAAGCGCTTCCTCCACCACTCTCTGTCTTCTCTGGATGGAAGTTGACGGCCAAGAACTGCTGGCCGCAGCCGCACACTGGGGCGCACAGTGGACGATGCATGCCGTTTGACCCGAGCGTCTGACAGCAGGCCAGCCTTGAAGATGGCCACGGCGGTGCGCGTGATGATGCCCTTCTTCCCCGTTTTGGCTGCTTGCGGGGGTCGACCACGCGCACACAGCACCTGCCCGCGTGTCGGACGCTTGTTTTTCCAGCCGTTGGCGCCTTTGCAGGTGTTGGCGGTGACCACGAGAGTGTACTGGCCACATGTATGATACGTCTTTGTGGGAAAAACTGTTGGCAGGGCATTTTCGACGCGTCTCGTTACTTCGTGCTTCTTTTGCTTTCATTTCTTGCAGACGCCATGTCCAACGACGACTCCGGGTCTGCCGTAGCTCTCCCCTTGGATGCCTCTCAAGAGAGGGCGTACGCGTTGGCTCTGTCGGGCGCCAACGTCGCTTTGTTTGGTCGCGCGGGGAGTGGGAAGAGTGAGGTGATGCGGCGCATGATCACCGCGGCGCGAGCCAAGTGGGGGGCTGAGCATGTCGCGGTGGGGGCGTTGGCAGGCTCGGCGGCATTGGTCATTGGAGGTCAAACCCTGCACTCTCTCTTCGGGATGGACACGCGGCCATTGAGTAGCCAGGCGTGGCTCAAGGAGACTCTGGGGAGACCCCACGTCGTCTGGCGCCTCAATGCCCTTCGGGTACTGTTTGTGGACGAGGTATGTACCATTTCTTCGTCGCTCTTCATGCGGCTGGCCTTTGTGATGCGGCGAGTTGCCCCCCCTCACTTGCAGCACCGTCCCTTCGCCGGCTGTCAAGTTATTGGTACGTCTGGTTCGGCTCTGCGTCCATCTTGCGTATTGTATCTGTGACATTCAGGCCGCCTTTCTTTCTGCTCTTCATGGACTTTCACTTGTGTTCGTCTACTGACCATTCTTTCTGCTTTATTTACCTCTCTGTCTGTCCGTGCTTGCCAAATGGTAGCTGCTGGAGATCCTTTGCAGGTCGCTCCTGTCAAGGTCACGGACACCTCGATGGACAGGTTTGTGTTCGACTGCTCGTCGTGGCGCGCGACATTCGGCGGGTCGGCGGGCTCGGTCGTCTGCCTGACGGGCTCTCACCGGCAGGCGAGCGACGCCGATTTCCAGTCGGCTCTCGACCGGGTGCGGTGGGGCCGAGCCGGTGACGCAACCATTATGCGCATCAATGCCACCTGGACCAGCGCCTTCTCTGGGCCCGTCACGCAGCTGCGCATCCTCAAGAACGTCGTCCTTGACATTAACGAGGCCATGTTGATGACAATCGAGTCGCCATCGTACAACTTTCAGGCACGGGACGTCTTCGAAACAACTGACCCGGTGGTAATGCAACAGGCGGTCGAAGATTTGCGCAGCTGCGTGGACCTGTCGCTGGCGCTCAAGCCGTCGGCCTTTGTGATCCTGACGCGAAAAATGCAGGGCGTGCCGCCGGGCTCGCGCGGCACCCTCATCGAGATCGTCCGCCGCACGGTCTTAACCGGCCTCGAGGCCGAGGAGGTCATCGTGGCCATGTGCGAATTTGGCGGTAAGGTGGTGGAGGTAACCCGTGCGCGGTTTTCCGCGTACAACTCAGCGGGGGACGAGGTCGCTCATTGTGAGCAAATGCCACTGATCCTGGGCTGGGCCATGACGGTCCATCGGTCGCAGGGCCTGACGCTTGAGGCGGTGGAGATCGACTTTGAGTTGGACAACTGGGTCACCTGCGGGCTGGTGTACACGGCTCTGTCTCGGGTGCGCTCGTTTTCCTCTCTGCGTGTGAGAGGTCTTCGCCGTGGGCTTGTTGAGGTGAGCCGTTGTGCCGTGGCGTACTACGAGAAGAAGCTATTGGAGTGCGGCATTGACCCGAGTGACGATGGTCGGCCGCCCATAGAGGTAGGCACCCTGTAGTCACCATGTATCGGTCCTTGCAGCTCGCAAAGATTGTGTATGCTTGTTCATTCACCCCTATCCATGAACATGAGCTTCATGAGTACCCCTTTGTATCCTAGCAGCTCCGTACAACGCACATCACTGCTACTATTGCCACCTTCCGCGTTCAATACATCTTGATGCTCAGTACAGCGCGAAAAAGCTCTATTCTCGACAAAGAGCTACATGTTAACAGGCCGATACAAAGCGAGCGTTCCATAATACCACGAGCCGCCGAGGCGCCCCACGGTCGTCGAAGCAAAGCTGGCGCATGAACTTCGGATGATACACGCCCTTGGCTGCGAAGTGCGGGTACAGCAGGTATTCGTAAGCGTCGGTGTTGTACAGCAGCTCCATTGCCGGGTAGTCCTCGTTGCCGCAGCTACCAGCCACGCTAACGTCATGCAAAAGCAAGGCGGGCATGCACTTAGAAACTAAGCCGCTCAAACTTTTGAGCCCGGACGACGGGGGAGCAATCTTGAGTGCGGCGGCCGTCCCAAGTACCTTGGCGTCAGCTCCAGGAAAACGGTCCAAAAGATTCACACGCGGCCTGCCCAAGAAGAAACACACAGAAAGATCGAGAAGCGACACGGCACAAAGAGGTTAGAAGGACCATCCAAGAGCATTGGGAACCACACTCTCGGAAGGCAAGGTGACTGCGCAGTCCGCAAACAATGCGGCCCCTGCTCACTGGAAAGGAGAAGGACAGCGTACCCCGTCATGCGTGTCTCCCAGACGAGTGTGTAGAGAGACACCCGCCCCAGAATCGCCTCGGTCAATGCGCCATTGTCCCAAGCCCAGCACGGTACATCACCGGCGTCACTGGCAATCGACCGCAACGACACGGCGGATAACCGCGGCTCCAAGTCGGTGTGGTCGACGAGAGCACACTTCCAGTCGACCATCCCACTACCAACTACTCGTCCATCGTAGTACAGCTCCTGTACATCGGGGCAGTCAAAAATAGGGCCCTCGACGCCCGTGTCGCGACGAGCAAGGCCTTCAAACGCCACCTCCGTCACTGGTTCCGACCTTGCGGCCAGCACACCAAACACGGGGTGCCAATACACACCGCCTGCCCCAGAGTCCAGCATTCTCGCTAGGGGGCTGGAAGAGGTACCCAGAGAAGAGCGGCGACGACCTGAGCGGCCCAATGCGCCGGCTACGTCTGCGTCGCCGGCTTGGCGTCGCACACCAGCCGCATGCCCACCGGCACTCGCGGGCGGCGTAGGCCTGATACTACCAACACGGCCAGCACCGCTTGCGCCCAAACCACCGGTGCCAGCTGCAGGGCGACCAAGGGAGGCCGCACGAGGGGCCGCATTACCCCTGTCGTGTCCACCGTCTATGGAGGGTGCGCCACGCCTACCGCCCGGGCCACGGCCAACTGCTGGGGCAAGTGGCGGGACGGCGTCACGTCCGCGCCCTCGACCGCGGCCCACGGCTGGGGAAAGCGGCGGATTGGCACCATTTCCGCCCCCTCGGCCACATCCAACGGCTGGCGTAAGCGGCGGGGTGACACCGCGTTCGCCTCCTTGGCCATTTCTCGACCGCTCCCCCGAGTTGCCAACGATGCCGTCGTTGCGCGCTGGGACCATGTCCCCTTCCCGGTTTCCACCGGCGTCTCCGTCGCCTCCTGCGTGCGACCCCCCCCCCGAGCTGCCGTCGCCGGCGCCGCCACCGCCACCACCGCCACTTCCACCGGCGCCGCCACCTCCGCCGCCAGCACCGCCGTCGCCGGCATCATTGCCCGAATCGTGTCCGAGGTTGCTGTCGTTGGCCGCGGCCGACGGGCCATCACTCCCCTCCACCTTCTTCGACCTAGGGCACAGCCGTTTCTCAACCAAGACGCGGGTGCCAGAAGCAAACAGGTCCAGCAAAAACGTAAAGAAACTGTCCTTCAAATGCAGCATGTAGCAGATCAGGGCGAGCCCGCCGGCCACACGCAAATGCGACCTGTTGACGACCTTGAGCGCGACGACCTCCGGGTCGGCCTTGCGCCTGACCACCACCTTCAGCTTCACTGACACACCGAGAATGGCGACAGGCGTGATGTGCGCGTACACCACCTGCGTGATGGCCAACTCTCTTTTAACGTACTCCGCCATGAGCTCGAAGAACTGGAGCAAATCCGAAACGAGCACCTGGCGCTCGGACCCGTGCAACTTGGCTCTCACGCCATTCACAAACGCGTCCGACAAGATCACCTCCTTTTCTTGCGAGCGCGTGATGGCGGCCAACCGCGTGCGGTGCGCGACCCCGGCCGCCGAGTGCACATCGCGTTGTGACCTAGGGGGAGCCGAATCCTCCTCTGCATCTTGCTCGCCGTCGCCGCCAACCAGCTCCGGGATGACAACGAGTGGGGGAAGCGCCGGAAGGTTCGCCGGCGTCACCTCCGACGTGGCACGCGCTGCTTCTCTGGTCCGTCTGTTGGTCGACGCTGGGGACGCCGCCGTCTGCGGGGAGGCCGTCGACTGCAAGAGGGAGACGCTGGCTGTCGAAGCCCCGCCTGCTGCACCCGCCAAAGAGGGAGCCGCCGCCCAGGGGGAGGCTGATGGAGCCCCGCCACTCCCAACTGGGGCCGTCAAAGCGTCCGAAAGCGCTGGAGCGGGGCTCGCCGGCGCCCCGGCGGCGGTGTCGTCGCCCGTGACCGACCGTCCGCCGTCGGCTCCGACAGCGACAAACAAATCGTGCATTGCCCGGGAGGCGCGGCTCTTGATGACATTGGGCTGGTCAGTAGAAAACGAGGTGGCATGTAGCAAAGCGACCTTACCGTCGGATGCACGCACACAACACACAAAGGTGCACCGACCGGCACTGGCGACGTCGAGCTGCTTCAAGGAGTACTTCAGCGCTTTGACAAACGGCTGCAGATCCGCCGAAAAAAAGGGCATGGCGACTCGTGCGTCAAAAAGTGCCAGACCCCGCCCGATTGACAAAGCGACGCCCGAATTGCAACAGTGGTGCCGACGTACATGCACAGGAGGCGCAGGAGGCGCAGGAGGCGTGCGCGGAGGGGGGGGGGGGACGGTGGGATGGAGGAGGAAGACGGGGCGAGTGGGGGAAGGGGCGGGGGAGGGCAGAAAAGTGGAGGGAGCAGGGGAGAGCCAACACAGGCGACCAAGCGGCAAGCTGACGACGCAGCCAGCCAACTGCCAAGTCAACGGCTGGGACTTGGTCGGGAGCCGCCCCAGCCGCGTCGGCCACTGTGTGGCAAGCCACTTCGCTTTGGCGCGAAGAAACTGCACGAAAGGAACACTACAGAGGTGGGGAGGCTAAAAGTCACGGAAACGAACACCCCAAAGCGGGGGGGGCCATAAGCTGCGGAAATGAACACCCCAAAGCTGCAAAAATGCTCACACCCCATTGGCTCATCATCCTTCGTGATACCACATCTGCCTTCGTGATACCACACCTGCCTTCGTGACTTGACATGTCAAATCACGAACCCTGTGGTTTCCACCTCACCCTACGCGGGGGCTCCGTGCTGCCGTCAACGTGCAAAGATTCTGTGTGGTGGCTCGCCCAGCCGCATCTCGTGTGGCCCCATCCGAGATCACGGCACCTCGCCCAAGGCTCCGCCGAGGCCACAGCGTCGCTGCGGCAAAGCCGCGCGCGCAGGGGCGCGCCCAGGCGGCGCCAGCCTCTCGGATCCCTGGGCGGGGGGGGGGGCGCGTCGCCGCTGTCGGCCGCTACACAGTAGAGAGCGGCGGCAGCGCGCTGTGCCCACCACACCGGATTCGACGCTGGCGGGTCACCCCGTCGCCTGCGCGCAGCGCGCCCCCGCGTCTGCCGCTGGCGGATCACGGGCGCGCGCCCCCCGCCGACCCAACGGCGCGCCCCTGCGAGCCGCCGGGCCCGACGACCGGCGCGGTCGGCCTTGACGTTTGGCCCAGACCGCCCCGCCGGGCGCCGCCCCCATTTGGCCGTTGCCGGCCACGGCGCGCCACAAACGGCCCGACGCGCGGTCGGGCGGGTGGGAGATTGGGCGAGGTTTTTCCGTTGGGAGCTCCCCCCGCCCCCCGGGGGTTGAGCTCCACCGGGTCGGGGCGCACCTGGCCGCCGGGGGTGCCCGAGCTGCCCGCTCCCCGCGGGGGGGCGAGGCACACACCCCTCCGCGGCGCGCGGCGGTGGCGGCTCGGCGCCGGCAGCGCGGATGGGGTGTGCGGCACGCGGTGCGTG
>Ga0209093_1001068_pt1 | contig 15461 bp, 22 predicted proteins | sample SidtaG_4_FD_187450 | JGI IMG/M metagenome (GOLD analysis project Ga0209093, IMG submission 187450) | Marine algal microbial communities from Sidmouth, United Kingdom - Sidmouth_Male1 metaG (SPAdes) (version 2) | ecosystem: Host-associated > Algae > Red algae > Unclassified | place: Sidmouth... | reverse complement strand
CCTCGCCATGTCGACCCCCCCCCCCATCCCCTTTGCGTGCACGCACGGCATCCCCCTCGCGGCGCAAAACACGACGCCCCTCGAGTACCTAACCACCGTTGGCAACTGGTCGACGGTGCGCCTGCGGTTGTTTGTCGACCCGCCCCCGTCGTTGCCCAACGACGTGGACTACACCATTGCCGCGGCGGCCGAGGCCAAAGCCATCGGCGCGGATGTCGTCCTCGCCCTCCACTACTCGGACCGGTGGGCAGACCCGGGCACGCAAGACGTGCCGCGCAGGTGGCAGGAGGCGGCGGATGCGGCGGCGGCGGCGGCGACCGCCGCCGGCGCCCCCCGCGCCGAGGTGCAGCAGACGCTCGTGGCGTCGATTGCTGCCAGCGTTGGCAACTACACCCGCACCGTTGTCGACGCGTTTGTCGACGCGGGCATCCGCCTGGCGGGCGTGCAAATCGGCAATGAGGTGCGCAACGGCCTCTTGTGGCCGACCGGGCGGCTCGTCAAGATGCCCCGCCGCCGGTGTGAGGGCGCCAATGGTGGCGCCGCCAATGACGACCCGGCCCAGCCGTCGTATCAAGAGGCGTGGCCGGGCGGCAAGGAAGCGTTTGACGCCAATGCCGCCTACCTGCTCGCCGGCGCCCGCGGCGTGCGGGTGTCCAAGGCGCCGACCACGCCCGTCATCCTGCACCTGGACCGGGGCGACTGCGTGCCCGTTGCGCAGGCGGCGCTGCGGCCGCTCGCCGCCCGCGGGGTCGTCGACGCGGTCGACATTTTGGGCTTTTCCTTCCACCCAAAGTTCCACTCGGGGCGGCTGCGCAACTTGGACTACACCCTCAACGCCGTGGCCCGGGACTATCGAAAGGACATTGTGCTCATGGAGGTGGCGTTTCCGTTTGCGGGCGAGCAGTGGGAGCCCGAGTCGGACGAGTGGGATTGGCCCGTGACGCCCGCGGGGCAAGCCCAATTCACCCGCGACGTGGCGCGCGTCGTGCGCAACATTGAGGCCAACCAGACGGTCGCCAAGGGGGGGAGCGGCACCAAGGGCCTCGGCTACTATTGGTGGCACCCAGAGCTCGTCGACGGGTATAGCCTCGGGGACGTGTGGGAGGACGGGCGGTACAGCTTCTTTCGCCGCAACGGGACGGCGTTGCCGGCGGCGCCGGCGATGGGGGACGTGAATGTGGGGCCGCGGGGCCGCACGTGCACCTGCGGGCGGCCGTTGCCGTCCAACGTCTAGCGTCGGGCGGCGCGTGGCGGCGTTTGGGGGCCCCCTCGTTTGGGTGTTGGGTTGTTTGTCTGCTCGGCGGCGGCGGTCGTCCATCTGGGACCGCCGCGGACGTTGCAAGGACGACGGCAATAACTTCCGATACCTTTACTGTACACCATACGTATGGGAGACGCAACAGAATAAAACTCGTGTGATGCAACACAAGATGGCGCGACGGAATAGTAGGACGGTTCAGTAGACGTCGAAACGGGCAGGACGCGGGGGGGGGCGTTCCGAGGGCACACGTATTGCTTTCGAGGGGGGCTATCTCTCAACTTTAACTACATGACAATGACACTTACTATCGCATAGTTGTAAACACTTTATATTTGACGTCATGCTGCTGCAAAAGATCCGACTGTCTTGTGCCAACCAGGAACCAAAACGTGACCGGTTTCAGGGGGGTCGTGCTCGCCACAGGAGAGCGTTCAATAAGGTCGGTGCGATACGGGGGTTCAGCGTGCGGTGACCGACTGCCTGCGCCAAAGCGGGGGTGAGCACGAGTAGCTCTGCTCACGAGACAACCGCACATCAACAACCACCACGGCGCCGCCGCCCTTGTCAACAGTGACACACCGTCTGTGTCCTATCGCGCACCTCGCGTTGTTCCTTCGTCGTCACGCGCCGCGCACGACGCGAGCGTGCTTCTTGCACAGCTTCTAGCGTGCTGCTGTTGTGACCTTCTCCTTGCTCCGCGCGCCGGGTGTGTGTGTCCGTGCTCTATCGAGCAATGGTGTCTGCACGCCGAGAGGAGATTCTTCGCCTCCGGGCGCTGCTCAAGCGGGCGACGTTTATCGTCGCGTTGCAACATTCGGGCACATTTTCACCGCGGTGTATCTTTGCTCAGTTGGGGATGCTGCTGGTTGCGGCGCGCACACACCAGCGCCTCACTCACCTGCTGGCGACTTGGTACATGCTCTCCCGTCGCAATCGCATTCCGAAGTCTGGGAACTGGAGGGATAGGGTGCTGCTCGCACCCCTTGTACTTTCGCGCACATCTGCGTGTGTAGGCGAGCACGTTTGAGTGCCTTGTGTCTCGTTTGGACTTGACGGCGTCTGACTTTTTTATCCGCCGTCCGGACGGCCGCAACTTTCCGTCCGTATTCAGCTCGCAATTGGTTCGTTTCGGGTTCGGCCACTATGGCACCGCGGCGTCTGTTATAGCCGTGGCTCAGCGCTTCGGAGTTTCCCCAGGAACTGTAGTCAATGCGACCAAACGGGTTTTGTCGGCCATTCTGCGTTGGGAGGCCGAAGAAGTCCGTTGGCCTACTGCTTCCGAGCGCCAAGCGCATGCGCGGCAGTCAGAGGGGAGGTATGGGTTTACGGAGTGTACTGGGGCGGTTGATGGCACTACCATTCCTTTTGCGTGCGCCCCTAGCGTTGACCCGTGGTGTTGTTTCGACAGACACAAGTGCTATAGCGTTAGTGTACTGATTTCCTGTGATTGGGACCTACAGATCACGAGCGTGTTGCAAGGCTTTACCGGAGAGGTGCCTGACACGGTAGTGCAAGCAGCTGCCCCATGGCATATTTTCCCAGAGCGGTACTTCTCCCCTGGCCAATACCTTTTGAGTGAAAAGGGTATGCTGGGTTCTGTTCGAGTGCTTCTACCTCACAAGGGGCCAGCGGCCTATATCCGTGCCAACCGCAACTACAACTACTAGCATGCGCGGCGCCGCATTTCGGCCGAGAAGGTCATTCGTGTACTCAAGGGGCGCTTTGCCAGTCTCAAGGAGCTACGGGCACCAGTGGCGTCGGATGCTGATTTTACCAGACTAATGGAGTGGGTGGCGGTTTGCGCCACGCTCCACAGCGTTTGCATTCGGCTTGGCGACACGTCACCTGAAGTGGCCGTGGACGCGGCCGACGTGGCCAATGCGGCGCCCGGATCTGCGGTGCCTCTCCCCGCGGCAGCAAGTGCCGCGAGGAGCCGGGTGCAGCAGCAAGTTTCTCCGTACATGATTGCCCACGGCCGCTACCACTGATGATGTGTTCGATTGGATGTGTTCTTGTTTTTATGTTCTTCCGCACCAGCATATTGCTTGAAAAATAAAAATAAAATGTCACTGCCGATGGGCTGCCATCTCGGCAGCCAGCATGAGTCTAAAAATCTGGTTATCCGGCTCGGCCAGGATGAGCTTCGTCAGGTTGGCCACACACGCAGTATGCCTTTCGTCCGACTTGGGCGCACAGCTCGCGGTCGACGGGTCGACTGCTCTCGATCATGTTGGCCGTGACCGCCGCCAACACCTCCCCCATGGCCTTGCCCGCCTGGGTGGCCGCAGCTGCGGGCTGACCGTCGCAGCCAGACCGCCCACTCGCGCCTCCAAGGGCAACAGCAAGCGGTGGCTGCAGCAGAGCTGCCGCCGCTACCCGTCGTCCCCTACCTGGCAACTCCATGGTGCCTCCCCCAGGAGTTTTGGTTTCCCCCAAAGCCCTTCGCGCTCCCACGCAGTGCCGGGACGCCGAACCAGTGCCGGAAGAAGGCGCCCCCACCGGGACCCCCTCCTCCAGGCCCATGTCCCCCTCCATCAAGTCCTCCTCGTCCGCTCCGGCGTCCTCGTCGTTCTTACACACGTCCGACGTGTCCTAAAACATGCTGCCGCCCGCGTCTCCGTCTGCCGCTGGCGCCCTCCCGGGTGATGCTGGTGGCGCGGGAGGTAGGGCACTGCTGACGCGGATTCCCGACCGACGGGGGGTATCGACGTACCGCATCGTGTTGTCAGCGAGTTGGAGAATCTCGCCGACATCTGTGACCGAGCCATGCCAATTTTGAGCTTTTTTCAGAACAATTTGGCGCACGCCGGCGGCCTACTGCTCCCCCGTCGTCCTCGTGAGGCCCCGCATCGACTCGGTCGCGGTGTGAAGGTCTTTTGCAGCTCTGACCACGCGGCAAAGTGCCAGCGAATTCCATCCAATGGAAGCCAGCGTCATGGGCGGCTCGGCCGCGTCGCTGCGTGAGGCCTCGAGGCCACGCGCCGCAGACCCCGAATCAACGTGCCCGGCATCTGCCGCCGCTGACTCCGCTGTCGCTCCAGCTACTGATCCCGACGCACCGGCGACACATCTTACCGCCGACGATCGCAGCGTTGCTGCCGCCGCGGACACGGCGGTGGCCACCGCGTCTTGACGGTCCAAGTCCGCCTCAGAAAGTCGCCCATAATGTTGGACAAATGTAGTTGGAGGCTTCTAGATGATGAACCGTGGGACGCAACGCGAACAAGCGACCTCTGCTCATTCGGAGACGACAAACAGCCGCTCGTCCATGGTCACCATGACCCCACGAAGCGAGGGACCGTCGCCGGCTTCTTCATTGGCGCCGCCATCCCGTTGTACATGTACTCGACTGCGGCCGCGCCCAGCACAAAATCGACCACGGCCCTGGCCACCCTGGCCTCGTCCCCGTCCACCACCACTGCGGCCGCGTCCGGGGCGGCTGCCGCTGTTGGGAGAACCACCGGCGCGGCGGGCAACGCCGCCTCGCGACACGCCCTTCGACGGTCCGCCGCGCCCGCGGCGGGCTGGGATACGTGGAGAGCGCTCGTCATCTTGAGGTGTCGTGGCCCGAGACCCCGCCACATTCTCGTGAAACCTGTCGTCCTCAATGTTTGAGGCGAGGTCGTTGATCGTGGGGGAACGACGCGCCACGTGGGCGTCCCCGTGGCTTTCATGATGGCGTGTATCGTCGGCATCTGGCGCTCGCGTGTCTGCAAACCCATGACGAGGGGGTCGGCGATATCACCGCCACGAAAGCGAGGGGAGAGCCTTGCAGAGACAGCCGACGGAGCGGCTCTTGGAGCGGGTGCACCACCACCAACGTCGGTGGTGGTGGTGCCACCAACCCCGCCCCCCACAGCCGCCGCCGCCGCCGCCGCTGCCGCAGAGGCCGCGGCCATCATTGTGTATGGCACAACGCACCACTTCACCACCAACGCCCCCCTACCTCGGTAGGCCACACTCTCTCCCCGCGCGCGACTCCCCTCGTAGGCCTTGGCACGGCCAACCCGAGCGCGCAACCAGCGTGGGAGACAACGGCACGCACGGGGGAAGAGGAATAATCTAGCAGAAGGTGTTGTCGATGCACCAGGCCTTGGCACGGCCAACGCAAGCGTGCAACCAGCGTGGGAGACAACGGCGCGCATGGGGGACGAGGAAGAACCTAAAGAAATAGGTGTTAGCGATGCACCGGGGTGGAGTGGGGGCCAGCAGTGCTGTGATAGTGCGGGCCTTGGGGGGGGCGGTGTGATGCCGCCGGAAGGGGTAGAGGGGGGAAAGCCGGCGTCGCAATAAAAGCGCCAGTAAATAAACGGGGAGCAGGAGAAATAGACGAGAGCCAGGGTGAGCGGGGAAGCAAAGTGGTGTGAAAGGAAAGACACGGTCCAAGCGGTGGGCAACGAGTGGAACACCAACCAGGCTCGTGCCGAAAAAGCGCTCGTGGTTCTAGAGACGGGCCGGTAGACCGCTGCGCTTGATGCTACCACCAACGAGCGCAGGCACCAACCCCCCACCGGGCCGCAGGTACGAGAAGAAAACAAAGCGGCATGTGATCGTTCAACTGGGCCAAGCGAAACATCATGCGCGCTCTGCGCGTCCGCTACAGTGAGAGTAACTCAGCCGTGCACCGGCACAAGTGCCTGTGCCGGCTGTAGGGCTGCAGGTGCTCGCACAATCGACTCTGAACGCATCCTTACGGCGGCTGTGGGGGGGGCGGGACGCGTCGCCGACACGAAACCCGTCCGTGCGGCGTCCGTGGGGGGTGCGGGGCGCGCTGACGACCCGCGATCCGCGCGTGTGGCGGATGTGAGGTGCACGGGGCGCTGTCGTGACCCAAATCCTCTCTGTGCGGCGGTTGTGAGGGGTACGAGGCGCGCTTACGACCCGCGATCCGCGCGCGAGGCGGTTGGGAGGTGCGCAGGGCGCGGTGGCGACCCGAAACCCGTCTGTGCGGCAGCTGTGGGGAGTGTGGCGCTCGTCGGCATTCGGGACAGCTGCGGGGCGCACCGGAAACCCGTTGTGAGCAGTGGGGTTGACGCAGTTGCGATCCGCCTCCCCTGTGTGTCCGAAGCGTGTGGGCGGCAGAGAGGATTGATGCAGGCCACGGTCTCCATATTGGAGGGCTGCCGTGTGGCCGTGCAAGGAAGGCTTCCGCAACCAGTGTGATCGTCCTTCCTGCCGTAGAAAATCAAAGGGCGGCCTCGGAGATCCACGACTTCCACCGACCGCGCCCTCATTTGCATCTTCTCGAAGCCAACTGCGGACTGCATAGCCGTACGCGTGATCCTAAATCCAATTCTGCTCGTATTTAGGAACCCTTCGGAACCCCCTGAAGTGGTCGAGCGACCCCTCCAAACAGGGCTTCAACCGTTGTTGAACCAGCCTAGTAAAACAGCTACCGTCCTCAGGGCGTGTCCAGCAATGGAGCCCAGGGCCCAAAACTCCAAACGTGGCTAAACGTGGCACCGTTTGGCCAACCTGGCACTGGTGGCTCGGTCAAGCTCCAAAACTAGGGTGTGACGGTCCAAAAATAGCCCTTCCTCACATATTGTATTCTTATAATCGGTCTCGTGTGGGGCCCGCGCGATCGCTAAGATTTGGAGCTTCAACGGCAGCGAAACGGCACCGAGGTCCAAACAGGCCCGTTCGGCGGCGCTCCAAAGCGCTCCGCCAAAACATGGTTCCGAACGTGGGCATTCAACGCTGACCGGATGCGTGAACCGTGGCATGCAGACACCATCGAGTGAGAGACCTTCAAGATAGAGCTAATCGAGGTACCTGAGACGATCGATTCTGAATCCGCTCAGAAGTCCAATAAGGTACGAATGGGGGAGCTCTTCTGATCGAGCGATCGTGCCTCAATCAGCACCCAGGCAGCGTGGGTCGGTCCGTGAGCCGTCGTCGACACGACCAGCAGCGACGGCTGTCGCCATCGCGCCCATAGTCATCGCACCGATCGTCGTCATGCCCGTTGTTAGTGCGCCCGTCGTTGAGGAGTTTTATTTTGGCTGGTGGACGCCCGAGCCGCTCTTTGCCTTCTGCTGCTTCCCCACAGCCATGGTGAAGGGTAGCAAGTGGACCGCGGGCGCAGAGTTATCCATTTCTTATGCATTTATTGCGAGGGCTGAGAGGGCTGACGTGGGGACCGACATGCCATCTTCTCAATCCTTTGAGAGAACTCGGGTGGACATGTTGGCACGCCGCACGCAGTACCCCGAGACGATGAATGACGCCAGATACTGGCACGCGCGCAGCCTTGCCGCCGTGCGAAGCCGATGGCTGGGCGTGATTGCACCCGAGTGTACCAAGCTGAGTGCATGTTACGCGGTTGTCGCTCGGCAGCACAAAACTGGATGCACCGACGAGGACCTTACAAATATGGCTATTGCCAGCTATAACCACGTGACCTATATTCTTAACGCTCCCTCCTCCTGTGGATTTTCGCCCATTTGTCCGCCTGGAAAATTCTGCGCTTCCATCCCCTCGTTCTTGCTGACTGTCCAACCTCCACCCCCGCACGCCCCGCTCGCCCCAGCTCATCTGTCGACTTTGTCGGCGTGACGGGAGCTTCCCCGACTGTATGGGGCGATGGTACTCGTCCATCGTCGCCTTCCAGTTCGAGCAGAGGTGGTCGGAGCACCGTCGCGGTGGAGCTGCCGGGGCCAGTGCGGAAGGCGTCGAAGAGGACGAAGGACCAGGCCGGTCTACTGGCGGCCTCTGCGTCTATTGCCAGGCGCGTGAAGGAGTTGACTGATGCTTCTTCAAGCAAGAGTCAAACTCTGAAACATATGGAACGTTCTATGTCTTTCAACACGAGCGCGATGCGTAACACGCAGACGGCGAGTGACTTCCAGCAGCGCACGGCTCCGCGAATGCTGGCTGAGATGCCAGAGGAGGACTGGGAGGCCGCCGCCCGCCAGGCGAAGGCCGCCGCTGAACCGCGGCGAGAAGAGGACGAGACGCTGCGCTTGAAGGCCATCGCTGACGCTGACGCGGAGTCGGCGGCGCGCCGCGCCGCCTCTCGTGCCACGCGCCTGGTGGCGAAGGCCGCGGAGAGGGCAAAGGCGGCTGCGAGAGTGTGTGCCGCTGCAGCCGCCGGGACCGAGGCGAGCGCCGCCGCCGACGCCGCCGGCAACGAAGAGGGCGAGGGCGGGTGGGAAGATGGGGGGGGGCGGGGGTGTTTCACCGAAGACATGGACGATGCGTCCCGCGTCGGTGGCGAGGAGGCCAGTGTTGCGGATGGAACTGCGTCTTTCTTCGGTGCGGGTCGGTCCGCAGTCAGCGGCCGCACCGGGACCATGCGGCGAGGTGGAGCTGGTTGTGGTGGAGGCCTTTATGCTCCGCCGCGTGCGGCGGGCCGGCCTCGGGCGCCCGCCCCAACATCCTCATCGTTCTTTTCAGGCGGTGTTGGCGTCGCCGGCGTCCGTCGTGTCGCCGCAGCCTAGCGGCGCGACGCCAGCTGTCCCGCCGACCACGGCCGCGAGTCGCCACCATCGGCGGCGGCGGCGAATCGGGCGGGCGCCGGCGCCGCCTGGGCGCCGCCGTGCCGGCGGCGGCAGGGAGCCGCCTGTGGTGGCGGCGGCGGCGGCTGCGGCGCGGCGAGGACGGCTGGAGGCGGCGGGCGCGGCTGCTCCTGGCTGGGGGGGGGGGCGGACGGCGGCGGCAAATCGGCGGGTGGTGGGGTCGCAAAAGCTCGTGGGTGGCCGTGTTGCCATCAGTTGGGCGTCTTCAAGTGTGTGTGTTGTGGTGTGGAGCGCTTTTGTCTTTCCATTGTCCTCGCCCGTCACTCATTTGGGGGACTGAGACGGCTGGTTGTGTTTTCTTTCAATGGTTTTTGTTGGGTTGTGCTTTGTAGCATGCAATGGGTTATCTCGCTGTGCTTCATGCTGCAGGTTTAGGCCTCAGGGCGGAGCCTCCAAAGGTGTTCCATGAGATTTCGCTTCAGCATCGCGTGCTGAGCCGCGCTGGTCACCAGGCTGCGCGCGTATTTCATCGCATCCATGCGAGCTTCTGGATCATTGGGTGCATCCTCCCCGGGCGGTGCGCCTCCCCCTCCATCGTCCTCAGTCCGAGAAGGCCCACCACCTTCTTCCGGCGCACCGCCGTATCCGCCTGTATCAATTGTTGAACCAGGCTGACATGGTTCGGTGCGCCTGCCTGTGCGGAAAACGGAGATAGATCACAAGCGTCAATTTTCAGGAGCAGGGCACATGTGAGTACGAGCAAGAAAAAAAAGAAAACCAAGAAAAGCAAGAGGCGTAACGAAGAGAGTGAGGAGGGCAGCACCCCTCAAACCTGGTTGAGGGACTGCGCGCTCCTTGCGGCGGTGAGAGACGATCATGTTGTTGAGAATAGCGCAGCAGGTGCCCACCTGCACCGGCGTCTCAACACGGCGGAAGCGCGCCGGCTGCTTTAGTATTTTGCACTCCTGAAAGAGGAAGGCGTACACGCGCTCTGCGTCCTTACGCCTCCCCGTATGGAAAGACGAAAAGTACTTCTCCTTCTCGCTCTCCCCATCGGACGTGTTTATGAGGACCGCCCAAACAAGTAGATGCCGTCACACAGCACATACGGCAATGTGCGCTCGACACCATTCACTGTGCAGGGGATGGGGGGAGGTAAAGAACCAGAAGTCATTGAATTAGAAAAAGGAGAAACAGCCGTAACGTTGAAATCATTCATAGTGCCGCGTAAGCCAATATAGAAATGCCACAGATACATGTCTTTGTCGGCCGCAGTCTCCATGACAATGGAGCTCTTCTTTGACTTACTTTGGTATTTGCCATGGAAGGCCACGGGATGTATCTTCCAAACCCAGTGGGAGCAGTCCACACACCCCATGCATCCCAGGAAGACCGCGCCCGCATATTCATCCATGATGCGCTGCAGATCTGCTCTTGTGGGCTCGCGTAGATAAAGATGTTTGTACTTCTCAATCACGAAGCGTGTAAAGCGATGTACAATCTCGTTAATAGTTGAGTCTTCCAGGCGAGCGTACTCTTCCACCTCGTCTGCAGGCGATCCATATGCAAGCACATGCAGAGCAGCCGCGACTTTCTGCCGAGTAGACGACTGCATCTCTCCCGTCGCGTTCACACGCTTCTGAAAGTAGGGCACAGACAAGATATCTCGGTACACACGATCAAAAATAATGCGAGGCAGGCGGAAGCGGCGTTCAAAGTCCTTTTCGTCATAAATGGGCGGTCGGCCAGCGAGATCGAAGTTGTCTCGCACAATGCCCCTCTCCCCATGCGCAAAACAACGAAGCTTGTTAGGCCACCTCCCAGGAAGCGACCCTCTCCTCCCTGTACCCTCCGATCCCTCGATCATGCTGGAAAGCAAATACTCATGGTGCTCAACGGCCAAGAACGCCGTGGCAATATCGTCGTCGTCATCGTTGGAAAAAGCCATGGCAACAGCAATCATAGCTTCGGCATCATCAGAGTCTGACATGATACAAAACTGGTAGTGCGGTGTGTGTTGCCAACGAACTAGAATGGGGGTGGGGAAGAGCACAAGGGCGGCCAGCCGTTGCGCTGCGCAATCGGGCGGGAGCGATTCCGGCGAGTGCATCGCGATCGAGGTGTTCTCAACTCCGGAACGAATCCCACTAATTGCCCGGTCAATCGGGTAATCGTGCCTCGATCTCCATGTTTACGGACAGATCAGCACAGGATTCACTCTTCAATCACCGAAAAATTAAATGACCGGCACGATCCATTCTGATCTTGTGACTCCGTCTTGCACAACAGATTCTTCAGCGCGGTGGGCTGGCCGGCCGCAAAACTGATGTCGGAGACTGATAGCCTTGCCCGAGCCCAAACTTGAGACATGACGTGCCTAGTTTTGGCTTGGCGGTTGGAGAGCCAGTAGCCGGGCCACACGTTTCCCACACGTGGCCGTTGGGTTGGGCGGTTGGCTCCATTGCTGGATACAGTCAATATCCGGTTTTATGCGCTCCAGTTATATATCACGTGCTATACAGTGCGTTCTCGTTATAAGAGACAGCTGATTCAGCTCAAAATGATTAAAAAGTGGCCTACATGGTCCGGAATGGAAGACTCGCGACCCATATTCTCTTGTAAACGATTCTCTTATAACGAGAACGCACTGTATAAGTGGGAGGATCGCGATCGACAGATTCCACGGGAACCATCGACAGATCTCGCGATCGTCATCTGGCATACAGTCCAGACAGGAGGAATTGAATTTCGTGATTGGTTTGTCGCCCAGTGGCCCAGTGGGCGCACGCGTCGATGTGGACCCACCGCCGTCGGTCGCACCGCTGTCGACGCTACCGTCCCGGTCCCTACCATCGCCGACCCCACCATCGTCTACCCCACCGTCGTCGACCCCACCATTGTCATCCCTACAGCGGTTGGCCAGCCACTTTGGTGCCAGCGTCTCCCGGACACCGGTTGGTCGGAAGTGTCGAGGCCCTGACGCAGGGTCTTCCAGCGACGGGCCCGATCGCAGTGCACAGGGTATGCGGTCGACACCCTACTCTCTCCGATTTGGTGGTATTCCCGTGTATCAGCGAGTATTAGAGGGGTTCTGCCACTAGTCTTGATCACGCTTTCTTCTTGTCGTTTCTTTTTTAGATTCTCTTTCCGATGGACGATCTGGGTGTTGTTGCGCTTCTCTTTGAGATACTTCTCTTGATCGCGTGTGCGAGTCTGTGCGCTTCTTTTGTAGTTTTGCCCACCGAAGCTTCCACCGCCCAGCAGCATCTCCAATGGCGCCGATTAAGTACTGTGGTCTCTTCGGCTGCCACGGCCGCCACAGAGGAGGTCTGCCCAAGCCCGTCGCCGGCGACCGTCCTAGTTATCCGCGCTGCCGCGCAGGCGGCGAGCGCGGCAACAGCCACTGCGCTGGCACAGGACCAAATGGACCTTTCAAGTGTGCCGTGGGTGGTGGCGGCAAGCTCCGACCACGCAGGTGGTCGAGGACCTGCGGGGCGGGATGAAGGCGCCGACGTGGCGCGCGGGCGGGCGGGGTCGGTCGTGGTCGGGGCGGCGCTGGGCGCGGCTGGGGCGTGGCAGGGCGGGGTGTCGAGCGACCACGGTCGGGCGAGGGGCGTAAGCCCCGCAAGCGTATATATCTTGGTGACAAGCTTGCGCTTATTGAGATTAGGGACGCTGGACATACGTGGCCTGGAACCCTGGCCATGCTTCGGCTTAACATAAGCTTGTCGGCGGCGCGAGCCATTTACAAGAACAAGGAGGAGTTTAGGCGGCGGGCAGCTGCGTCGGAAGACCTGTCGGGGACCCGCCAGCGTCGCTCCTACTTCGAAGCGGTCTGCCAGGGGTTGTGAGATTGGTACCAGGCTATTCAACGAGTGGGCGGACGGCATCCACCGGTTTCGGGCGTGTTGTTGGAGGCTCGAGCACGTCGAATTGCGATGGAGCTTGGCGTTACGGGCTTTAAAGGGTCCCCCCATTTTATCCAAAACTGGGCTGCGCGCCACAATCTTCACAATGTGGCGCTGTGGGGTCAAGGGGGGTCCGCAGACGTCGCTGGGGCGGCGGCTCGTGCTCTTGGGCGCTCCGACCCAACCGTCAAGTGCGTGCGTACCGGAAGGAGCAGATTTGGCGGCGGATGGGGCGGCCTCCGCGGCCGGGATGGGCGCTGAGAGCTCTGTCGTGAGCTCCGCGGGACCGGCGAGCCAAGAGATGTCTGGGGTCCGCCGGTGGCTTTCGATGGACGGTTGGTGGCCAGCAATCGCTAGCCACTCAGATGACGCGGTGAGCGCGGCGCGCCCCTCGGCGCCCAATGTGGCATCCAGCGCGGCGCGGCGCGCAGCGCGGCTGGAGGTGCGGCGGGCCGCTCGCCGCCAGATGCAGGCGGCGCGATGGGAAGCGCGATTGGAGGTGCGGCGGGCCGCTCGCCACCAGATGCAGGCGGCGCGGCTTGCAGCTCCGATTCTATCATCAGCGGCTGCAGTGAGCGGCAACAACACACCTGCGGCTGCGGCCGGCCTGGGTATCTGGGGCTTGCCATCCAATTGGCCCGCAGCCCCAGATTCGGTCCAGCCGAAGCGCAGTCGCTACGCACGCGCCAGCGCACGATGCGCCGAGATCCGCGGTGTCAGGGACGGCGCAGGCGCTCATTTACACGACGCGTCGGAGATTCCCCTGGCGGAATGGGAAGCGGTTGCACCTTCAACAATCGCCCACTGTTGGGTGAAATCAACCATTTTCCCGCTGGAGTTGCTATGGACGTGACCGCCTTGCACAGTGAGTATCGAGGCTCCTCTCGTGCCTTGGGTACCGATGTGGATGCTGTAGTTTCATTGATGGGCGGTTGTACTTTTGGTTCCCCATCTTTTAAGGAAACCCCTACCGCGGCAAGGGAGATGGCTGTAAAGAACTGACGGACGGCGGAGGAGGATGAGGGCGTGCTGGCGGCCACGGAGGACCAGATTGAGTCCGAAGAGGGCGGGGAAGGCGATGCCTCTCAAGGAGGCGGGAGCGACGCCTCGGACGGCGGGGATAGCGGCGACTCGGACGGCGGGGGGAGTGACGCGTCCGACGGTGAGGGGAGTGATGACTCGGACGGCGGGGATGGTGGTGACTCGGACACGGAAGCGAGTGAGGACGTGGCGGACAGCAACGATGAGTGATGTGTTGATGCCCATTGTCGTGCCCTTCGTACTCTCTTTCCGAGACAAAAACCTGATCGGACTCCTGTCCCGTACCAAGTCGAGTGGTTGCAAGCTCGGGGCTGCTTAGAATTGGTGTCGGATCGTGTCGCAAGAGGACACGAGTCCGGAACTCGGTGTCGTATCAAATCCGTATTTGATTACCCCCTCACGTGATCGACCGACTGAACAGGCCGTTCAATCCTGCGATCAAGAGCCCCAGCATCCGCTTTCTCGGTCAAAATGGGAACGATCGGAGGTGGAACGAGAACGTCTCGCCGTGGTGCGCCGTGAGAATCCATTGCTGGAACGGGGGCTACAAAGTGCGCAAGGGTGCCATATAAGCGGATAGTGACTGTACGCCCTCACCCCGGCGGGCAGCTGTAGCTACAGTTTCGGCACGTCCCAGACAAACTCAAGCATCGATGAATCCATGGATGGTAAAAAACAACTGTGAGGGCTCGTTTGATTAATCTATTGATGAATTAACATAAAGCAACTTTCTAATGTATACAACATTTTTTTGTATTTAATCATCTCGGCACCGGCCGACTCCCCGCAGCCCGCCCCGCCGCGTGACAGCGCGCTGCTGTCGAAAAAGTGTCAAAGAGAGACATCTGGTACTCTTATCTTTGTTCCAGAGATTGTGGAGGACGCTGGCAGTCGGCCGGCGGCGCAGCCTACTGAATGCGGAGGAGAGTGTGACAGCCGGTGAGGCCGCCGCGTGCGTCTTTTTGATTGTGGTGGTCGCTCCAAATGTGGCAGAGCCGACAGCTTCGCCGCCCTTTTCCACGCACGGGATGGCGGCGATACAGTGGAACGGGGGGATTCGATAGCGATAGCGGCCCTACGGGACAAAAGTCTAGACAAAACCTAGACTTCTAGGTATCGTCTAGGTTTCTCGCACCCAGATCCGGACGGATCCCAAGTGCATCACGCGACGGATTTCGCAGCGGCCTTTCTGGATTGTTCTCGAGGGGGGCTTCCAGGCATGCAAGAAGCTGCTGGAACAGTCTAGAAAGGACACGAGAGCGGGCTATGACAACCGAAGTCCGTCCAATGAGAGGCGTTCGTTGCCCAGCAAGCAGCAACATTTAATGGCACCGTTGGTTCCCTTCGACCTGCCACTTTGCTTGTCAATCGCCAGCCGCACGCCTGCGTGCAGGGTTGCGAGATTCAACCAAATATCTGAGGAGACGTTGCCTTCAAGGTAAAATCAAGTAAACGCTCACATTGAATTCTATTGAATACTTACTGCTGTCATTAACGACTTCTTCGAGAAAAAACCTCCGGGAAGGGGGCGTGTGGACGGTCAAGACGAAATTGTCTGGACAACCGGGCACCACGACTGAACAAGTAGGTGTTGAATTCAACCTCTGGGCTTCTCGAAGGGTTACCTTCAACGTAAATATTTGGTTGAATTTGGTTTGGTTGATTGTAAGGGTCGACACCCTGCCTGCGTGTCGCGCTCCTTCATACCCCTTTGGCCTTTCACCCATGACCGTGCTGCCTCCTCAGGCTGTCGGCTCCGCCTCCATCCCCCCCCCCCCTCCCCCGCCCCCC
>Ga0209093_1001066_pt1 | contig 15466 bp, 27 predicted proteins | sample SidtaG_4_FD_187450 | JGI IMG/M metagenome (GOLD analysis project Ga0209093, IMG submission 187450) | Marine algal microbial communities from Sidmouth, United Kingdom - Sidmouth_Male1 metaG (SPAdes) (version 2) | ecosystem: Host-associated > Algae > Red algae > Unclassified | place: Sidmouth... | reverse complement strand
AGGACCGCCCCCAAATCTCTGGCTTGGCACTCCTCTTCTCCCACTGCACGGTGCCGGTCACGAGCACCTCAGATCTAGCGACCGCTCCACTAGTGCCGTTTTTTTCTCCTTTCTCATTCGTTTTGGAAACACCCAGAACGACGGCCGCTTTTTCGCCACCAAACCACCTGCATTGTATGGCCGCCATCAAGTGAGACCAGCCATTGTTCACCGCCGCCTCACTCGCTCGAGGTGCAATAGGGAGAGATTAAAGAGCATGTTTCCCTATCCTGTACAGCTACCATCAAGAGCAAGCTGGTATGGTGATGGCGTCGATGCGAACATCCCCATCGTCCCGGTCCCTCTCAGCAGCACGCCCGCCCTTGTCCGTCAACGACGCAGGAGCAACCGATTCGGGCACATCAGTCCCGGGAAGTCGACCACTCCGGGGCTGGACGGGCTCCACAACGACTGGCTTGACATCACGTTCACCTCCACCAGTACCCCCACCGCCACCCCGATCGCCCGAATCACCACCGACATCTCCATAACCCGGGTCACCGTCCCAACCATCAGCAGAGCTCCCACCACCACGGCCACCACCATCGTCGGAATTCTTACCCTCGGGCAGCACCGGCAGAGTGCGGCAGCGACACGAGCGCCGCTCGCAGTGCGATACGACCGTCTGGTGGAGAAAGTACGGCAGCGGGAAATGCCCGACTTCTGGACGAGGCTTGTCTTCCTCAGGCTGCATAGCCACCTTCTGCCGCTCACGGAGGTTTTTGAAAGCGCCGTACAGTCGCATGTGCGTGATGAACCGGTCTTAAGTCATGTATGAGACCTGGTTTGCAAGGGGCTTGTTGAGCGAGTGCCGCATCTCCGCCACCGACATCTCGTTGCGTCTGGTGATCAGGGGTTGTCATGAATATATCCGCGAGGATTATATCCGTGCCTTATATCCGTATGCACTTCGGATACGCGCCGGGGACGCATATCCAAAATGCACTATGAGAACAGGAGGAAAGGATATATCTGTCCTGACCGACAGAAAGTGCGAGATTACATCGGATCCGTATCCCAGATATGAGAGTCAGGATACAGGGATATGTATGGTTATTCGGGTTCTCGCACATGACGAATTCTGATTGAACGCAGTCGTCCTCTCTTTTTGCGTGCCGAAAATCGGGGGAAAAATGTCCGAACATTTGGCAGCGATAAGCGGAGATCCAGCCCGACCCGGGTAAAACCTTTCAACCACGCAACTCGACCCGATTGCGTTGTTCTCAGAGTGTGACACGAGATTTCGAACGATCACCCTGACGTCCGTTTACGCAAACGGCAGGGAACCGCCGCGACGGCGCCCGCTGTGCGGTTGAAATCAACTGCGAAAGTCAAGTCGTACTTGACGTCCGTTTAGCTCTCGAATCACGGCTGGATGGCGTTCTTCTTGGGCTGTAATTGAGTTGTTCGTGAGACTTGCGGAAATACATTCGAATCCAATAATCGTATCCGGATACGGATATAATCTGCTCATATTTCCGGTTTCGGACGCCAATATCCGTATCCGGATCTCAGCTGAGGGAGTTATCCGTAATCAGATACAAAGGATCAGCGCGTATCCGTATCCTACCACGGCCCAAAAACAATATCCTGACAACCCCTGCTGGTGATGCCCGGGTACTGTGCCGCATCAAAGATGTCCGAGCACACGTGCTTAGGTTTATGAAACCTGTCTTCAAAAAAAAAGCACTAGCGAAAGACGCAGCAATCAGGGCATCCTCCGCACCGCGTTGCGGCTGGCCTAGTACGCCGTGTCGAAGTATATAACCTTCGGCAAGACAGGAAGCCACCGCGACAGCGCCTCAACGATGCACGAAGGGCTCTCGGCGCCCTCCAGCAGCTCGAACCCGACAAGGATACCGTGGGGGCACACTAAGTTGACCATCCCCGGAGTGAAGACACGGGACATCTCAAACGCTTGGCGGCAGTCGTCATCAGGAAGACCTTGGTCCTTTCCACTCTTGATCTCAACGGCTGCCGCCTTCTGCTTCTTGCCAGGCGTCCCCCGCGCTGGACTACGCCCAGCTTTGGGGACCTTGCTCGCCTTGGACGTTGAGCGCCGCTGCTCCGCCTTCTTCCGCTTCGTTCTGGCGCGGCTGTCGTGGGTGAAGGGTCTGACGGGCGTCATCCATGGGAAGATGCTGCCACTCCGCTGCTCTTTCGACTGCAGCGCCGCTCTGGACGTTGAAAGCTCGTGCGTGACCAGCTTGGAGGTCGCCGCGACGATGCCGACCTCCGCTTTCCACTGCAGGTACGTCTCGCGGTCGCCCGCAGCAAAGCGCTGCGCAAAGGCCTTCTGCTCGGCGCTGGCATTATCTCACCACTAGACCTCGTTTGGCATCTCGGAGACAAGTCTGAGAAGCAGCAGCCCGCCAATGAGCCTTGCCAGGTCCGGGTCCGCGTCCTGGTCGTCACCCACCAAATACGAGAATGGCCACACGAGGGATAGCTGGTCCACAGCAGTCGACAAGGACTCCCACTCGATCCTTCTCTTGCCGTCCACGATGTCTTGCGCTAGAGCCCCGATGGCCGCCTTGTCACAGCCCGAGAAGATGCCAATCATGGCCTCGGCCATGAAATTTGAAACGAAACGCTCGACGACGCGCCAGCGCTCGCAGGCAAGGACGCCCATGGTGTGTTCCTCGCCAAAGGCACCTGACAGGCGCAAACACACGGAACGCTGGCTGCCCACGTGCCGCTCCTCGTTGTCATCATCGGCGGCAACGTCCGGTCGACCTCCCGGTCCACGCTCCGCTAGGTCGTCGCCGTTGTTCTCTCTCGAGGAAGAGCTGTTGTCCGCGTCGGAGTCCGACGTGACCGTCGGCTCTGCGGCCGGGTCGTTGGCCGGGACAGACTTTAAGATGGAGGAGTAGATGTGCACGGCCTCCCACTCCGCCTCTCTAGGGGATGAAGTGCCAATGGCACTGTTGTCCGGTGTGGGAAGTTTCCGGGGCATGCTGCTCTTGAGCACAAAAGCGTCGAGCGCCTTGACCTCTCTGGCCGTGAGGGTCGACGGCTTCCCGATCCTGGTGTGGCCCTTTTACGCAGCGCTGCCCGCACAGTGCTATTCTTGACCGCCGAACCCTCGGTCAGGAGGATGTCGATGACCGGGTTGTCCACGAGGTGCCGCACAAGGGGGACGACCATGTCCTTAAAGAACCCGAGCGTCTGCCCGTCGGCAACGAGAGTCTCGTACAAGCACTTTCCGTTGGACACGCACTTAATGCATGAGTATGCGGCGGCGGTCACAAGAAGCGTCTCACAAAATGCGCCAACGGCCAAGTTTAGCAGCTGCCGCGTCACGCCGGACGCCGACAGGGGAAGGCCCGCAGTCGCTTGAGGAGAAAAGACCATAGCCGCGGCCGACGCCGTCACGCTGCTCCGCGAGGACAACGCGTTGTGCAATGCAACGTCCAAGTTGACGCGTGTGAAGACCGTCGCACTCTACAACGCGACAAGACCCGAGTCCGACCCATCGTAGGCCACGTCCTTGCCGCACGCCTCGCCGTCGCATATCCATGAGCCCGTCCGCACTGCAATGCGGCCGCCCATTGTGTACAGCACTGCCGGCCGGATGTGTAGCGGCTGCCCACGTCTTTCCGCCCCGCGATGGAGGCAGTGCCGCTCATGAAGCACCGTCAGCAGTGATCCCGTTCCCGTCGTGGAGCTGCGACCCGCGCGCTCGTACGAGTCAAACACTTTCGCAAAACGCACCTCCTCCGCGCACGGCAACAATTTGCGGCCGCGCCGCTTGACGCTGCAGGCCTTGGAGGCGTGTGCGGTGAACGCCCAATCCTCGTCTCCCTCCGGCGAGCGGCCCGTCAGCAGCACCCCGTCAGGTCCGTAAACCTCCCCGTCGTTCTCGTCCGAAGGCGACGTCTCGGCGGTGGCGCGCCGGTACGTGCTGTACGCCGCGACATGTACGCAGCGCTTCCGTGAGCGGCAGAGGATGTTCTTGCAGCGTGGGATCTGGTTGGACGCCGACTTAACCGCCTGCACCAACGCGGTCCAGATCTTGTCGTCGCGCACGGCCCAAGCCTTGCGGTTTTTCCGCACGGTACTCGTAAAGTACGTCTCCGGAATGGGGGCTGCGTCTCCGTCGTCGCAAAGAACGGGGTACGCCTCCACTAGGTTGGTCAGCGAGGCCACCATCGTCCGTCTCGCCAGCCGCGACAACCCTGCTTGAAACGCCTCGGCGTGCCAACGCGAGCTGCTCCGCGCCCTTCGGTGCAGCGTCTCGACGGAAAACGACCGCTGGGCCCCCCCACACGAGCATAAAGTGATAAAAATCCCCAGACGCTGTGTGAGCCACGTAATGGAGACGTCAAAACCCTTGATAAAGGCAATGGCTCTTTGACCGCAACAGGTATGACCGCGGTGGAGGATGCTGATCTGGGGCCCGACCACCCAGCGGCGCCGAGCCCGCGTGCCGACACGAGCTCGCTCTCGACCAGCTGCGGCAAGGAAGACTCCAGAAAGTCTCGTCGGCTCACTCGGCGTGAAGCGCCCGTCGAAACCTGTGGAGTTGCGAACTGACGCGCCATGGCATCAGGCACGTCATTGTCCGCGGGCTGAGTGGGATCCTCGTGCCCACGTACCCCGCCATCCCGCGCCCCCGCCTCATCAGGACCTTGCTCGTGGCACTCGTGCGAGTCGGCAGCGTCCTCCAGATCCACCACAGTATTGGCAAAATACTGCGGCAGGTCCTGCTGAGCTGACGATGGAACGTGGATAGCATCCGCCGCCCCGACCGCAGGGAGCACTGGCGCACTATGCAACCAGACGAGGGCGTCCGTAGCGCGCGGGGATTCCCTCCCGTACTTCTCAGAGTCAGACCCACCAGAGTCCATGGCGGCAGGGCCAGGCTACAAAGGCCCACGGGCTACCGCCGCCCGCAGGCGACCCCACGGGCGGCAAAAAAGTGCCAGAAAGAAAAAGAAAGCTCGCAAAGAAGCGCGCGCTACGAACGGCGCCACACCCCCGCTGCTCTTTCAACAGCACAGCCTTAGAGGCAAATCGTGCTCCGAGACGGGAGTCGAGCTGCTCGCGCAGCCGCCTCCGACTGACGACGACCCACGGAGCAATGGAAAAGTTGAGCGCCAGCAGAGAGCGCGCGCGAACGACGGCGCCGCGCCCGCCCGTCCCCCCCCTCGCAATCAAAGAGGACAGGGTTGACGGGCGCCCCGCTACGGCACACGGCCGCGGACAATCCGAACCCTCGCTATAACGCGGGCGGTCGAGGGCTACAAGCACCACTGCTGCACAGTGATCAACGGCACGGAGCGGCTGCCTCGAGACGCCGGTGGGCCGGCCTTTGGAACAGACAAAGCTGCTGTGCGGCCACCACCGATGGGCACCACCAGACCACACGAGGTGCACAAAGAGAAGATGAGAAGCGCGGGGGGGTCTCGTGTCGGCCCTGTGGTGCACTGATGGAGCGCCGAGAGCGGTAAGAATTCTCCGATGCCGATGCAGAGGGCAGGCGGCCAGCGATACAGAATGTTAACCGGTCAAGATCATTGATATCAGGTCCTTTCAGGCTCCTGGTTTTTCAGCAGAGTCTGGGATATATCCAGATATATCCGGATATATCCGTTGGAATGTTTTCTCCATCCAATGTGAGAGCCAAACGGAAGACACTGCTGGAAAGCTCACCTCATGCTCAGGCTCTTTGTGGAAAGACTGATGAACATAAGATGTTGCTGCGAGCAGGATGCCGCTGCGTACAGAATGGTGCTTTATCCGAATCATTATTCCGAAGCCCCTGATTGCTATGACACCATCGGATGGCCTGCTCACGATAGATCCCAGCTATCCCAGTGCAAGGCCAGCTGTCGAACAACAGCCGGTCGATCGGGAATCGAGAAATAGTAGGCCTCCCGCGGGGAGTTCTGAGGTGGGGTCGAGCCCCTTTGTAAAGGGCCAGAAACGAGGATGATCGGTTGGGCTCGAAATCCATCCGACATACTTCGTGAGGACACTTCCTTGGTCGCGTGGGTCACTCGGAAGCTTCGCGGGTTGTCCGACTCTGCTGACGCGTGGCCGCGACTGACACCTGCACCTCGGCGCTGACCTCCTGAAAGAGAGCAGCAGCAGAAAGCTGGTTTGACTTCCAGAATTTGTGGAACAGCCTTGTGGGACGTCCACACAAATCTGCGGCTGGACCCACAAGAGCCCCCACAGCAGAGCTGCCACAAGACTGTTTCCAAAATGATCTGCGTTTCCAGGTCTTCAAGGGGGGTACATAAGAAAAACCCAAGGACTTTGTTAAATCATCCCCGAACTCACAGCGAGAACTAACTGTAGTAGAGACCTTTGGCAACTGCCACGTGGGTATCGAATGTGGGCAATTTGTGGTGCGGAAGGGTGCTCAGTGGTCAGATTTATAGTGCATCCCAACGTTTGGTGCAGCGTATGCGAAGAAACCCTCGTTCGGAAAGAGTGAAACAAATGGAATGTGACCAAACACTTTGCGTGATTGCGAGCCACGACGCTCGCATTCCCGCGCCAAGCGCTCTCCGCTTGCCAAGTGTCCCAATTCCTCACGGCCACATCATCTTTGACTGCCTCCCTGACAGTCCAGCAGGACTTCACAGGTCGACAGGGCGGGGCATGGCAGCGGCATGATTGGATTATGTGCTTTTCACCTAATCACCTCGTGGACAATGTGCCCTCCCAGATTGATGTCGACGACCTCGCGTCAGCCCCACTGATTGCCACCGCGCTGCCCCGTCAATCTGCGAAGCCCCCGTCCTCGTCCGCCACGGAACCAACTGTGAAAAAGGTGGTCGGTCCGGGGAGTGGTTTGACGTAGTCGCCATTTGATTTTCTCGCCCGCGCTAAGACGGCCCCCTTCGGGCTCTAAGATGCTGCAATTGGGAGCGGTCAACTGAAGGCCGCGCTACAGCGGCGCAATCAAAGCCGTTTCGCGGCGTGTGCGCCACCTGCAGCGGACTCCACGCCGGAGTGCGGGGGCATCCTCGACCCGCGTGGCTGGGGGGGGGCGGACTGCCCGGGCCTGCAAACTGCAGTCGGACGCCATCAAGGCCTCCTGTATTGCGTACAAGCAGGCCATAATTGGATAGAGAGTGCACAATCATACGAAAAAGTCAGCACAACATTCCGCGATATGGTTCGCGCACTGCTGGAGCACAAAGATCATGGCGGGCACCATAATATGGGGGAGACACTCACATCACGCCACGATTACGAAAGAAATCACCATATTTTGGTGTTTGTGCGAACCGCTGGGCTTGCTCTTAGGAAGCCACATCCGCCCCTTCGGAGCTTCGGCATGTATCAAATGTGGGTCAGCGGTCCTACCACTCCCCTTGCGGATTCTTTGACAGTGTGACTGGGGGGAGACTGTTCACGGCGCCAGTGACGGCGCCCTGTGCGTACGCCTGCGATCGTCGGTGGGCTGCCGACGGCGCCGGTGACGGAGTCAGGAACACTGGACAATGAGGAGTTGATGGCCATGATCAAATCAGGCTGGTGAAAAAGGAACAGAAGGGATCGCCGGTGGGTGGGTGGGTGGTTGTAGTACTACGGGACCCCGTCGGCGACGGAGGCACCGCCGGTGGGGCACCAGGGGTGCAACGGCCGGCGGTGGTCGGCGACGCCGACGACGGCAGGCACGGACGGAATGGTGCCGCGGGCACGGGGACGGCGGGCCCGCCTGCGCGCGGGCACGAGCCTGCGAAGGGACGTGCCCGGCCGCCGTGACTGCAAGGAGGGCCCCACGGGGGGCCCGAGTATTCGCGGCCAGAGGGCGCGGCAGGCGACAGCCGACCGGGCGCCACGCGGCGGTTGCAGCGCGTTGCGCGCGGAACGGTCACTCCCCCTCGTCTGCAATGATCGCTTCGGGGGACCTGATAAGCATGGAGGAAATTATCTGCATTGGTTGGTGACTGCCCGGGTCAATTAGCAGTCGGGAAAGTGAGCCCGGGCAACGGTTTCCGCCCGTTTAGGACGAAGGGCGACGACGGTGGGAGGCACCGTCGTCTCCGGCACGTAAACCGCGTCTTCATGTCTTCGCGTTTCGATCGGCCCGACTTCCTGGACCTCGAGTCCCATAGCTGGTGTCGCGCGAGCGGCCTAGACGGCCGTTTCTTCCGTCCTCCTGAGGCAACCCCCCTGATCGTGGTACTACTGTGGTGGGGGGACGGTGCCAGCGACACCGTGGAGGCGCGGCGGCGGAAAGGCGAAGGGCAAGTAAGAAAAACGCGTTTGGGCGTCTTTTCTTGGGAACCCATACAACTGGGCATCGAAGGCCAAAGGATGCCAGCGATTGGCGGAAACAGAAATGTAAGCAACGTGTGCACAGCTATGTGGCTGCGGTAACCTTGGTCGGTACCGGTTTTTGACGTGCGTCGAAGGGCCTCGTTAGATCACACCCAACAACGTCTCCCCTTAGGTCTGAGTTCTGAACTGGAATATGCCACGTTTGCTGACGTGGAGGGTATCATGAGCCAAAGTGTCTATGATCCCAGTGGAACCCTCCACATCGCGTCAATAAAGGGCACTTCTGGCACAAAAGTCTGAAATAGAGAGACACGAATCGTGAACATCGGACGAAGGGGTCGCACACCGCGTCCAGAGTCAGCACTGTAGTTGATCCTGCCTTCACAGCCGACGGGGTATAACCCTGTCGGAAAACCAAGCAAAGGATGCGGATCGCCACGCCGGAGATACAACGCGAACGCCGGGATCTCTGCGCGCAAAGCGCACAAAATCGACGGAAGCAACGCATACGCAACGATGATATATTCGAACACGCACGATGACCCCAAAGCACACACTCATGTACCCTAAGAAGCAAGACGCAGGAAATGCACAATCCCGACCCCCTGGCGCTACCATGGGGGGACCGGTACCCAACGGGCCACGGTCTCAGGCCCGGGCCTCTAGTGGCCCCTGCCCAGCATCCCTGACAGCCCTTCCACTGGAAGAGGACCCCCGCCCGTCTCGGGCGGAAGCAGGAAAGTCACTAAGACATCCTAGATTTCAGGATTTACCCAAAACCAATACCTCGGGACTTATCCCCAGATGTTTCAATTATCCCGGATAGAATTCCGGTGGGATTCTATCCTTGGTCGAGATCATATCTCCGTCCGGCGTACGCGCCGATTTCGGCAGCTTCCACAAGCTTCCCGGTCCCTCCAGAGGCCCCGGATTCGGGAAGACTTATGTCTCCCTTGTGTGTGTCAGACCCCTCCAGCGGGGCCCGATCGGGTGTTCCTCGCCTCGCACTTCTCTAGAGGGGTCGTTTCATGTATGGCCCTGGAGCTCCCTGGACACCCGCCCAAGGGAGCTGTCCCACGCTACCCCACTAGGGGGGTGTTACGTGACTGGTCACAACCCGTCCTCGGCTCATGCCGGAGGCCGTGTCACCCCTGACAGGGGGGTTCCCCCACAGTGCCGTGCCTATTGTCAAATAGAATGGCCGCCGGTGGGGGTCGTTGCAGCGGGCGACTACAATTGCGAAAACAGATGAAAGCTGGAAGGCGCTTCTGCAGAGCGCAGTTGCGAGGGGGGTGCCCACGCCGAAGCGGGTTTCCAAATTCAACAATGGCAAGGTGTCGGGCGGCTCTTGGGTTGTCCGTGCGGGCACGTTGGCCGTGGAGGTGAGCGTGCCGTCGAGCGACGCCAGGTACAAGCGCACGAAAGCGCATAGGGTGGTGTCGACACGCGGCCTTGGGGGGTGGCGGTCGGGGCGGCCTTGCCGACCAGCGTCTCCAAATTAGCGATCACCAAGGCGCTGGGCGGCGTGTCACCCGTAGATGTGGACGCGCCAGCGGTGGGATCGATAGTGCCGTTGTACTTTATCGCATACAAAGAACGTGCGTGCGGGAAGGCATTTCGATTGTCGGCGCTTGCGTGTCCGCGGCATTGGCGAGGGTTTATTTGTGTACTTTCAACTGAAAAGCTCCCAGAACGTGAGTGCCGCGTTGTTCTCGGGCGCGGCCGTTCAGACGTTATCATGGGTAGTGCCGGAACGTCCATACACAACCAAGAGTACCTGCGTGCTCTGCGGCATGTCGGCCGTTGACACGGACGCGCCAGCGGCGGGGACGATCATCTGGTCGTACGACGTGAAAGAGAGGACCTACTGAATTCTGAGCGTCGTGTCGGCCACGCGTGGGGGTGCATCGGTGGTGGTGGTCGTCAGGCTGTCGTTAGACACGAATTGCAGGACAAGATGGCGCTGGGCGGCGTTTTGGCCCGTGGACTGTACACGTCGTCGGTGGTTGCGGTCGTGCAGCCGTGCAGTTCAAAGCTCGAAATCATGCGGGTGGTGGGGGCCGAGTCGGTCGTCGGCGTGGGAGCGTCCGCGGTGAACGCCGTCACGCCGTTAAGCACTAAGAACTAAAGCAAAGCGCGGATGGCGGCAGACGTGTCGGTTGCCGGCGCGGGCATATCGCTGGAGATGAACGTCGTGACGTCCGGCGACGAAATGTACAAGAGCTGTGCGCTGGGTGGTTTGTCGGCTACCGGCGCCGGTGTGCCAGCGGTGGTAGAGAATTGAGTTGTGCCTGGCGTGTAGGAGAGAACCGCGCCGAACACAGTGGATGTTCTTACTAGTCCCATGTCTGTATGTTCAACGACTATTCCATCTCTCACTCTGCTGCTGGATTCTTCGTTTTTGACCGTGGCTGTGCGTCTCTGGTGTTGCCATCCCCTCAATCTGTTGCGTTTATTCGCATGTTCGTCGAAGGCGGTGTGGAGGCTAGTGGACGCTAATTTCGCGTATCATGCACACCATATCGCGTATCGCCCACCACCCCTCTGGGATGTGCGCTCCAGGTGCTGTACTGCACTAATGCCTGTCGCCTGCTCCTACAGTGAAAAGGTAGTCATAGTCCAATGCGCTGCTACAGAGCTGTCCCCCTACGAACCCGATAACCTCCAACAAGGGCGTGCCCTGAAGTAAAATGGGTCCTCAAGGACGGGTGACTGTGCTGATCCATGTACGTACATGTAGGCCTTCATTCATGTTTCCAGGAAGAGTCGACCAAACGAGCACACCATCACCCTCATCTCCGTCAGTTCGGTACCCGTACGAAGCCAACGAAGATCAACATCCACAACGGTGCGCGACCTCCACTGTTGAGACACGCCATTGCTGCTACGCCTTGACAATGGAATTATGACAGGAGACATCGACGAGAAACGAACATATTGCTGATCCCCAAATATTGTCCTGGTGGACAGAGACAGAGACTGACAGTTAATAAGTACATTCTATTGGTCTGAAAGGACAGAAAGAGGGCATCAAAGCCAATCGAAAGCCCGCATTCGGTGCCAGGACCTTGCATCCAGGAGAACGCACTGTTTGCTGCCGCTTGATCCGCTTTTCCTGGCACGGAGCAAGCTGCCTAGGCGAGAGCTTGAGAATTTCTACTGTTTCCTCGCCAGAAGTGCAGAAAAAAAGAGGAGCTGATGCCGATTTCCAGGCCGTATGGGCACATGTAATCAATCAGCAGCTCCAAGTCAGTCCCGGGGGCGCATCTGATTGGTGGGGAGAGTCTGTCCGCAACTCAGTCTCGGTCCACCTGGACCAAATTCGAGGATCAGCAATATAATGTGCATACGCAGCGCTAGCACTCATCGCTCACACCAGACGCGCGTTACCAATCCTCCAACTCCCCGTCGTCTTTGGCGCTCTTCCAATGCTCTTCCTCCTCCCTGTCTCCTGCCGCGGGCACGTGCGTGTTCATCCCGGACGGGAGCGCAGCAGCAGACGCGTGTGTCAGAGAGGGGACGCACTTTGGCGCGTCGGTTGGAAGCACGACGGCGTTCACGGCAGCGAGAGAAGGCATCTCAACGCTGGTGAGAGACAGGCTTGACCGCTCAGGCCGCACGAGACGCCCAGCGAACGAAAACTCACGCTCGCAAGATGCAGAAGATGCCGCCGCACCAAGCGCGGAAGCGGCGAGAGGAAAGAGGGCAGGGAAATTCTGAATGTTCCGCCTCCGAAAGGACAGGGCGCTCGTTTCTGCTGTCATTTCAGACAGCCGAGAAATGTTGTCGACCTCATCTTGCACAACACGTTGTGCTTCGGGAGCTGCCACAAACGGCGACGCTTACGCTGAAGCCCGCCCTTTCCATGTCAGCAGTGATGACCGAGAGGCAGCGCGCTCCTCGGACACGGGGGCTCCATGGCCGTCTGCCGCTGCCGTGGCCGCGGTCTGCGACAAGTTAGAGACCTCTTCCGCGCCGCACGACCCCTCCGCCGCCCACTGCACCGCCTCCAACACGCCTGGTGCGGGATTGTCGCAGCCGTTCCACTCAGCAACATCCCCCAGAAGCTTCACGCCTCCTGGAGAAAGCACCACCGCTTTCAAGACGGCAGGGTTCTCAAGCCAGTTCTTGGACTTGTCCTCCGGCTTAAAAAAGATGCGGTCCAACTCCTGCCGTAACACGCACGCCGTCTTCCAAGACGCCTCAAAGAGGCACTCGCGCCCAGCCACAACGTCCACATGCGTCGAATCGGTCAGGTAGAGGCGGTGGTCAATATCCATGACGGCCACATCATCGTTGGAAACCAGGTACGCCTCGATTGCCGCTGCGCCGACCGCCGACGGCATGTCCGAATACTTGGGCGCCTGGATCACATCCTGCTGCAAGGTGTGCCGTGCGGATACCAGCAGGGGAAAGACGTCGGCAAGCGTTGACGTCGCGCTCTGGACCTACTTTGTCACCTCGTACAGGGGTGCGAGGACGGCATTCATGTAGCGAAGCTGGTCCCAGTCCCGGTGAAGCACACGCCACTCCCGCTGGTCCGCGGTTTAGGCAGGAGAGCGGAAGAAGGCGGTGACGCTCGGCCGCATCATGTACAGGCGGCTCAGAGAAGGCAGGTCGAGCCCCAGCGGGTGGCCATCTCGGAATGATTATGGCGGATGGCGGGATCCTCGGCGATTGGGAGACCACTTATCTGTTGAGCCACTGCGTCGGAATGTCGAAACAACCGAACAGTCGCCCGAAGCCGACCAAGCAGCTCATTGGCTAGTGCGTTCCTGCACGCCACCCGAGCGCGCTGAGCGCGGCGCCGGTCCGCCATTACTCGCGCCGCCCGACGATTGGGCGTCTCACCGGATGCTCCGAGGGCGTGCCGGACCGCATTGTAGAGCCCGTGGGCGACGTAGGCAATCCACGCGGTACTGAGCTCGTCCAGTGGTTTCTTGACAGTGGCACCGGCATCCGTAGTGAACGGGGCCACGTCAGACGCGATCAAGATGAAGGAGGCCAGCTGTGCGATCAGCCAGGTCTTGATGCTCTAGTGGTCGTGATTCCCAGGGAGCCGCCATACGCACAGCGACTTCTCCGTGGCCAAAAGAGGGTCCAGGTCAACGTAGCGAATGATGACGGCTCCGTAGCTTTCATGAGAGTGCCCCGCCGTCCACAGATCCGTAGAGACGTGCGCAAACGGGATGCAGCCGTACGCCTCGACGATGTCCCCCAGCCAACGCTGCAGGTCCGTCGTCACGTAATCTGAGATCTCAGTGAGGTGGTGGATGAGGGTGCTGTTGGCAGGCGGGGCGTAGCTGACCCGGAAGCCTTCGAGGAAAGCGCGCGCGAACTCGTTGCTAGCACAGGCGTACGACGAAGACGGCATCACCTGCATGATTACAGACCTTATGTCCTGCTCCCGACGATCCGCCGGTCGCAACTACTTGGTGATGGAGCCGTCTGCGGCCGTGAGGCGAGTCCGAGCGCCGCCCTTCATTTTCTTGCCAAGTACAGCGCGGCACGAAAGTGGTCTCTACGCCGGGATTCCGACTCTCACCCGTCTGCCGTCGCCTCATCGTGTTTCGTATCGTTGGAAGAAACCCCGTCCTTGAGAAAGATATGGGTAGCGACGCCGTCGAGAGCTGACACTCGGCGGCGCGCGACCACGTCTTCGTTATCGCCCGCCGGGCAGAGATCCACCAGCGCCCTCAGCGGCGACCGCTTCGACCGCGCCCAAGCCGCCGCGTTGACAGTCCATGTCTGGTTCCTGTACTCGATGGACTCCGGGACAGCCGGGACAGCTATGGTGCGGGTGATGCTCAAGACCTCACGTGCAAATTCTGCAAATGACGTGGTCTCTTCCCCCGCGGTAGCGCCTGTACTCAAGGGATGTCTGCCCAAACGGGCGGGCGTCCGCAACGCAGAGGTCTCCTCATCGTCGGAGGTACTTGGGGGGATAGTGGGGGGGGGGGAAGAGGAGCCGCTGCATCCCTCTGCAGGGTGGCTGGAACCCGATGACATGGAGATGGCTGCGGGTGCGTGGGTGTGTCCCCTGCTGGGTTGAGCTGTACGGGTCAGGCGATGAAGGTTTCCGCGTCCACTGCGGCGCTTTGCAGTACCTGATTGAAGAATCCGCGCCGTGCCGGTGATAGGTAGTGCGGCACAGATCCCAGCGCAGCATCGTGGGCCCAGACGCGTGTCGACGCAGTCAAGAACGGGGGTGCGCTCTCGATGAGCGACATGGAGAAGGCTTTCTCAAAGCACGGTCAGCTGAGCGCCTGTCGTCTGCGCGAACAACAGGGCCACGGCCACCGAGCGGGGTCTCGATCCATCATCAGTGCCGAAGACCCAGAGTCGCGGGCTGAGCCTGGAAACGGATCGTGCGGTCCCAGACGAAGTGGAGAAATAGACGAATGAGATTGGTCCAGCGCGGTTCCCGGGGCGGCCCACGTGCTGACACTGCGAGGCGCGGAATGGCCCATCCTGCAGGGCACAGGCCCGCATGGATGTTTGCGCTGCTGGCATGGAGCCGCCGAAAGCGGTCAGCGCATGCTCGGTTCTGATCCTGGTCGGTGAACAAGTCAGAGGCTTCTTTCCCGTATATGTAGCGCCTCAGTCGTCCACAATTGATGTGTCAACAAAGTTTCCAACGTCATAAAAAAGGCCTGAGACACGTCAGCAAGCACTGGCAGGCACCGCAGGATCTTATGGCTCTCAATGGGCAACTGGCTGAAAGACAGATGAGTGTGAAAACAATTGACAGCATCGGGCGCCCCAGAATATCTCCTCGCCAGAGCCGGGGCTGAGAGCCTCATACGAACGGTCGTTCCAGGACGCGCAACGATCCCTGGCACCCGTGGCGGTTTCCTGCCGGTCCAAAATCCGGAACTGCAGGCTGTCAACCAGTGGTTGTCAGGATAATGTTTTGGGGCCGTAGTAGGATACGGATACGCGCTGATCCTTTGTATCTGACTACGGACATCTCCCTCACCTGATATCCGGATACGGATATCTGCGTCCGAAACCGGATATATGAGTAGATTATATCCGTATCCGGATATGATTGTTGGATTCGAATATATTCCCGCAAGTCTCACAGACAGCTCAATAACGAGGTTGTATTTCAAAAAAAACGCACCCCGTCGATTCGACGTGTAGGTGGGCTACAATCGACGGGGGGGGCTCTCAGGGGGGG
>Ga0209093_1001065_pt1 | contig 15470 bp, 24 predicted proteins | sample SidtaG_4_FD_187450 | JGI IMG/M metagenome (GOLD analysis project Ga0209093, IMG submission 187450) | Marine algal microbial communities from Sidmouth, United Kingdom - Sidmouth_Male1 metaG (SPAdes) (version 2) | ecosystem: Host-associated > Algae > Red algae > Unclassified | place: Sidmouth... | reverse complement strand
GGAGGGGTGGGCGGGCTGGGGCGGTGGGGGTGGCTCGGGGGTGGCGCGGGGGCGACGGGGTACGGCGCCAGGGGAGGGGGATGGGGCAGCGCGGCTGGCGCAACTCGACTTTGCGTGTCGCGCGCGAACGCGTGGCGCGCGTCTGGCGTGGAGGGAGGCGGTTCTCACCGGCTGATCTTTTCGTGGCGCAAGGCCCTGTCGCGTGATCGGCGGTGTCCCGTGACACCGCCGATCTCGCGATGGGCGTCCCGCTGCCTGGAATACATCGACCAATTTAGCACGGCCCATAAGATGAACAATGAAGCTCAAGTTGATCACTAAATATGGCGAGCTAACAAATGTGCAACGTGGCGGCGTATTCGTTTGGCCAGGTGCTTCTTCGGCGCGTTGGTCTCATCTTCACAGTAGCCTTCGTTGGCGACTTCGTGGCGACACACGCTGTGTGGGTGTCGCCACGAAATCGCCAAGAAGTAACCAAAAAACGATGGCAGGCGTAGCCGCCGACGATCTCGTCGAGGGGACGGATTCACGAGGGTACACTGCGTTGCTGCCCGGCGAGGGCCGGTTAGGCCAGCTGGGCGCAGCGCACACATCGCGTGGCGGCACCCCCGCTAGTGCCCTGACTGGAGGGCGTACACTGCAGCGGGGCCTCATCGGAGCCTGTGTAGCCAAAGGGCTGACCACCAGGGCCAATCAGGCGCGCAGCGCCCGCGCGTTTTTGTGGGAAGGGGCCCAGCGGTTGGCCGCGTTTGCAACATTGCCATCGCCACGGTCGTGGGGACCGCCGGTGATTATATTCGTCGTCACGCCCACGCGCTGCCGCGTCATCGCGCGCACCACCGTCGTCCTCACCGCCGTCACGCGCTCCAGCATCACGCACACCACTGCGCACCACCGTCGTGCTCACAACCGTCGTGCGCACTACCATCGTGCGCACTACCGTCGTGCGCACCACCGTCGCGAGCACCACCGTAGGGCGCGCTACCATCGCGAGCACCACTGTCGTGCGCACTACCGTCGCGAGCACCACCGCCGTGCGCACCATCCCCTCGCGGACCGGCACCCGACCGACTTTTTTACGGACCCGCACCGAACCGCTTCGGCATGGACGTCAGTGCGCTTTCATGTGATGAGGGCCAATTTTATGACGACCTGGACGTGGCTACGGTGCTCGTGGCCAGAGATGGCCTCCTCTTGCGGAGGGCCCTGCGCTCAGCCCGTGGGCGCGTCGAGAAGCGGCCAGTGGCGGGCTCTTGGTCTCGCCGCCGCCCGAATCGACACCGTGACTTCGACCTCAGAGCGCACTCTATCATGCGCGACTACTTTGGTGTCGGAGGCGAGCCGCCTGCCTACAGCGAGCGGGATTTCGAAAAGCGTCATCGCATGCCGCGTTTGGTATTAAAGCGGCTTTACGAGGCCATGCGGGATGAGCCATGGTGGTGGCGCTCCGCCAACGCAACCGGGCGTCTACAGCCCCATCCGCTCCAGAAGTTCGTCTCGGCATTGAGAGTGCTGGGGTATGGAGAGCCGTACAACCGCGCTGACGAGTACTTCCGCCTGTCGCGGTCCACCATTGCAGAGGCTACCAGACGCCTTACCGACTTTATTAGACACAAGTGGGAGCCGACGTACCTACGCCGTCGGAGAAAAACAAGAGCTCAAGCGCATCCTGACGCTTAACGCGGCTCGCGGCATGCCGGGGTGCATTGGCGTCATCGGTTGTACGCACTGGCCGTGGTGGAGAGGCATAAGCGGAGCCAATGTGACGAATGCGGTTCGCGGCGCTTCGAGCGCTCGCGCGAGGACTATCCTGTCGTGTTTGCACGAAAAAGAATGTGCAATAGGAGTCAGGACTGATGTCCGACAGGATGCGACCAGATTTCACAGTCAAGTAACTTGAAAGTAGCATTACGACCGACTCCGGCTCTGCGATTAGAAATGTGGCACCACGGTGTACAGAGGAACGGCTATCTACGCCTTGACGCAAGCGTCACTGCACCACTTCCAGCAGCACGAGTTTGACGTCGTGGGCGAATTTGTGGTACGCAGCACAGCAGACCAGTATAATGGCCCTCTCCTGATGTCCCTAATCAGGCCACATTAAGAAACAGCCGAAACAGACGCAACATTTGAAACCGAGAGGATTGATAACCATTTATCGCGTTCCCGTAATTCCGAACACACTACCACTGTGAGGGGCATTTTCCCACTAGGCCAGCGGTCTTTGATGTCGCTCGAGCGCACGTTGCAATCTTTAAAACAGAGATTCGGCATGACGTCGCGAGTTCGTTTTCTATCGGCACACGTTGAATCGAGTCAACTCCGGAACGCCCAGCCGCTTTGGCCCCCCGCCGACCGCCTTCCACGCAACGGTTCTCTCCCTGCCGCATGCGGTGGGCACCGCCGTCTTCAGATCTTGCGCCCTCCCTCTCCGCCGTAGCAATTGACGTTACCGCCGCGCGGGAATTTACCGCGTTCCCGTAATTCCGAACACACTACCACTGTGAGGGGCATTTTCCCACTAGGCCAGCGGTCTTTGATGTCGCTCGAGCGCACGTTGCAATCTTTAAAACAGAGATTCGGCATGACGTCGCGAGTTCGTTTTCTATCGGCACACGTTGAATCGAGTCAACTCCGGAACGCCCAGCCGCTTTGGCCCCCCGCCGACCGCCTTCCTCGCAACGGTTCTCTCCCTGCCACATGCGGTGGGCACCGCCGTCTTCAGATCTTGCGCCCTCCCTCTCCGCCGTAGAAATTGACGTTACCGCCGCGCGGGCCTCGACTGTAACCACTACTAGCCCCTTCGAGGGATTCTCCGCTCAAAGAGTGACGTCCACGCCAACGGTGGAGCTATGTCTCGCCTGGTCCAACCACGAGCGCGGGTGGCGCCGAACGGGCGATGGGAGAATGCTGGGGAGCGCATTGAAGGGGTCACGTGCTGTAACCGTAGCGCAGATGGCCCCGTGCGGGCGAGGGAGATGCACGGCGTTGTGCGCTGGGCGGGGGCATGTGCTGTCCGCGCAGCGGCATACAGCTCTTCCGCGCAATTGCAGGGAACACCCTGTGCTGGCAGAGATAGGTGGATGGTAAAGAACGGCCAAGGGGTTCTGCAGTGGGGTGGTAGGTGGGATTGTGAGCCCCGCAGCACCTCTTGACCGCGCGCATGTGTGAAATTCATCCGCAGGGGGCTCCATGGACGTCCAGTATGGTGAGCTGCACGGAATGGGCGCAGAGTGGGCCGACAAAAGGGGTGCCCTGTTCCATTGCATGATGCTACGATTGTCTTTGGAAGGTAGGGAACGGAGAGGAGAAAATATAACCGAGGCTTTGTCCCAAGCATGATGGTGATTGCGGGGAAGGCTGCCACCGCCATCGGTCGAGTGCTATGGCCATCGTCAATCCGAGCCAAGCATGCGCCCATCATATACAGAACGGCTAGCAGAAGGGCACACCAGAGGAAAAACAAATCGATTACGACCACTACTGTCAGGAACATCATGCTGTCATGAGTCTAGGATTCAGGCAGAGTGCTCGATTTCTGATCTTTTGCAGAGGACATGGCATTCAAGTCGGCTGAGCCAGGGACACTGCGTCTCCGCTCCGCCGCAGTCGCGCGCGCTGACGTCCGTCATGCCCGCACCGTTTTCTTCACCAGTTCCATCGTCTGGGGTGACAGCCCCATGAAGTACCCTCCCAAAGACCGCTAGCTAGACGCCCACAGGGCTATTTGCCATTGCTGCGCCAGCGGCAATGGCAGCGAGAGTTCCACCAGGCTCAAAATCAAGAGCATGGACGCTGTAGAGCGCTTGGCTGCGAGCCAATGCTGCCCGCGCTCGCGCCAGCATCGTCCGTTCGATCGTCATGAGGAGTATGGCTTCCTAATGCGAATCACCATTTTCCTGACCAGCGAAGAAACCCATCGCAATCCGATCTGCTTTGAGCTCATTGGCCGAGCGAACTGCGTCTGCGCGACGGTCCGACGCGTCCGCAATGCGGTTGGGCGCGACTCCAACTCTCGCTTCCGTTTTGGCCGCGCTTGTTTCGGCCGCCCGCACGTCGGCCAGATGGAGCGTGGCCGTCTTGACGCCGTTCGGGCGCTCGAAAATTCCCCCCCGCCAAGTTGGGCTGTCACCCAAGGACTCGGCAGCCCTCCCATCCTGGCCGGCAGCTGTATCTTCCGCCAGAGAACCAGCGGCGGCGCCGAGCTTGTCGCTCTTGAGCAGCACCCTGCAAGGCTCAATCCACGGGCAGGTGGGTCTCTCTTTCGGTCTTCTACTTAAGAAGGGCTTCGCCAATGCCTCACCACGCAAAGCACTATACGTGGCCATACTGCAGTACACTGCCGCTGCCATCGTGGTCACCTCGTCATCGGACAGGTTTCCAGTCTGCTGACTAATTTTCACGAGCTGGATGCACCCGGGTAGCTTCCTAGAGCCTTTTGAGACACTGCGGCTCCATTCGTTCTTGGCATCTTCGACCGTCCGGTCGGCCCATAATGCGGTCTCCGGCTCCACCGGCGCGCTTTCGACAAAGCTCGCCCGCCACCTGCCCCAAAATGGGTTTGACATCTGATCCCTACCGACCGCTGCGCCTTCGCTTATCAGTAGCGACGACTTTGCCATCTGCAGTCGCTCCCCCGCGGACCACACTTTCCCGCGACCCATTCTCCCGCCAGCTCTGTCATACCCAGAAAGATCAAGAAAACATTACAGAACAAAAAAGGGCGACTACGACACAGATCTGATAGAATATGGGATCTTAAAGAAGAAAATTGATGCCGACCTCAATTGATCGACTGTTGCACCACGCCCTACACACCTTGGAAAGTCCTGAATGCCTGTCAGGGAAAGAAAGATCGCCCGGGTATACCTGCTGAATAGTGCCGCCGGAACGAATGGTGAAGAAGAACATGCCTCGTGCTCAATGCGCTGAAGTGCCGCTGCTCGAAGAAGATCCTTGGCTGCAATAACGACGCTGGACCGCGACCACGGCGGTGGCGCTCGACCGCAACCACGGGGACAGGGCTCCTCAGGTATCCGAAACAGGTCGGGGGGGAGCCAATGGTACTCGGGTGCCTGGGATGGTACCTGAGACTGGTGATGGTCGGTCGAGTACTGCTTCCTTTGTAGCCTCTCTACCTGGGCTACTGTTTTCCAAGAACATTCCGAGACGTGCCGAATTACTGAGACAGAACCGTCCCCAACGCACTTGCTTCTGGACAGCACTCTCACGTGTGGCCCATCGACGACAACACGTCCGACGGTCCCAAGACGTGAGAATATTCGGTGAAGGAGTGACACTTGACAATGGCCCACAAACTCAAACGAAAACACCAGTTCCAGGCGACAAGGCGGTATCTCCCTGTGCACACGTGCATATCTCCCGGGGATAAGTCTGTTGGCACGCACTAGGCGCTGGAACAGGGTCACGAGTGCGAGTGTTCCTGGTGTCAACCAAATGTTTCCCTGCGTCGCACATATTGCTACCCTCCCAAAAATTGCGGTTGCAGAGAGATGAGAGGCAGAGACGACGACAGGGCGTATAAATGAAGCCGGATTGGCTGCTCGACGAGCCACGTTCTAACTATCGGCTGAAAATTGCCCCCAGTAATCTTGCAAGCCAATCACCGTTTCTTGCAGGAGTCGCCAGAGCCATTGCAAGCCACAATGAGAATTCCTGGGATTTTTGGGCCGCTCGCTTGGGCCTGAAGGGGGCATGGAGAGGGTTCTGGGCCAGACCAGTGACTTCTCATGCGACCAACAAACTTCTTCAGAATTCTTGTGATCCTGATGTGCATTTCCAGTCCGCAGAGCTTCATGGGGAAACTGTGTAAGGAACTCAGATGATTCCTAGCCTTTCCATTGGTCCACGCTCGCTGTTGAATGATTGAAACCACTCTGCAACCGCCAATTCTTGGAGGTCAGCAGTATCTCCATATGATTTTGTGCTTGAACGGAAAAAACATGAACAGGGAAGAATTACGCGGCGCGATTCATTCAGTGCAGTTCGTGAGCGCTGGACGGATCAGATGTCCCCCTGCGAATATCCTGCGGCTGCCCCCTGAGGTTAAAACCACGACCGAGAGGTCGGCGCCGGTCATCGCCGAGTGCATCTAGCTGGAGACGTGAACCAACCGTTGGGCGAAACCATGTGGATCGAAAGGTCCCCTTTTCCTCGCCGCGTTAAAGACCGGGTGCGGTTCTCTTTCATGATGGCCGTCAACCGTTTCCAGCAAGACAGATAACGGCGTCCGAGAAGCTAACAACGGCAGGGGTGGCAGTACGGGTTGGTTTGTGGGCCGATTGTCTGGGAGCGAGTGGAGACGCGGAAACGTGGGCAGCTGGAGAGAAGCGGGATCCGTCTGACAAATCGCAGACCTCCGGAGGAGGGAGGAGAGAGGGGGTAGGCGTGGGCGTGACGGGCACTGCATGACCTTCTCCTGCGACGGGAAGCTCATACAGATGACTTTCCGAGGACGCGTGCACAAGACCAAATCAAAATATTAGCCAAACCAGATAGGCGCACGCAAAGTCGCACCACTCGCCCACCAGGATGAGATCATGCGACGCCAGTCAAAGCAGACGCGCGTGAAGTGGTTGCGACGCCAGTAAAAGAAGACGCGCGCGTGGCGATTGTGGCCCCACAGTCAGAAGGGGCGCCGCCCCTCGACGCCCCTTCTGACTGTGGGGCCACAACCGCGAGCCACGAGGGCTCCAGAAGTATCTCCGGCCGGATGACCAGGCGGGCCGCCGAGTTGCATCCTAACAGCGGGTTGAGCTTCTCCCAAGTGGTATTCCTAGCCCCCCTACTTCGTCTGTAATTTCCTTGAATTTGTGGGACTTTCCACTTTGGGGTGTATTTTGTGCGACTTCTTCAGCCGCCGGGGTCCGGATTTGGAGAGAGGGTTTATTGGGCGCGGAGACGGCCCCCGTCGTCTTCGTCCGCTAGAATCAACTGTGCTTTGGCGTTCGATTCCCCCCCGGGCTTTGCCGTGATCCTCTCCTCCCCGCTCGGGAAGCCTGGGCTGTGGGTTGCATTTACGGGCAGTTCCTTCGACGGGCGGAGAAGATCAAGGGTCATGTCGGACCAATCGACGAGCCAGCGTGGCGGCGTCAAGAACCGCTACAGTGCAGGTGTCCGGTAGAGCAATGCTCATCTTCGACGGGTACTCCGGCTATCTCTCCATCCGGGTGCTTCGCCGTTTTCGCGAAGACAAATTCATTGTCGACACCTGGCTTTCCATGAAATCTCATGTGCCATAACCGCTGGAGGTCGCCGTGTTTGGTCCGATGTAGGCGCACGTGCAATAGCGTCTCAGCGTCGTTTCCAACAGCCCGGCCAACGCCCGGTCCACGTTCAACGTGCATGCGATGTGCTAAATCATCCCGGAGGCCTACGTGCTTTCCACCACTCCGGGAAGCATCCAGGCTGGCTTCATCCGCACGGGCATACATCCGCTCAACCCCAATTTTTTCACTGACGCCTCACTCGACCTGAGCCGCACGCATGAGACCGACAACACCCTCGTCGAGGCGTGGTCGGACGTCGCTTCCCGCTTCTTCAAGGACGGAAACTCGCGGGCGGAGAGCATCAGGGTGTTTAAGAGCGGCTTGGTGGACACCAAATCGGGATGCCATGTGTCGATCGATGCCGTTATTGCCATGCTGGAGCACCGCGCCACCAACAAGAATAAACTATTCGAGCGCAAGACGCAGGCGCTCAAGGACAGCGAGACGGAAAAGGAGTCGCGAGAGGCGGCACGGGTTGGTAGAGCAGCAGAGACGGCGGCTCGTGCGGCCACCCGCCTTGATGCAGCGGAGGCTGCCGAGAAGCTCAACCTGAGGGAAATCGCGTCGGACCTCCAGGATTTCCAAGCAAAGACTCTACCCTTCGCAGCCCGTCGCGCTGCCCGTCGGGGCGCGACAAGCAATCGGTGCCACGGGGGCACGTCCGAGTATCCGTCTGACCCCAACTCTTATCAAGTGGCCTCTGATGAAGGCTGTGTCTCATCCCCGACCGAAAATATAAATATGGCCCTCCTCAGGAGAGTCTCTCGGGGTCGGCGGCTTTTTCCGTTTGCGCTGGGGCGCTTCCGTTCTCCTACCGGAAAATGCACCAAGGAAAATGTCTGCACTAGTTCTTAAAAAAAATGCCCACCTTGCCTCGCAACGGCCTGACGAAAGTTCAGCGGCAACCGGGGCCCCCCCCGATAACTGTCGTGTTGTTCGGCGTCGCTGCCCCCGTCAGCTCGGCCCCGCTGCTGGTACAGCCCGGTCCCACAACATATTTCCCTTCACCGGGCGCGCCCCCGCCTCTGCCGCTGCGTAGGAGAGCTACGAGCGGCCCCCAAACGTTTGTCCTCATGGCCGCCACGCGCGCCCTCGTCCTCCCGTCTGCTGCCGTGTTGAAACAAAACGAGCGGCCTCCAAACTGATGTACAAATTCCCGTCACGGGCGCTCTCGCCCTCCACTCTGCCACCGTGCTGGAGCGAGACAAGCGGTCGGAAAACTGCTGTCCATATGCCCGCCACGTGCGGCCTCCCTCGGAGAAATTTGTTTTAGGACAGCGTTAGTCGGCCCATCTGCGCCGCCTGTGCCGACACCGCGCACCACAAGCGATGGACAGACAGGCGGAGCTCGAGTGTGACAAGCGCATGAGCTGCCGCCGTGCGGCGACGCATCTTTTCCGCCGACGGCCCAGTCTTCCCAATCGCGCGCATACGACAACCTCCATCGTGAGCCGCATCAAACAAGCCCTCCGCCCATGTCTCGTGAAGCAGAGCCTCCTCCTTTTTCTCCTGCTTAGACCGCTTGTCACGTGCCTCTTCAGCAGCAGAAACCTTTCTTCTCCTAGGACTTCGCCTCGCGGGCGCGCTTGACCGCCTCCTTAGCCGCTTTTCTGGCCTTCTTGGCGGCTGCCACACCCTTCAGGGCAGTCAGCACATCGAATGCGGTCAGCACGATCCCGCGTCCGGCCGTAGAGAGTGTCCCGTTGACCACCCTTGGGCACTCTATGTCCTCACGAACGAATGGCAGCAGCTGTCTCGTCAGCAACTCAAGGTCGACACTCCCGATTGGAGCGTCGGCCCGCTTGCTCAGGCCCTCACTGCTTACGGCATTAGGGTCCAGCGGCCAAAATACAGCGCCCCGAAAGGCCGTGCTTAGTGCGCTCACTCTATGCGCTTCGTGTGCCGCGCCGGCTATGGAGCGGATGAGCTCGGGGGTGCTGAACGGGCGGCCATCGTCGCGGCGCTCGAAAGAAGTCTCTCTTACCCGCGACTGCACCTTGAGCTGGTAGCGGCCAAAAGCGCTCGAGTTCTCCAGCGCCTGCCCACTGCGTGCCATTTGCGACGGCTCCGCGATGACGTGCACGTTTGACCACAAGAGGATTAGCAAGCCCTTTGGTGATGAGTGCACCTTGGCGCCGTCCATAGACAAAGTCTTGGCCATCTCCGGGTTGTACGACCGTGCAAACTTGGCAAACATCTCACACCAAACATCAAACACAACTTTATCCTTCCCGGAAGCGGACCGCCTCCACACAATGTAGCTTTGATTCAGCCAAGACGGGAGCGCAGCATCATTCTTGAAGCCGTCAGCCCCCGTCACGATAACAATCCCGTGACCTGGGGCCTGGCCGTCGACAACCACAAAGTGGGGTGCCAAAACACCGGCCGCCGACACGCATAGGGCGGCCGTACCGGCGCCATCCCTGGAAGCAAATAGCGGCAGGCTGACCTCCGGCTTGGTCATGCGCACCCCCCCGATAATCCCGATGGGCTTTAAATCGCCAACGTGCGCGCGTGGATGTGGGTTTCGTCCATGTTCCACACCTGTCGCGGGGAAATGGTTTCGTAGTCGAGATACAAGAGCGACAACACGGCGTACTACCGCGCCACCATCTCGAGTATCTAGATTCGCGCCCGCACCTTCTCAACAGTGCCCACTCGGTACTTCTTCAGCTCCGGGCGTCGGTCGAGGAAGCACAAGACCGAGCTTCTCCCTCGAGCCAGGCAGTCGTTGAAACGGGCTCGGGCCGCCGCCTGCCGGTCCGAAGACAGCTCAGACAGGTACAGGGCTCATATTTGAGAGACTGCATCTTGCGTGAGCCCGCGGCCGATCGTCGCGTTGACGGAAAGATATTTGGCCAGCAGCGCCTCCTCCTCAGGGTTGAAGAAGGGTGACGGGCCTCGGCGGCGCACGACACATCATTCGCGAGAAAAAGTACCTGACCTGCGCGAGAGGCATCCGGAGTCAGGCCACAGAAGCCTTGGTCGTGAGCCCGCCGTGCCTCCCAAGCTTCAGACCAGCGACTCTGGCCTCCGGGAGATCAACAGGGTCCTCGGCCAGTGCCGAGCGCCCGCGTGGAGGCATGACGGCCGATAGGGAGAGGGAAATGGGTGGCTGCGGCGGGGGGGGATGGGTGAACCAAGCGTGGGGGCGGGGAGGGGGGAGTGTCGGCCAACGAACACGATCAGTGGATGGTCACCAACCGACCGAGCGTCACTCAGGGGCGGTCACACGGCGCACACTGGCACCTGGGGATGCCCGGTGGATGCGGCAGGCGTCCGGACGGATGAAGACGGGGCCAACCACGAAAAAGACTGCACCAGATCTGTCACAAGGGCCGTTATTTCCTTTCAAATGTATTGATAGAGAGCGCGCCCTTCTATTTTCCCGTGGCACTGCGCGGCTTCACGTGATGCCCGTTGGTCGCACGCCACCCCTGCCGCCAGCCCTTGAGTTGGCGCGAACAGCGGTGCGTAGAGCTTTTGGGCTTCTCTTTTCATTGAACCATGACAAAACCCACAATGAACGTCGGGGGGCATTTCCGGATGACTGCAGGAGTCCATTTCATTGTAAACACTGTGGATTTCCCACAAAAAACCCCGATCTGCTAAGAAGTACTGTCGATTATCTTCAAGAATCATCGATTGCATCATACTTGTACCGATTCTTCCACAGGTATGTCGCTTATTTGAGCGTCGGAGGCTTAATGCGTATCTGGTGCTCCATCCGAGCCTTGCATCCACTTTTGTTGCTTTAGTCGCATCCTCTTCAGGAATGTGTCACATTCCCTGTACTTCGTCTGACTAGTCCATTCCGCGCTTCACTCTGTGCCGTGTATGAATCGTATCATGTATGGTACGCGTAGTCAATCGGTCGATCTGATCCGACCACCTGGCAGGGGCCACAATGGGCACGAAAAGGTCGCTGCAATGGTACGTCAGACGACGACTCACATGCAGCGTCTCGATGGAACCAGGTTGACAGGCCCAGTGCTTGGCATGTCCCTACGTGACGCTGACAGCAGTGCTCCTCTGAAAGGCCGATGTGTGTGCTTCCTCCTTACATGTCCCTGGTGCTTTGCAGTGTTTCTCCCCCTGACCTCACACGAGCCTTTCCCCAGGATATCTAGGCATTTCGTGGCACCGACTGCACAGACGTGTTTCTCGAACTTTGCGCAGTTTTGAGAATCTGGCGCGAGTCCGCCGCTATCCTGGTCGGCCATGCCCTCTACACGGCGGTCAGCAGTCTTCCAGGAGAGCCATTCAAGGAGTCCGCGGGGAAGGACAGCCTCGATGTGCCACTGGGCCGGTGTGCTCGCTGCTACTGTCGAGCAAAGCAAGCTAAGCGTGCTAGCTCTGGCGCCACTTCGCATCGGGGCTGCGCTGCACCCCCTGCGTCCGCTTTTCAGCGCTTGGACTCACAGAAGTCCCGTGAGCCCGACGACCAGTGGACTGCGGCGAATGCGCGGCCGAGTGCTGTGGCAAGCCTCTCTCCGTCCGATCTGGGCTGCCGCGCGTGCCTGTCGGCGCAAGCACGTATCGAGAAGCTCAGAAGTGCTTTGGGCGGAGCGACAAGGCGGGCCCTCCGCGCGCAACGTGCGGCTGGCGATTTGCGCATTCGCCTCCTGACAGCACTGACGACCACTCCGCCGCGGTCGATTCCTCCACCTCCTTCGTGCGCCGAATTTCTGTAAGCTTTGCGCCGCGGTGCATTACTGGATGACCAGAATGGTCCTGTTTTGCAGGCCATTGATGCAACCATTCTGCTGCCCTGTAGCCCTCCAGAACTTCGGTTGAAGTGGGCTAATGGAGTTGAATGCGTGTACGCGCGTCAGCTTGCTACAACTAACCCGGTGGTTGGACGCAACCGGCGCTAAATGCGCTGGCATTCTGGGCTGCAATCGCTCAACAGAGCTGTTGGGGCAGAATCGCGCGACGCTGTGGCGGCCGGAGTGGTGACCGTGTCGACAGCAGATGTTCGCAGATTGTGGATTCGGCAGCTCTGTAAGCCATCCGCTCCTTCTCCGTCCCGGGGGCAGCAGTTGGGGCTGATCGGAGCTTACGGCATCAGCTTTACGGCGTTCAACGGTATCCGCCCGGGGATTGGCGGCTCTCGACTCGGTCTCGCGAGTTTACCCGTCCTGCGGGCCGCTCGGCAGCGCTTGGCTGGTCTTCCGGACAAGAACGTTGCTGTAACGGGATCTGGGGCCCACCTGGTGAGCCTGACGGGCGCTGCCCAGGAGAAGCTGGACGCCCTATGCGCCTCGGGTAGCTTCGCAGAGAGGCTTCTGCGGGATTCCCACCCAGTTCCAATCCCGCAGACGCACTCGTACGAAGTGCCCTCCATCGACGCTGGCAGCATCGCGGCGGCGTCCCCCCCCCTGACCGTCAAGGACATTCATCTGAAGCTCGGGGTGGATAAGGCGGGCACGCCCGCCTCTGTCAAAATTGTGGCGGGGTTTGTCAACCAGCGCCGCCCGCATAGACTGCGCAACACCATTTTGGTGGGCGTCTGTCCGTCACATAAGCACGACTATGACGCTGTGTCGTCTATGCTGGGGGAGCATCTGGACCAGGTTTCTGAACTGGTGCGCGAAGGCGTCGTGGTGGGGGGCGTGCGGCGCGCCGTGCGCTTGCTCATGTCTGGGGACTACGAGGCGTTGTGCACCGTGCACAGGCGTAAGGGCCCGAACGCGACCATGCCGTGCTTGATGTGCTATTGCACAAGAGCTCCAAGCAGGACGCACGCGGCGCTCTACGGAATTTATTGGACAATGCAAGATACTGAAGCACCCGCCCCCGCGCACGCGCACTCTTCCGCTCATCTCTTAAGCATGGCAGCTCGAGCGGATGGGCCGGCGAATGACCAGTCGCAGGTCGCACTGCGGTCGATCGCGCGACCACCCCTGTTTTGGGTGGATCCTCACCAGATGGTGGCCATCACGTTGCACATCCTGATCGGCATCACGCTCCAGTTATTGAGAATAGCCATTGAGCTGGTCATCTCCTGCCGTGGGCGCCCCGTTGGGTCCGCATCCTCTTTTGAGCTTGCTGAGACCCTGAGGCGTGTGATTCGCGTCCGGCCTGCTTCCTATCACGGGGTGGTATTCATTGGGAGGGACTGTCACGCGATTGCTCAACGAAGCGACGTGATTTGCCGCGCCCTTCTCAGCCTCGTGGCTGAGTCTGACCACGTGGCCTACAAGCGGCTTTGGGTCCTCTGGAGAGGAATCTCGAGGACCATGAACAGAGCTGATGAAGTGCATGCATCTGAAGCACGTGGGTTTCGCGCCAACGCACAGCTCTTCGTTCGTCATCTGAAGTGCAGCTTTCCATGGGTCAACATTTCGCCGAAGCTGCACATCTTGATGTACCACGCGCCCGACTTTTTGGACTTGTTCGGCAGCATCGACCTCTACGGGGAGCAGTCGATTGAGGCGTGGCACGGCTTTTTCACGCAGAACGCCGCGAAGTACGCGGCTGAGACGGAGGTGAGGGCGTGTGCAAATTTTGTGCGCGCAATGGCTGTGGCGCGGGAGGCAAACGACGCCAATTTGTCCACTGACGCTAGAACGCCTGCGGCAGAGGGAGCGAGGACTGCGAAGAAGGCCGGGGATGGGCGAAGAAGGGAGAATAAGGGCGGACCTGTGGAGTGTGAGTCGACGAGGGAGAAGGCGATTCAAGATGGGCGAAATTGGGCTCAGAACGTGTTTGAGGAGAGCGACCGTACGGTCGAAGTGTTTTTTAATCGACTGGCTGCTGGAGTTGATAGATAAGCATGTTTTTCTGCCACAAGGTTGTCTTACTTTCTCGTGGTACCCGCTTACCACCGTTTTCGAAGTCAGACGGTTCGACGAGCAACAGTTTTGACTCGAAACCGATGCATTCTCAGCCCACAGCCCAGTCGTTGGAGCGTCTTCACGTTCAGCAGCACGCGCCCGCCCACACCACCTGTTCCCTGACACCCGTGGGGACCATTCAGGAGCGCTCGTCGTGGTGACCATCTGAATGAGCAAAATGCAATGCCGTACCGACAAGGCGTTCGATGGCCGATGACGTCTCGAGACCTGTGTCGCACGGCCAGCCGCCGCAATGGGCGCCGAACGGCACCCTCTTATGAAGGCGACCTGTGGGAGTGGAGCCGCACTGGCCATTCGCGCCCCCAATGCGAGCGATGCATCCAGGGCATTTTAGCTGTGTGATGACTTATTTCGATTCATCTTTGGGCCACGTTTGGATACAACCCCCCACCATGGGCTCTGTGAGTGGCCACTTCTTAGTATTTGAAAAGATCAGTCTGAGAAATCTGCCAAGTGTTGACACAGATGCTTTCAGCCAATGGGAGCGACAAACTTGTAGGAGGAGCCAACGAGACGCAAGAATTTGTGCCGAAACCCAGATGACACGAAGCACCCCCCATTAACTGGGCGTGCTATTGGGTCGCCAGTGACAGTGCGCGGGACGGCGGCGGTACTGGCGAGGACAACGGCGGTGTCAACGACGGCGAAACCGCCATGAAAACGGTAGTACCCCCTTTCGTGGCGCGGGTGGAGGTCAGGCGGCACGCTCGTTGGTTGTCTGGCATTCTGCCTGTTTGGGGGCAGGTAGTACGCGATCGGCACACACCTCGGGTACAATGGTTGCGATTTTAGTTTCTGGATGAGGACGCGTGTCCCATTGAGGACACGAAAGAGTGTCAGTCCTGCAACCAAGTTGCTAATGTTTCAACAAGCTTTCGAATTAGATCTATGACATGCGAAACACAATCGATGAGGACAAAATTGGGGGATCAGCAATATGATAGCTTGATATTAATATGTACAACACAAACTATGAAAGTGGACCGTTTTTTCGGGAAATACGGCTGCTTTTCGCACCACCTGCTCGCTCGAAATCAAGAAGCCGAATCATGTTTGTGCATGGAAGCCGGCGCGCCCGCGCCTGCGCCGCGGATCCGACCGCCACCCACCTCGTCCGCGCGCGGCGGCCGTCGCGCCGCCGCCGTCGTCCCCGCGGCGGCACGCCCCTTGTGGCCGCTCGCCCACCGCCCTGCCCTTCCTTGTGGGTGCACCTACCAATCCCGACCGATTGCTCTCCGACTAATGCCCCGCCACCGTCTCTAACCCGCGTCTGTGCCCGCCGGTGCCTGTTGCACCCCCAATCCCCCACGACTCCCCCCCC